>Ga0306921_10009916_pt1 | contig 10116 bp, 9 predicted proteins | sample sta12Cox44000080_FD_203760 | JGI IMG/M metagenome (GOLD analysis project Ga0306921, IMG submission 203760) | Lab enrichment of tropical soil microbial communities from Luquillo Experimental Forest, Puerto Rico - statoxic.12C.oxic.44.000.080 (v2)... | ecosystem: Environmental > Terrestrial > Soil...
TTGCGTGAGATACGCACGCAAAATTGCTTCGATCCGTTTCGGCATTTCCTCGGCTGGAACCGAATGACAGACTTCGCGGCCCAGCTCGAGATCGGCGCCGCTGCCGCCACCGACGACGATGTGATAACCCTCGACCTCCTGGTCTTCGCTCTTCTCGACCTTTGTCGCCAGCAGACCGATGTCACCGACATAGTGCTGCGCGCAGGAATTAGGGCAGCCCGTCAGATGAATGTTGATCGGCGCATCGAGCGTCACTCGGCCTTCGAGATGATCGATCAGTCCCAGCGCATGCCGCTTTGTGTCGCTGAGAGCGAATTTGCAGCCGAAATTCCCGGTACAGGCGACGATGCCACCGCGAATCGCGCTCGCCGATGTCACGAGGCCGAGAGCTTCAATCTCGGCAACGGCATCGCCCACCCGAGCTTCCGCAATGTCGGAGATCAGCAAGTTTTGCCAAACCGTGAGCCTCAAAGTGCCGGACCCGTAGCGTTCCGCGATCTCTGCGAGACCACGCAATTGCGGCGCCTCCAATCGGCCGACGGGGAGAACGACACCGATGTAATGGAGACTTGGCTGGGATTGCGGATGCACCCCGATATGGCCGTGCCTGTCGATCGGGCCGCGGGGCTTGCAGATATCGAGCGGGGCACACCGCCACGCGAACGGTAGGTGGGCGGCCGCTTCCGCGAGACATTTCTCGATGCCCCAGCGCTCGATCAGATAATGGAGGCGGGCACGCTTGCGGTCGGTGCGGTCGCCATGATCGATAAACACGCGGAGGATCGCGACGGCCGCGGGGACGACTTCGTGAGGAAACAGTAGAACGCCGCTGTCACGCGCAAAGACGCCATGGCCGGTGATGCCTCCGAGCTGCATCCGAAAGTAAACACCGGCCGGCACCGGCTTTTCCGGCCCAACGGCGACAGCGGTGAAGCCGATATCGTTAGTGTCCTCGAGGACCCCGAGACACCCGCCGCCGTCAAAGGCGATGTTGAATTTGCGCGGCAGCCCGTAGAGTTCGCGGTGGTTCAGAATGTAGTGATAGAGCTCCCGGGTCAGCGGGCGCGTATCGATCAGCTCCTGCGGATCGATGCCGGCAGCTGGGCTGCCGGTCAAATTGCGAATGTTGTCGGCGCCGGCGCCGCGCGAGGTCAGCCCCAACTCGTCGATCGCGGTCAGCACCTCGATGGAATGCGCGGCCCCGATCTCACGGATTTGGAGATTGGCTCGGGTGGTGACGTGGAGATAACCGCCCCCGAAGCGCTCGGCGACCGAGCCCAAGCCCTTTGCCTGATGGGATGACACGATCCCGCCGGGCAGCCGCAGGCGCAGCATGAAGGAATCTTGATTGGGTGCGACATAAAAGAGCCCGTGAAACTTGTGCAGAAAAATGTCGGTGCCCTTCGGGAACAGCCCTGCTGCCGCATTGGCGAGCATTTCGTCCCACATGTCGAAAGGATGCTTCGCCCGCTTTGCGAGTTCTTCTGGTACCAGCTTTCCGCCGGCATTGACCCACCGATCCTGCGCCTCGATGTGAATAAAGGCGGGGTCATTTAACTGTAGGTCAGAGGTTCTGACGCCGCTAGTTTGTGCATTTGCACGAACAGATGGCGAGACCGTAGCCAACTCCGCTCCGCGCTGCTTGACGAGCGCGGCGATGTAGCCTTCCAGATATTGCTTTTGTTCCTCGGTGAACCCGAAATCCGGCACGCCTGACCCATCGAATACGACGCATCGATGGCGTGATCGGCGCAATGTGCGTGCCAGATCGAGACGCTGGCCTGCTACGCGACGAAGCGAGGTACCTTTTCCGCGGCGCAATAGGCGGCCATAGTAGCGGCCCACATCGGCGGAGGACCTTACTTGTGTCGATCATTCTTTACGATCTCGCCGGTGCCGAGGCGGATCGGCGTTTCAGCCCGTTCTGCTGGCGCAGCAAGATGGCGCTTGCTCATAAGGGGATAGAGGCCGAGACAGTGCCGTGGCGGTTCACCGAGAAAGACAAGCTGCCGCAGCCCAATGCGGGCCGCGTGCCGGTGATCGTCGATGACGGTGAGGTCGTGCATGATTCTTCGGCCATCGCCGAGTATCTCGAAAACCGATACGCAGAACGCCCGTCGCTCTTCGGTGGCGAAGCCGGGCGTGCGCTGACCCGGTTCGTCCAGAACTGGACCGAGACCGTCATGCAGCCGGCATTGGTCGGGTTTGTCGTACTCGACATCTGCCGCCATGCAGCACCTCAGGACCAGACCTATTTCCGCCAATCCCGAGAGGAGCGCTTCGGGCGCAGCCTCGAGGACGTCGTCAAGGACCGCGAAATGCGCTTACCGGCTTTCAGGGAAAGCTTGACGCCGCTGCGCCGCACTCTCGAGCGGCAGCAATTCCTCGCGGGCGCAGCCCCTGCTTACCCCGATTACATCGTCTTCGGGGCCTTTCAATGGGCGCGCGCGATCAGCGATTTTGAGCTTTTAGCGGCTGACGACCCGATCGCGGCTTGGCGCGGGCGGCTGCTCGACCTGTTCGGAGGCCTCGCCCGCAAGAGCCCCGCTTACGGCGGTTGAGCGATGGAGGGGGCGAATGCGGTCGCCGCAATCGCGGTGATTCTCCATGCCCTCTCGGCCGTCGTCTGGGTCGGCGGCATGTTCTTCGCCCATCAGGCACTGCGGCCCGCCGCCGTTGTGCTTGAACCCGGGCCGCGCCTGATGCTGTGGGCGCGTGTCCTCGGAAGATTCTTTGCCTGGGTGATCGGCGCTGTCGTGCTGCTGCTCGTGAGCGGCTTCGCGATGGTGTTCGATGTGTTTGGCGGCTTCGGCGGTCTCGGTCTCTATATCCAGCTCATGATGGGGATCGGCATCGTCATGATGCTGCTGTTCTTCCATCTTTACTTCGCGCCATGGCGCCGGTTTCAGGCTGCAGTCGGGCGACAGGATTGGGCTGAAGGCGGACGCCAGCTTGGCCAAATCCGCTCGATCGTGACGTTAAATCTGATCCTCGGGCTCATTGTCGTCGGGATCGGCGCCAGCGGCCGGTATTGGGGGTGATTGGCCTACCGGAGACCGGTGTGATGGAGGAAACGCTGCAGATCGAGCGGGCGTAAACCGGCTTCCATCGAGGTCTTGTCATCGGGAGAGGTCCAGGTACCGCTCAGCCCGCCATCTGAGCGCGGCCGAAAGCGCAAGGTGCTCTTGCCCTCTTCGTCAAAGACGAACTCGTCACCGACAAGCCGACCTTTGCGGCGGGTCCACTCGGCTGGCTCGTTCGCATCTATCCCGGGCCCGATAGCGTAGACGGCGTCAATTTCGCTGCCATGCACCGCCTCGACTGCCAGCAGCACCTCACGGCCGTTCGGGTAAAACCCATACCATGATTGCTTGCTGCTCTTACCGCCGCCGGGCGCCGACACCGTGGCAAGACCTGCCGGCGCTGACGCGCCGCTGGCTGACACAGCAGAGTGCTTCGCGGGGCTCGGATGGGTCAGCTCTTCGGGGAGGCGGAGGTCCGCGCTGGGTGCCTCTCCCCATTCGGGCTCGCAAAAGCGTTCGCCCTCCAGCTTGTTGTCATCGATGAAGTCGCGGATACAAGTGCCGAAACGCCGCAGAAAAAGGCCGGTCGATGATGCCCAATGCCCGGTCAAGAAGGCTGGCTGATCAACGACGCTGAAACCGATCTGATGCTCCGACAGAATGGCGCGCGCCCGTTCGCCGCGTCCGCCCGGGTCGAAATCATCGCCGTGAAAAAAGAACAGCATGACATGCGCCCGCTTGATCCGTTCTAGCAACGGATAAAGCCGCGTCGCGTTCAGTCGCCAAGTATCGTAAAACTCGTCAAAGCTGCCGAAGGCGGCCGGTGAGGTCGCGACGACCGCATCGATATCTTGCGAAGCGTCAGCCGCCATCAGCGCCAGAAATGCGCCGAAAGACTGGCCGGCCAGCACAACCCGCCGATAGCCCTTGTGTTTCAACTCGGCAACTTGATCGACGAGCCGGTGCGCGCTGGCACCCAATGTATCGCCGTCGCGGAGGCGGTTGAAGCGCAAGACGTCCCACCCGGAGTCCCGTAAAGCCCTGAGATAGGGCGGCGAGGGTGATTCGGCGTCCTCGACATTGATCGAGCGGCCGTGATTCCAAACAACCGCTCCCATCGCCCGCTGTGGCCCTAGCAACTCCTGGTTATATGCGGGCTCAAGTCCGGTCGCATGCGCGGCGGGTTGGGTAAAAATCGAAAAGCCAAGGACAAACGCCGATAGTGCAATCGCAAAACACTGCCGCATTTCTGATGCCCCCGCCCCTCGCCTTTCCCCCAGGCTAGGACGGGCAGCTTAACAAAACGTATTCCTTTGTGTCCACTTGGTAACCAAAGACACAATGCGGAAATGGACGCCTAAAACGCCCTTTGCAATGCCAGGGGTTGGCGTGCTGCGACGAACTAACGCATAAAATACTTGAGCCGGAGGACGGCGTTATTCCGGCCGCAAAGTCATCACGACTGCTGCCGCGAGAAGCACGCCAAACGCCTCGAAACCAGTATTAATCTGGCCAAAGGCCATGCTCAGCAGGGTCGTCGCGGCGGTAGCGGCTCCAATCAATATCGGCATCGGGCGCTTTCAGAGTTCGGATCGTAGGGGCGTAGAGACATTGATGTAACGGTTGGTCGCTTGCTGCTATTCCCTACCGAGCGTTGCTCGGAGGGAGAAATGGGCATTCTGTACGTAGCCCGCAGCACCAAGCTCGGTCGCTGGGCATCGGATGTCGGCCTCGGCAAGAACGTCTACAAGGTCGGGATAGCCGATGGCGACCCGAAGCCCCTCGCCACTGCAGGCTGGGCGGGAGAATCGGACTGGACCATCGTGCGCAAGCGGGAGGTCGAGGGCCTCGACGAAGACGAGGCGATCGACCGGCTCGCCCGCAAGGAAAAGATGATCGACCCGAACCTCTACCCCAAGCTGAAGGGAGCGGTCGGCGTGTTCAGACTGACTCCGGCCCGGGTCGAGAACCACATCGTCGTCACGCGGGCTCTAGCCGGCGAGAGCGACCGTGCGGAGGTCAAGCTGAGGCCGACGGACTACGCCGATTACCTGGTTCACAATGCGATGAGGTGAAAAGCCGGCCTCTGTTGTGGCAAGACGACCTCAAATCTCAAGGAAGACGGTTTCCGCTTCAGAGCTGGAGCCGCGTTGCATCCGGATGTCCAATCTCCACTGATGCTCGCCGTCGGGTTGGGCGAGCAATGTGGCGCGGCGCCTCGGGTCGTCGATCGAGCACAATAGCGGATCCGTTTCGTTAAGCGGATCGTCCGCGAAATAGGCGCGCGTCACGAGGTGTTTCAGGAGGCCACGGGCGTGCAAGGTAATGGCGAAGTGCGGCGCTTGCTGAGCATTGCCTCGGCCGTGCACCGGGCCGGGCTTCAATGTCGTAAAGCGGAAGTTTCCCTCCCCGTCAGTGCGGCATCGTCCGAAGCCCGGAAAATGTTCATCGGCGGGCGGATCAGCCTGCCACAGCTCGATGGCAGCATCGGTCACCGGGTTGCCGTCGCCATCCGTTATGAAACCGGTCAGCGTGATCCGTGTACCGGTGGCTCCAAAGCGGGTCAGATCTGCCCATTCCGGGTGCTCGATCAGGTGCCAGAAAGGCCCGATGGTCTGGCTGCCGGTGACTGCCGCCATGATCAGGCCTCCATTGGGGTGGCTTCGCGGCCGCGCAATACGACGTCGAAGCGATAGCCCAGCGCCCATTCAGGCTCAGTAACATTCATATCCAGCTTGCAGACGAGGCGGTTGCGGGCAGCCTCATCCGGGATCGACCGATAGATCGGATCGAGCTCGAGGAGCGGATCGCCCGGGAAATACATCTGCGTAATCAGTCTTGCCGCAAAGCCCGAGCCGAAAAAAGAGTAGTGGATATGGTTCGGCCGCCAAGCGTTGTGATGATTACGCCAAGGATAGGCGCCCGGCTTGATCGAGGTGAACCGGTACCAGCCGTCTTCGTCGGTGAATACGCGGCCCTCGCCGCGGAAATTCGGGTCGACCGCCGCGTCATGTTGATCCGCGGGATGATGGTAGCGGCCGGATGCGCTGGCCTGCCAGATCTCGACGATTGTGTGGGGGATTGGCCGGCCATCTTCGTCCGTAATCCGGCCGTGGACGATGATCCGCTCGCCGAGTGCGGTTTTGCCATCGACCACCGACAAATCGGCGATCGGCGGAAAATGGGCGGGGCTGAAGCGCGGGCCGGTGGTCTCAGTGATCGTATGCGGCACCCTCACGAGGCTTTCCTGCGGGTGGCGCTTATGCGTGCTGCCATAGGCCGGCGCGTCATAGGGCGGCTGCGTCCCGGGCTGATATGGCCGGAATGAGACCGGATCACGCGTATTCTCCATCCCCTTCCGTCCTCTCTAGCAGCCCCACCCTAACCCTCCCCGGCATGCGGGGGAGGGTTAGGGTGGGGGCTCGGTTTTCTCTTTTGCCTCACCGCCGCGAGCGCCTCGGGTGTGTCGATATCGACGAAGATGGCGTCGTCGTCCATCTCGACTTCGGCGACGAGCTCGGCATGCTCACCGATCAGGTGTTTCGCTCCGACATCGCCGGCGAGCTCGGACATTTCCGGGAAAAACCGCTTTCCCCACAACACCGGATTGCCGCGCTTACCATTCCGAGTCGGGACGATGATCGCCCGGCCTTCGAGCGGATTGAATGCCGCGATCAGGCGGTCGACATGCCTCCCGGAAATCAGCGGCATGTCGCCGAGACAAACCAGCACGCCGTCGAGGTCCGATGGCAATGTCGCAATCCCTCGCTTTAGCGAAGTCGAGAGACCTTCCGCGAATTCCGGATTGCGCACCCTTTCGACCGGTAACTTACCAAGCGCGTTGTCGACCGATTCGGCTTGGTTGCCAAGCACCGCAACGATTGGACGAGCTCGCGAAGCGAGCAGTCTCCGCGCCACGTGTGCCACCATCGGTACGCCATCGAGCTCGGCCAGCAACTTGTTGGGACCTCCCATCCGCCGCGATTGCCCAGCCGCTAACAGAAGCGCGCCGATACAGGGGCCTGGCGGCTTTGCCTCGTGCTTGGCCTCGCGTTCCGGTATCGCCTGAGCGCGCGGCAAGGGTCGCGACGGGATCTCGGCGAGGAGGCCGCCGCTGCCCATGCGCATGATCTCGGCCGATCCGACCGGCAGTCCTGCGACGAGCCGTTCAAGCACCCAGTCGAAGCCGTTGACCTTGGGCGCGCGCGCGCAACCAGGAAGACCCAGCACGACGCGCTGCGAGACATGCCCGAGGAGGAGCAGATTGCCGGGATCGACCGGCATTCCGAAGTGATCGATCTCGCCTCCTGCGGCAACGATCGCTGCCGGGATCACATCGCGGCGGTCGAGGATCGCCGAGGCCCCGTGAATGAGCAGCAGGTCGATCCCCTGATCCATCGCATCGCGGATGCGCGAAGCGAGTTCCGCCGTCGTGTGCATACAACGTTCCTCGAAGGCCAGCCGGCAGCCGAGCGCTGCCAGCCTTCCCTCGGTCACTTGCCGGGTCTTATCGAGGATGGTCTCCTTCAGCCCGGGAAGCCGGGTCTGCACGAGGCCAATCGAAAGGGGCCGGAAGGGCGCGACCCGTAATAATGGCCCGCCGGTAATCGCCGCCCTGGCGCAATCGCGGACCGCCTCTTCGGGGGCGGCAAATGGGATGATCTTGATCGTCGCGACCATCTGGCGAGGCTCGACGACGGTAAAGGGCGGCAAGGTGCCGAGCGTGACGGCTTCATGCACGAGGTTCAGCCGATCGACCCGCTCGCGATCGGCGACAAAGACGCCGCGTGCTTCAGCGTGCAGATTGACCCGCCCGGTAAAAGCGATTGCAGCCGAGACGCCGGGCCCGGCCGCTGCTGCGGCGAGCCGTGCCGCCGCCTCGTCCTCGCCGACATCGCCCGGTTCGAGCCGCGCCACCGTGATCTCGGAAAGGCCCGCGGCGGCGATCGCCTCCACATCGACCCGCGACAAGGCGCGACCTTTTTTGAAGGCGGTAGATCCAATCTTTAAGCTGTGCGCCAGGATCGCACCTTCGGCCTCGGCGACCGGAACCTCACCAAATCTCACGCCGCCTCCGCTGCCTCGCCGCGGCGCAGCACCTGGGTCATCTCCGCGGCGATCGAGATCGCGACTTCAGCTGGCGATACCGCGCCGATCGCCAACCCGATCGGCCCATGGATGCGGGCGAGATCGCTGTCGCTGAAGCCGAGCTCCTTGAGACGCGCACAGCGCCCAGCGTGGTTGCGGCGCGAGCCGAGGGCGCCGATGTAGAAGCAGTCTGAACGCAAGGCCGCGGCCAGCGCCGGGTCGTCGAGCTTTGGGTCATGCGTCAAGGCTATCACCGCCGAGCCGCGATCGGGCCGCAACCGCTCGAGGGCTTCGTCCGGCCAATCCTGCGTCAACTCGACATCCGGGAACCGAGCTGCCGTCGCGAATGCTCCCCGCGGGTCGATCACCGTCACAGCATAGTCGGCCATCGTCAGCATCCGCGCCAACGGCTGTGCGATATGAACCGCCCCGACAATAAAGCAGCGATGCGGCGGCGTGAGCACCTCGACGAACACAGCGCCGGTCGCGGTCTCGACGGTTCGGTTGCGGCCAGTACGCCAAACCTCGCGCACCTTCTCGAGTGCCCCATCATCGAGCGTCAAATCGCCTTCGGGCTGCTCGCCATCGAGCAACAGCTGCCGACCTGAGGCGAGCTCGGTCGCGAGGGCAACGCTGCGGTGGTCTCGCTCCGCAGCCACGACGCGGTCGAGAATTCGCCCCTTCATTCGACACGCTCGACAAAAATTTGGATCTTGCCACCGCAGGCGAGGCCGACTTCCCAGGCCTGGTCGTTGGTAACGCCAAAATCGAGGAGGCGTGGCTTGCCGTCGCGGATTGCTTCGAGCGCCTGCTCAACGACCGCTCCCTCGACGCAACCCCCGGATACTGATCCAACCATGGCACCCGCATCATTGACAGCGAGCTTGGCGCCGACCGGCCGAGGCGAAGAACCCCAGGTGGTGACGACGGTGGCCAACGCCACGCCCGAGCCCGCCTCGCGCCAAGCTGCCGCCTGTTCCAGAATTTCTGCTGTATCGCTCATGCTGCCCTCGCTTGGTTGTACTGCCGTGTCGCGGACGCGCCCCCGCGCCTCGCGATGGGTGCGCTCAGCACCTCGATCAGCGTCTCGAGGCTCTCGAGATTGTGCACCGGACGGAACTCGTCGACATGCGGCATCATTGCCTTCATACCGAGAGATCTTGGCTCAAAGCCCTCGTAACGCAACAGCGGGTTTAGCCAAATCAAACGGCGACACGACCGGTGCAAGCGGTCCATCTCATGCGCGAGGCCGGCGCCGGCGTCGCGGTCGAGCCCGTCGGTGATCAACAACACGATGGCACCTTGGCTCAAGAGGCGCCGCGACCAGAGGCGATTGAAATCGGCGAGCGCATGGCCGATCCGGGTCCCGCCCGACCAGTCCGCCACCGCCTCGGAGACCCGCTCGAGCGCCAGATCGACATCGCGGTGACGCAAGTAGCGCGTGATGTTGGTCAGCCTTGTGCCGAAGACAAAGGTGTAGACCCGATCCCGGTCATTCGTGACGGAATGCATGAAATGCAAAAAGATGCGGCTGTATCGGCTCATCGATCCGGAGATGTCGCACAGCACGACGAGCGGCGGCGGACGGCGCCGCGGGCTGCGGCGCTTCAATTCGACGAGCCCGCCGGAGCGCAGCGCGGCGCGCATCGTTGCTCGAAGATCGGCACGAGCGCCGTGCCGGTCGGGCGCAAAACGCCGGGTCGGGACGTCCTGCACCGGCAGGCGCAGACGCGCGATCGCAGCCTTGGCGCGCGCCAGCTCTTCGAGTGACATCTTTTCGAAATCCATACCACGCAACTGCTCGCGATCGGAGAAGGTCATTGCCGCGTCGATTTCGGTTTCTGCCTCCTCCGCTTCGCCATCTTTGCCGATGTCCGGGTGCAGCGCTTCGGCGAGGCGCCGGATCATGGCGGTGCCCTGGTCCTCCATTCCCTCGACCCGCATCTCGGGAAGCACCAGCCCCATCATCTTTTTGAGGAGGTCGGGATTGCGCCAGAAGACGTGA
>Ga0306921_10009920_pt1 | contig 10114 bp, 10 predicted proteins | sample sta12Cox44000080_FD_203760 | JGI IMG/M metagenome (GOLD analysis project Ga0306921, IMG submission 203760) | Lab enrichment of tropical soil microbial communities from Luquillo Experimental Forest, Puerto Rico - statoxic.12C.oxic.44.000.080 (v2)... | ecosystem: Environmental > Terrestrial >...
GCGGGGGAGAGAGGTCACAAGGGCAGAGGACTCGGCGCGATCCGACGACTCTACTGTGCGGGCCCTGCGGCGCCCTTTGACGAGCCGTTCGCGCTGCGCTTGCTCCGTTGCGCGGGCGCGGGTGCCGCGCGTGTGGGCGACGGCGGCGTTTGAGCGTCCGGGACCGGCCCCTCTCCTCGCAGGTCCTGCTCGATCGCACGCAGGCGCGCGACGTTCTTCAGGTGTTGGTCGTAGCTCTCGGCAAACGCGTGTCCACCGGTGCCGTCGGCCACGAAATAGAGTTCCTTCGTGCGCGCCGGATTGGCGGCGGCCTCGATCGAGCCGCGACCCGGGTTGGCGATCGGCCCGGGCGGCAAGCCGTCGATGACGTAAGTGTTGTAGGGCGTCGGCTGCGCTATCTCGCTCTTGGTGAGCGGATGGCCGAGCGCTCCTTTGCCGAAGACGAGACCGTAGATGATGGTCGGATCCGATTGCAGCTTCATCTTTTGTTTTAGCCGATTGGCCAACACCGCCGCGATGCGCGTGCGCTCCTCGGGCTTGCCGGTCTCTTTCTCGATGATGGACGCCAGAATGACGAGTTGCTCGGGCGTCTTGAGCGGCAGATCGGGATTGCGGCGATCCCACACTTCGCGCACCAGCCGATCTTGCGCCTGGCGCATGCGCTGGAGCATCTGCTCGCGCGTGAAGCCGCGGTTGAAATGGTAGCTGTCGGGCAGCAGGCTGCCTTCGCGCGGCACGTCCTTGATGTTGCCCGAGAGAACCTCGTTCTCCAGCAGCCGCGCGACGATTTGCTCCGATGTCAGGCCCTCGGGAATGGTGATTTGGTGTTGCACCACCTTTCCTTCGAGAATCGTTTCCACCACGTCTTTCATGCTGGCCCGCTTGGGGAAGAGATATTCGCCGGCCTTGAGTTCCGTGCGCGCCTTGAGCGCGAAGACGCCGCCGATGAAGACGAAACGGTTCGCGTCCACCACCCCTTCGCGGTTGAGCAGATCGGCAATGTCGATCATGCCGGTGCGGGGTGGGATGTTGACGATTTTGTCCTCTTGCAAGGGGCCCGGCGCTTCGAACCGGCTCTTGCCGAAGACAACCGCTGCGCCGACGACGATGAGGACCAGGACCAACGCGGTAAAGACGGCGTTGCCCACGATCACCAGCGGGTTGCGCGCACGCCTCGAAGGCCGGCTGGGCCCTGGCACGTGATCGGGCTCGAGCGCGGCGCGCGGGCTGCGCGGCGTTATGCGTTTGGGCTCCATGAGCGACCCGCCTAGTCCATCCGGCCGCCCCGATATGGGCGGTTCCGGCTCACCGACACCAAGCACCACCCGCCCGGGCGATGCCGGTTGCGCCGTGCCGAACGGTGGCATCGCCAGAGACGGCGCAGCCGGAGCGACCTTACCCGAGGTTGGCCCCGCAGGCATCGCCGCATCGGGCGTAGCTCCCTCGCGGGTCGCGGCCGCACCCTCGGAATTGGGCGCGATCGCACCGCCGGTCACCGTCCCCGCGGCCGGCTGATTCGCGCCGCTTTTTGCCAGGCCGGACGCGCGCGCATCGAGGCCGAGGATTCCTTTCCCCAAGCCCGCGACGGGCTGATCGGGGCGCGTGACGCTTTTTGCCGCCCCAAGCGACGAGGGCTGTGGCGGCAGGCCTGCCGCCACCCGATGGCGCGCAGCCGACGCGTCAGGCCGATCCGGGCCCGCTGATTGAGCCAATGGTTGGCTCGAAGCCGCGGCAGGAGGCGATCCGGCAGACGCCGGCGCATTGGACCGCGGCAGCCCGGCCTTGGAAGGGTCCGCCGAGGCGTCCGGACACGCGGGATCGCGGCCGCTGCGCCCGGGCGGTGCGTCGTGCGAAGTCACCGGCTATGTCCCCACCTTCGCGCCCACCGCCGCCATCACCGCGTCCAATTCCGGTCCCGACCCCCGCCAAGGCGTGAGCATGCCATTTGTCTCCGATCGAATTGCCGAGCGGAATAGGGCCGAACCCACTCATATTAAATGGGAATATGGCCAAAGGTAGGAACCGCGAATCACGCGCGTTCGGTGCGCCGCCCCGACCTCGCCTCAATCCATGAGGCGGCGAAAGATGAGCGACGCATTGGTGCCACCGAAGCCGAAGGAATTCGACAGAACCACGTCGATGGTGCGCCTTTTCGAGCGATGCGGCAGGAGATCAATCGCCGTCTCCACGGACGGATTGTCGAGATTGATGGTTGGTGGCGCCACACCGTCGCGCATGGCAAGGATCGAGAAGATCGCCTCGACGGCGCCCGCGGCGCCCAACAGGTGCCCGATCGAGGACTTAGTCGAGGACATGCACATCCGTGCCGCGGCGTTGCCGACCAGGCGATGCACGGCGCCGAGTTCGATCTCGTCGCCGACCGGCGTCGAGGTGCCGTGGGCATTGATGTAGTCGATCTCCCCCGCCGAGATGCCGGCGCGCTTGATCGCCGCATTCATGCAGCGCAGCGCGCCATCGCCGTCCTCGGCCGGCGCGGTGATGTGATAGGCGTCGCCCGAGAGCCCATAGCCGATGAGTTCGGCGTAAATCCTGGCGCCGCGGCTTTTGGCGTGCTCATAGGTTTCGAGCACCACGATGCCCGCGCCCTCCCCTATCACAAACCCGTCCCGATCGCGGTCGTAAGGACGGGACGCACGTTCCGGCGTATCATTGAATGACGTGGACAGCGCACGACAGGCGATAAATCCTGCCATGCCGATGCGCGAGATTGGCGACTCGGCGCCGCCCGCCACCATGACCTCGGCGTCACCGAGCGCCACCATCCGTGCGGCATCTCCGATGGCATGCGCGCCGGTCGAACAGGCGGTTACCACCGCGTGATTGGGCCCCTTCAGGCCGTGCGCAATCGACACATATCCCGACGCCAGGTTGATCAAGCGGCCCGGGATGAAGAACGGCGACACGCGCCGCGGCCCTCTCTCCTTCAGGACGATCGCGGTTTCGGCAATGCCGGTAAGCCCGCCGATACCGGACCCGATCATCACACCGGTACTCACCTGGTCGTCGTAGGTCGCCGGCTTCCAGCCCGCATCGTCGAGCGCCTGGCGCGCGGCGCACATGGCGAAGATGATGAAATCGTCGACCTTGCGTTGTTCCTTCGGCTCCATCCATTGGTCGGGATTGAAACTGCCGTTCGAGCCATCGCCGCGCGGAACCTGACAGGCGATCTTCGTCGCCAGATCGGAAACGTCGAAGCTCTCGATGCGCCTTGCCCCGCTGTGGCCGTTGACGAGGCGTTGCCAGGTCGGATCGACGCCGCAAGCGAGCGGCGTCACCATGCCGAGCCCTGTGACGACGACGCGTCTCATCTTCGATCCCTCAGCCCACAGCCAATATCATATTCTCCCTCCGCCGCGAGGGCGCCAAGGCAATCTCCGATCGCAGAAAACCGTGAAGGTCCGCCCCAAAATGGCGGCGTCAGCTTTTTGCGTTTTTTTCAAGGAATTTAATGGCGTCGCCGACCGTCAGGATGGTCTCGGCGGCGTCATCAGGGATCTCGCAACCGAATTCTTCCTCGAACGCCATGACGAGTTCGACCGTGTCCAGGCTGTCGGCCCCGAGATCGTCGATGAAGCTTGCGTTCTCGGTCACCTTTTCGGCTTCGACGCCCAAATGTTCCACGACGATCTTTTTCACCCGCTCGCCAATATCACTCATCGCTGCAACCTCGTGTCCTTTGAATTGGGCTCGATCGGTCAGCGCCCCCGAGCCATTGCGGTATGGGCTTGCGTGGTATCCGCCGTCGGATCATCGGGTCGCGAGCGGACCCCTATGACGATTGGCACCGTTATGCCGCCCCAGCCAAACCGAAGCTCGGTTACCATACTTCAAATGCCTTGACCAGCATGGCGGCGGCGCGCCGGGAACCCCGCGGGGCCTCAACGACAGCGCTCAAATCATCGCCATGCCCCCGTTCACGTGCAGCGTTTGGCCGGTGATATAGGCGGCCTCTTGCGAGGCGAGAAAGACCGCGGCGGCCGCCACATCCGCCCCCGCGCCGAGCCTGCCCGCGGGCACTCGGGCGAGGATCGTCTCCCGCTGCTTGTCGCTGAGCTTGTCGGTCATCGCCGTGGCGATCAAGCCCGGCGCGATGCAGTTCGCCGTCACGCCGCGCTTGGCGTATTCGGCGGCGATCGACTTGATCATGCCGATCATCCCGGCCTTGGTCGCGGTGTAATTGCCTTGACCGGGATTGCCGGTGATGCCGACGACCGAGGTGATGCCGATGATGCGGCCGAAACGCTGCCGCATCATCCCGCGTACCGCCGCCCGCGCGAGGCGGAAGGTCGCCGTCAGATTGATTGCAACGACCTGGTCCCAGTCCTCGTCTCGCAGCTGAACCAGGAGGTTGTCCTTGGCGATTCCCGCATTGGCCACCAAAATATCGAGCTTGCCCATGGCTTCCTCGCACTTCGGTACCAGCGCCTCGACCTCCTCCTTGTCCGCGAGGTTGCACGGCAGCACGTGGACGCGGTCCTTAAGCTCGCCGGAGAGCTGATCGAGCGCGTCGCGGCGCGTACCGGAGAGCGCGACGGTCGCGCCTTGCTGGTGAAACGCGCGCGCGATTGCCCCCCCGATCCCGCCGGTCGCTCCGGTGACGAGGGCGGTCCTGCCGGTCATATCGAACATCGATCGCTCCCCGAAATCATGCGTTGGTCAGCCCGAACATCGCGACGTCGTCCGGCGTTCCGATCGAAACGCCGCGCGCCCCATCGACAATGCGCCTGACGAGGCCGCTCAATACCTTGCCGGCGCCGACCTCGTAAAACGTGGTGACGCCCGCGGCCGCCATGAGCACCACCGACTCGCGCCAGCGCACCGTCCCAGTGACTTGCGCGACCAGCGCGCGCACGATATCGGGCGGGTCGCTGACCGGCTTGACCAGCGCATTGGCGACGACCGGCACCACCGGCCGTTTCACCACGACCGTCGCCAGCGCCGCGGCCATCGCATCGGCCGCGGGTTGCATCAGCGCGCAGTGGAAGGGCGCCGAGACGGGCAACATCATGGCGCGCCGAGCGCCCTTTTCTTTCGCGATCTCGACGGCGCGCTCGACGGCCGCCTTGTCGCCGGAGACCACCACCTGTCCGCCACCGTTGTCGTTCGCGGCCTGGCAAATTTGGTCTTGCGCGGCCTCCGCCGCGACCGCTGCCGCCTGATCGAAGTCAAGGCCCAGCAGTGCCGCCATGGCGCCGGTGCCAACCGGCACCGCTTTCTGCATCGCCCGACCGCGGATGCGCAGGAGCCGCGCGGTATCGGCAATGGTGAGCGCGCCAGCGGCGGCGAGCGCTGAATATTCTCCGAGCGAATGACCGGCCACGAATCGCGCGTCGCGCGCAAGATCGACGCCCGCTTGCGTCTCCAACACGCGCATGGCGGCGAGCGACACCGCCATCAGTGCGGGCTGCGCGTTCTCCGTCAGCGTCAATGTTTCGGCCGGCCCTTCCCAGATGATGCGGGTCAACTTCTCGCCGAGTGCCGCATCGACCTCCTCGAACACCGCACGCGCCGGCCCAAAGGCGTCGGCGAGGGCCTTGCCCATGCCAACCGCCTGGCTGCCTTGGCCCGGAAATACGAAAGCGAACGACATTCCCTCCCCTTGATGAGAACGGGCCCTAAGACACCGCGACCTCCGCTCTGTCAAGCCGAGCGGGGCTGCCGGCGCACCCTGTGCTGCCCGCGGGCCGCCTTGCCTTTTCGTCGGAACTCCGTATAAGGCGCGCTTCCGCTCGATCCCGGCTGGGAACTGAACGGACGGCTGCTTGGCCAATGCCGGGCGGCAGGGCCGATGGTCCGGCGTCCCGTGTTCCCGCCTTCTGAGCTTTCGAGCCTTTCCCGAAAGGGCTCGAAGGGCTTCGCGCCGGGTGGAGCAGCGAACAAGGGAAAGGCATCGGATGCCACTCTACGAACACGTCTTCCTCACGCGCCAGGACGCCAGCGCGCAACAGGTCGAGGAACTGACCGCCCAGTTCAAGGCCATCATCGAACAGATGGGGGGCAAGGTCGCCAAGACCGAGCAATGGGGCGTGAAGTCCCTCGCCTATCGTGTGCGCAAGAACCGCAAGGCGCATTTCACCCTGCTCAATATCGACGCGGCGCCGGCCGCCCTCAACGAGATCGAGCGACAGCAGCGGCTCAGCGAGGATGTGTTGCGCTACCTGACGGTTCGGGTGCACGAGCACGAGGAAGGCCCCTCCGCGATGATGCGCAAGGCCGACCGCGACCGCGAGCGCGACGATCGGGGTTTCGGCTTTCGTGATCGTGATCGCGGCGGCTTCCGCGATCGCGACCGTGGCGAGCACCGCCGCGACCGCGACCGCGAGCGCGACGGCCGTCCGCCGCGGGAAGGCGACGACGAAGAGTCCTCCCCCGCCGGGGCAATAGAGGAGTGACGGCCATGGCGCTTTCCTCAACCCAGACCCGCCGGCCGTTCTTTCGCCGCCGTAAGACCTGTCCGTTTTCCGGCGCCAATGCCCCCAAGATCGACTACAAGGATGCGAGGCTCTTGCAGCGTTACGTCTCCGAGCGCGGCAAGATCGTGCCGAGTCGGATCACGGCGGTTTCCGCCAAGAAGCAGCGGGAGCTGGCGCGCGCCATCAAACGCGCCCGCTTTCTCGGATTATTGCCTTACGTGATCCGCTAGCAGACGACCGCGCGCAGACGACGGAGCACAGACGAGCGAGCAGCGGCGGACGAGCAAGGTAGCCACGACAGGCCACTCTGGGCGCCGTCGTCCGCTCTCGTCCACTCTGCGATGGTTGGGACGGAACTCGATCCGTCTCTAACCGCTGATGAAGCGGGACAGCTGGAGATGGCGCAGATCATACTGGTCGGACTGGGAGCCGGGGCGGCAGCGGCGCTGCTGTTCGCCTCCGTGGTATCGGGATCGATCGCTGCGATCTTCCTGTTTTACCTCGCGCCGTTGCCGATCCTGATCGCCGCGCTCGGCTGGAGTCACGTGGCTGGGCTGATTGCGGCGGCGTCCGCGACAGTGGCGGTCGTGGCGCTTTCCGGCATCTTCTTTATCGCTGTGCCAGTCATCGCGTTCGGAGCCTGGTGGCTGGGTTACTTGGCATTGCTCGCGCGACCCGCGCCGAACGGCGGCGGGGGCGCGCTCGAATGGTATCCGGCCGGCCGGCTCGTGCTGTGGGCGGCAGTGATCGGCACGCTCATCGTCGCCGCCGCCGTTCCCAATTTCGGCACCGACCAGCAGAGCCTGCAGGCCGCCTTGCGCAAGACCTACGAGCGTATTCTGGGCGACCAATCGCTGGTCGACGTGCTGGTGGTCGCTGTTCCGCCGGCGGCGGCCGTGTTCTCCACCATTACCAACGTATTCAATCTCTGGCTCGCCGCGCGTGTCGTGAAGATCTCAGGCCGGCTCAAGCGGCCATGGCCGGATTTGGCGGCTTGGAGGTTGCCCACGTCGACCCCCGCCTTTCTCGCGGCCGCTATCGCCGGCTCCTTCCTGCCCGACCTCCTTGGCGTTCTAGCGGGCGCGTTTGCGGCAAGCCTGCTCATGGCCTTTGCAATGCTCGGCTTTGCGGTCTTGCACGCGATCACGCGCGGGATGAGCACTCGCGCCTTCATGCTCGCGGCGGTCTATGCCGCCGCGGTCGTGCTCGGCTGGCCGGTCCTGGCGATGTCCATCCTGGGGCTCGCCGAAGCCGCTTTCAACATTCGCGGTCGCGTTGCGCGAAGGCGCGGGCCGCCGAGTTTGCGAACCTGATGATCCCGATGCTCGACAGATGGAGAGACAGTCATGGAAGTGATCCTGCTTGAGCGCGTCGCCAAGCTTGGCCAAATGGGCGACGTCGTACGCGTCAAGGACGGCTTCGCGCGCAACTATCTCTTGCCCAAAGGCAAAGCACTGCGCGCCACCAAGGACAACCGCTCGCGCTTCGAGAAGATGAAAGTCGAGCTCGAAGCACGCAACCTCGAGCAAAAAGGAGAAGCGGAAAAGATCGCTCTGAAGCTCGATGGTCAGAGCTTCACGGTGCTGCGCCAAGCCGCCGAGGGCGGCCAGCTTTACGGCTCGGTGTCGCCGCGCGACCTAGCGGCGCTGGTCACGGAGAAAGGCTTTGCGGTCAATCGCGCCCAGGTCGCGCTCAACGCGCCGATCAAGACGATCGGATTGCACAAGGTGCCTGTTTCGCTGCATCCCGAGGTCGAAGTGACAATCAACGTCACCGTCGCGCGCAACGCCGACGAGGCTCAACGGCTCGCTCGCGGCGAGGACATCGCCGTTGCGCGCGAGGAAGGTGAGGAAGCCGCCGCGGCGGCCGCAGCGGCGGCGGAGGCCTTCTTCGAGCCAGAGGCGATCGCGGCGCGCCGCACGCGTGAGGCCACAGACGAGACGGCGCCGGCAGAGGCCGAAGCGGAGAAAAAATAGCGTTCTCGGTTGACGCGCTTTCCGCAGCGCATGGGGAAAACGCCAGCCGATCGCGCGGGGACAACCGCGTTTGTGCGCGGTCGCACAGACAGGTTTCCCCTGTTGCCACTGGTCTGAAAGCCCGCAGGACGAACGGGGCGCAATTCTGCGGCCACCGCCGTCTCAGCGCTATTCCTCGAAGTCTTCGACCGCGTTCTGCCGTGCCGGTGTCGCCACGACAGTTTGCGGCGCAGGAGCCTCGGGCCCGCCTCCCGGCGCGGCAGCGATCGGCAGATTGCCCGCTTCCATGCTCTCGGAGGGACGACGAGGCCTGACCGCGCCCGCCGTGGCCGTACCTGGCGAGGGTTGGCCCTGCTCCGACGTCCGACGGCCGTTGCCTTGGTCGCTCCCCGGCGCGGCCGCCTGGCCCGCGCCCAAGGTTGGGGGCCGCCGCTGTTGGACCGCCCGCGTGTCACTGCCCACCGAGGCGAGATAAGCCGCCATGGTCGCGGCTTCCCGCGCGCCGGTGGTATAATGTTCCCGCAGGAAGGCCGCGCTGGTTGGCCTGATTTCCCGCGGGCTGCGGTGGCACGCGTTGCAGGTGTCGGCGAAAATTTGCGCGGCCGACTTGCCGGCATCGAGGTTCGCTTGGGCCTGCGCCGGAGCGGCTGCCGCCACCGCGGCGGCAATGACCCAAGGCACGATTAGAGCAACCCTCGCCACGATCGATCCTCCATCGCAATCGCCTCTGAGCCGACTCTTTGCTTGGAATTTTTGGCCAAAAGAGGATGCGACCTGCCAGACCCGCTAGCCTCTATTTCACCCCTAACCTCTTGCAACTCAAGCCGTTGCCGCGGCCAAGAGACTTTGTTTTAATTCTTGCGTCCGGAAGAGGCTGCCGGTCGCGATCGGGCCGCGGCGCGATCTGCTCACACTAACGACCACGAACGCCTATTGTGGCACGGGCGAAGCTGGTCGGACGCGGTAGGAGGCGGCCGATGGATCGGTTGCTTCGGGTGGCATTGGGACGGTTGATCCGCGCCGGGAATCTCCGGGTCAGGACCGCGACCGGCTCGAGCTTTACCTTCGGGGACGGGACCGGCACGCCGGCGGCGATCCGCTTCACCACGCGCGCAGCCGAGCGCGGCATCCTCCTCGATCCTGCCTTGAGATTCGGCGAAGCCTACATGGATGGCGGCGTCGTCGTCGAAGAAGGCTCGATCGCCGATGTCCTTGCCATCGTGCTCGGTCAGCGCCGCGAGGACGGACGGACGGCGTGGGCGCGGTTGCAATGGCTCGTCCGCTACCTCCATCGCCGCGTCAAACAATTCAATCCGCGCGCGCGGGCGCGGCGCAACGCGGCGCACCACTACGATCTCGACGGCCAGCTTTACGCGCTGTTTCTCGACGCCGACCGACAATACAGCTGCGCCTATTTCGAGACCGGCGAGCAATCGCTCGACGACGCCCAGCTTGCGAAGAAGCGCCACTTGGCGGCGAAACTTCTCGTCCCGCCGGATCGGCGCGTGCTCGACATCGGCTGCGGTTGGGGCGGGCTTGCACTCTATCTCGCCGAGCTTTGCGGCACGCGCGTCACTGGCATCACGTTGTCGGAGCGGCAGCTTGCGCTTGCACGCGTGCGCGCGGCCGAGAAGGCGCTCTCCGACAAGGTCGAGTTCCGCCTCCAGGACTATCGCGACGTGGCGGAGAAATTCGATCGCATCG
>Ga0306921_10009923_pt1 | contig 10113 bp, 7 predicted proteins | sample sta12Cox44000080_FD_203760 | JGI IMG/M metagenome (GOLD analysis project Ga0306921, IMG submission 203760) | Lab enrichment of tropical soil microbial communities from Luquillo Experimental Forest, Puerto Rico - statoxic.12C.oxic.44.000.080 (v2)... | ecosystem: Environmental > Terrestrial > Soil...
TAGGAATATGATAGTCCGCGTCGCCGGGCCGATGCGCACTTGGATACGCGCACCGATGTTGTTGCCGTAGGCGCCGCCTATAACGACGAGGCGAAACCTGCGCTCGAGGAACTGGTTGAGCAAGAACGTGATGCTCGACCCGAGGCTCCACCGGCCCCACGGTTCGGGGTACGACATGCCGCTGACACGGCAGATGATCTTCGGGTACTGTGGCGCCGTGAAATCGATGCCGTCGACGAGGGAACCTCGGTCTTCATCTACAGTGGCTGGTTCTTGGAGCTGTGTGAATGGCGGGAATGGGTCTTCGCCGCGGTCAGGCAGGTGCGAAAGGCCGTGAGCGAGCGGTGCAAGCGCTATACGCAACGCTTCACGGGCCCAAACGGTAGGCCACTGCTCCACGGCTGGTCGCGGGAACAGCGCGCTTGTGGCAATAGCGCGCTGCCAGACCGGGCGGCAATAGGCATCGGAGAAGCGATACGCGATCTGCTGCTCCTCGCGCCGGACCTCATCAATAAACGCCTGGTCACCCGCAAGGATGCGCTCCATGGCGCTGCGCGCCTGCGCGGTTGTGGCGACACTGCCTATCGTGAGGCGTTCGTTCAAGCGGCCGAGCAGGCTGTCGTTGTAGAAGACGACAGGCATGCCGTCGATCGATGCTTCGATCGGCGAGTAGTGCACGTGCCTAGGCTCGCGCGAGGGGTAGTAGAGCACGGCGCAGTCGAGGTACAGTTGCTGCAGCTCGTCGTCGGAGACGTAGCCGACAAGATTTGGATCGACCACAAAAATGTCTTGGGCGCCGACGATGACATGTGGGAGGTCGCCGAAGTCGCGCTTGAACTGCTGGTAGACAAAGGCGTAGTAGCGGTTGGACACGACCCAGCGGCACATGAACAAGATCTTCTTGACCGACCCATTCCAACAGTTGGCATGGCGCCACGAGCTCGCAGGCAGACCGAACGGTAAGAAGATGGCGCGATCGGCCAAAAGCGGCGGTTCGCATTCTTGCAGCTGCTCGTATCCTTGCGCGAACCACAATCGCTCGCGCACCGCATACATTCTTGCCACGATCTCGGGCCCGCACATCTCTTCGATGACGCGCGTGTAACTCAACGTGGCGTCGGGGATGCCGAACGCGCGCAGCGCGATGTGTCCTTCGAAGTTGTGCAGCACTTCAGAGAGCACATGGCGATGCATGAGAGCAAATGCCGTCCCGAAGTAGCGGTTCACCAGAGCGATGATCTCTGGCGTCCACATGCTTTCGTAAAAATTGAAAGCGTTGAGGCGCTCCAGGCAGCGCTGCGGGATGGTGAGCGTCGCATCCAAACGGTAGTCAGCGATACAGCTGCGGTACTCCTCAGTAGCAGGAATGATTTTCGGCGTGAAGACTTCGAAGCCCAAGTCTTGCAAGAGCACAGCTTCGTACGGCATGAGAGTCTTGTGGTTGAGCAGCCATAGGATTCTCTTGTTACGCTTGTTCACGAGAAGTTTTGCTTTCGATGTTTCCGAGCGGCTCGACGCGCAGGTGCACGAGTCCGATACCCACGGCGCGGTCGTCGGCCGGTGGCACGGTTGGGAACGGCACCAAGAACTCGATGATGTTAGCAGCGTTGCGAAGTGAGAACTCGGTAGTGACGGTTGTCGGCTCGTGCGCGGCCGTTGGAAAGGTGATGATCTGCGTCGCGCGGCCAATGCGTACGCGGATCGGCGCACCGATGTTGTTGCCGTACGCACCGCCCACGATCACAAGGCGAAAGCTGTGCTCGAGGAATTGGCTGAGCAAGAACGTGATCTTCGGACCGAGACTCCAACGCCCAAAGGTTTCTGGGCTCGACAAGCCGCTCACCAGGCAGACGAATTTTGGATACCGCGGAGCACGAAAATCGATGCCGTCGAGCAACGACCCATCGTCTTCCCCAGGGACGACTGGTTCCTGCAGTTCCCAAAATGGCGGCCACGGGGGATCGCGCCGCGAGCGCAAGCGTGTCATAGCCCGAGCAAGCGGTGCGAGTGCCGGCCGCAACGTTTCACGAACCCAAAGGGCCGGCTGCCTCTCCGCGGCTGGGCGCGCGAAGAGGCCGCTCGTTACGACAGCGTGTTGCCACACCGGGCGGCAATACGCATCGGAGAAGTGATGGGCTAGCTGCTGCTGCTCGTGCCGGATCTCATCGATGAACGCCTGGTCACCCGCTAAGATGCGCTCGATGGCGCCGCGCGCCTGCGCGGCTGTGTCAACGCCGCCTGCGATGGGGCGCCCGGTCAACCGTCCGAGCAGGCTGTCGCGGTAAAAGACGACCGGCATCCCGTTGATGGATGCTTCGATCGGCGAGTAATGGACGTGCCTTGGCTCGCGCGAGTAGTAGTAGAGCACAGCGCAGTCCAGGTAGAATCGCCGGAGCTCGTCGTCGGACACGTAGCCGACGACGTTCGGGTCATCCACCGGCACATCTTGAGCGCCGACGATGACGTGCGGGAGGTCGCCAAAATCCCGCTTGAACTGCTGGTAGATGTTCGAGTAATAGCGGCTGCTGACCACGTTGCGGCAGATGAACAGGATTTTCTTGGTCGAGCCGCGCCAGCCGTGAGCCCGTCGCCACGAGCTGGCCGGCAACCCCACCGGTAAGAACACAGCGCGCCGCGCCAAAAGCGGCGGCTCGCATTCCTGCAGCTGTTCATATCCTTGCGCAAACCAAAACCGCTGGCCGAGCCCGTAGATCCTCGCCAAGAGCGCGTCGCCGAACAGCGACCGCAACAATTGCCCGTACGTGCGCGAGCCGTCGAGCCCGAACGTCCGAAAGGCGATGTTCCCCTCGAACTTGAGGACGGCCTCGGGAATCTGCCGTGCGTGCGCGACGACGAACGCCGTGCCGAAATACCGGTTGAGCAGGGCGACGACATCGCTTGGCCACTGGCCGCCATAGAAGTTGAAGGCGTTCAGCCGATCCAGGCAAGGCCGCGGAATGCTCAGGGCAGCATCGAACTGGTCATCAACGATGCAGCTGCGATACTCTTCGGAATCTGGAACGATTTTTGGTGTGAAAACCTCGAAGCCCAGGTCTTGCAAGAGACCTGCTTCGTATGGCATGAGCGTCTTGTGGTTGAGCAACCACAGAACACGCTTGCGCTTCGACCTCATGCGGTGGTGCGTCCCACGAGTGCGGGAAGTTCTCGCGAGGTTGTGGAAACTCATGGCAGAGAACCCATGCTGACTGTGGCTTCATGATCCTCAGGCGCGCAGATTTGGACGCACTGCTCGATCGTATTAACGACCTGCAGCGTACGACCGATGAGCTCGCGCAGCGCTCGAACGATTTACTGCACCGGCAGGCGGTCAGGCTATCCGAGCGTGACTTTCTCGTGCGGACGTGGTACGGCTGGTCTGTCGTCCCCGCTGAAGATGAAGCGTTGCTCGCCTGGATGCTGGAACACGGTTCAAAGCGCGTGCCGGGCACAGCCACGATGATGGCTGCGTTGATCGGCGATGGCGATACCGTCATCGACGTGGGCGCGCATATCGGCACCCTTGCGATACCGGCGGCACGTCACGTGGGAGATACAGGTTGCGTGATCGCCGTCGAGCCGATACCGCGGTTGGCCGAAATCCTTCGACGGAGCGCGCACATCAATGGATTGGGCGATCGCATCCGCGTGGAGCGATGCGCGGCGGGGGCGCTCGTGTCAACGTCCAGCATCCATGTGGGACAAAGTCTCGCGCTGACGTCGCTGCTGCCCATTCGCGACGAAGTTGCGACCGCCGAGGTGGCGGTCCTCCCGCTAGATGATCTGGTGGCGCCGCGCAGTGCGGTGTCGCTCGTGAAGATCGACGCCGAAGGATACGAGCTCGAGGTCTGGCGTGGCATGCAGCGGATCGTCGGGGAAAACCCAGAGGTCGCGCTCATCGTCGAGTTCGGTCCCAGCCATCTCAAGCGCGCCGGCGTCGGCGTGGATGAGTGGCTTGGTGCCTTTTTGGAACGCGGTCATCGGGCGTACGAGGTCGACGAAGAATCCGGTCGCTGCTCGCCCCTGCGCACAAATGGCCTGGCTGACGTGTTTTCGCTCAATCTGCTACTGCTCAAACGGCCGCAGCAATCGTATCCGCGTCTCTGCTTCACGCCTTGACGGCGATCAGCGCGTCACTGAGCGTGTCGCACACCCGCCGCACATCGTCGGGTGTGAGCGCGGGATAGCTCGGCAGCGATACGCCGCGCGCCGCTATGTCCTGCGCGACCGGAAAGCGTTCGCCCGTCTCGTACATCGGCATCTCGTGAGCGCAAAAGAACACCGGGCGCGTCTCAATGCCGCCGCTCGCCATCTGCGCCATGATGGCGTCGCGGTCAGCACCGGGAGGCAGCAAAAGACTCACCAGCCAGTTGGAGCTTTGCGTGTTGGGGCGCAGCCGCTGAAACGTCACGGGAAGGCCAGCGAGCAACGTCCGATAGTTCTGAGCGATCATCGCCTTGCGGGCTGCGATATCGGACAGACGCTCCATCTGCGCAAGGCCGATCGCGGCCTCGATGTTCGTCATCCGATAGTTGAAGCCGAGCGTCTCGTGCCAGTAGCGGCGTGTGAGTGACTGGCCCTGCCCTTTCACGAGACGCAAGCGAGCCGCCAGCGTGTCGTCGGTCGCGATGACCATGCCGCCCTCGCCCGTTGTCACCGTCTTGTTCCCGAAGAAACTGAACGTGCCGGCATCGCCGAACGTGCCGACGTGACGGCTGGCGATGCGGCTGCCGAGCGCCTCGGCACAGTCCTCAATGACGTGAAGGCCCCGCCGCTTCGCAAGTTCCATGAGCGCAGGCATCGCACAGGGCGCTCCGTAGAGGTGCACGGCCATGATCGCCTTGGTGCGCGGCGTGACGCGCCGCTCGACATCCAAAGGGTCGAGGTTCCAATCGTCTTGCGCCGACTCGGCGAACACCGGAGTGGCGCCGGTCTGGGCGATGGTATTAACGGATGAGATGTAGGTGAACGTGGGCACGATCACCTCATCGCCTGGCCCTACGCCTAGGCAGTGCAGTGCCAGGTGCAAAGCAACAGTGCCATTGCACACGGCGATCGCGTGCGGCGCTCCGGTCTCGCGGGCCACGGATTCCTCAAAGCGCCCGATGAACGAGCCGATCGACGATATCCAGCTGCTGTCGATGCATTCGAGGACATAGCGACGCTCGTTGCCCGACAGGTCGGGGCGGTAGACAGGGATGCGTTGCATGCCGGGATCGGGCCGGCGGCCGTCCGATGTCATTGGTTGGAACTTCCAAGCATGCCCGACAATACCCCACCGATCCGCTGCACTGCGGGATCGTCCGGCTCGATGCCAAAGCTCGCGAGCACACGTCCGAGCGCCTGCCCTGTGAGCGTGATAGGCCGGTTGGCGACCGCCGTCTCGACGAGCGGCAACAGCGCATCGACATAGCGCGCGGGCGTGTAGGTACGCAACGCAAACGCGCGCGCACGTTCACCGGTGGCGTGCGCAGCACTCCGATTATCCATAATCCACCGAAGGTGCTTTTGGGCGTCGGCTACTTCGTTCCCAGGCGCGCAGGCTAGCACGCAATCGCCTGGTATCTCCGAGCGCGAACCATCGGCGAAAATAAGCGTCGGCCTAGCGCTACACAACGCCAAGACAGTCCACGGCGATAGGTCCGCCTGCGAACACGCACCAAGGCACACGACGACGTCGACGCCGGCAAATAGTGCAGGGAGTTCGTCAGTGCTCGCCCAGTCACAAAATGATGGCCGTTGCATGTCCAGTTTGGTTGCAAGGCGTAGCATCTGCAATCGTGCCGGTCGCTCGACGTGACCGATGAGCTTCAGCTGGTACGCTTGGCGCAGGCGGTCGCTGTCGCCGATCGCGTGCACGACGGGGTCGATGTGGGAGGTGTCCTGATCGGCGCCGACCATAGCGATGACGAGCTGATCGGCGGCGCTCGGCGCGTGGGCCTCTAGTTCCGAGAACTGCGCGGCGGTCGTCATCACCTCGACGGGTCCCGAGCACGCTCCGCGCGCAGCCTTAGCCCCCTGACCATCGCTGATCACGGCGCCACAGACTCCGGCCGCGAACCACTCGAGCATGGGGCGCGTGCGTATGACGGTGTCGACGCTAGCCAAAAACGGCTGTCCTTTTCTCCACGCGCCGCGTCCATAAGTGACGTCGACCATACGGCGCAGGCGCGCGTACGGGTCCGGCGACGTTTCATTTGCCCAGTTCGCGACAAGCCGCGCGAGGACGTGGTCATGGAAGATGCCGACGGCGCCCACATCGGCAATGTTCTCGAGCATGGCGCCATGGGCACTGTACGAGTCGCCGAAGTTCACGATGACAGCGTCGACTTCGCGACGCAGCTCGTGAATGGAGACATCGCGCCACCATCGGGTCCGCACGGGTGACGGCCGAGCCGGGAGGCTTGCATCGGGTTCGAGCTCCGTCCGCACGACCTCCACCTGGTGGCCGCGAGCTGCAAGCTCAGCAACGATCTGAACGCCAAATCCTGCGATGCACGAGCGTTCGTTCCACGGGCCTCCCCAAATGATGCGCAGACTCATGCCAACAGCCGCTCGACCGTCGAGGGCCAATCGCCTGAGTCCTGCGCGGGCGCTGGAAGCACAGCGGCCTCGACGCCGCTCGCTCGACCCAGACGTTGTGCTGCGACTGCGGTCGTGGCGAAAAGCTTTTTGGCTTCGGCAAACGCCAACATTTCGGCGCCGCCTACCGCGCGTCGAATCTGGCGGCTACGATCGTCCTTCGGTGAGGGCGAACGGCTGGCATCGCCGCGGTCGTATGCATGACGAAATGGATCGATGAGCCAGAGCACCTTGTTCGGATGCGGAACAAGATATGCAGGGAAGCGGAGCGCGATCGCCCGGTCGACGTTTCGCACGCGTATGCTGCGCGCGACGAGCATCTCTTCGATGAGCAGCTCCGGCCGGCCGGCTGTGAAAGGCATGCGAAATGCTTCAGCCTCGTGGCCGCTTCGTTGCAGCGCGATCACGAGCTGGTCGCACAGTTCTTCGGCGCTGCCGTGAACGAACGGTTCGCGAGTGCTGACGACCAGAACTTTCAGGCTGGCGATCCTTGCTGTGCGAGCTTCGCGGCTGCTTCGTACACGGCCAGATCGATCCGGTTGAGCCGTAAGATCTTGTCGCGTTCGGCTTCGTTCGGCCGGGTTGGCACCACGGGCTCGAAGGCAGGATTTGCCACCCCAAGGGCCGCGGTGTCGTTTTCGCGCGGCAAGGTTTGCGGAACGGGCAGCTCGAGCAGCGCGCCCAAGCGGGCGATGGAGTGGTCGAAACGCTCAACGAGGCCGACCCAGTCGAACTCCCGCAGCGCAGCCGTTGCTTCGGCGATGGTTGCATCTTCATCGGGCGCAAGCTCATCAAAGCGGTTGCCCAGCAGCATGCGCGAGCAGTGATTGTACACGTTGTCGATTGCGAATGGTTGATCCAAGAACTCGAGCAGCGCAAAACGTTTCGCGACAGCTGGACCGTTATTGGGATATGGCGGGAAATGCTCGTTGATGAAGTCCCAGCGGTAGGACCGCCAGTAGTCGTACAGCGACACTGCCCGGGCGAGCGGGTGGCGCAACATGATCAACATCGTTCCGCGCCCGCCCATGGCTCGCACGAAGTCGACCGAGAAGTGTCCGGCGTACAGCTTATAATCTGGTACTTGCGCTGGCGTCCATGTCCACTTGCCGTCGATCGTGATCGGACATATCTCATTCGGCGCGATCGCCTGGCCTAAGAACGCGATCACCGAAAAGCCGGCGCACTTAGGGACGTGCATAAGAAAAATGGGGAGCTGCTGAGCGTTCATACCGCTCCGCGCCTGCTTCTATGGCGCGCTTACACGCTTCCTGTCGCAGCGCTGTGCCGTGTGCGCGCGTCGCCAGTAGTCCCCGCGCTGTCCGCGATGTCGCACGTGCACGACGGCTCCATGGCAAGCGGTGCGGGGATTACCAGGCTTCGATGGGAAGCGTCAACGACGATGGTCTACCGCAGGCTGCTCTCGTACGTCCGTCCGATGGCCGTGCCGATGCTCATCGGCGTCGCGCTCACCGCCGTGGCGTCGCTCGCCACCATCGGATATGCGAAGGCAGTGACGTTGCTGTTCTCAGCGGTGTCGGAGCACAGCCTCAGACTGCTTGAGGCCGGCCTGCTCGGCGGACTTGCGCTCAACATCGTCAAGAACGCCGCTCAATACGCGGGCTCATACACCATGCAAGGCGTCGGGCAAAAAGTGATCGCCAAGATCCGCGGCGACCTGTTCGCGCGGATTCAATTCTTACCACTGCCCATCTTCGATCGCTGGAGCCGCGGTGAAGTCCAGACGCGCTTCGACATGGATGTGAACTTGATGGTCATGGGCGTCACCCAGCTGCCTCTCATGTGCAGCGCGCTGCTCACCTTGACTGGCGCGCTCATCTACATGTCCTACTTGGACTGGGTCCTCACCCTGCTTACCATCGCTGTCGCGCCGCTCATCACGGTCGCCGCCGTGCGGTTCTCACGCTTGGTGCGCGGCGCCACGCAACAGTCGCTCGGCGGCGTGGCCGAGATCAACAACGCGCTGCAAGAATCGCTCGATTCCATGCGCGTGATCAAGGCGTTCGCGCGCGAGCCGTACCAGGTCCGCCGCTTCCAGGAGCTCAACGAGTCCTATCTCGGCCTCTCGATGAAACTCGCGCAGATGCTGCTCACCCAGGTGCCGGTCATCGACTTCCTCGTGACCTGCGGTTTGCTCACCCTGGCCGGTGTCTCGTTCTATGAACTCGTCATCGGCCGCAAGACGCCTGCGCAGCTCGCCCAGTTCTTGACGCTGGCGATCGCCGCGAGTAATCCCATCAACCAGATCTCGAACTACTTCGCAGACCTGATGAAGGCACTCGTCGGATCGGGACGCATCTTCGAGGTGCTGGATCTGCCGATAGAAGAGCCCGATGCACCGGGTGCTCGGCGCCTGGAAAATGTGCGCGGGGCGGTCGAGTTCGACGACGTGCATTTCTCCTACGACAAGAAGCACGAGATACTTCGAGGCGTCACGGCGAGCATCGCGCCGGGGGATGTGGTGGCGTTGGTCGGACCTTCCGGCGCCGGCAAGACGACGCTCGCAAACCTTATTCCGCGGTTTTACGCTCCGACGTCGGGCGCCGTGCTCATCGATGGCCAGGACATCCGTGACGTCACGCTGGTGTCGTTGCGCGAGTCGCTTGCCGTCGTACCGCAAGACCCACAGCTCTTCTCAGACACCGTGGAGCACAATATCCGGTATGGAAGGCTTGACGCCACGCACCAAGATATAGAGGAAGCGGCAAAGCTGGCAAACGCGCACGGCTTCATCACCAGGTTTCCCCGCGGGTACGAGACGATGGTCGGCACCCGGGGCATTCGCCTCTCAGGCGGCGAGCGCCAGCGTGTGGCGATCGCGCGGGCGATCCTGCGCGATCCGCGGATCCTCATCCTCGACGAGGCCACCTCGCAACTCGACGCGCAGTCCGAAGCGCTCATTCAGGAAGCGCTCGAGCGGCTCTTCGTGGGCCGGACGACCTTTATCATCGCGCACCGGCTCTCCACGATCCGGCGTGCGACCACGATCCTCGTGCTCGACAACGGCGAAATCGTCGAGCGAGGTACGCATGCGGAGCTCTTGGCACGCGATGGGCTCTACGCGCGGTTGTATCGCACCCAGATGCTCCATCCGACGGCTTCGAGTTTCTAGCCCTCGTGTCGTCGAGCACCATTCGCCTCGTGAACAGTGGTCCTCGCGTGTTGTTCGTGGTTCGCCCCGACGCGTCGACGCGCTTCGGTGGCGACACGGTGCTGGCCCGCGATAACTTCGCAGCGGTCAAGGCCTTAGGGCTCGACGTGGATATGGTTGAAACCGACCGGCCAGATCTCAAAGGCTACGATGTGGCGCACGTCTTCAACGTCGGGCAGCCCGACGTGTGCGCGCGACAGCTGGATGCCTGCGAGGAGGCCGGCGTGCCCGTCGCGCTCTCGCCCGTGTGGCTGGACCTACGGGAATATTTCGGCCGCGCACACGCCTACGAGCACATGTTCTTGCACGCGCGCAATGCAGACGCGATCGCCCCCAAGCTGGCGCGGTTACGCGCAGAGCGC
>Ga0306921_10009928_pt1 | contig 10112 bp, 9 predicted proteins | sample sta12Cox44000080_FD_203760 | JGI IMG/M metagenome (GOLD analysis project Ga0306921, IMG submission 203760) | Lab enrichment of tropical soil microbial communities from Luquillo Experimental Forest, Puerto Rico - statoxic.12C.oxic.44.000.080 (v2)... | ecosystem: Environmental > Terrestrial > Soil...
CGCTGCAGCCGATGGCCGCGCTTGGCCGCGGACGAACTGGCCGCCGCGAAGATCACCTGCACGGCCTGCACGGCTAGCTGTCCCGCCTGCTGCACCATCGTGTAGAGCCGAACGTCCGCCTCGCGGGTGAACGGCTCACCGGTCTGGGCCCAGCGCCGGCTGAGCTCGGAGTACTGCTCCCCCACGTTCATGATGATTCCCTCGGCCGTGTCGGTGAGGGCCAGGGCGTAGCCGTACGGCCGCTGGTGGTCGGGGTGGGTGTACCGGGGGACCTGCGGCGGGAAGTAGGTCATCTTCGTGGTGATGATGTGCTCGTACTCATCCAGCGCGGCCCGGGCCGCGCCGATGACCGGGATCACCAGCCCGGCGTGGTAGACAGCGTAGATCCGGCCGCAGAACAGCGGGTTGGCGTGCCATTCCGTGCCCGGCGCGGGCTCGGTCATCCGCGTCCAGTTGCTGACCGAGGTGCACCGGGCCGGGACGAACACGCCGTCTGCCCGCACGCTGTTGGACCCACTGGAATTCATCCCCAACGTGACGCCGCCGCCCCAGTCGTCCAGGACCGTGACCTGGTCCCGCGGCATCACCACCACGATGTTGACCGGCCCGTCCCGGCCGTCGCGGGCGGGGACCAGCGCGTTGCCCATGAAATGGGTGGCGTGAGCGATGCCGGAGCAGTAGTCCCAGGTGCCGCTGACCACGAAGCCGCCGTCGGCAGGCTCGGCCGTGCCCATGGGCGCCGCGCGCGCCGGGCACCGGAACTCACCCGAAGGCCCGAAGATCTCACGCTGGCCGTCCTCGGGGAAGTAGGCGCCGACGACCAGGGCGTGGTGGGTGCCGAGGGTCAGGCCCCATCCGGTGCCGGGATCGCCGGCCGAAATCGCGATCATCGCCTTCCAGAACGTCGGCAGGTCGAACTCGTAGCCGCCGAATCGCCGGGGCTGGAGCATCCGGTAGAACCCCGCCTTTACGAACTCGCGGTCCAGCGCGGCGGTGTGATGGCCGAGGTTCTCGGCTTTCTCCTGCTGGTCGCGGATGAGCGGAATCAGCGCCTGCGCCCGCGCGATGATCTCGTGCGGCGTCAGGCCGGGCTCCGGGGCGGGAACCTCGATGACCCGAGCCGCCGCGCTGTCTGGCATGGCCACCCCCCTATTCGGAGGATCACGTCACCCTCCGAGACTGGTGGGCCGCCTCGCCGCGCACAAGCCCGGTTGCCGCCAGCCGGATGAGATCTCCGGGACGGCTTCCGCACGGCGGCAGCCGGCATGGACTAGGTCCCGCAATCGGGACAAAGCTAGTCGCGACGGCCACGTCCCCGGCGAGGAGTCGCGCGATGTCCACCGAGTACCACGCTGAGCATGTCGGCAGCCTGCTGCGTCCGTCCTGGCTGCTGGCCGCGAGGACCGCCCGCCGGCGGGGGGAGCTGAGCCCCGCCGAGCTGCGCAACGCCGAGGACCGGGCGGCCCTGGAGGCGATCGAGCTGCAGCGCCAGGCGGGCATGCCGGTGTTCACCGACGGCGAGGTACGCCGGGAAAACTGGATGGACGGCCTGCTGGCGTCGATCGGCGGGGTGGTCGGAGTAGAACGGCCGCACGTGGGCTGGCACCGCGACGGCGGCGCCCCGCCGACCGAGGAGACTCACTTCGACACGGTCGCGGCCAACGCGGCCGTGACGCAGCAGGCTCAGCACACCGCCACCGAGGCCGCGTTCCTGGCCCGGCACGCCCCCGGCCCGTTCAAGATCACAATGATCAGCTCGTCCATGGGCAGGCTGATGTGGGACCCCGAGCTGAGCTCCTCCGTCTACCCGACCCCGGCCGACCTGGTGCACGATCTTGCCGCACTCCAGGTCAAAGAGATCGAAGGGCTCATCGATCGCGGCGTTACCTGGATCCAGCTCGACTCGCTGAGCTACAACCAGGTCTTCGACGCGCAGTTCCGGTCCCAGATCGAATCCTCTTTGTTGTCGTCGTTGTCAAGTGGGTCGCCGAGTTTTCTTCGCGGGCGGGCCGGATGGCGGTGTGGCTGGGGTGAGCGGTGCCCTGGGACGTAGGCTGGTCTGTGGCCCGGGAGTGGCTTGTCCGAAGAGCTGGCGTTCGGGGTGTGAGCCGGCCGCCCTGGAGACAGAGTGGTTCCCCGGTTGCCCTCCCGGGTCCTTGACGCTGGCTGCTGCGACGTTGCGGGCGTCGGCGCGCAGCCGGGCGTAGAGGGCGTCGCTGATCCGCCGCTTCAGGCAGCGCAGCGCTTCCTTGTGGGTCTTCCCCTCCGCGATCTTCCGGTCGTAGTAGCCGCGGCCGTCGCTGTGCTTGTGCCGGATCTGGGTGATCGCGGCCATGTGGATCGCGTGGTTGAGCCGCCGGTTGCCGCGCAGCGACAGCCGGTAGATCTTCTTCTCGCCGGAGGACACCTCGACCGGGGCGGTGCCGTTGTAGGCCGCGAAGTGGTCCCGGCTGGGGAACCGGGCCACGGTGACGACATCGCCGATCACGGTGGCGGCGATGACGGGGCCGGCGCCGAAGACCTCAGTGACGCTGGTGCCGGATGCCTTGACCGCGGCGGCCAGCTTCTTCTTGACCTCGCCCCGCTGGGTGTCCAGGTGGCGGATGTCGGCCAGCAGCTCGGCGGCGAGCTCGCTGCGCGCCGCGGCGGCCGGGTCCGCCGGCGTGATCTGGCCGAGGATCCTGGCTGCGCGGCCGGCGGTGATCTCATCCGCGACCCCGCCGGGCACCAGGTCGCAGAGCACGGCGTGCAGCCGGCAGGCGACCTGGTTGCGGGCCCGGGAAAGATCACGATGCCTCTTCGCCCAGACCTTCAGCACCATGGCGTGGTCGTCGGCGAGCACGGGGCGCTGACCCTTGGCGCGCAATGCCGCCACCGCGACGGACAGGGCATCATTGGGGTCGCTCTTGCCGGTGTTCTCGGTTTGCAGCAACCGCACCCGGGCGGCCAGCTTGGGCTGCACATCCACCACCCGCTCCCCGGCGGCAACCAGCTGCTGGGCCAGCAGGCGGCCCAGCCCGGGGGCGCCCTCCACCGCCCAGGTCCGTTCCGGCCAGGCGGCCGCCCAGGCGACCAGCTGCCCGGCCTGGGCCGGGCAGGCGCGGATCCGCACCTTGCCCAGCGGCTCCTCGGCCGCGGTAACCGCGACCGCAGTGTGCGAGCCCTTATGCGGGTCGATCCCGATCATCACCGTCATCAGCGAACTCCATCTCCTCACCAGGCGACTGGACAGACCGCGGCGGGCATGCCTTATACCGGACCTGCGCGCTGGGCGTTCGTCCCTCTTTCGAGCCACGCCACGGCAAGGTCCGACGGGGCAAGCACATCGATCTGAAGCCAGGCACACCGGCCGGCAGGCGGTTCGGGAGCCAGCCCCGTCGGACCTCTCGAGACGCTACGTCAACCGCAGCGCCCAGTCGGGCGGTCTCTATAAGGCGGGTCGGCGCGCGGTCTCCGGAGCCTGTTGATCATCCACCGTGGGACTGTCGGACCGGTGCTGCTGATAGCCGGAGTCCACGATCTGTTGACGCGCTGGGTTGGTCCCGGACGTCGCTAGTCGCGGCTATGAGAGCCATGAGAGCGCATTGCGTGGATCAGGCAGGCGCGTATTCATGCGGCCCCGATTCATCTGGCACCACTGTTCAGCTAAATGTCAACGACGCAGGGCCGCCGCGTCCTCCCGTCAGCCCCGGCCGGCGGTTCGTGGAGAAGACACACGGCATCGGCGGTCAGCTGCGAGGAGAGCCAGACCGGGACCGGCGGCAGGACGGACAAGCCTGTACGAGGGCGGCTGTGGATCATCAGAGGACAACCCCTGTGGGCAATCGAGGCCAGCGACCTTCTCGCCCGAACCAATCGGGGAGGGAGTGCTACAAGGGGAAGCCCATCGCATTCGCGTGGATGCCGTCTGCTACCGCATATTTGCGGTATGAAGCGCGGCACGCCGCAGTCGTTCACCGGCGGGGCGAGCGCCGTCCTGGATGCCGCCCAGGACGAGGCCAGGGCGCTTGGCTATGGCTGGGTCAGCACCGAGCACCTGCTGCTAGGCCTGATCCGCGAAGCCGACGGCCTGGTGGCTGAGGTGCTGAGGTCGCTCGGGATCGGAGCGGAAGGCGCCCGGGTGCAGGTGCAGAATGTCTGCGGCCGCGGGATCCAGCCGCCTGACTCGGGCCGGCTTCCGCTGACGTCGCTGTGTCGGCAGGTGCTTGAGCTGGCTGCTGACCAGGCGCGCAGGTCCAGGGGGCCCGGCTGGTGCCCGGCCAGGAGCCGGCCGGGCAGTCGCCCGGCCAGGTCGCGCTCACGGAGCGAGCCAGCAAGGCGATGAGGCTGGCGCTGCGGGAAGCGTTGCGGCGCGGCGACGGGTACGTCGGGACCGAGCACCTGCTGCTCGCCCTCCTCGATGGGGATAACACGGCACGGCGCATGCTGGCCCAGCTGGGCTGCGACCCGGCTGCGATCCGGGCCCTGCTGCGCAGGTAAGCCGACCGCCCGGTGGCCGGAAGCCGCTCCGCTTTTGACGAGCTGACACGGTGCGCGCCGGGCGGCGCTGTGCTCGCCCCCTGCGTTCACGGGTCTTGCGCGGGCTTAAGCCGAACCGGCATCGTCCAGGGCGCTCAGCCGTCCGTCGGCTGCAGCCACAATGAAGGTTCTGTCGCCTGCCGTCGCTGCTGTGTCCCTGAAGGACTGCCCAGCGGGCGGATGCGCGCGATGATCTTGTCGGTCGTTGCGCTCACAGCCAGGTCGGCGCGAGGTGTGGTCATGTTCAGGCCAACGATGAACGGTGGTGAGGGCTGAGCTGAACCCCCGGCCGGGTGCGCGCGATCGCCCGCCGTAGGACAAGATCACGCAGCGCGAGATCCGCCAACGAGGCTGCGCACCGCAACCGAGCATCCCTCCTGGGTGCTTCCGACGCTACTGGCTGTCCAGCGTGAGGTCCCTGGGGTTAGCCCTACACCGCGCGGCACGCAGAATCAGGGGTTATCTGTGCGCCGCAGCTACGAAGTGACGCTCTCGCGAGTGCCCTTGTAATCGGTAGGAACCGGTTAACGGGCAAGCCGCACGCGAACTCATGGCCGCCCGGCAGCGCGGGAGGCGCTCGGGCTGTTGCCGGGCACGCCGACTACGAGGTTCAGCACGCCCCCGATGAACACGCCCAGGCCCGCCCCCGCGCAGACGTCCAAGGGGAAGTGCGCACCGAGGTAGACGCGCGACAGGCAGACCGCGGCGGCCAGGGCCCAGGGCAGGACCTTCCACCAGCCCTTGAAGTAGGGGGACACCAGGGTAGCGATCGCGAAGATCACCATGGCGTGCCCTGAGGGAAAGCTCAGCCCGTGGGCAGCGGAGTTGCCACGCAAGATCACGTCATGTAGCGTCTCCGCCGGCCGGGCACGCTGCACGAACGTCTTGGCCGCGGCCTCCAGCAATGGCTTCAGCACGGTCGCGGCCGCCAGCGCCACCGCCAGGCGCAGCCTCCGCAACAGCGCGGCCGCGGCGGCCACCACGGGAAGAGCCCCGATCACTCCCGACAACTGGACCGTCCACATCGGCGCGTACAACCACCCCGGCCAGTGATTGATCCGGCGGAACACGGCCACGTCTGTACTCACGAGTGTCCGGTTCGCCACGAGCACCCCGCACATGACCACCACGCCGAGCCCGACCGCGGCGATAACCGCATCGGCCTGCCTGCGGTGATAGGTCCGGCCGTCCGGAGCTTGCGACCACCACCGGGTCAGCCACCTGCCCAATTTTCTTGTTGGACCAGCCTGGGAGGCGGCGGCCGGGGGAGTCGGCTCACCGACGGCATCTGTGGTCATCGCTACCACCCCCGCACAGCAGGTTCACTGCTCCGGGCAGGATACTGCGCCGCTCGCCTGCTGGCTTGCCTGGTAGTGCTGGCGATGGCACTTCGGCGAAATCACGACGGTGTTCCACAACCGGCCGCATCATCCGTCGCCGGCTGCTATCCCGACCGGGCCGTGTCATCGCGCGGCCGACCTCACCCCGGTCGTCGGCTTTTCGGATCAGCCACTTCCCGGACCCGCGAGCCCGACGCTACTCCCGCTCGCCGCCGCTACCAAGCCCGCTGGCCCGGGAACAGGAGCCGTCGCATCCTCAAAAGCCTTCCCGGCCAGCCCTTGACAACTGCCGTCATAGAAGGGAGCCAGACCAGGACGTTCGCTGGTCTAGCGGTTGCGCATAAATATCCGGACCTGCGAGGCTTTCGGATGACAGCATCTTGATCATCGGATGCACGATGAACCATGGGATGCGCGATCGGGTCGATGCGGGCGCGTCCGGCCGCGGTCACAGGTGATGTTCTGGGCGACTGATCTACACGCCCGCTCGGGGAATCGTTGGCCGATCGGCACCGGCACATCACGTCCGGTCATAATCCCGAGATGCGAGCGTTCTTCTGCGTGCTGCTCAACTCACAGGCACCCGGTGAGCAGAATCGGCACAGCTGGTGCGCCGCATCAGCGGCCACCGAGCCGGACCTCGCCGTCGAGGAGTTCCCTCGCCATGTCCAGATGCCCGGCATGTCGCGCCGTCTCCTCGATCATGTGCAGCACGACCCAGCGAACATTCGGCGGTTCGGATCCTCCCAGCCCGTGCTTACCGCGTGGCGGTGCCGACAGCGGAGTTGTCGCGAGCACTGACTCGGACTGCTCGCACTGCTCGCGGTAGAAAGCCACCACTTCTGCTGAGGAAGCGTCCGAGGTGAACACGACCGACATGGGGTCGTAGGGCGGCTGATCCTCATCCACGTCGCCGGGCAGCTCGGGCTGCTTGCCCGCCACGACGCCCTGAAACCAGTGCCACTCGGCACCACCCAAGTGCTCCACCATCCCGGCCGGCGTCCAGCCCGTAGGCACGACCGAGCGGTGCCATGCCTGCTCGCTGAGCCCCTCGACGATGGCCAGCACCGTTTCGCGCTGCGCCCGCAAGAAGGCCCGCAGCATCTCGTCGCTGGCTTCGCTCATGTGATCTGCCGCCATGCCCGCTCTCCTCGCTCACTGACCGGCACGTGTGACACCGCCAGTCCCGAAGCCTGCCCGGCCAGCGGCGCACCTGTCCACCTCTTGCAACACCAGACAGACCGAAGATCGCGTCAAACCGCGCCTTCGAGCCGGACGCTCATGCCCGGCGACGTGGCCCGCCAGGACACGGCGCCCGGGCACCGTCGCTGCCGGTGGTCTTCGCCGCAGGGTTACGGAACCAATGCGTTGACCACCATTATCATGGGCGGACGATGCGCACTACCCGACAAGGTCGCCTTACGTCCGGCGCGCTGGGAGCGGCATGTGCGGGCGATCACGCTTAACGCTGGCCATGCCTAAACCAGCCTGTCGCATAAAGCCATGTGAGCAGGCAGGCGGGGATCCGTAGCGAAAATACGGCTGCCAGACGTCGGTCTTAGGCGATCTCAAGGCTTGGCTGCTGGGGAACAGGGCCTTTGGGTCAGTCCTTCATGCGGTACCGGCGCAGCTTGCGCAGGTTATGTGCGGCGCAGGCCAGCAGCCATTCGTTCTCGCACGCGGCCAGGCCGCGGCGGGACATCATGGTCAGTTTCTGGCAGGTCTTGAGCTGCCCGAACACCGGTTCCACGGTGCGGGCGCGCAGCTTGTAGTCCTCCCGGCCGCGGGGATGGCACAGCCGCCGCCGGGCCCGGGCGGTGGCCGGGAACCGGTCCAGGGGCCGGGCCCGCCGGGGAGCGCGGACGTAGCGCCGGCCAGGGTCTTTGGCCAGCGGCGCGAGCAGCCGCAGCCCATCGGCGTCGGCGCGGGCGAAGTTGTCCTCACTGACGTAGCCAGCGTCGGCGAGCACGGTACGCAGCCGCGGTTCGATCCCGGCCTCGGCCAGCTGCTGGCGGCAGGTATCGATCAGCGGGTGCAGCAGGGTGCGGCCGGCCGGGTGCTGGGACAGCATCGCGCCGACGATGACCTGGCCGGTGGTGACCACGAGCTGGCCGCTATACCCGGCGACGTAGCCCTTCTGGTCGCGCATCACCCGCACGTCCGGGCCGGTGATATTCGCCCGCGGCTCAGTGTTGTTGCGGTTGGTGCGCGGCTGGTCCGCTGGCCGCTGGGGAGGCCGCGGGCGCCGGTCAGCTGCCGCCGCGTCCCACGCTTCCTGCTTGGCCCCGCTGCGCCTGACGGCGAGCCGCGTCCTCGGCCGCGAGCCGGTCCCGGGCGGCGGCCAGAGGCTCCCGCCGCTCGGCCCTTCTTGCCAGCGTCCGCGGGGCCGGCTCACCCGGCGCGTCGCCGTAGCGGGCATCCTCAGCGGCGTCGGCCGCGGCCGCCTAAGCCAGCAGCTTGCCCGATCTGCGGCAATGTCCGGTTCGCCTTCTGCGAGGCATGGCCGGCCAGCTTGGCGCCATCCAGGCTGATCATGCCCAGCGACACCATGCCCTCGGCGGCCAGCAGACGCAGCACCTGGCTGAACAGCCCGCCCAGCGCCTTCTCATGCCTCACCCGGAACCGGGCGATCGTCGCGTGATCGGGACGCAGCCCGCCGGTGATCACCCGGTAGCCCACGTCGCGCACGCACCGGCGTTCGATCACCCGGCTGGACCTCTCGCCCTGGCAATACCCATACAGCAACAGCGCCACCATCATCTCCGGGTCAAACGCCGCCCGCCCATGCCCGTCGCCCCGGTACCGGCGGCGGAAACTTACCTGCAACCAGGGTGGCCACCGCGTCCAGCACCACGAACACCAGGTCATCCTCGGGCAGCCACTCGCGCATGTCCGCCGGCAGCAGCAACGGCTGATCACGCTGCGGATAAAGGAAGTTCTGCGGCATAAACCATGATCTCAAGCGCCCGGCCTGCCCCAGGCAGACGCGCCGTTTATGCGACAGGCTGAAACATACGACCGTGGCCGCTACAGTCCGGTCGTGACGGGGATCGCCAACGGTGCGGGGAGTGTGCCTGTGTACCGCTGGTCACCGAGTCGACGTGCTGCGCCGACCTGGTCCATCTGGACGGCTGGTTGTCAGCGGGCATCGCTGGACACTGGGGAACCGTCCCGGCTCAAGAAGCGTCCAAGTTCTGTATGAGCTGGAGAACTGACCTGCCACGGGGCTCAGGCTGGCGCGCGGATGCCCAGATGCTTCGCATTTCAGCCGGGCTGGTGATATGCCTGGCGGGCGCCGTGACCGTCGGCTGCGGGACGGCTCCGGCGTCTCATTCAGGTTCGGGGGCGCATACGGCCGTTCCCGCGCAGACAGCACTCCACGGCGCGCAGCCTGGCGCCTCGACCACCGGGCCCGCCAGCGCCGGGTCGTCGCCAGGCTGCCAGAGCCCTGCGCCGGCTGGGACCCACGAACCGGCGGCCCAAACGCTCGTCATCACGCTCGCCGGCAACGCGAAAACCTACTGCGCCCGGGTCGGCGACAGGCTGCGCGTGGATCTGCGCGGCACCGCGTCTAACCCGTGGCTGCGGCCACTGGCCAGCGGCAGCGCGCTGGCGCCCATCCCCGGTGCCGTGACGGCCGGGGCGGTCACCAGCGCGTCGTTCGCCGCGGTCCAGCCGGGACGGGTGACCATGACATCAGTCCGGCCCCCGTGCCAGGTCGCGGTCCATTCGGCGAAGAACGAACTTGAGCCCGCGTTCCCGCTGCCCAGGGTGTACCCGCTCAAGTCATGCCCACCAGGGCACCGCTTCAGCGCCTTGGTCATCGTGTGGCGTTAGGCGCGCGGGCCACGCCGCGGGAACCTTCCTTCCTTCGGCGGGCCCGCGCGCACGCTTACCTCACTGCTAGTTCTGCTTCCCTCCCGCGGGGCACGGGTTGGACATGATCCCGCGGAAGTTGTTGGTGATCGTGCGGAACGCGCCGCCCCCGCCAAAAATGAGGTAGTTGCTGAATAGCAGCGATCCGTACTGCGCGTTGCGGCCAAAGCTGTTACCGCGCGGCATGTCATTGCCGAACCCCCACACGCACTGGCCGGGAATTCCCGCGTTCGGGACGCCATTCGGGAAGGCGCTGAAGAACGGGTAGAAGGCGGCGGGCGTGCCCTTGTCCGTGGTGGGGATCAGGGTGCAGCCCACGCCGGTCGTCCGGTTGCAGGTGTTGGTCTCGATTCTCGGCAAGTCAGCCTCGAATGCGAC
>Ga0306921_10009929_pt1 | contig 10112 bp, 8 predicted proteins | sample sta12Cox44000080_FD_203760 | JGI IMG/M metagenome (GOLD analysis project Ga0306921, IMG submission 203760) | Lab enrichment of tropical soil microbial communities from Luquillo Experimental Forest, Puerto Rico - statoxic.12C.oxic.44.000.080 (v2)... | ecosystem: Environmental > Terrestrial > Soil...
AGGTGCGGCCCCGAGCGGAGCTGTGCCACGTCCTTCGCCATACCTCGGCACCAGCAAGTCTGTCCCTTTCATCCCATTTTTCTGCATCCTGCTAGACCGCCGCGGCGCTCGATGAGCGCCAGACCGTTGATCGTCGTCGGATCGGCACCTGGTGACCGACAGAGAGGTAACGGAGATCATCCGGCTGGCGACACGCCCGCCGTCCTTGACCCCCTAAGAGCCTCCGGCTAGTCTCGGCATACTCGTCTGACGCAGCGAACCGACCTGGGTTGCCCACGGAGGTCGCTCGCATGCAGTGCCCCCGGTGCCGGTCCGAGAACCGCGAAGAGGCGCGATTCTGCCGTGAGTGCGGGGCGACATTCAGCGCCCTTTGCCCGAACTGTGGCGTCAAGTTCGAAGCAGGAAGCCGGTTCTGCGATGCCTGCGGGGCGCCACTGATTGCGACTCGCTCCTCCGAGGCCAGGCCATCGCGCTTTCCCTCGCCCGAGTCCTATACCCCGAAGCACCTAACTGAGAAGATCCTCAGCTCCAAGGCGGCTCTTGAGGGCGAGCGCAAGCAGGTGACCGTACTCTTCGCCGACCTCAAGGGCTCCATGGAGCTGCTGGCGGACCGCGATCCCGAGGAGGCGCGCAAGATCCTCGACCCCGTGCTCGAACGGATGATGGAGGCCGTGCATCACTACGAGGGAACGGTCAACCAGGTGATGGGCGACGGGATCATGGCGTTGTTCGGCGCCCCGCTGGCGCACGAGGACCACGCGGTCCGCGCCTGCTACGCCGCGCTGCGGATGCAGCGACGAGTCAACCTCTACGCGGACGAGATCCAGCAGAAGGGCGGGACGCCGGTGCAAATCCGCGTGGGGCTCAATTCGGGCGAGGTGGTGGTGCGCGCCATCGGCAGTGACCTCCACATGGACTACACCGCAGTCGGACTGACGACCCATCTGGCCGCCCGGATGGAGCAGATGGCGAAGCCCGGGTCCGCGCTCATCACCGGTGCCACCTTGACCCTGGCCGAGGGTTACGTCCAGGTCCGACCGCTCGGAGCGGTGCCCGTGAAGGGGCTTGAGGTGGCGACGCCAGTTTACGAGCTGACCGGAATCGTCACGGTCCGGTCCCGGCTGCAGGCCAGCGCCGCCCGCGGCCTGACCCGTTTCGTCGGGCGCGACGGGGAGCTGGAGCAGCTGGCGCAGGCGCTCGGGCGCGCCGCCGCAGGACACGGACAGGCGGTGGCCGTCGTGGGCGAGGCCGGCGTCGGGAAGTCGCGGCTCGCCTGGGAGTTCACGCGATCGCACCGCACCCACGGCTGGCTAGTGCTGGAGAGCGGCTCGGTCTCCTATAGCAAGGCCACGCCGTACCTGCCGGTCATCGAACTGCTAAAAGCGTATTGCGGGATCCAGGAGCGCGACGATGCGCGGGCGGTCCGCGAACGGGTAGCAGGCAAGCTCCTGATGCTGGACCGCGCGCTGGAGCCACTCCTGACCCCAATTCTGGCGCTGCTGGACGTCCACGTCGAGGACGCGGCGTGGGCAGCCCTCGACCCGCCGCACCGCCGGCAGCGAACGCTGGATGCAATCAAACGGCTGCTGCTCCGGGAGAGTCAGGTCCAGCCGCTGCTCCTCCTCTTCGAGGATCTCCACTGGATCGACGCTGAGACCCAGGCGCTCCTGGACGGCCTCATGGAGAGCCTGCCGACCGCCCGCGTCCTGGTCCTCGTCAACTACCGGCCCGAGTACCGGCACGCCTGGGGCGGCAAGACCTACTACCTCCAGTTGCGGATCGATCCGTTGCAGCCTGAGAGCGCGGACGCACTGCTCACCGCACTTCTGGGCGAGCACCAGACCCTTGCGCCGCTCAAGCGGGCGCTGATCGAGCGGACCCAGGGAAACCCCTTCTTCTTAGAGGAGAGCGTGCGTACCCTCGTGGAGACGCAGGTGCTCGTCGGGGAGCGCGGGGCGTATCGGGTGACGAAGACGCCGGACGCGTGGCAGATTCCGGCCACGGCGCAAGCGATCCTGGCGGCGCGCATCGATCGGTTGGCACCCCACGACAAGCGGCTCCTCCAGGCCGCCGCCGTCATCGGGAAGGACGTGCCGTTCGCGCTCCTGCAGGCGATCGCGGATCTGCCCGACGAGGTTCTACGCCAAAGCCTCAGCCGCCTCCAGGCCGCCGAGTTCTTGTATGAAGTGAGCCTCTTCCCGGAGCTCGAGTACACCTTCAAGCACGCGTTCACACACGACGTTGGCTACGGGAGCGTCCTCCTGGATCGCCGACGCCCACTCCATGCCAGGATCGTCGACGCCATCGAGGGGCTCTATCCCGAGCGCCTGACCGAGCACATTGAGCGGCTAGCGCACCATGCCGTCCAAGGCGAGCGGTGGGAGAAGGCGGTTCGGTACCTCCAACACGCCGGCGTCAGGGCACAGGTGCGATCGGCCAACCGGGAGGCCATACGCTGCTTCGAGCAAGCACTGACAGCGCTCGGGCATCTGCCCGACTCCCGCGAGACTCTTGAGCGAGCCATCGATCTTCGCTTCGACCTGAAGACTTCACTCTTTCCGCTTGGAGAATTCGAACGGATCTTCAGCTATCTCCGCGAAGCCGAAGGTCTAGCCCGGAGGGTCGATGATCAAGGGCGACTCGGCCAGATGGCTGTCCATATGTGCCACACCCTCCGGGAAGCTGGTCATCCGACGGAAGCGCTTGCGTTCGGCCGGAACGCCCAGGCCATCGCCGAGTCGCTTCGGGATATTCCGCTCCAGGTGACTGGAAATCTCTATCTCGGCACGGCCTGCCTCTGGACGGGCGACTATCGTCAGGCCGCGGATCTTCTCCGGAAGGTCCTGCCATTGCTTGAAGGTAATCGGATCCGGGAGCGGTTTGGTCTGACCGGATTTCCTGCCGCGCTCGTCCGCGCCTATTTGGCGTGGGTGTTCGCCGATCTGGGAGAGTTCGAGGAAGGGATCGCCCACGGCCAGGAAGCCCCCCGCCTCGCTGAGGCGCTCGATGACTCCTACAGTCTGGCCTTCGCGTCCTGGGCTCTCGCGTATCTCCACATCACCAAGGGGGAACTCAGTCACGCGGTCGGCTTGCTCGAACGCGGGGTGGCGCTGAGTCGCGAGTGGAGCCTGACCTCCATTTTAGTGATGAACACGGGGAGCCTGGGCTACGCCTACGCGCTCTCGGGTCGGACGGCTGAGGGCATCCTGTTGCTGGAGCACGCGCGAAACGCCGGTGAGACGATGGGATTCGGAGGATACCAGCCGCTCTTCCTGATGCAGCTAGGTGAAGCGTACGTCCTCGCCGGGCGGCTTGAAGACGCCCTCGACGTTGCCGGACGCGCCCTGACCCTGGCCCGCGAGCGCGGTCAACGCCCTTACGAAGCGCGGGCTCTGCGGCTCCTCGGCGAAGTGACCGCCTCCCACGATCCCCTGGAACACGCCGGCCGCCAGTACCGCGACTCGCTTACCTTGGCCGAGGAACTGGAGATGCGCCCCCTCGTCGCCCACTGCCATCTCGGCCTCGGCCGACTCTATCTGAGCACCCCCAAGCGGGAGGAGGCGCGTCAGCATCTCACCGAGGCCATGATGATGTACCGCGAGATGGACATGCCGTTCTGGCTCCAAGAGGCCGAGTCGCACGTGCGGGACCTGGGCTGACATGCAGTGTCCCAGGTGCCAGCACGACAACGATGTAGGCGCCAAGTTCTGCGAGAACTGTGCGTGACCTCTGGCCCGGACATGCTCGAACTGCGCCCGTCCTCTTTCCTCGGTAGCAAACTTCTGTTCTGAGTGCGCTCATCCGGCGTCGTTGGCAGGGTAGGCAGCATGATCAGGGCGTGATAGGTACCCGCGCTCTAGTCGCTACGTCCAAAAGCGTATAGACGCTCGCGCAATCTTGCAATAAGAACTCGTTAATAAGGGAGTCCCATGGTCACCGACATTTCCCCTGCCGGCGTGAAACGAATGAGACTGTCGGAAGTGTCAAGAAGCGCCTTGATCATGATGGCAGCAGCGATTGTGCTGCTGTCACCTGCCGGAAGCTACGCGAATCCGGTGTTCACGTACGATTTCACTGGCGGCGGCTTTGGCGCTGGGTTCATGGCTCAAATGAATACGGCGCTGGCCATCGCCGATCATGAACTTAGTGCGCTCTTCTCCAACAACGCCCACATCAACATCCAGTACCAGGCGACGACCGCGACGGGGTTGGCCGACAGCAATTTCAACATTGGCGACTTCCCCCCTCCATACAATGGAGGGGGGATGGACTATGCCACGGCCAAGGCAATCACGGCAGCTCATTCGGCGCTGCATCCGGAAAACACCGCCCTCGCGAGCACGGTAGCTAACCTGCCGGCGACCATGTGGGCGTGTCCAAGCTGCGACAACACGCGTGGCACGCCGCAATTCATACTTCCGGACGCCGAAAGAATGGCTTTGACCGGAGTGGGTACTGGGTTCACGTACCAAGGGTATATACGGATCAACCCCAACTTCAGCTATGACGCCGACCGAAGCCCGATCGGTGCCGGCCAGATCGACCTTGTGGCGGTATTGGAGCACGAAATTACCCACGTAATGGGTCGCGTGAATTACGCGTTCGTTGGCAACGCTAATCCATTCATGACGTTCATGGATATGGACCGGTTCAATTGCGGGACAAGTACTCACAACACCGTGAGCACAAACGCTTGTCTCTCTATCGACGGCGGCGCTACCGATCTGCGCCAGTGGTCGAGTATCTCTGATACGGGCGACTGGGACGGTGCGCAACTCAGCCCGGACAATGCGTTCATTAATTTCGCGACGATCTATGGGCCGTTTGGTTCTCGATCCTACGATGTTCTCAATATCAACGCGTTGGGTTGGGATCCGGTAGCGAGTCAGAGCGCTCCGGGGCCCTCCGCCCTCGTTCTGCTGGTCGTTGGCCTTCTCGGCCTGGGACTCAAACGGCGCTATCGCTGATCAAATCGGCGCTCTTGATCAAGAACGTAAGCAACTGTGGCACCCCCCCGCGGCGAGCGCCCCATCCGCGGATCCCCTCACCGTAACGCAATCTGCCGGACTCAGACGCTGACAGCACCAGCGGCCCGCTGCCACAGTGCACATGAGGGGCCTCCTCGCTGATTCGAACGAGCCGGCTCGGGTTATCGGGATGCTATGAGAGACACACCGCCGCGTCAATTTCTCACCGCGACATTTCGCCACGAAGGCACGACGGCGTCCGCCGCACCCGTTCCAGCGAGAAACGTGCGGCGTCCACTACTGGATCACTTCATCCGCCCGTCCGACTAGGGACGGCGGGATCGTCAATCCCAACGCCTTGGCGGTCCTGAGGTTGATCATCAGTTCGAACGTGGTGGGCTGCTCCACGGGAAGATCGGCAGGCTTGGCCGAGCAGGGGGTGAGGCCTACTCGATCACCTCATCCGCCCGCGCCAATAGCGATGGCGGAATCGTCAGCCCGAGGGTTTTGGCGGTCTTGAGATTGATGACCAGCTCGAACTTCGTCGGCTGCTCGACGGGAAGATCGGCGGGTTTCGCCCCTCTGAGAATCCTGTCTACAAACGCGGCCGCACGCCGGTCGGCGCTTTCGGAGTACTCCACGTAGGACATGAGGCCGCCTTGGAGCACAAAAGGCTTTTCATATGAGATCGCGGGCAGTCGGCCCTTCTGCACGAGACGCAGGATCCGGGATCGATGCATATCGAAGAACGTCGCCGGCACGAAGAGGAGGGCTCCGGCATGCTCTCGCGCGATCGTTGCGAATGCACCCTCCAGGTCTTCGGCATGCTCCACATGCACGATTTGCAGGGTCACGCCCAGGGCGCGGGCCGCTTCGTTCAACACGTCGATCGAAGAGCGCGCTAGATTCTTTAGCGCGGGATTCTTGTAGCGGAGAACCGCGACTCGCGTTGTGGTGCCGGGAACGGCCTGGCGCAACAGCTCCAACCGCTTCGCGTTGACCTCCACCGACGAGAAGCTGCCGACGCCCGTGAGGTTTCCGCCGGGCCGCGCAATGCTAACGACGAGCCCACGCGCCACCGGATCGCCGACCTCGGTGAATACGATGGGAATCGTCCGCGTCACCTGCTTGGCAGCCAGCGCGGCCACGGTCGTGCGCGCGACGATGATGTCGACGCCGAGCCGCACCAGCACGGTCGCCAGCGCCTCGGCTTGGTCTTCCTGGCCCCGCATAAAACGGGACTCGATCGTGATCGTTCTGCCCTTTACATATCCGAGCTCCTGCAGCCACTGTCGGAACTCGTCGATGCCGCCAAAAGGCGACGCAGGTTCTGGAGCGAGGTAGCCGATCCGCCAGACCTTTCCTGCCGATCGCACTTCGGCAGCGAGCGGGACGGCGAGGAGGCCGCCCGTAAGTACACCCATGAATGCCCGGCGCTGCACTACTCGATCACCTCATCCGCCCGCGCTAGGAGAGGCGGCGGGATTGTCAGGCCGAGCGCCTTGGCCGTCTTGAGGTTCACGACCAGCTCGAACTCTGTTGGTTGCTCGATGGGGAGATCGGCCGGTTTGGCGCCCTTCAGAATCTTGTCGACAAAGATTGCAGCCTTTCCGTAGGTTTCCTCGTACGTCGGTGCATAGCTCATCAGTCCTCCTCGCGCCAGCCACCCTCTACTCGGATATAGCATGGGCACTTTCGCCTTCGCAGCAAACTCGAGAAGTTGGTCTATCTGCAATGGGGTACTGAACGGAGCGCCACCAAGCCACATCGCGGCTCCGGCCTTTTGCCGCACCATCGAGGCGAACGCCGTGTCCAGGTCTGCCTCCGTTTTCACCATCGCCGACAGAGCTGACCGCAACACGCCCCCAATCGGTAGCGTTCCCTTCTTCTTTGCACTCCGCCCGGAGGTGTGCCGATTCTCCTGGGACGGGACCGCTGAGCCGCCCATGCTCTACAACGGAGGCGGTTCATGGTAGCGATCGGTGGCGGTCTGATTGCCGCTCGTCGCTAGGGCGCAGCCGGCTCGTCAAGGAATCGATCCGGCGGTCCGTATCGGAATCGCGGTCCAGGCGACGTCGGGGAAGTTTCCAGATGTGGGTCGAGGAGCTTGGACTCGCTGCCGCCCGCTCGGCCGTCGCGATCATTGCCGAGGTCGTTACTTGCCTCAGATATTCGCGCTGCGTGTGGGGGGCGCTTGCCGGAGGGGACTCACATTGGACCGTTTTCCTTTACCCAAAAGGGGGCGTCCAATGTCGAAAATACTTACGCTCTTCGGCGTAGTAGACAATCTCGCTGGCGGCTCGTCCACGAAGGATAAGAAATGGATTCATCACCGATAAATACCTTGAAACCCTCCGATACGATTCGGTCTCGTTGCCGGCCCAAGGCGGGGGAAGATCCCGAGGGGCCCCGGCGGAATGTCGAAGCACTTTCCAATTGGAAGGAACCCGAACAGCCCGATTTGCACCGTGATGAAATTTTCCCGATAACGCAAGAACTTATGCAACACGACAAGCACGATGGAATTTCTGGCCTGGACCTTGCTCAGGCACCCAGCCGGGGCTGCGACGTTTCTGGAAAGCTCAATGAGACCGGCGAACGACCGAACAAGCAGGAGGGTATCAACGATGTCGAAAAGGCTAATCGGCTTCTCAACTGCGGCGGCCATAATGGCATTGGCGCTAGTAGCACCCGCAGCCCAGGCCACCACTATGTTCACCTTGGTCACCAATAATGGTGGGTTCGGCAATCCCCCGGGGCCTTATGGGACCGTAGCGGTGAACCTAGTCAGCAGCACTGAGGCCACCATCACGCTCACCGGTAATCAGGTCGGCTCGAACGTCTATCTGTTCGCAGACGGCGGGACCCTCGGCTTCAACACGAACGGAGCTGTCACGATCCAGTCGATCACCGGGTCGAACAGCCGCACCGATTCGGGCTTTGGAGCGTTCACCCCGGGTCCCTTTACCGACGCTGGCTCGGGTAACGAGGACGGTTTCGGTTCCTTCAGCAACACGATCAACGACTTCGACGGGTACCAACATTCGATTAACTCGTTGACCGTTGATATCACATTGAATAGTGGTAGCTGGGCGAGCGACGCCAGCGTTCTGACACCGAATGCCTCGGGGAACAGCGTCGCGGGTCACGTCTTCCTCGCCGTGGACAACGGAAATGGAACGATTAGCAACACAGGTTCCACCGGGTTCGCCACCAATGGTATCGTCCGAGCCCCTGAGCCGGGCTCTCTGCTACTCCTGGGGAGTGGCCTTGCCGCATTGGCAGCCTTGAATCTGAAAAGACGCAGACGTTAGCCGCGAAAATTTGTATTTCGTTCTTAGAACGCCCGTCGGGGAGATTCCGGCGGGCGTTTTCATTTTGGATCCTGGTACCTGGTCCCCAGTTTAACATTGCCTCCGGGGCGGGCTCGATCAAGGCTTCCGTCGTTCCAATCGCACCCTCCTCGACATCGGCGCCTATACGGCGACCGCTGTCAATCTTGGCCCGCTTCGCAAGGCAGATACGGACGTAACAGAAGGAGCAACCCGGGTCATGGCTGCGCGCATCAGCGTTGGGTCGGTCCGGCGAGGCTGTAGGCCGAGCGGCTCTCGGCGGTCAATCGGGAGATGCCCTTACACCCGGCCGTGAGAGGCATTGGACGTTGACTTTCCGGACTTGAGTCTGTCTCCCTCTCTGCTAGACTCCCCCGCGATTCGAGCACGGAGGGAGCATGGCCGATCCTACCGGAATCGAACTGTCCAGCTCATGTCACTAGGCCGCCGCCGATTCATGGCCGCGATCGCGGGCGCCCTCCTCGCCTCTCCGCTCGCAGCCTCAGCGCAGCAGACCGATCGGGTTCGGCGGATCGGCGTCCTCCGGATCGGTTCGCCACCCGATCCCTACGTGGAAGTCTTTCGGGAGGCATTGCGCGAACTGGCCTACGTGGAGACTCGGAGTTTTGTCCTCGATGTGCGATACGCAAGGGGGGATCCAGATCAGCTCGTCGCTCTCGCCGCCGAGTTCGTCAGGCCACCCGTCGACGTCCTGGTAACCAGTGGGATTCCCGCGATACTCGCAGCGAAGCATGCGACGACGGTAATCCCCATAGTCTTCGCGGCGGGCGGTGGCGATCCCGTAGCCGACGGATTTGTGGTCAGTCTCTCGCAGCCCGGTGGGAACATGACGGGGCTTACCGTCGGCCCTCCGGAACTGGAGGGCAAGCGTTTGCGTCGCGTGTCGTGAGCCTCGTCAATCCCGCCTCGGGAGCGCTCAAGCGACGCGCGGTGGAGGCCGCGGCACGCAAGTTGGGGGTGACGCTCCAAGCGTTGTACGTGCGGGAGCCCGGCGAGTTGGAGAGCGCGTTCGCCACAATGCGCAAGGGACCTCCTGATGCGCTCATCGTTCTTTCCGACTCGCTATTCACCAATCAACGGACCCGGATCGTGGGCCCCGCCACGAAGAGCAGATTGCCGGCCGTGTATGACGTGCGGGAGTGCCCGGAAAGCGGTGGCCTCATGTCCTATGGGCCAAGCATCCCGCCGTCGCTACTCGCGCGAGCGGATGAAGTGATCCAGTGATTTCCCGACGCGCGTTCGTTGCCAGCCTTACCGGCGGTGTCCTTGCCGCGCCGCTCGCGATCGAGGCGCAGTCCGTCGGGAAGATGCCCCGGATTGGTTATCTCTCGTTATTCTCCCGTTCGGACCCTTGGGGGCAACGCGGTATCGATGCCTTTCGACACGGACTCCGCGACCTTGGCTATGTCGAGGGCCAAACCATCGCCATCGAATACCGGTGGGCCGAGGAGAAGCCCGTGCGCCTCCCTGACCTAGCCGCGGAGTTGGTCCACCTGAAAGTGGACGTCATCGTGGCACCGGGTAGTCAAGCGGCCAAGGCCGTCAAACAAGCGACCGCGACGATTCCCATCGTCATGGTTGCCGTCACTGATCCGGTCACAGCCGGACTCGTTCCCGCCATCGCACGGCCCGGAGGAAACATCACAGGGACCTCACTCATTGCACCGGAGCTTGTCGGCAAACAGCTTCAATTGCTCAAAGAGGTCGTCCCCACGGTGTCTCGAGTGGCCGTTCTGTGGAATCCATTAAATCCGGGCAGCGCACCTCAGCTGCGAGAAGCGGAGGTGGCAGC
>Ga0306921_10009930_pt1 | contig 10112 bp, 8 predicted proteins | sample sta12Cox44000080_FD_203760 | JGI IMG/M metagenome (GOLD analysis project Ga0306921, IMG submission 203760) | Lab enrichment of tropical soil microbial communities from Luquillo Experimental Forest, Puerto Rico - statoxic.12C.oxic.44.000.080 (v2)... | ecosystem: Environmental > Terrestrial > Soil...
TGCCGCGGCCATCACGGCGTTGCCGACACGATGCGTGCCGCGCGAGGCGAAGGATCCCATGCAATGCGGGCCGGTGTCGGAGTCCGCGGTGTCGACAAAGACATCCTCAACCGGTATGCCGAGTGTTTCCGCGCAGATTTGCCGCGTTACCGACTTCATGCCCTGACCAAGGTCGATTGACGACAGCGAGACGGTGAACTTGCCGCTCGGATTTGAATGGACCAGTGCCTGACTTGGATCGCCGCCGAGATTCATCCCGATCGGATAGTTGATGGATGCGATGCCGCGTCCGCGATGTTTCGCCATCTTTAGCGCCTCCTTGTGCCGAACACGGAGGAGAAACGGGTCGCGCCATGTGAGGGCGCCTGCGGCCGCGGGGACGGGGGCGGCGGCACAGGCGGAGGTTCAGAAGCAGCAGTTGCGACCGGCGCGCGGCTGTACGTCGTGCGCTGTTGCGAAGCCGCCGCTGGTGGTGCGTGCGGCTCCCGCGCGGTGGGCGGAATGACGGCGCGGCTGCCGCCGCCGTCTTTTCGGGATGAAGCTCGCTTGAATTCGTCGCGCAGCGGCCACTTAGCCTTCTCTGCCGCGACCTGCACACATTCGATCAACGCGGTGTTCTTGGCCTCGCGCCGATGCGCCTTCATGTCGCCGTCGCGATAGGCGTTAAGGATGCGAAACTCCATCGGGTCCGTGCCGACGAGCTGCGCGAGCTTGTCCATCTGGCATTCGATCGCAAAGTCCATTGCGGTGACGCCGAATCCGCGCATTGCGGTTGCAGGTGTGCGATTGGTGAAAACGCAATAGACGTCGCCATAGACATTGGGGATGGTGTAGGGGCCGGGCAGATGCGCGGCGCATTTGACGGCCGCATAGCTGGAGAGCCGCGTATAGGCCCCGCTGTCGAAATAGGCGCGGATCTTGCGCGCGACGATGCGGCCGTCGCGCATCAGGCCGTCTTTGATATAGATGCGCTCGGCGCCGCGTGGCGGCCCATACTGCATCTCCTCTTCGCGCCCGAGCACGTAGCGCACAGGACGTCCAGTTAACATCGCACCCAGAATGCAGAGCGGCTCAGTGAGGGTATCGACCTTACCGCCGAATCCGCCGCCCACCGTACCGCCGATGAAGTGAAAGGTATTCGAGGGCACGTCAAGAATTTTGGCGCAAGTGTCGAGAGAGAAGAACAAGGCTTGCGTCGAAGTGTAGACGATGTAGCGACCGTTGGTGTCGGGCGCGGCGATCGAACCGTTGGTCTCGGTCGGCGCGTGCTCGATCGGTGACATCTGGTAACGCTGCTCCAGCACATGATCGGCCTCAGCGAGGCCGCGCTCAACGTCGCCGAAGCGCAGTTTCTGGTGATCATACTTGTCATAGTAGGTGAACGTGTTCTTGGGATAAGCCTCGTTGACGACGGGTGCGCCGGGTTTCAAGGCTTCCTCGACGTCGAGCACCGTCGGCAGAGGTTCGTAGTCGATGCGCACCTTTGCCATCGCCTCATAGGCTTCGCGCGGTGAGTCTGCGACCACGGCAACGATCGGTTCGCCCTTGTAGCGCACCCTGTCCACCGCCAGGGTCGGCTCGTCGTCAATGCCGAAGTTGATCAGGCTGAGCAGCGTGTTGAGGTTGCGTGGCACGTCTGCGCCTCGGATTACGCGGCGTATACCATGCGAGCGCTCCGCTTCTGACGTGTCGACGCGGCGCAGCCGCGCATGCGAGTGTGTGCTGCGGACGACTTTAAGATGCAGCATGCCTTGCAGCTTATGGTCGTCGAAATAGGTGGAGGTTCCCGTGACATGTCCGAGCATGTCCTGCCGCTGCGTGGCTTTGCCGATTTCTTTAAGATTGTCGTCGCGCTCGTCCGCGAAGATGTCCTTGCGCAATTCCAGCATGGCGGCTCCTTCAGGCGCGGGCGCGCCCGCCCGAGGCGGCGAGCACGGCATTGATGATCGGCTCATAGCCGGTGCATCGGCAGATATTCCCGGAAATCGCCTCGACCACATCAGCTCGGCTCGGCGAGGAATTGCGATCGAGCAGCGCCTTCGCCGCCATCAGCATACCCGGCGTGCAGTAACCGCATTGGGCTGCAAAATTGTCGGCAAAAGCGCGTTGGAGCGAGTGGAGATTGGGGCCGTCCTTCAATCCGTCAAGCGTCTCGACGGCGCGTCCGGATATTGTCTCGGCAAGCGTCAAGCAGGCAAGATGCAGCTCGCCGTCGATCAGCACGCTGCATGCGCCGCAACCACCCTGTCCACAGCCGAATTTGGGCGTCATATCGCCGATCAGCTCGCGCAAGGCGACGAGCAGATTGGTGCCGCCATCGACAAAAATTGCGACTTCGCGGCCATTGTGGCGAAACTGCAGGGCGGTCTTTGACATAGTGCTCCTATTCCTCGACGGACAACAAACGCCTCAGATGGACGCCAACGATCTCGCGTCGATACCAGGCGCTAGCCAGTGCATTGTCGGTGGGCGAGGTTCCCTCGGCTACCGCCGCCGCGGCAGCGCTGATCGCCGAAGCATTGAGCGAAGACCCCTCAAGCGCGCGCTCGGCGGCCTTTGCACGGATCTGCGTCGGCGCCATTGAGCCGAGCGCGATGCGCGCGCCCAAAATTCGTCCGCCGCTCGTCGGCAGATGCGCGGCCATGGTGATGACCGATCCCCCCTTCGGTCTGATGCGGGCGATCTTGCGATAACGGAACGCGTCGGCGTTGGTCGGTTTCTGGCAGGAGACTGAAAGCACGAGCGCGCCGGCCTGCCGCTCCCGCGATTGCAGGAACTCTTCGATCGGCACGTCGCGCGTGCCAAGGCCGCCATGCACGGCGACGGTGGCATCGAGCGCAAGCAGCGCGACCGTGAAGTCACCATACGGGTTTGGTGCGAACAGGTTGCCGCCAACGGTTCCCATGTTGCGGACCGCTGGACCCCCGATCGATCGGGCGGGCGCGTGCAGGAAGCCGAGATCGCGCTGGCCCAGAATCTTCGCGAACGTGACGCCGGCGCCGATCGTGACGCGCGGGCCTGTCGCATCGATCCGCGTCAGGGCCTGGTCGCTCGCACGCACGATGGTCGAGATCGAGATGTCGCCTTCGTTCAGCGCTCTCATCACAAGGGTACCGCCGCCAAGGTAGCGCGCGCCGCGATCCGACGACAATGCGGCAGCTGCCTCGCCTGATGTTGCAAATGTCTTCATCGCGATCGGCATGACATCGTTCCTGCTAAGCGGCCCTGAGGTGCCGGCGGATGGCGTCAAAGCCGGCTTGATAGATCTCTTGCGAAACCATTTGCGTGAGGCGCTCGTGATCCTCTGGCTTGGTCGTGAATCGCGATTCCCAATGCCAGAACGTGCGATCGCCATCGGTGATGGGGAGCAGCCGGACATGGGCGACGTAGTTGAACAGCGGGATCGGCGTATCGAGCAGGCAGTAGCTGCAGGTCTGTTCGAGGTCGGACAGCGCAAGCAGTTGCTCGCGCAGCTCCGAGCCGTCGCTCAGCCTGAGACGGCGGATGCAGCCGATTTTGTCCGACGGCTGGGCGCGCTCGATGGTGCTGGTCGCGACTGCGGGATGCCAACGATCGTAGCCGTTGAAATCGCGCAGCAAATCCCACACCGTACCGGTCGGCGCGTTCAGGATGGTGCTCTTGACGACATGCGGCACATCAGCCTCCGAACGCCCGTTTGAGCGCATCGAACCCGCCCTGGAAGACACCGCTGCCGATATTATTGACAAGCTCGCTCTCGCGCTCAGCAGCGCAATCGAACTCGGCGGTCCATTCGAGGAAGGTCTGGTCGCCATCGGTGACCGGCGTCAGGCGCAGTGTTGCGACATAGTTCTCAACGCCCATGGGAGATTCGAGGATTGAGTAGGTGCAGAACATTTCGTAGTCGGACAGACCGAGCAGCTTTTCGCGGATACGATCGCCGTTCCTCAGACGAAAATCGCGAACGCATCCGATCTTGTCAGAGGGCTCGCCGCCTTCGATTCGGCTCTCGGCAATTGCCGGATGCCAGTTCGGCATGCCGTTGAAATCCCTTACGCGCGCCCAGACCCGGTCGTTGCGCGCATTGACGACGGTGGACACATAGACCCGAGCCATGACGTGCTCTTACCCCTTCTTCCTGGGCCCGCGCTCCGGCGGCGTTTCGCCTCTGGCTGGATCCGCAGGCGAGGCAGCAGGCTTGGTATCGCCGCCGCCTTTGCGCGAGGAGGAGTCCCTGATGCCTTGCATGTCTCGCGCCTCGCGAATGAGGCCTGGCATCTTTGCGAGGCTCCCGCCCTCAACACCGATATCGGACAAGATCGAATCGATCAGCGGGGCCTGTACGCGATAGCGCAATGCTGAATCGATGACCTCGTCGGTGGCGCTGCGGGTGTTGCCACTGCCGCCACCATTGCTGTTGAGGCCGTCGACCTGCAGGATGCGGATGCCTTCGATCTTTTCCATCGGTTTGACGCTCTCGCGCACGATACCCTCAATGCGGTCGAGCAGCTTTCTGCGGAACAGAGAGTAACGCGCTTCGTCGGTGAGCACGTTCTCCGCCTCGTTGAGGAGCCGTTGCGCTTCGGCCTCGACGGCCGCCCGCACGCGTTCGGCCTCAGCCGCGATTCGGGTTTCTTCGGCCTGTTTTTCGGCGAGCAACACTTCGACCATCTTGCGCCGTTTGGCGATCTCGCTCTCGCGCGCGGTCACGACACGCTCGGCTGCCTCCGTCGCCTGGATCCGCGCGTCTTCGGCTGCCGCCCGCGCCGCTGACTCTTCCAGCGATTTCTGGTGGATGGCGATCGATTTTTCCATCAAAGCGGTCTCGACATCCTTTTCGCGGTTGACCTCGAGCCTGCGCAGATCGCGCTCGCGTCCGATTCGTGCCTCGTCCAGGCCGCGGTCGGAGGCAATCCGCGCGCGCTCGACTTCCTCGCGGGAGACAATCTCTGCCTCCTGCAGTGACTGGATGCGGGCGATTTCGAGCTGTTCGGTGGCGCGCCGTCGTTCGAGCCTGGCAGCGTCGAGCGCCTGCTCGCGGGAGACGTCGGTCGTCTCGACGTCTTTGCGCGCAATGATTTCCGCCTGCTTCACCAGCCGATCAGCATCGATTCGCTCAGACTTTTTCGTCGAAAGCGCGATCACGCGATCCTCGTCGGCGATCTCGATCGTCTTCTTCTGCTCGATATTGAGCACCTCGCGGGTCTTGGAGGAGGCGATGCGCTCGGATTCGAGCGCGAGCTCGACGCCGATGCGACGCCGCTCGATGGCGTCGCGGCGCTTGAGCTCGGCCGCCTCGATTGTTTCGGTGCGCTCGATTTCGAGTCCCCTGGTATCCTTGTCTGCTCGAATACGCTGCGCTGCGATGGCCTTCTCCTGCGCAATACGCGCCGCGTCGATTGCTTCGCGAGAGGCGATATCGGCTTCCTCAACCGCGCGGTTGCGTGCAATTTCAAGCGAGCGGACATGCTCTTCCTGGGCGATGCGCGAGGCTTCGGTTGCCTCGCGCGCGGCGATGGCGGCGACCTCGACCACCTGGCCGCGTTCGATTTCAAGCTTGCGCGTACTCTGGTCGGCGTCGATGCGCTCGGCGGCAAGCGTGCGTTCGCGTGCGATCCGGGCGGCTTCGACGGCCTTCTGCGCCTCGATCTCGGCTTCCTGGGTGGTGCGCACCTGAGCGATCTCGAGCGCGCGGGTCCGCTCATCGGAGGCAATACGCTCGGCATTGACGGCGGTGGTCTGAGCGATGCGGGCCCTCTCGGTCGCCTCGCGCGCGGCAATCTCGGCTTCCTCGACCGCGCGCGTCCGCTCGATCTCGCGCCGGCGGGTTTCTTCCTCGTTGGCGATCCGCGCATCGGTCACGGTGCGATCCTGCTGGATGCGCGCTTTTTCGATTGCCTCACGTGCGGCGATTTCGGCTTCCTCGACGGTGCGCATCCGCTCGATGTCGCGCTGGCGGACCTCGCGCTCGGATGCGATGCGCGCAGTATCAACCGAGCGTTGGTTTGAGATTCTCGCTTTTTCAATCTCCTCGCGCGCTTGAAGCTCCTTTTCCTCGATCGCGCGTGTTCGATCAATCTCCTTCTGCCTGGTTTCGCGCTCGGATGCGATGCGCGCCTCGGTGATGGCTTGCTCGTTCAAGATGCGCGACTTTTCGATCGCTTCGCGGGCTTCGATCTGGGCCTGTTCGGATTCCGTCTCGCGCAGCGCGCGTTCGCGCGCGACCTCGGTGCGCTGCAGCGCCCGGCGCATCTCGATATCGCGCTCCTGCTCCAGGCGAGCAGTCTCGCTCTCGCGTTCGATTTCGAGCGCCTGCCGCTCGGCTTCTAGATTGCGTGAACGAATCTTGATCATCGAATCCTGTTCGATATCATTGCGCAGCTTGCGCTTGGCCTCGATGTCTTCCATGAGCCGGGTCAAACCCTCCGCGTCGAAGCGGTTGGAGGGGTTGAAAAATTCGAGGTCGGTCTGGTCGAGATCGGTGATCGCGACAGATTCGAGCTCGAGCCCGTTCTTGGCGAGGGCCTCGGCGGCTGCGGCCTTGACCTGCGCGACATACTCGCCGCGCTGCTCATGCATTTGTTCCATGGTCATTTCAGCCGCGACAGAACGGATGGCGGAGACGAATTTGCCCGACAGAAGCGCGTGCAGCCGCTCGGGTTCAAGTGTTCGGCGTCCAAGCGTTGCCGCAGCAATGGCAACGGCCTCGCGCGTCGGCTGGACGCGGACGTAGAAATCGGCTTCGATGTCCACGCGCATGCGGTCGCGCGTGATGACGGCGTCTTGCTTTGAGCGCACGATCCCCATCGGCAACACATTCATGTTGACCGGCGTGTAATCGTGAATAAAGGGCAGGACGAAAGCACCGCCATTGATCACGACGCGTTCGCCAAGGAAGCCGGTGCGGACAAACGACACTTCCTTTGAGGAACGGTGATAGAGCCAGTTGACGATATAGACGCCGACGACGACGGCGATGATGGCGGCGATCAACCAGAGAATTAGTTCGCCAACGAGGATCCCTGACATGTTTTTCCTCCCTAACGTCCAGCGATCGACCGAGCTCCGATCGCCTTGAATTTGCGTACCTGATCCGTGAGCGCCCGCTCTACGGGCAGGCGTTCCATCGAGGAGGCGCCGTAGAAGCCGTGGCAATTGCGGGTATTCTTCATGACGAAGTCGGCGTCGGCGGGATCCGCGATAGGACCACCATGCGCGAGGACCAGAATGCCGGGATTGATACTGAGGGCGGCACTAGCCCAGGTGTCGATGCGCTTGGGACAATCTTCCAATCTTGCTGCGGTCTGCGCGCCAACTGATCCGCCGGTCGTAAGGCCGAGGTGGCACACGATGATGTCGGCGCCGGCGATGGCCATTGCGGCCGCTTCCGCTTCGCTAAAAACGTAAGGAGTCGTCAATAGGTCCTTCTCGCGCGCCTTGGAGATCATTTCGATCTCGAGCGCATAGGACATACCCGTCTCCTCGAGATTGGCACGGAAAATCCCGTCGATCAGACCGACCGTCGGAAAATTTTGGACACCCGCAAATCCCAGTCCCTTCAGCTGATCAAGGAAGAGATCCATATCACGGAACGGGTCGGTGCCGTTGACGCCGGCGAGGACTGGCGTCCTGGTGACGATCGGAAGCACCTCACCGGCCATCTCGAGAACGATAGCGTTGGCATCGCCATATGGCATCAGGCCGGCGAGCGAGCCGCGGCCAGCCATGCGGTAGCGGCCGGAATTGTAGATGACGATCAGGTCGACGCCGCCGGCTTCCTCGCATTTGGCAGAGAGGCCGGTGCCTGCGCCGCCGCCGACAATCGGTTCGCCCCTCGCGGCCATGTCATGAAATTTTTTCAACAACGCCTTGCGTTCAAACCTGGCCATGGGTCACCTCGCCACTCTCCGACGCCCTCCAGCGTGTCCGAGCAGGGTACGGAACGCGCCCACGAGCGTGGAGGCAAACTCTGGATCGTTGATGTTTTTGCTGACGCGGATCAGTTGGCGGTTGCTGGTCTGGCGTACCGTTTGCTCCAGCGCATGAAACAGTGCGGCGTCGGCGTCTGGATCAAAGAAGGGCTGGCCTGGCGCATCGAGGGCGGAGACGCCCCCTTCGGGCAGAAAGAAGCGTACCGGCCCATCCATCTGGTTGAGCCGCTCGCCAATCCATCGGCCCATGCGCTCGTTCTCCTCCACCGTGGTCCGCATCAAGGTGACCTGCGGGTTGTGAACGTGGAATTTGCGCTGCCGGTAGCGTTCGGGAATGGTGTCGGGCGAGCCGAAATTGACCATGTCGAGCGCGCCAGTCGAGCCGACATAAGGCACGCTCGTGCGCATCACCGCGCGGAAGCGATCATCGGTTGCCGGAAACACGCCGCCCATCAAGAGGTCACAAACCTCTGTGGTCGTAAGATCGATCACGCCTGCCAGCTGGCCTGAATCGACCAGCTTTTCCATCGCGCGGCCGCCCACGCCGGTGGCGTGGAAGACCAGGCACTCGAACTCGTCACCCAGCTCGGCGGTGATCTTGCGCACGGCGGGCGTGGTCACGCCGAACATGGTGAGGCCGATGGCGGGCAGGGCGCTCGTGTTGCGCTCTTTGCTCGCGTGCTCGTCCAGTCGCGCTTTCACCATACCCGAAACCGCATGGGCACCATTGGCAAGCACAAGGCGCGAGATCGAATTCAGCCCCTGCACGTCGGTGACGGAATACATCATGGTGATGTCGGCCGGTCCGACATAGGGACCGATATTTCCGGAGGCGACTGAGGAGATGATGAGCTTTGGCACGCCGACGGGGAGGGCGCGCATTGCAGGCGCGACGAGCGAGGCGGCACCTGAGCCTCCGGCAGATATGATACCCGCCACATTGCCCTGGCGGCGCAGCCAGTTGGCGAAGGCTTCGGCCATTGCGGTGACGGCCGCGCCGCGATCGGTGCCGAACACGGCCGATCCGCCGCGACCGTGATTCAAGGCGATCTCCGGGGCGGAGACATCGCATGTCGAAAGCTTGCCGCCGGTGGACACATCGACCAGGCGCGTGCGCAGGCCGTTGCCAGCAACAATGTCGCGAATGAACCGCAATTCCGGCCCTTTGGTATCGAGCGTGCCGACCACCAGCACGACCGGCGGTCCGGAGCTTTGCACTGTGCCCGTCTCACGTCCTCGCCGCGGCGCCTGTTCGATACGCGTGACAGAGCTGGAAAGCACGCGCGCGGCGGCTTCGATCCTGGCGATTGGCACGGGCTGCGACCAGCGGGTCGGCAGCGCGGGGTTGGAAAGATAGACGCGGACCGGCCCCTTGGCTCGCGCCAGCGCCGGGGTGGGCTCCACCTCAACTGGCCGATCGGGAACTTCGATGTCCGGTTCGATTCCGGCATGAAGCCCGACGCCAAGCAAGCGCTGTTGCAGCTCACGGTCGGCAGACAGCCTTGCGGAATCGATGATTCGGTTGACGCGGCCGTTGACCATGACGGCAACTTGGCGCGACACCGCGGTTGCCACGCCGATGTTCTGCTCGATCACCAGCACGGACATATCGCCGTCTTCGCCGAGCCGCAGCAGCATCTCTTCGACCTGGGCGACAATCACTGGCGCCAGTCCCTCGGTCGGCTCGTCCATGACGAGCAGGTGCGGATTGGTCAGAAGCGCGCGTGCTATCGCGAGCATCTGCTGCTCGCCACCGGAGAGCTCGCCACCCAGGTGATTTTTGCGGTCAGCCAGGCGGGGAAAGGATTCGTAGATGCGCTCGACCGTCCAGGGACCGTGCCTCATCCCCGCCGCCAGTCGCAAATGTTCGGCCACACTCAATGAGCGCCAGAGGCGGCGGCCTTGCGGGACATAGCCGACCCCAAGCCGCGCGATCCGTGCTGGGCTTGAGCGGGTGACGTTCTCGCCGCGGACGAGCACCGAGCCGCCGCTTGCCCGCACCAGTCCCATGATCGTGTTGCACAACGTGGTCTTGCCCATGCCGTTGCGGCCGACCACGGAAAATACCCCCGAATCGAGCTTGAGGTTCACGCCCTGAAGTGCATGCGAATGCCCGTAATAGACGTCGAGACCCCGGACTTCGAGGGCGGGTGCGGGGAAGCGGCGGGCATCACTCATGTCCGGCTCCGAGATAGAGCTCCT
>Ga0306921_10009932_pt1 | contig 10111 bp, 9 predicted proteins | sample sta12Cox44000080_FD_203760 | JGI IMG/M metagenome (GOLD analysis project Ga0306921, IMG submission 203760) | Lab enrichment of tropical soil microbial communities from Luquillo Experimental Forest, Puerto Rico - statoxic.12C.oxic.44.000.080 (v2)... | ecosystem: Environmental > Terrestrial > Soil...
AGCCTCAGCTTCTGCTTCGGTTGAGAACGACTTTGCAGTCGTCGTTGGCCGGGTCCCGGGGATGTCAATTTTATTGGCAATGCACCGCAGCTGCCCAGGCCGATTACATCGTCACATCGTCACCGGGAGCAGCGCCATTTTCCGGCTGGACCGTGCGGGGCAACACAGGTCATGAGGCCGGAAACTCCTCGATCGCATTACATTCGAGATCAGTCGTGGTGTCCGTTGCGTTCTCGCCATGCAGAATGCGATGGAAGGGGGCCGGCGACAGGTTCGGTTGTTACGGAAGGTCCCCCGCCATCAATTGTTGGGCAAACAACGTAAACCCAGTGATCGGCCCGTCGCCACTCGGCCGATCGAATACGAACACTAGATCGTAGCGCGCACCTGCCGGACCGATCGGCCAACTCGTTGGGATATTGAACGTCCCCGTGGCCCCGGTCTGCGTCAGGATTTCCCGGCTGATCCCGGGCTCGCCCGTTTTCGTCGTCAACGCGATGTCTTCATGTTGCCAGGCGATCAGCACCGCTCCATTGCACGCTAACGCCGACGTCACCATCTTGGCGTAGTGGTTCTTGCCCTGACTGGTGTCAATGGACAGGTTCAGCTTCACTGCCAGAGCAGTCAGGGTCTCATAGGGTCGCTGACTCGGCCCTTCGTCGCTGGTATCATCGTCATGTTTGGCGATCGGGTCGGAAGCAAACAGGAATTGCGGGGTCACTAGCGACGGTGTCTTCGGTCCCCAAGGCGCCGCAAACAGCGTGACCAGGGCGCCAGCGCGCTCCCAACCGAGGGTCACCAGATGTTTCGCGCCGGCATCGCCGGCCACGGTGCCAAAATTGTTTACCCCAGCATACTGCGCACCGTTATAGCTGCCCGGCTTCTCGGCGTGCCGAATCACCATGATCTTGGACGCGCCCATTCTTCCCTCCGCCGTTGCCGTTTCCACTTCGGTAATGACGATTATCCCCGAAGCATGGCCGTCTGTAGCACAGTTGGCGAGTCCGGTCTGTTATCCTCGCGGCAGAATCCGGTCTGTCCGACCAGGCCCGCCAACCGCTAAAATCGTTATCAACCGACATTCGCCAGATCCCTGGCGGGGTCTGAGGCCAGGATCGCCCTTTCGATTGGCTTGGGCAACGGCAAATTGCTCTCGTCCCGAGCAAGAGGCGCTCGAAGCCGGCGTAACTGGCTCGGAAACGCTGATGCGCATCGTTTTGCCTGCGTCGAGCATAGCTCTGCATTCGTCGCCTGCCGCATTTGCTCTCCCTGGCCCCTCATGGTGGCCTTGCGCTTCCGGAGCGGGCCCGCCGTGCCCTTGAGGCACTTGCAGAGGCGGGCGGCTTACTCCGCGGAGTTTCCGAGGTTGCGCGCGATCCGACAAAGCCTGCGTCGGCTGACGATATCGCGCAGACTCGGCGTCACATCAGCGAGTTGACCGAGATTTGTGAGCGCGAGATCCACGCAGCGCTGTTGTCTTGCACGCGGGCGCGTCGCCGAATGCCGAACTCCGCGTCGACTACCAAGCCTACCCTACACTGACGGCATACCGGGCGCTGCGATGGCACGGGCCCTGACGGTAAGCTCGACGGAGGTTTTGGCCGGCTTTGTCGACCTTTCCGGCTGCCGGCAGACTGCGGAACCGACCTTGCCGCAAGTATCGGTCGCCAGGGTTTCCGGCGGATGGACGCCCTAAACCCAAAACACCCCGACGGGTTCTCGGATTGGCTCGTGGTCGCGCAGGATACCGCGCGTCAACCTGCGAGCGTAGCCCAGTTTTCCGCGAGCTGTTCGGCCCCGCGCAGTGAGAGCGCAAAGATTGTGTAAGTAGGGTTAGAGGCGCCGCTGGTCGCGAAGATCCCCGGCCCGGCCACATACAAGTTCGGGATCTCGTGGGTCTGGCCGTAGCTGTTAACCACCGAATTGCTTGCCTCGGTCCCCATGATGGTGCCGCCCATCAGATGGATCGTCGGCATATTGCCGCGAGCCGACCACACCTCGTTGGCGCCTGCTGCCTTGGCGATCTTTAGCCCTTCCTCGAAGTTGGCATTCCATACCGCTTCGGCATCCTTGTCATAGCTATGGATGATCTTGGCCAGCGGCATGCCAAACTCGTCCTTGTCGCTCACGAGTTCGATGCGGTTCTCGATGTTCGGCAGCTCCTCACCGAACGTTCCGATGCGCGTCAACCCCCGTTTGGCCCGTATCATGAAGTCATGTAGGTCGGCACCAAACAGATCGACACGGGCATTGGCAATGCCGCCCAGGTCGTTCGTCTTGAGCGCAAAACCGGCAACAATGAACGAGCTGCCAAACCCGTCCTTGTGGCTAGTCTTGCCGTAACGGTCATAAGACATGTACTGGGCGCCCGTCGTGCCCATGTGGTTCTCGACATCCTCGTCGAAGATGGCGAGGGTACCCGAGGCGAAGTGGGTCATCATGTACTTACCGACGAGCCCGCTCGAATTAGCCAGCCCCTCCGGGTGCTTGTCGGTCGGAGAGTTGAGCAGGATGCGCGGGTTCTGTGCAGCCCAGGCCGCGAGCACTACAACGCCCGCCGGCTGTACTTGTCGCTCTTTTTTCTGGTCGTAGTACTCAACGCCGGTGACGCGCGTGCCTTCGGTGTTGGTCAGGACCCGTGTGACGGTGCTTAACGGCCGTACCTCCGCGCCAGACTTCCTCGCGTCGGCCAGGTAGGTAACGAGGGGATTGGCGAGCGCACCAATCGGGCAACCGACGTGGCACCAGCCGTCATAGATGCAGGCAGCGCGCCCCTTGTATTCGGTCGAATTCATGCCAACTGCGGCCGGAACCATGCGGATGCCGACTGCCTCGAAACCTTTGAGCCAAACCTGGCCACTCGGAAAGGTCTTCATGGGCGGCATCGGGTAGGGTTGACCCGCCGGCCGCCAGATCTCCTCCGCTTTGGCATCGCCCGAGACACCGACGTCGCGTGCGACCTTGTCGTAATAGGGCGCGACGTCCTCATACGCGATCGGCCAGTCATGTGCGCGGTTATGCTCGCTTTTGATCTTGAAATCGTTCGGCAACAGGCGCGGAAAGTTGGCGAAGTAGTGCAGCGCGGCGCCGCCGACACCCCAGCCCGCCTGGTAACCGTAACTGACCGGGTGCTTGCCTTCGAGGAGGAACGGGCCGCCTGCGGGCTTCACACGCCGCCCCCAGATGTCAGAGCTGATCAGATCGGAAAGCTGCCAATCCGGCCCCTGTTCCAGCACGACGACCCTTTTGCCCTGCTTTGCCAGCACCGCAGCGTAGACCGAGCCCGACGCACCCGCGCCGACAACCACGACGTCGACTTTTTCATTTGTCGCCATGGTCACCACCTCTTTTCCGGCGCGATGTGCGGCATGTACGGAATGCCGAGGGCCTCGTAGCCCTCCATGGTTCCGTAGACGACATCGACAGCATCGCTGCGCAGAACGAGATAGACAAATGGTCCGCCGGGGCCGCGCCAGCCTTGGATCTTGTTTTGGCGCATGGCGTCGACGAAATCATGCTGTTCGCTCGGATTCAGCTGCGCAAATTTGCGGCCGCCGTTGATTGTCTGGCTCGCATTGTCAATAACGCGCACCGCAGCGCGATAGAAGTTGGCATAGGGCGGGCGAACATTGAGGATGCGCGCCTCGAGCAGGGCTTCTTCCGGCGGCACAGAAAGCTGCTGATCGACGAAGTGGGCGACGCCTGCCGCACCCGCGCCGGGGACGAGCGTCTCACCCAATGCCTCAATGGTTTGTGCCTCGTCGGCCTTGAGCAAGCGGAATGGCACGTTTTGCGCGCGTGCTTCGCGCGGAGACAATAATACCTCGACACCGCCGATCGTGAACGCGAATGCGCCAGTGGCGGTGCCCCTAAGAAAGTCGCGTCGCTCGATTAGGTTCATGGTCTCCTCCCCAAGCCGCAATGCTTAACGGCTGTGTTACCTTGACGGATTTGGGCGCCCCTCTCCGATGCCTTGTCGCAACCCATCTGCTACCTTCGGCAGTCTCCGTTTGACTCGCTTCTTTTGCTCCTAGACCGAATCACGCACTCGAAGTGTGGACGAGCCCGCTAAAGTCGCACTTCCCAGAGTCTGCCAGAGCTGACCCTCAGGCACCAGTCGAACTCCACCGAGATCTCGCGCCGCCAGTCATGCCGCCGTCGATCACGAGCTCCGCGCCGGTCATGTAGCTGGACGCCTCGGAAGCGAGGAACAACACGCCGTTTGCGATGTCTTGCGCCTGTCCAGCCCTGCCAAGCGGCACTCCGGCTCTGGCTACCTCGTTTGGATCAATCGGTGCATTGCCCCCGGCCGACGTTGGCAGCTTTGTCCATATCGGCGTGTCGATGACCCCGGGATGAACCGTATTGACACGGATTCCATCGCCTTCTGCCGCACACTCCATCGCGACAGCCTTTGCGAACAGCCGCACGCCCCCTTTTGTGGCGCAATAGCCGGCCAATCCTGCTGATCCTCTGAGACCAGCAACCGATGACGTAATGATGATCGAGCCGCCGCCCGAACGTCGCATCGCTGGAACCGCGTATTTCACCGAGAGGAAGACGCCATCGAGGTTCACCGCGGTCTGTCGACGCCAGTCGGTCAACGACATCTCGACAGCCTTGCATAAGATCCCGATCCCGGCATTGGCCACCATCACGTCCAAACGCCCAAAGCGTCGCTCGGTGGCTTCGATTACATTCGGCCAGCTCTCCTCAGTGCTGACGTCCTGATGAAGGAAGATTGCTTCGCCGCCGGCGCCACCGATCCTTTCCACCACGGCCTGCCCGCCGCTATCGTCCAGATCCGTCACCACGACTTTGGCACCCTCACGCGCAGTGTCGTCGCACAGGCCGCGCCGATACCGGAGGCGCCGCCCGTTACAATCGCAACCTTACTCTGTACCTGGCCCACAGCGGTTCCTCCTGTTCCTCCCCTAAACACCGCTTTCAGCCAACTGGAGCGCGTGCATAGAATCGGTCTGCGTTGTCCCAGAACAGCTTGCGCTTCCGCGCGGTATCCATCTTCCAGTCCAGTACAAGCGAGACCGACTGGGGGAAGTGGCTCTCGCCGTGCGGATAATCCGAGGCATACATCAGCACGTGATCGCCGATCAGATCGATGACGGCGTTCGTCAACCGGGCGCCCTCTGGGATTTCGATGCTTTGGAAGTAGCGCCCGCCAGTGACGTACTCGCTCGGCTTGTGCGCGAGTTCCGGCAGCGCTGCTTTGATCGTCTCGGCATGTTCGTCAAGCCGCGCCATCCAAAACGGCAGCCAGCCGTGCCCAGCCTCCAAAGTGCCGACGCGCAGGGTCGGGTAGCGGTCCATTACCCCACTGCCGATCAACGCCGCCATGTTGCGCATGCCACACCAGGGATGAGCCGCCGAACGCTGCAGCCACAAATTGTCCCAGGTGTCCTGTCCGCCTGGCGCATAGGGCGGCATTACCGTGAAGGTGTGAAGGACGACGGCAAGATCGAACTCGGCGGCCTCGGCGTAGAGCGGCTCCAGCGCCGGATGGTCGAGGGGCATGCCGGCGGGCGCATAGACCATCATCCCCCAAGCCCAACGTGCTCTGCCGCAGCGACGGATCTCGGCGAGTGCACCCTCGATGTCGCGGGCGGCGGCCAAGATCACGCCCCCAAGGCGGCTTGGATAGGCGCCGCAATAATCAGCCATCCAGCGGTGGTAGGCACGGTACATCGCCATTTCGAGCGCCACGTCGTCGCTGGCTGTCCAGGTTCCGAACCAGCCCGAGGGAAGCGTCAAATTCACATCGACGCCCTCATGATCCATGTCCTTAATCCGCTCCTGGGGGTCGGCGTCGACGTCGGGCGACGGATTGCGCATCCGTTTCACGCCGGTGAACCCTGCCATGTACCCGCCCGGTGCCTCGTCCGCTATGGCCATGCCGAGGCGGCGTCGATACCGACGCTGGCCCTTCGTGTAGGTCTCGCGCCCGTGGCGATCGGTTGACTTGTACGCCTCCCAGCCACGCAGCTGATCCCTTTCCGCCTCGCTGAGATAGGCGGCGAGGATCCGCGCATCGGGACCAACGTGGGTATCGGAATCGAAGATCCTGTAGCCGTCGCGTGCCATGCTGATTGCCCTCTAGGCGTGAAGTCTACGAGCGCCGATCGCTCTGCGAAAAGTAGCGCCGCTCGAGCGCCTGCTGTTTGGCGCCGCTTTCGCCATCTTCCGGCGCCTGAGGTATCGGATAAGGCCGGTCCCGACGGCTCTCGGCAAAAGCGTCCCAGGCCTTCACGCCGTTGGCCTGGAAAGCGGTCATGAAGTCCCATAGCGCCGCCCAGGTCACATGATGGGTGAAACTCGGATACCACGCGATCGTGACGCCGAGCGCCAAATGCTCGTCGAGATCGAGATAGCGGCCAAGTTTTCCTTTCATGAAAGAAAACGGCCCCGTCACGGCGGCGCGGGCGGCTCTGATTTCGTCGACCGAATGAGGCGACTCAAACTGTACCCAGTCGACGCCGGCCTCTTCGCGGTATGCCCGCAACCGAGCGATCGTGTCCTCCAGCGTGCCGTTCGAGGCATCGCGAGCGTAGCACTGCGCCATCACCACGAAATTTCGATCGAGTTCATTCTTCATGTCGACGGCTGCGCGGTACCGCGCGATCGCCTGGTCGAGTGCGATAACCTCGACGCCGGTACTCTGTGTTGCACGTTTGTTTTCGATGGGCTGGTCGTCGATGCGGATCCCGGCGATGCCGGCGCGGATGCATTCGCGCACCATGCGGCGCACCGCCATGATGCCGCCATGACCGGTGTCGCCGTCGATGATGACGGGGATCGAGACGCTGTCCGCAATCCACCCGGCGATTGTCACGCACTCGGTCATCGTCGCAGTGCCGACATCGGACAGGCCCGTATAGGCACCCACCACCCCGCCGGTACCGACGAACAGCGCTTCACAACCGGCCTTCTCCATGACCCGCGCATGTGCCGCGGTCGGCGGATGCATGACGGCCAGAACCTTGTCTCGGCGATGGATCAGGGTCTGAAGATTGGCCGATTTTGACGGTGATTCTTCGCTCATGGTTGCGCGTCCGGCGACAGGGTTGTCTTTATCGGCAAGAATATCGCAAAAAGCCACGTCGGTTGTTTACGCAGGCGATAGCCGCAGCGCAACCTGCCCTCGCAATGCGAAATGATTTCGTTTTCAGGATATCGGAAAGGAGCACGGGATGGCGGATCAGCGCGAGTTCAAGATCGGCGTACTGGCCGGCGATGGCATCGGGCCCGAAATCACCGATGCCACAATCGAGGTGTTGCACGCCGCCAGCGAGCTGACCGGACTGAAGCTGCGTCTGATCCATCGTCTCGTCGGTTGGAAGGCGAGAGAGCAGGAAGGAACGCTGCTGTCGGAAGGCACGGAGGAGACGTTGCGCACTTGCGACGGCTGGATCATGGGACCGACCTTCGCCGGCGAGTACCCGAAGGATGACCACACCAATAGTCACCCCAGCGGCTATTTACGCCGCAAATTCAAGCTGTTCGCGAATGTACGTTCGGTGCGCTCATGGCCGCAGTTGAACCCGCTGATACCTGACCTCGACGTGACGATCATTCGTGAGAACACGGAGGGCTTTTATCCCGACCGAAACCTCGCCTGGGGTTATGGCGAGTTCAAGCCAACCGATGACGTCGCATTGTCACTGCGTGTCATCACCGGTGTCGCCTGCGATCGTTTCGCACGATTCAGCCTGGACTATGCCGCGACACAGGGCGAGACCGTGCTGCACATCGCCCACAAACGCACCGCACTACCGCAGACCGAGGCGCTGTTCATCGGCGCCTTTGAGAAACTCAGTTCCGAATATCCGACGATCACGCTCAATCCGCTGCGGGTGGATACGTTCAGTTCGTCCTTCCCGCGTCGGCATAAGGAATTTCGCCTTGTCGCCACCACGAACCTGTTCGGCGACATTCTCTCGGATCAGGCATCGGGCCTTGCCGGCGGTGTCGGGCTCGCGCCCTCACTAAACGCGGGCGGCGATCATGCCATGGCTCAGGCCGTTCACGGCACAGCGCCGGATATCGCCGGCAAAGGTCTCGCCAATCTCGCGGCGCTGATCCTGTCGACCGCACAATTACTGAATTGGCTGTATCAGCGGATGCGTGCGCCGGCGTGCCGCTCGACTGCGCAGCTCCTCCAGCACGGCGTTGCAGGGGCCATAAGCGGCGGCACCCACACCGCGGATCTCGGCGGGAGCGCCAACACATCAGCCTTCGCTAAGGCGGTGATCGCGGCAATGCGCAACGCCGATCTAGCGGCCTGATGGTGTGCGTCGCCAACTTGGTCGCACACCGCTTTGCCGGGCAGCATTGGTGGATCAAGCGGGTTTAGCGGACGTCTTTCCGGTGAATGCGTAGAAGTCTCAAAAAAAACTCGCTCTTGCCTTACTAGGGCGATTCCAAGGCCACCTGGGCAGCCGTCGCTTCCGTTATGGCGCTGATCGGCAGTAGGCTGCGCGCGAGCACCCGCGCAAACGGGGTGGCGAACTCAGCCCGTCCTCGCGCGGAAGCAAAATAGGAGGAAAGCGATGGCGAGCAAACGGACCGAGGAGCTCAATGCCCTTTACCTGGGTTGGGTGGCGGCGCTGAGGGCGAACCCGGAGATGCCGCTCGACGAGCTACGCCACATGTTCGACAAGTGGGACAGTATCACCGGCGAACCAGGCGGCGTCGATTACGTCGAGACCGATACCCGAGGGGTTCCGGCTATGTGGGCAGTGCCCAAAAACTGCATGCAGGATCGCGTGCTGCTGTGCGCGCATGGCGGCGGCTATGTGGCCGGCTCCATGTACACGCACCGCAAGACCTACGCCCACGTGGCAAAAGCGATCGGCTGCCGCGCGCTCATTGTCCATTACGGACGCGCGCCAGAGAACGTCCATCCCGGCCCGGTGAACGACATGGTGAAAAGCTACAAATGGCTGCTCGACCAGGGTATCCGGCCAAACCATGTCGCGTTGATCGGCGACTCGGCGGGCGGTGGCCTCGCGGTGACGACAATCCTTCGCGCACGGGAGCAGGGCCTGCCGCTGCCCGCCGCCACGATGCCGCTCTCGCCGTGGCTCGATATGGACGCCACAGGCGAGACATTCGAGACCAACGCCTTGAAAGACCTGATCGTTACACGCGACATCATCCAGACGATGGCCAGTACATTCCTCGGCGAAGGAGGCAACCGTCAGGACCCGCTCGCCAATCCGCTCCATGCCGACCTCAAGGGCTTCCCGCCGATCTATATCCAGACCGGGGCCGATGAGACGCTGCTCGATGACAGCCGCAGACTTGCCGATCTCGCGCGCAAGTCTGGCGTCGATGTGACGCTCGAGATCGTCCCGGAGATGCAGCACGTCTTCCAGGCTCTGGCCGGCACCGCTCCCGAAGCCGATGCAGCGATCCGGCGCCTCGCCGACTGGGTCCGCCCGAAGCTAGGGTTCGGCTGAGGGCTGCATTTGAGGCGGGTGAGCGGGCACTAACATTTCGCGCGCGGAGCGACGACGATGAAGATCCGGTTTAAGCTGCGCCGGGTCATCAGGAAGTCCTGGCTGCTCTCGCGCTGCTATTACCGCTGCCGCGGCGCTCGCCTCCTCGGTCGCCCACAGGACGAGATCTGGTATTTTGCTTATGGCGCGAACATGCATGAAGCCACATTCCGGATCCGCCGCGGCATACAGCCGCTAGAGTGCTGTTCCGGCAGCATCAAGGGCTATCGGCTTCGCGTCAATCTCGACGGTCGGCCCCGCGGTAGATCTGCATCGGCTAACCTATACCCTGACCCGGACGGAGTAGTCTGGGGCGTGCTCTACCGCATGGCGAGACGGGATCTGATGCGGCTGGACGTGACGGAAGGAGTGCCCGGGCGTGGGTACCGCCACGTCGAGATCGAGGCCCAGGACCGCAACCGTCGAGTGGTCCAGGCTGTGACGTATATGGCCGACGGCAAGGAGGTCGATGGAAAGCCGTCGCTGCGGTACATCACCCTAATTCGCGAAGGCGCACGGGCTCATCGGTTGCCCAAGACCTACGTTCGCTTCTTGGAAGCCGTCGAGCATGCAGAGTGACTGGTCGGGTCAGCGCT
>Ga0306921_10009937_pt1 | contig 10108 bp, 10 predicted proteins | sample sta12Cox44000080_FD_203760 | JGI IMG/M metagenome (GOLD analysis project Ga0306921, IMG submission 203760) | Lab enrichment of tropical soil microbial communities from Luquillo Experimental Forest, Puerto Rico - statoxic.12C.oxic.44.000.080 (v2)... | ecosystem: Environmental > Terrestrial >...
CCTCTACGGCTCTGCTGACCTGCGTGGCGAGAGCGACACACTTCCGCATCGACAGGTTTCGCAGGTATATAGGCTAACTCTGTACACGCGTTGGACACGAGCGCTTAGCGCCACATTTTCTGATAGCGCCGCACCCGTCTTTGACGACTACCGATCCGTGGACACGATCTACCATAGCCGCATAAACTTTCAGACGCTCACGCTCAATTATGACAATGGGGATCCATTTGCACTGCTGCTCACGGGGACGCACGCGGCAGGCATGACCGACAACCCCGCTGGCCTCGCAGAAACCCCCTGGGAGGCGACCGCACAGCTGCGCTTTCGCGCCACCCGATCGCTCTCGATCGAGCTCACGCGCAGCTATTTCTTCGGCTACAACGGCGAGCGGTTCAGCGGTTTCGGAGTGCAGCTGCTCCCATGAAGATCCTCGTGACGGGTGGCGCCGGCTATATCGGCAGGGTTTTGTGCGAGCGCTTCCTCCAAGCCGGTCACGCGGTGCGGGTGCTTGACCGGTTGTATTGGGGCCGCGCTCCGCTCGCGGGTCTGCTCGACCGCGTCGAGCTTGTCCATGCCGACGTGCGCTCCATCGACGATGGCGTGTTTGACGGCATCGATGGTGTCGTGCATCTCGCCGGTTTGTCCAACGACCCAACAGCAGAATACAACCGTCAGGCGAACTGGGAGATGAACGCGACGGCAACCGAGGCGCTTGCGCGTCAGTGCGCGGCGCGCGGTATCCGCCGCTTCACGTTCGGCTCGAGCGCCTCGATCTACGATGGGCTTGGGGAGGGGATATTTGACGAGGAAACCGAGGTCGCGCCGCGTGGCGCTTACTCTGAATCAAAATTCGCAGCCGAACGCGCACTCTTAGAAGCGGCCGGCCCGCGTTTTTCACCCGTGATCTTGCGCCAGGGCACTGTCTACGGTTTCAGCCCTCGTATGCGTCTCGATCTCGTTGTCAACACATTCATTAAGGACGCGCTGCTGCGAGGGAAGCTATTCTTGCATGGCGGCGGATGGATGTGGCGTCCGCTTGTGGACATCCATGACGTCGCGGAAGCCCATCTGCGGTGCATCGAGTCGCCGCCGGATAGCATATCGGGGCAGATCTTCAATGTCGTGCACGAGAACTTCCAGATCCGCCAGCTGGCCATGCTCGTTGCCGGGTCGCTCAACCTGCGCAATCACCCCGTGCAACTCGAGGATGCGCCATTGCCGCCGATCCAGCGCGACTACCGCTGCACGAATCGCAAACTGGCAGACGGGGTAGGGTTCACGCCACGTATCACGGTGCTCGAGTCGATCGAGGGCATCCTACGGCATGTTCCCGGCGACAACCCGACGGAGCTCGCCCACCCGCGCTATTACAACATCGCCTGGATGACGCTGCTCGAAGAAGCGGAGAAGTCCAACGCGGGCTTTGTGTCGGTGTGGTCTGCGCAGCGCGACACTCGCAGTACGGTCAACGCAACCGCGTAGCGAGAGAGAGGCTTACGAGGGCGTGCGATATCCTTTGAGCGTGAGGTAATCGGAAAGCGCAGGGCGCCAATCGCGTGTCTGTAAGCCCACACTCGACAGACGATCGCTTCCCAGCACCGAGTAGAGTGGCCGGCGCGCTTTGCCGTTCAGCTGCGATGCCTTGACGGCGCGTGGGCGGACGTCGGCACCAATCAATTCACAAATGGCGCCGGTGAAGTCGAGCCAGCTGCACGCACCTGCGTTGGCGAGATGGTAGATCCCAAACGGCGCTGAGCGGCGCACCAGCTCCACCAGTAGCGTGGCCGCGTCGATCGCCGATGTGGGTGCCATGACGATGTCGTCAACGACTTCCGGCGCTTCGCTTGCTCGCGCCTTTGCGACCATCGACTCGACGAAGTTGCCACCCTTACCGCTCGAGCCGGCCGGCCCAAATACCGCCGAAACACGGACGATGTATGACGCAGGATTCGCAGCGCGTGTCAGCGCCTCTCCCGCGGCCTTGCTTGCACCGTAGACATTGATCGGCGATGGTGGATCGCTCTCCACATACGGCGTTCGTTTGACGCCGTCAAAAACAAAATCGGTGCTCAGATAGACCGTCGTTGCCCCGCGGCTTTGCGCGGCGGCGGCAACGTTGAACGCGCCGAGCGCGTTCACCGAGAGCGCTTGATCGGGTGCCTCTTCGCACGCATCAGTGCGATGAAAGGCCGCAGTGTTGACGACGGCATCGCCCGCACGGAGCGGCGCCAGCGTTCGTTCGACGCTGCTTACGTTCCTGACGTCGCAGTCCGCATGGTCGACCGCGAGCACGTCGAAGCCGGCCGCGCCAGCAGCACGCATGACCTCGCTGCCGATCTGTCCTCGGGCGCCGATGATGGCGATCTGCATACGCGAAGTCATTGCACGAACGCCGCGCGGGCTCCGTTACCGATGATGCTATGAGCTTCGATGCGCCGGCTTACGCAGATCGGGCTCGGCATGGATCCGGTGCAGCACGGCCGGCCGCATTCGCGGCACCGCGGGGTGGAGCATCACCGCGCTGCGCACGAGTTCCACTAGCGTGGCATCGCCATAGACGTCTGCGAGCGGCTCGCCTTCGGTGACCCTGTCACCGATGCGCTTGCGTAGCCTGATGCCAATGGTCGCGCCAGGCCTGGCAGCCTCGCGCTTCACCACGGCTTCCCCAAGGGCACGGCCGTCGATCCAAGTCAGAAATCCGCTCTCTGGGGCGCCGACCGTCGCCGCTGGCGAGCCGATGACCGGCAGGGCTTTGAGATCGCCGCCGCGCGCAGTGGCCATCACTGCGAAGCGGCGCAATGCCGTGCCGTCAGCAAGCGCTTTCTCCAGCCGCATCATGCGCTCTGCGGCGCCGCTGCGCTCGTCGCCAGCGTGAACCGACAACATCGCCTCGGCGACTGCCAGCCCAACTTCTCGAAGCCTGCTCGATCGGTCGCGACCCGCCAGGACGTCCAGTGCGTCATGCAGTTCCAAGGCATTGCCGATGGACCGAGCCAGCGGCTCCTCCATGTCGGTGACCAGCACGGTAACCGCGCGACCCAGGCGTCGACCAACCTCCGCGATGCTGTGCGCAAGGGCCAGCGCTCGCGCTTCATCGCGCATAAAGGCGCAGTGCCCGCATTTTACGTCAATCACGAGGTGCGGCGCGCCACCTGCGACCTTCTTGCTCAGCACAGACGCCGTGATGAGCCCGACGCTGTCGATTGTGCCCGTGCGATGCCGCAAGCTGTAGATCTTCTTGTCGGCTGGCGCCAGCTCGGCGCTCGCCTGCGCAATCGCACACCCAACCTCGGCCACTTGAGTTTTGAAACCTGCGATGCTCAAGTCTGTGCCAAGACCCGGTATGCGCTCGAGCTTGTCAATGGTGCCCCCGGTGTGGCCGAGCGCTCTTCCTGAGAGCTTGGCAACTTTGACCCCACACGACGCCGCGAGCGGTACGGCGATGAGACTCACCGCGTCGCCCACGCCGCCTGTCGAATGCTTGTCCACGATGACGCCCTCGACGTCGTGCCAGCGCACCTGAGCTCCAGATGCTGCCATTGCCTGCGTGAGAAAAGCAGTTTCTTCCGTCGTCAGACCGTGTTCCATAACAGCATGCAGCCAGCGCGTGAACTCGACATCGTTGACGATACCGCCTGCGTATGCTTGCACGAGCTGCTCGAGCTCAGCTCGAGTGTTCGCGTGCCCGCCGCGCTTGCGCTCGATCGCATGCGTCAGTGCGTCGCGCTCGACCGTCATGCCGAGATTCCGGCGATCACACCCTCGAGCACGCGACGGACACTCGCACCAGCATGCGACACCTCGGTAAGCACTGCAGCATGATCGGCAGGGGCTGAGCGGCGGCGGCGGCGCGGCATCGCGTCGTTGGCGATCACCGAGAGCGCCAAAACGCGCATACCGCCTTGCCGTGCGGCGATGACTTCAGGAACGGTTGACATCCCCACCGCGTCTGCGCCGAGCCGATACAGCATCCGCAGCTCGGCCTCCGTCTCGTACGAGGGGCCGCCCATCGCTGCATACACCCCGAGGTGCATGCGGATGCTGGCGGCTGCTGCCTCGCGTAGGGCGAGATCAATCAACGCGGCGTCGTATGCATCGACAAGCGCTGGGAAGCGCGGCCCGGCTCCGGCGCCCTGCGCGCCGCGCAGCGGGTTATCGCCCAGAAGGTTCAGATGGTCGCGCACGAGCATGAGATCCCCGGGCTGATAGCTGTCGGCTATGCCTCCGGCTGCATTGGTGGCGAAAAAAAAGCGTGCCCCAAGATCTTGCGCCACGTACGCGGGATAGGCGACCTGCTCCATGCTCAGGCCTTCATAATAATGAAGACGGCCATCGAAGACGACCACCGGCGTAGGCCCGATACGGCCGAAGATCATCCGACCTTTGTGGCCCGCCACGCTGGTGGAAGGGAAGTTGGGGATGTCCCCGTAGGCGATCGCCGTCTTGATGTCGACCATGTCGGCGACTGCACCCAAACCGGATCCTAGCACGATGGCCACGGTCGGCCGCAGCTTGTTCGCTTTCGCCAAGTAATTCTTCGTAAGCGTGAGCCGCAGCCGCAGATCCGACACCGCTACCTCGTCGTCAAAGGCCAGCGGGCGAGCCGGCTCGCTTGGTTGCGCGCGCGGTGACTATCGTCCATAGCTCGCCGAGTTCGTGGATTCGCAGCGCAGCGCCGAGCCCGACAAAGACGACCGCACCCGCGATCATGGAGACCGCCAGGATCCCGGCGTGCTGCCAAAACGGCGCGGACACGCGCCAAAGTCCCGTCGATACGGCCGATGCGGTGACGCCCATGGCGGCCGATGCAGCCAGGGTCGCCGCGAACGAACCGCTGCCGCGCATCTCTTGAAAACCACCAACCCGAGAGGCGAACAGCCCGGCCAGCACGACCGCCTCGACAAGCGACGCAAATGAGTTAGACGCTGCCAGTCCGTTGATGCCGAACCGTCCGACTGTCGCCGCCGACGCGACGACGTTAAGCACCATCACCATGGTTGCGATGAAGACAGGCGTCTTTGAGTCGTGCATGGCGAAAAAGCAGCGCGTGAGGACGATGCTTGCCGCAATCCCCAATAAGCCCACAGCGTAGAACTGCATTGCGCCGGCGGTACGGACGACGTCGCCGGGGGTGAACTCACCGCGCTCGAACAGGACGCTGATGATGGGGCGTGCTAGCGCGATGAGGCCAAACGCCGCCGGTATCGTGATGAGTGCGGTCATACGCAGCCCGGTGAGCGCCGTTGTGCGCAGCGCTGCCAGTTCGCTCTTCGCGAATTGCGCGGACAGGATGGGGAAGATCACGGTGGCGATAGCCACAGCGAAGAGCTGTTGGGGAAAGCCGACCACCTTTGTGGCATACTGCATGGCCGCAATGTTGCCAGGCTGCAGCGTGGAAGCAAAGTATTTGTCGAACAGCAGATTCACTTGGCCGACCGCCGAACCGACGATGATCGGTCCCAGGATGAGCGCGAGCGAGCGCAAGCCCGGATGCCGGAGGTCCAGTACGAGGCGGTAGCGGCAACGTCGCAAATAGCTCGGCAATTGAATGAGCAACTGCGCAAAGAGCCCTGCCGCGGTGCCGTAGACGAGCGCGTAGATGCCGTAGTGTTTTGACAGCAGCAGCACGCTCACAATGGTCACGATGTTGAGCGCAGCGCCTTGCAGCGCGGCGGCGCGAAACCGTTGCTGCGCATTGAGCAGCGCCTGGACGACACCAGCGATCGACGTCGCGACGATCGTCGGCATAAGGATCCGCGTCATGATGGTTGTGACGCCGGCTTCAGGGCCCGGGAACCCTTTCGCCACCAAGCGGACCAGTTGCGGCGCGGCGATCCACGCCAAAAGCCCGAGCCCCGAGAGCACGAGGACGAGCGCATTGATGATCGTGCTTGAGAAGCGCCACGCCTCTTCATCCTTGCCTTCAGCGAAGTATCCGCTGAGAATCGGCACAAGCGCGCTCACCAGCGCGCCGTTGAACACGCCGAACACGAGTGTGGGGAGGATCGCCGCGACCAGGAATGCGTCAAGCTCCCAGCGCTCTCCGAAATACTTCGCATTGACGACCTCACGCGCAAATCCAAGGACCATGGAGAGGAGCGTCGCCAGCATCACGGCGACCGTCGATGAGGTCACACTTTGCTTCATGGGATAGCCAGGGCTTACGCCCCGGCTGCTGCGGCTCCCTTGCCAGCTTCGCGCGCGAGCGCGTCGCCGTAGAATTGTTCTTGATCGCGCGCCGCGTTGTTCCAGGTAAAGCTGGTGGCGCGCGCACGAGCCGCGGCTGACAAGCCCTGCGCGCGCGACGTATCGCCTGCTAGCTGTACGAGTGCGGCAGCGAAGGCATCGACATCGAACGCGGGGACGATCGCTGCCGCGTCACCGAACAGCTCGCGGGAGCTGTCGACGTCAAACGCGACAATGGGCACGCCCACGGCGAGCGCATCCAAACCGACCAAACTCTGATTCTCATAGCGTGATGTGAATGCGAGCGCTTTCGCTTGCGCGATGAATCGATGTCGTGCCACACCTTCAAGCCGGCCCAGCGTTCGCACGCGGCTGCGAATGCTGCGTTCATCGATCGCGCGCTCGAGCCGCTCGCGGCCGGGACCATCACCGGCGATCACCAGTGGCAGCGACTCGGGCAGTCGTGCAGCCGCATCCAGCAACAAATCCAGCCCCTTCATGTTCCAATCCAACCGCCCGATGAACGCGATGTACTCTTCATCTCCTACCCATGGATTCGCAAACGCATTGTCGTCGGCGCCGTTGGGGATGATGCGGATGTTGGCGTGCGGGGCGCTGGCGCGCAGTTGCGCCTCCTGCACTCCCGTGAGCGCTACGATGTGGCCGTAGCGGCCGACCATTGCGGACTCCCACCGGTCGATCGGCAGATGATAACGCTGTGCCGCCTGCTTGCCGAAGAGATAACTCGCAACGCCGACAACCGGCGTGCGCACGAACATCGGTAAGCCGCTCGCAGTGAGCGGCGAGCTGAAATCTTCAACGATCAGATCGGCGTGCGCCCAGACTGCACGTGGCACGAGTTCCACGAAATACCAGATGAAGTTCATGGGATGGGGCAGCGCCAACATGCGACGATAGCGCACACCATCCACTGTCTCGTCTCGGAGTTTCTGAAAACCCGCCGTGATGACAGTGATGTCATGTCGCCGAGCGAGCCGCTTGTTGATTTCGTGGGTGCGCCGCGCTTGCCCGCCTGCATAGGGTGTGCCCAGTGAATCCGAATCGAAATGGACGATGCGCATCAGCTATTGTACATCATCGGTTTCTCCGATGGTTACAACAAGATGCAGAATCCGACCAAGCGCTGGTACGATGCGCATTACGCGGGGCGTGAACGGCGTCTGGAGTCGTGGAATGCAGCGATGCTCGAGTGGCTGCGCCACGCGCGACCTGAGGGTCCACTGCTCGAGCTGGGATGCGGTGCTGGCCTGCTCTTGGAGTGTGTCGTTGATGAAGGTCTGTACGCCGACGATGCGGTGCACGGCATCGACCAGAGCGAAACGGCGGTCGCCGAGATCGCCACACGGCTGCCTGGCGTCCGCGTCGGAGACATCGAAGCCGAAATGCCCTATGCAGACGGATCGATGGGCGTCATCATCGTCGCTGAGGTGATCGAACACCTCGTCCATCCATGGGCTCTGTTCGATCGCGTGCATCGCGTCCTGCGCAGCGGCGGCGTGCTCTTGCTGTCGTTTCCCAACTACCTCCATCTGCCGTGGCTTGCACTGCGTATCCTTGCCGACCTGTGCGACCGGCCGGCCTGGATCGTCTTGCAGCCCATCGATCGCATGTACACGACGCCACTTGTCAAGCGGCGGCTACGGGAGCGCGGCTTCGACATCGAGGCGATCATCGGCAACACGTATGGTCCGCCCAAGCTCCACGAGTGGGAACCACGCTGGCTGCGCGCGTTGCTCAACGGTGCGCACCTCGGCGAGCTCTCATTCCACCCCGTGCTTGTGTGCCGCAAGCGATGAGCATGGGCGCGGCAGTGCGGCGCCGGCGTACAGCCAGCGTGCCTTTCTTTTATCCCGATTGGCTCGTGTTGCGGGAATTATCGCGCGATGTTGAGCGAGCGCTCGCGACACACGCTACCGGCCGGCTCCTCGACGTGGGTTGTGGCGAAAAACCATATCGAACGATTCGGAGCACAGTGCGGGAATGGGTGGGCTTTGACGACCCCGCGAACCCGATAGCTGATGTGCACGGCAGTGCGGACGCGCTGCCCTTCGAAGACGGCTCGTTCGACACCGTCCTGTGCACGCAGGTGATCGAGCACGTTCGCACTCCGAACGCCGTCATCGCGGAATGCGCCCGCGTGCTTCGTCCTGGCGGCGTACTCATCGTCACTGCGCCGCAATATTGGGAAGTGCATGAAGCGCCGCACGATTATTTCCGTTTCACACCAATCGGCTTGCAGCTTCTCGTCGAGGGCTGCGGTCTCTCCGTCGTCGAGTCACGGCGACAAGGAACGGGTGTCAAAGTTGCGGCGCAGGCGATCAATTTGGCCGTCCAGCATTGGGGCGAGCGCCGTTCGTTCGGACGCAGCCTGCTCGTGCGCGCAGTCAAAGTGCCGTATTACGCGCTCAACAATCTCGCTGCGATGTTGCTCAGCGTGTTCATCGCCTCGGACCTCGATGCGCTCAACCTTATGATCGTGGCTCGGAAATCTATGTAGGACACTTCAGTGCCGCCCTCGTTTTCTTGGGTTAGACTTTAACGCCGATCCGCGCGGCGTAATCCAGGCGGTTGAGGAGCATCGCTATACCGTGCGCGGCGAAGTACTCGTCGATCGCTTTCTTTGCTCCCTGCCAATGACCGTAGTCGTCGACGATCAGCACGCCGCCGCGCGAGAGCCGGTCGAACAGGTGCGTCAGCGCATGCGTCGTCGATTCGTAGAAATCAGTGTCGAGCCGCAGAATGGCGATGGTCTGCGGCGCGGTCGCGGGGAGCGTCGCCAGCAGATCGCCGGCGACAAATCTCAGGCGTTCGGGCGGGTAGCCTGTCGAGAACAGATTCGACCGCACCTCGTCGAGCGAAGCGTAGCACCAACGATTGACATCGCCACGCTGGGATCGCTCCCAGGTCGCAAGGGCACGAGTACTACGCTGGTCCACATCGAACTCTCCGGGCTTGGTCATCCCCGCAAACGTGTCATACAGATAGATGTCGCGCGCTGTGCTCCCGAGATCGATCAGGGTCAGCGCTGCCGCCATGCAGCTGCCCCCACGCCAGACGCCGCATTCGACGATGTCACCGGGTACGTGCGCTGCGGTCGCGTAGCACACCGCTTGATACAGACCGTAGAGACGCTCGCGCGGCGTCATAGTGAACGGCGCACAAACCACGGCGATCTGCGCGAATCGCGTATCCATGTCCGCGGGCAAGACCCTCGGCACGAGGTCGTATCCGAGCGCACGAAACGCTCTGCGCACGAGCTCCTTCATGCGCGTCCGTCCGCGAGCTTCGCAGAACCGGCACCGACGAGCAGATAGCACAGCTCTGCAGCTTTGGGAAAAAAGAACAAGTCGTCGACGAGCTGGTGCACGAGCAGCGCCGCAACGGCCAGAAACGCTGCCAGCGCCAGCGGCGATCGGGCTTGTAGCGCAAAAGTCTCGCGCAGCGCGACAACGGCAAACAACACGAGCGCGACGAAACCAATGATGCCCTGTTCAGCAAGTGTTTGCAATGGCAAGCTCGCCGCTTGCGTCTGCACGCCCGAAAGACCCACCGCCGGCAAGAGCAGCTCGAAGTTGCCTGCGCCCACGCCGACCAACGGATGTGCCGCGAACATCTTCAGAGCTGCCGGCCACAGTTGCGCCCGGGTGCCGACGCCGCCACCCTGCTGTCCAGGAATATCCAAAAAGAACATGTGCCAGAGATCAGTCCAGCGTGCGTGGGCCACGAGCACGAACCAGCCGGCGACGACCAGCAACCCGAAGAGCGCACCAGCGATGACCGGTACCACGGCAAGCGCAGCGGCAGCGCGCCGCAATCGCCACAAGGCGGCGTACGCGAGCGCAACGACGACAATCCCTGCACGCGATTGACTCAGCATAAGGGCTCCCGACGACGCAAATGT
>Ga0306921_10009939_pt1 | contig 10106 bp, 9 predicted proteins | sample sta12Cox44000080_FD_203760 | JGI IMG/M metagenome (GOLD analysis project Ga0306921, IMG submission 203760) | Lab enrichment of tropical soil microbial communities from Luquillo Experimental Forest, Puerto Rico - statoxic.12C.oxic.44.000.080 (v2)... | ecosystem: Environmental > Terrestrial > Soil...
GGCAGCGAGCGCGACCTCTTGGTCAGCCAAGAGCGGATCGGCTACGTGCTGGTGGCGCAGGGCGACCGCGACGGCGCGCTGAAGGCCCACCAAGCCGGACTGGCGATCGCCGAGACGCTCGCCCGCCGCGACCCGGCCAACGCCGAATGGCAGCGCGACCTCTCGATCAGCCAGGAGAAGATCGGCAATGTGCTGATCGCGCAAGGCGACCGCGACGGCGCCCTCGAGGCCTACCAAGCCGCGCTGGCGATCGTCGAGGCGCTCGCCCGCCGCGACCCCGCCAATACCGAATGGCAGCGCGACCTTTCGATCAGCCACGACAGGATCGGCAACGTACTGGTCGCGCAGGGCGACCGCGACGGCGCCCTCAAGGCCTACCAAGCCGGGCTGGCGATCCGCGAGACGCTCGCCCGCCGCGACCCCGCCAACACCGAATGGCAACGCGACCTCTCGATCAGCCAAAGTAAGATCGGCGATGCGCTGGTGGCGCAGGGCGACCGCGACGGCGCCCTCAAGGCCTACCAAGGCGACCTGGCGATCGCCGAGACGCTCGCCCGCCGCGACCCCGCCAACACCGAATGGCAACGCGACCTCTCGATCAGCCACGACAGGATCGGCAACGTCCTGGTGGCGCGGGGCGACCGCGCCGGGGCGCTGAAAGCCTACCAAGCCGGGCTGGCGATCCGCGAGACGCTCGCCCGCCGCGACCCCGGCAACACCGAGTGGCAGCGCGACCTCATTATCTCGTACGTAAAGATTTCCGAAAACGATCTAAGCCAGGCTCGTCGTTACCTTTCGCAAGCCCTCGAGATTGCGGGCGGACTGCAGGCCAGGGGGCAGCTCGCACCTGTCGACAACTGGATGCCGGACGAACTCGCCCGTCGGCTCGCTGCCGAAAAATAGGAATAAGAGGGGCGCGAGCGGGCCTTTCCCCGTTCTCAATTCGAAAACAAAGCGCTGCCGGGAGGGCCAGTCGCCGATTTGCCCGACAAGGGCGTCGGTCCCTTGGGGTGCGGGTATCACCTATCCGCCCTACTGCTCCGAGAGACCGCCTGATGTGCTAGAAAACGTTAGCGAGGTCCTCCAACTGGAGCTTAGCGGAGCGAAGGGCGGAGGAAGATTGTTTCGGAGCGGGGGGTTCTGTACCGTCGGCCTCGGCGCATTATGAAAGGCTGGGCATGGCGATCATTGTTGGCAGCGGCGACTTCAAGTACCGCATCGTCGAGGATTGGGCGAAATTGCCCGACGGCTGGTCGTTCAAGGAAGTCGGGGCGGTCGGGGTCGACGCCAAGGATAATGTCTACGTGTTCAACCGTGGCGAGCACCCGGTCATGGTGTTCGATCGCGAAGGAACCTTCCTGCGCTCCTGGGGCGAAGGCCAGTATCCGCGGGCGCACGGCGTCCATATGGGGCCCGACGATTCGATCTATCTGACCGACGATGGCGGGCATTTCGTCCGCAAATGCTCGCTCGACGGCAAGGTGCTGCTCGAGCTCGGCGTCCCCGGCAAGCCGGCGCCCTATATGAGCGGCGAGCCGTTCCACCGCTGCACGCACACGGCGCTGTCGCCAAAAGGCGAGATCTACGTCTCGGACGGGTACGGCAATGCCAAGGTGCACAAATATTCGCCCGACGGCAAATTGCTGATGTCGTGGGGCGGCCCCGGCACCAACCCCGGCGAGTTCAATATCGTGCACAATATCTGCACCGACGCGGAGGGCTGGGTCTATGTCGCCGACCGCGAGAACCACCGCGTTCAGGTGTTCGACGGCAACGGCAAATACGAGACGCAGTGGAACAATCTGCACCGGCCGTGCGGGCTCTACATGGACTACACGCGGCACCCGGTCTGCTACATCGGCGAGCTCGGGCCGGTCCAGCCGGTCAACCGCAACAGCCCCAATCTCGGCCCCCGCGTCAGCATTGTCGACCACCAGGGCAAATTGCTGTCGCGCTTTGGCGACATCCACGCCGGCACCGCGCCGACCGCGTTTCTCGGCCCGCATGGGCTCAGCGTCGACTCGCGCGGCGACCTTTATGTCGGCGAGGTGTCGTGGACCCAGTGGCCGCAATTCTACCCAGACACGCCGCGACCGGCCTACATCCGCTCGTTGCAGAAATACGAGCGCGTGCACTGACTTTATTCCTCTCCCCCGCCGGCCGGGGGAGAGGGCAGGGTGAGGGGGCTGAAGCGCCGGATTCTGGCGCCACCCACCTCACTCCCCCCGTCGCTACGCGACGGGCCCCTCCCTCTCCCCCCCAAAGGGCGGAGAGGACTGGCCCGTAAGGGTGACGAAAATCTGAGGGAGAACGCAGATGGCAGAGATTGTCGGCACCGGCGACTTCAAATATCGCATTGTCGAGAACTGGGCAAAATTGCCCGACGACTGGTCGTTCAAGGAGGTTGCCGCGGTCGGCGTCGACAGCAAGGACAATGTCTACGCCTTCAATCGCGGCGAGCACCCGGTCATGGTGTTCGATCGCGACGGCAAATTCCTGCGCTCCTGGGGTGAAGGTCAGTACCCGCGGGCGCACGGCGTCCATATGGGACCGGACGATGCGATCTATCTGACCGATGATGGCGGGCATTTCGTCCGCAAATGCTCGCTCGACGGCAAGGTGCTGCTCGAGATCGGTGTACCCGGAAAGCCTGCCGAGTATATGAGCGGAGAGCCGTTCCACCGTTGCACACATACCGCATTGTCGCCAAAGGGCGAGATTTACGTTTCCGACGGCTATGGCAATGCGCGCGTCCATAAATTCTCGCCCGATGGCAAATTGCTCACCTCATGGGGCGGGCCCGGCACGGATGAGGGCGAGTTCAACATCGTGCACAACATCTGCACCGACGCCGAGGGCTGCGTTTATGTCGCCGACCGCGAGAACCACCGCGTTCAGGTGTTCGACGGCAACGGCAAGTACGAGACGCAGTGGAACAATCTGCACCGGCCGTGCGGGCTCTATATGGACTATACGCGACACCCGGTCTGCTATATCGGCGAACTCGGTCCGTCGATGGCAGTCAATCTCAAGAGCCCGAACCTGGGGCCCAGGGTCAGCATCGTCGACCACCAGGGCAATCTGCTGAGCCGGTTTGGCGATCCGCATGCGAGCCTCTCCCCGACCGGTTTTGTCGGCCCGCACGGTGTGTGCGCCGACTCGCGCGGCGATCTCTATGTCGGGGAGGTCTCGTGGACCTTGTGGCCGGGTGTCTTCCCCGGCGAGCCGCGACCCGTCAGCCCGCGCTGCCTCCGAAAATTCGAGAAGGTTCGCTGATGGGGCAGGTCACCGTGCCGGTCAACGGCCGCTCATATACGATCAGCTGCGATGACGGGCAGGAGGGACGCATCCGCCGCCTTGCTCAGTATGTCGACGCGAAGGTCGGGGAATTCGTCGGCACAGTTGGGCAGGTCGGCGAAGCCCGGTTGCTGCTCCTCGCCGCGCTCGTCATCGCCGACGAACTGTCGGACGCGAACGAGGCGGCAGCCAATGGCGGCGCGGGCGGGATAAAGCAGCCGCCGGCTATTGCGGCGGAGCTGCAGACACCCTAGCTTCCCGGTTGCGGAGTGGGGCTGGGCGGTGCGTTAGGCCGCATGTTACCCCGGGGCCGATTCCTACCTCTTGGGGGCCGTCCCTACCGGAGTCGTGGCTTCGGCACATGGTCGCCCACCTGCTACGGCGGGCCACGGAGGGTTGCACGCCGACGGCCGAGCTGGCTCCACTCCGCAAGTTATCTCCCGTCTGGGGCACCGCGTGAACATCCTGTTTTGTGGGGACGTTGTAGGACGGCCCGGCCGTGAGGCCGTCAAAAAGCACGTGCCGGCGCTGCGCCGTCAGTTTGCCCTCGACCTCGTCGTCGTCAACGCCGAGAACGCGGCCGCGGGGCGTGGCCTCACCGAACGGCTGTGCGGCGAATTTTACGATTCCGAAGTCGATGTCCTGACCACTGGCAACCACGTCTGGGATCAGCGCGAATTCATCCCCTACATCGACCGCGATCCACGGGTGCTGCGCCCGGCAAACTTCCCGAAAGGAACGCCTGGCGCCGGCTGGCGTCTGCACCCGGTCGGCGAGCGGAACGTCCTGATCGTAAATCTGATGGGCCGGCTCTTCATGGACGCGCTCGACGATCCCTTCGCCCAGCTTGAAGAGCTGCTCGGACAATTCCAGCTCAGCGTCGATGCAGGGGCGATCCTCGTCGACTTCCACGCCGAGGCGTCGAGCGAAAAGATGGCGATGGGCCATTTCGCCGATGGCCGTGTCTCGGCCGTCCTCGGGTCGCATTGCCACGTGCCGACCGCCGACAACCAGATCTTTCCGGGCGGCACCGCCTACCAGACCGACGCCGGAATGTGCGGCGACTACGATTCCGTGATCGGCATGCAGAAAAAGCTGGCGGTTCTTCGCTTTGTCACGAAGATGCCGGGCGAGCGCCCGCAAGTCGCCGAAGGCGAGGCCACATTGTGCGGCATCCTCCTCAAAACCGACGACGACACCGGTCTCGCCTTGTCGGTCGAGCCGGTCCGTATCGGCGGCCGCCTCGCTCCACACCTACCGCAGCGCTGAGCCTCCGAGTTCCCGGCTTCTTGTTCGTCACCCGCGATCGCTTGTTTCCCGGTGGGCTCAGCAATGTCTTGCAAGCTTTTTCTCACCGGAACTATCGCATCTATGCAAGCGGCAACGCCGTCTCGCTGATCGGGGTATGGATGCAGCGTGTCGCGGTCGGCTGGCTGGCCTGGACGCTGACGCACTCCGGCGCTTGGCTCGGCGTCCTGTCGATGGCCGAATTCTTTCCGGTGGTGTTTTTGAGCCCGCTCGCCGGGGCTCTGGCGGATAGGCGCGACCGGGTCGGCATCATCCGGGTGACGCAGATTGCGGGCAGCATCGAAGCGACGTTGCTCGCGGTTCTCGTTTATACCGACGCCATCACGATCGAGCTGTTGTTCGGACTGACATTGCTTCTCGGCATCTTCAACGCAGTCGCGCAGCCGTCGCGGCTGGCGCTGATCCCGACCCTGGTCAACCGCCCGGCATTGCCTTCGGCATTAGCGATCAACGCGATCATCTTCAATTCCGCGCGGTTTCTCGGGCCGGCGGTCGCCGGCATCGTCATCGCCAAGGTCAGCGTCGGCGCCGCCTTCGCGGTCAATGCCGCGACCTACATCGTGTTTCTCGTCGCGATGACCAATTTGCGCGGCATCCCGGCCTTGCCGGTCGCCGCGACCCAGAGCGTCCTCAGAGCCTCGGCCGAGGCTTACGCCTATGCGAGCCGCCATCCCGGCATTGCGCCGATGCTGCTGCTGTTCACGATCACGACGGTCGGCACCCGCGGCTTTGTCGAGCTCTTTCCCGGATTTGCTGACAGCGTCTTCGGGCGCGGGCCAGAGGGCCTGGCGACCCTGACTTCGACGGTCGGACTCGGCGCGATTTGTGGCGCCGCGTGGATGCTGGTGCGCCCCGGCCTCGCCGGACTGACCCGCCTAGTGCTCGGTAATACCTTGGTGATTTCACTAGCGATCCTCGCCTTTACCCTAACGAACCAGTTCTACGTTGCACTGCCCTGCGTCTTTGTCGCCGGCGCTGCGATGACGATCACCGGGGTCGGCGCCCAGACGCTAATACAGGCTGCGGTCGATATCCGGATGCGCGGCCGGATCATGGCGCTCTACGGGATGATCTTCCGTGCCGGCCCGGCGGTCGGGGCCGTGCTGATGGGCTCGCTCAGCGGCCATTTCGGCCTGCGGCTCCCGCTCGCCGTCGGCGCGCTCGTCTCCTGCGGCTTCTGGGTGTGGACCCGGTTCAAGCAGGACCGGATCGCCACAACCTTGGAGGTTGACCCGGCGGCTGTGCCGGCCAAGAACCCGGCATGACCCGCCATCTCTTCTCCTTCGGCTTCGGCTACACCGCGCAGGCGCTGGCGCGCCGGCTCGCCGCCGAGGGCTGGATTGTCGGCGGCACCTGCCGGACGGCCGAGAAAGCCGCCGCGTTGCGGGGAGCGGGGTTTCGCGCCGAACTCTTCGACCGCACCCTCCCACTGGCCTCCCAGGCATTGGAAGGGGTCACTCATCTCCTCGTATCGGTTCCACCCGACGCCACTGGCGACCCCGTACTAGCGGTGCATCGCGACGACATCGCACAGATCGAGGGCCTGCGATGGCTCGGCTATCTTTCCACCACGGGTGTCTACGGCGATCGCGGAGGCGCATGGGTGGACGAGACCGCCGAACTTTTGCCCAGCGGCGAGCGCGGCCGCCGGCGGGTTGCCGCCGAAGCGGGCTGGCTCGATCTGTGGCGTCGTCGCGGCGTGCCGGTGCATATCTTTCGCCTCGCAGGCATCTACGGTCCCGGGCGCAGCGCTTTCGACGCGCTGCGCGGCGGCAAGGCGAAGCGGATCGACAAACCGGGCCAGGTGTTCTCCCGCATTCATGTCGAGGATCTGGCGTCTGTGCTTGCTGCCTCGATTGGCCGCCCCCGACCCGGGGCCGTCTACAACGTCTGCGACGACGATCCCGCGGCGCCCGAGGCTGTTGTCGCGTATGCCGCGGCACTGCTCGGTCTGCCAGCGCCGCCGCTCGTGCCGCTCGAGACCGCAGGTCTCTCGCCGAGAGGACGCAGCTTCTACGACGACAACAAGCGGGTATCGAACCGCCTGATCAGGGAGGAGCTCGGTGTGACCCTGCACTACCCGAGCTACCGCACCGGTCTGACCGCCATCCTCGCGGACGAGACTTGCCGAGACGGACAGCATCCGGCATCGTCGGATTAGAGGATCAATCCGGCTTCCAGGAGGAAATGGCGGTATGGCGAACTACAACGTCCTGATCATGGGAGCCTCTTACGGCTCGCTGCTGGCCACCAAACTACTCTTCGGCGGCCACAAGATAACGATGGTCTGCCTTCCGGCCGAGGTCGAGGCGTTCAACAAGGACGGGGCGCGGGTGCGGCTGCCGATCAGAGGCCGCAAGGAGCCCGTCGAGCTCGACTCGCGCAAATTGCCGGGCAAGCTTGCCGCGGCGGGCCCAGGCGACGTAAACCCGAAGGACTATGATCTCGTCGCGCTGGCGATGCAGGAGCCGCAATACCGCTCTCCCGGGGTTCGCGAGCTGCTCGACGCGGTAGCCCGGTCGCGGGTGCCGTGCATGTCGATCATGAACATGCCGCCCTTGCCGTATCTGAAGCGCATCCCGGGACTGCCGGCCGACCCGCTCAAACCCGCCTACACCGATGCGAGCGTCTGGGACAATTTCGAGCCCGGGGCGCTGACTTTGTGCAGCCCCGACCCACAGGCGATCCGTCCGCCCGGCGAGCAGATCAATGTGCTGCAGGTCACGTTGCCGACCAACTTCAAGGTGGCCCGCTTCGAGTCGGACAAATCCACCGCGATATTGCGCCAGATGGAAGCGGACATCGAGGCGGCGCGCTACGACCCTGGCGACGGACCGATCCAATTGCCGGTCAAGCTGAAAGTGCACGACTCGATTTTTGTGCCGCTCGCCAAATGGGCGATGCTGCTGACCGGCAATTACCGCTGCGTGACAAAGGACGGCGCGATCGACATCAAGGACGCAGTGCACCGCGACATCGAAGCTTCGCGCGCGGTCTACAACTGGGTCTGCGGGGTCTGCGAGCGCCTCGGCGCGTCACCCAACGATCTGGTGCCGTTCGAGAAGTACGCCGCCGCGGCAAATGACCTAGTGCGGCCGTCCTCGGCCGCCCGCGCTCTCAACAACGGTGCGCCCAACATCGAGCGGACCGACCGCCTCGTGCAGCTGATCGGTGCGCAATACGACATGCGCAATGCCGTCGTGGACCAGACCGTCGCCCTGGTGGATGCTCGCCTCGCCGCCAACCGCAAAGCCGCTGCCTGAGGATTTCCCGCCTAAACCCGCACCGCACCGTAGTCGAGGCCGAGCCGTACCTTGCCGATCCGACCGAGGATTGCGGGTGTCACAATCCCATGCTTCAAACCGGTGAAAATGTCGCGCAGACACCGCTGCAATGGGTTGGTCGCATAGACGACAGTGGTGCCCGCATTGTCGAAGGCGAACACCGTCATATCGCGCGCCGCGCGGGTCAGCGTCTGCAGAGCCTGCATCATGTCGAGTGTGCGATCCGGGTCGAGCTGGCGTCCTTTCGCGATCGCTTCATCCTGCTCGGCGACGAGATCGAGATAATAACGGCGCGCCGCCCGCAACTTTCCTTCAAGTTCGCCGATTCCAAACTGCACGAGGTTGTCGTCCGATTGCATGCCCTCGGCGAGGAGGCGCTTTGTCTTTGGGGCGGCAGCGATCAATTCAGCCAGGGCGCGAAAGCCGATGCCGCTGGCGAAAGCCGCCATGCCTGGCCGGCCCAATTCGATAAGGCCGAGCGCTGAGGCGTGCCGCGGATTGCCATCAGACAGAAATGGGTACTCGAAGGTGCGATATGCGGGAACGAACTTATCCGAGATTACGTAATCGACGCTGGCAGTCGCGCGCAGTCCCATCACCTCCCACGAATCCTCCTTGATCTCGACGTCCTCCTTAGGGAGCAGGTGAGCGCGGAACCACTGTTCGCCATCGCGATCGCCAAGCGGCTCCGCAACCAGAACCCAGCGCGACAGCGAGCTGCTTGAGCCCCAGGCAAAGTTGCCCGACACGCGAAACCGCGCCGCTCGACCTCGACCGATTTCGCCTTGGGCAATAACGTCGCCCAGCAGGCGACGGGACCGTTTCCAAACACCTCCCGGCGGGCTTTGGAATCGGCGCCGGTGTGCACAAAGGTGCCGACCGCGTTGGAGATCAACATGCACCAGCCTGCGGAGCCGTCGGCACGAGCGATTTCTTCCGTGGCCTCGAACAGCTCGACACCCGTGCCGCCGAGCCCGCCATCCTCTTGCGGGAGACGGATCGAAAACAGATCGGCTTTGAGCAAGGCTGCTGCAACCCTATCGGTGAGCCGCCGCAAGCGTTCGCCGGCAAGCGCCTCCTCGCTGACCAACCCGCTGATCGCTCCGGCACGCTCGAGCGGACGACGGGCTTGTTCACAGTTGAGGGCCACTACGCGCCGGTTAACGGAATGCTTCATTACTCCCTCCTCGTCGCAACTTCCTCAAGAGTGGAGGCTCGAACTCGCTCAGTACCGGTGGGACGACTTCGTTTACGCGTCACAACAGATTCCCCTGCGACCGGAGTGTCCAGCAGGGTCCGACGCAAGCGAAGATCGTTATGAGCGTCGGCCTCTCCCTATCACGGGTAAACTGTCGTTAATGTGAACCACCTCACACTTCGGCACGTCTGGGGTATGCTATTGGCAGGGCGCGTCAGTCGTTGACGCGGATGCAAACCTGCCCTAAAACCCGCCTATGAATTGCGCATTCCCACGGTTGAACACTATCGCTTCGCGCGGCTTTGCCGCGGGGCCCGAGGGTATGCGCGTGCGCTGAATTAGACCAACACGCGACGATACGGGGCCCCGCCGGTACCGGTCGGGGCCCTTGCATTTTGGGGGCCTCTCTCCGGCACCGGCGGCGGCGCCGTAACGGAGATGAGAGAGCCAGATGCAACCGATCGATCCCGCCGACCAGCGATGTAGCGGCGCCGCGGGGGCCGGCATTAGCGCCGAGCTGCGGGCGACGCTAGCGCTCGCGGCACCGCTTGCCGCCGCCAATCTCGCTCAGATGGCAATGGCCGTCACCGACATCGTCATGGTCGGGCGCCTGGGCGCGATGCCGCTCGCGGCTGCGGGGCTCGGCGGGATGCTCTACTTCACCGGCGGCGTGATGCTGCAGGGCATCCTTACGGCTGTGGCGCCGCTCGCGGCGCATGCACTCGGCGCCGGCGACCGCGCCGCTGCCGGCCGGATTGCCGGCGCGGGGCTCGTGCTCGCCCTGCTGCTGGCGGCGCCCTTTATCGCGGGGCTGACGAACTTGGACCGCCTGCTCCATGCGCTCGGCTACGATCCCACGCTGGCGGCCGAGATCGGCCGCTTCTTACGGGCGATTGCCTGGGGTGGGCCCGCGTTTCTCGGCTTTGCGGTGCTACGGAGTCTGCTCGCCGCGTTGTCACGGACGCGCGCAATCATGATGGTGTTGCTCGCCTGTGTCGCCGGGAATGCAGCGCTAAACT
>Ga0306921_10009940_pt1 | contig 10105 bp, 10 predicted proteins | sample sta12Cox44000080_FD_203760 | JGI IMG/M metagenome (GOLD analysis project Ga0306921, IMG submission 203760) | Lab enrichment of tropical soil microbial communities from Luquillo Experimental Forest, Puerto Rico - statoxic.12C.oxic.44.000.080 (v2)... | ecosystem: Environmental > Terrestrial >...
CTTGCGGCGACTACACACGACGACGTGGGCGCCGACCCGGGCCAGCTCGACCGCGATCGCGCGGCCGATCCCCTGGCTCGCCCCGGTCACGATCGCGACGCGATCGCGGAGCGTGTCGGCCGAGAACGCCACCTACTGGATGACCGAATGCGGCGTCGCCACCAGCCGGGTGACCTTGATCTGCTCGCGGTCGATCAGGGTCGGGACCTTCGGCGCGATCTCGTTCTTCCAGTAGTCGCTCTGATAGACGAGGTCGTAGAGGCGCTTGCGCTCGGCCTCGCTCTCGAAGCGGCGGATCCAGACGTAGACGCTCTCGTCTTCCTCGCCGACGAAGCTGCCGAGGATGATCATGCCCATCTTCACCTGGAACGGGATGATCTCCTCCTCCATGCACTTGACCCATCTGTCGCGCTGCCCGGGGCGGATGTGGTACTGCCTGAGCTCGAAGATCATGACGCCTCCTTTGAGATGGCCCCGAGGGTACACCAGACCGGATTCTCGAGACCGTGTATGATCGGGTCCCTGTGATCCGGAACCTGCTCGCGCTCTCGCCGCCGACCTTGCCCGACACGCCGCCTATCGAGTACGTCGAGGCAGCCGCGGCCGCAGGGTACGACGCCGTCGGGCTCCGGCTGGCTCGCTCGCCGCTGTTTCCCTTCTATCCGGTCGTCGGCAACCCGCCGCTGATTCGCGAGCTCAAGCTGATCCTCGCCAGCTCGGGGCTGAGCGTCCTGGATATCCTGACCTTCTACCTGCAGCCCGAGACCGACCTCGATGCGTTCGCCCCGGCGCTGGAGCTCGGGGCCGAGCTCGGCGCACGCTACGCGCTCGTCGCGGGCGACGACGCGGAGTGGACGCGCCTGCGTGACCGCACGGCGCGCTTCTGCGACCTGGCCGCGCAGTTCGGACTTTCCGCGGCGCTCGAGTTCGCGGTGATCCGGCCGCTGGCGACCCTGTCGCAGACCCTGCGCCTCTTGTCCGAGATCGGCCGCAAGAACGGCGTGGTCTGCCTCGATCCCCTCAACTTCGTCCGCAGCGGCGGCAGCGCGGCGTTCCTGCGCGGGCTCGAGCCGCGACTGTTTCCCTACGCCCAGATCTCGGACGGGGTCCTCGGCCCCGGCGAGCCCGATCTCTCCAAGCTCGGACGGATGACCCCCAACGAGCGCCGCATGCCCGGCGACGGCATCGTCCCGCTCCGCCAGATCCTCGACGCCTTGCCGCCTGGCCTGCCGCTCAGCGTCGAGATCCCGATGCCGGCGTCGATCAGGCTGCCGGCGCGCGAGTGGGCACGTGCGACGGCCGAGAGCACGCGCCGGTTCCTCGAGGACTACTACCGCGGCAAGCAGGCCGCGCAGCGGGCGTAGAGCGCGCGTGACGAGCGTCGCCCGAGGAGGCCCCATGAAACGCAGTGAACAGCGCATCCTGACGACCCACGTCGGCAGCCTGCCCCGCACCACCGCGCTCCGCGATCTGCTCGTGCGGCAGGATCGGGGCGAGAAGGTCGACGCCGCAACCCTGGCCCGCGAATCCGAGACGGCGGTACGCCACGTCGTGGCCAAGCAGCTCGAGGCCGGCATCGACGTCGGCAACGACGGCGAGCAGCCCCGCGTGGGCTTCTCGACCTATCCGGCCAAGCGCATGCGCGGCTTCGGCGGCGAGAGCAAGCGGCGCATGTCGCGCGACATCGCCGAGCACCCGGACTACATGGCACGCCTAGCCCGCATGCGCACCGGCGCCGCGCGGATCAACGATGCGCCGCAGGCGATCGCGGAGGTCGCGTACGCGGATCTCTCGGAGGCCACGGCCGAGTGCGACCTGTTCCAGCGCGGCGTCGCCGGCACGAAGGGGTTCGCCGAGCCGTTCATGACGGCGGCCTCGCCCGGGGTCATCGCCACGATCATGCTCGACGCCTTCTACGGCTCGCACGAGCGGTACATCCGGGCGCTCGCCCGCGAGATGCGCAAGGAGTACGAGCTGATCGTCGCGCGCGGCTTCGTGCTCCAGCTCGACTGCCCCGATCTGGCGATGGAGCGCACGCGCTTCTTCCAGGACGAACCGCTCGACGGCTTTCTCTCCGCGGTCGCCTTGCACATCGACGCCATCAACGAGGCGATCGCGGGGATCCCGCGCGATCGGGTGCGCCTGCACCTCTGCTGGGGCAACTACGACGGTCCCCACACCCACGACGTGCCGCTCGAGCCGCTCCTGCCGGTCATCTACCGGGCCAAGGTCGGCGCGCTCTCGCTGCCGCTCGCGAGCCCGCGCCATCAGCATGAGCTGAAGGCATTCCGCCAGCATCCGCTCCCGGCCGACATGCTGTTCCTTCCCGGCGTGATCGACTCCACGACCAACGTCGTCGAGCATCCCGAAGTGGTCGCCGACCGGATCACCGCGGCGGTCACGGCGATCGGCGACCGGACACGCGTGCTGGCGAGCGTCGACTGCGGCTTCGGCACGTTCGCCGGCTCGCAGCTCGTCGAAGAGAGCGTGGTGTGGGCGAAGCTGCGCACCTTGCGCGAAGGCGCAGACATCGCCACGAAGCGGCTCTGGGGTTGATCGCCTTTCGGGGCGACCGCGACGGCAGGAGGGATCGCGCGACCACGCGGCACGCGTTCGCTACCCCGGGGCGGCTGGGCTCCATTTCGCCACGCCACGTCCGTCGTCCCTCAGAGGGAACGGGTCGCTGCGACCCCTCCTGCCATCGCAGTCGCCCCGCCCCATCGGTCACTCCAGAGCCGATCGGGCGCCGATCCCGGCCTTAGAGAACGGCAAGACGGGCGGAGGACACAAGCATGGGTGCATTGGAGGGGAAGGCGGCGATCATCACGGGGGCCGCGACCGGCATCGGCCGGGCGACGGCGATTCTCTTCGCGCGGGCGGGGGCGCGGCTGACCCTGGCGGATCTGCGCAAGGACGAGCTCGAGAAGGCCGTCGCGGCGGTGCGCGCCGCGGGCGGCGACGCGAGCGCGGTGGTCGCGGATCTGGCGCGGCCGGACGATTGCGAGAAGGTGGTGACGGGTGCGCTCGCCGTGGCGGGGCGGCTCGACGTGGTCTTCAACAACGCCGGGGTCGGGACGATGGTCGTCGGCGGGACCGTCGAGACGATCGAGCTCGACAAGTGGGACCTGGCGCTCGACGTGAACGTGCGGGCGATGTATCTGGTGAGCCGCGCCGCGCTTCCGGCGCTGCGCCGGGCGGGCGGCGGCTCGATCATCAACACGTCGTCGGTGAGCGCCTTTCGCGGCTCGACCGGGCGCCCGAGCCACGCCTACGCCGCGTCGAAGGGCGCGGTGCTGGCGCTGACGCGCGCGATGGCCGCGTCCTATGGGCGTGACCGCGTCCGCGTGAACGCGATCTGCCCCGGGACGATTCGCACGCGGCTCACCGCCGACATCATCGAGCGCGTCGAGCGCGAGGCCGCCGAAGGCCGACAGATCCCGCTCGGGCGCGTCGGCGAGCCCGAGGACATCGCGCGCTGTGCCCTGTTCCTCGCGTCCGACGACTCCTCGTGGATCAGCGGCACCGAGATCGTGGTCGACGGCGGAGCGCTCGCCGCCGCGAGCTGAAGGCGCTCAGCCGACGAACACGCCGCCCGACGGGTGCAGGAGCTCGCCGGTGAAGTACGACGCCTCCTCCGAGGCCAGGAACAGCGCCGTCGCTGCGATCTCGTCCGGCTTGCCGTAGCGCCCCATCGGCGTGACGCTCATCGCCCACTGGGAGCGCGCCGAGTCGGCGCGGATCGCCGCGGTCATCGGCGTCTCGATGAAGCCCGGGCCGATCGCGTTCACGCGAATGCCCTGGCCGGCCAGCTCCTGCGCCAGGCATTTCGTCAGCATCCACACGCCCGCCTTGCTCACGCTGTAGGGGGCGCTCGTCGACGGCATCTTCGACATGATCGAGGCGAGATTGATGATGCTGCCGCCGCGCTTGTGCTCGATCATCCAGCGCGCCACCGCCCGGTTCGAGAACAGGACGCCGTACAGGTTGACGTCGATGACCCGCCGGAACTGGTCCATCGGAATGCTCAGCACCGTGTGCGGCTGATACGCCGTCGCCCCCGGCACGCGCACGGCGCCGATGCCGGCCGCGGCGACGAGGATGTCGACCGCCCCGAGGGCGTCGACACATCGCTTGACCATCGCGTCGTTCGCGGCCTCGTCGGTCGTATCGGCCTGCACCGCCACCGCCTTCCGCCCGGCTCCCTCCACCATCTGGGCGGTCTCGGTCGCTCCCTTCAGATCCAGATCCCCCACACAGACGTTCGCCCCTTCCTTCGCGAACCGCACGGCGCACGCCCGGCCGATCCCGCTGCCGCCCCCCGTGATCAACGCGACCTTCCCCTCGATCCGTCCAGCCATCTCCGCTCCTCCCCGGTGATGTGACGCCTACCGCGACGTCGACTCGCGCCAGAGCCTGCGTCCGACGCCCTCCGACGTCAAGCCTAAGTGCGAAAACGTCGGGCGTGGCGGGCGCGGGTGCGGAGCGGGGAGGGGTGGACCGGTCCGTGGGACCCCCTCGTCCTGCGCGCAGCTCGAAGAGCTGCGATTCAGGCGAGTGGGTGACGGACCCGGGTCCCGCCCCTCCCCCCTCCGCACCCGCGCCCGCCACGCCCGACTACCAATGATTTGCCCGGCGCACGCGATCCCGTTAACGTAGCGGCGCCGGATCCGAGGCGAGGAGAGTGCGGGCATGGGTTACCTGGACGGGAAGGTCGCGATCGTGACGGGCGCCGGCCGGCTGCGCGGCATCGGGCGCGCCACCGCGGTCGCGCTGGCGAGCGAGGGCGCTGACATCGTGGTGACGGGCACGGGCCGTGATCCCGCGGCGTTGCCGGACCACGAGAAGCAGGCGGGCTGGAAGGACGTCGAGAGCACGGCCCAGCAGGTCCGCGAGCGCGGCCGCCGCGCCCTGACCTGGGTGGGCGACGTGAGCCGCGCGGCGTCGGTCGACGAACTCGTCGATCGGGTGATGGCCGCGTTCGGCCGCATCGACGTGCTCGTGAACAACGCCGCGTATCCGCGGGGCAACGATCGTGTGCCCCTGACCCAGCTCGACGAGGCCGTGTGGCACAAGGTGCTCGAGATCAAGCTCACCGGCGCGTTCCTGCTCTGCAAGCGCATCGTGCCGATCATGACGAGACAGAAGTGGGGCCGCATCGTCAATCTCTCGTCGGTCGCCGGCAAGCGTGGGGCGCCGAACACCGCGGCGTACAACGTCGCGAACTTCGGCATCCAGGGATTGACCCAGTCGCTGGCGATGGAGGTCGCACGCCAGGGTGTGACCGTCAACGCGATCTGTCCCGGCATCATCGACACCGCGCGCATGGACGTGCTCGGGCGCGGCGCGGGCTGGCAGGACCTGGTCGAGCGGATCCCGATGGGCCGCGCGGCCACCGACGAGGAAGTCTCCGGGCTCATCGCGTTTCTCTGCTCGCCGTCCGCCACGTACATGACGGGCCAGTCGATCAACATCGACGGCGGCATGGTGATGTGGTGACCGGCGTCCTCACGGCGCGCACGCGGACGCTCGAGATCGGTTACGAGGCCCACGGCGACCCCGGCGGCACGCCCGTCGTCCTGCTTCATGGGTTTCCTGACGACGCGCACGCGTTCGACGACGTCGCGCCGCCGCTGGCGGCCGCGGGATGCCGCGTGCTCGTCCCCTACCTGCGCGGCTATGGCCCGACGCGCTTTCTCGATCCGCACGAGCCGCGCATGGCGCAGCAGGCCGCGATCGGCCAGGATCTGCTCGAGTTCATGGCCGCACTCGACCTGCGCTCCGCAGCGCTCGCCGGCTACGACTGGGGCGGCCGCGCCGCGTGCATCGCGGCCATCCTCGCGCCCGAGCGAGTCCGCGCGCTCGTCACCATCGGCGGCTACAACGTCCAGAACACCATCGCGCCGGCGCCGCCGGCGCCGGCGCGTGCCGAACGCTCCTACTGGTATCAGTGGTACTTCAACACCGAGCGCGGACGGCGCGGCCTCGAGCTGAACCGCCGTGACATCTGCCGCCTCCTCTGGGAGGAATGGTCGCCGACCTGGCGCTTCGATGCCGCCACCTTCGAGCGCACGGCGCCGTCCTTCGACAATCCCGACTTCGTCGCGGTGGTGATCCATTCGTATCGTCACCGTCACGGCAACGCGCCGGGCGATGGGCGCCTGGACGCGATCGAGCGACGCCTCGCCGAGCGCCCACCGATCACCGTCCCCACGGTGATCCTTCACGGCGCGGCCGACACCGTCGGCCCGCCGAAGCGCGCGGAGGCCGAGCTGCCACAATTTCCGGCGGGAACCGAGCGGCGCGTCGTACCGGGCGTCGGTCATTTCATGCCGCGCGAGGAGCCCAAGGCGGTCGTCGACGCCCTGCTGAAGCTCCTCCACTAGGACGAATCCCACATGCGCATCGAGATCATCTGCACAGGCGATGAGGTCCTCACCGGCAAGATCGTCAACACGAACTTCAGCTACATGACGCAGAAGCTGGAGGACGTCGGGCTCGCGGTCGAGTGGGAGACGACGGTCGGGGACGATCGCGAGAACCTCCTGCTGGCCTTCAACCTGGCCGGGCAGCGCGCCGACGCCGTCATCGTCAACGGCGGCCTCGGTCCCACGGTCGACGACCTGTCTCAGGAGATCGCCGCCCAGGCCGCGGGGGTCGAGCTGGTCCTCAACGAGGCGTGGCTCAAGACGATGGAGGAGTTCTTCCGGCGCCGCAGCCGGGTCATGCCGCCGAACAACAAGAAGCAGGCGATGCTGCCGTCGACCGCCGAGGTGATCGACAATCCGATCGGCACGGCCTGCGGCTTTGCGCTGGACATCGGCCGGGCGCGCTTCTTCTTCACCCCCGGCGTGCCGCGCGAGCTCCGGCGCATGCTCGAGGATCAGATCATCCCGCGTCTCCTGGCCAAGAGCGGCCTGCAGACGGCCATCCATCTCAAGCGGTTCCACTCCTACGGCCTGGGCGAATCCCACGTGGACGCGCTGCTCACCGACGTGGAGAAGCTCGTGCCCGACGGCAGCGTGAAGCTCGGCTTCCGCGCCCACTACCCGCAGCTCGAGACCAAGCTGACGGTCCGCGGCCGCGACATCGACGACGTGCGCGCCAAGCTCGCGCCGGTCGAGCGCGAGGTGCGCAAGCGCCTGGGCAACTTCATCCTGGCGGAAGACGAGCAGACCCTCGAGGGCGTCATCCTGGCGGCGCTGACGGCGCGACAGGGCTCGCTCGCGACGGTCGAGATGTTCACGAGCGGCCAGATCGCCGCGCGCTTCGCTCACCTGCCCGGCGCCGAGAAGGTCTTCCGGCGCGGCATCCTCGCGCGCGATCTCGGCGAGATCTTCGCCGGCGTCGGCCTCGACGGCGATCCGCCGGCCGGCGAGCTCACGCCCGAGACGGCGGAGGCAGTGGCGCAGGCCGCCCGCCGGCGCACCGGCGCGAGCCACGCGCTGGCCGTGCTGGTCGCGCTCGACGACGGCCCGGATCGGATCGACTTCGGTGGCACTATTTGTCTGGCGATCGCCTCCGCCGACGGCGTCGAATCCCGGCGCAGCCGGATCCTCGGCGGGCGCGAGTGGGTGCGCCTGGGCGCCACCGAGATGGGGCTCGACTGCCTGCGTCGCTACTTGCAGGGGCTGCCGGTGGCCGAGCGGATCGACTTCGAGAAGACGTAGCACCCGCAATAGGAGAAGAGCCATGCTGATCGTCGACGCACAGATCCACATCTGGAAAGGCCACAAGCCGACGAATCCGAACCATCGCCAGATCGCCGACTACACCGCCGCGGACGTACTCAAGGAGATGGACGAGGGCGGTGTCGACGCGGCCGTCATCCATCCGCCAGGGTGGGATCCGAACTCGAACGCGCTGGCGATCGAAGCGGCGCGCCAGCATCCCAACCGGCTCGCGATCCTGGCCAACTTCCCGCTCGACAAGCCGGAGAGCCGCTCGGCGATCGACGGCCTCCGGGGCAAGCCGGGGATGCTCGGGCTGCGCTTCGCGCTGCTGCAGCCGCATCAGCAGACGTGGCTGACGGATGGCAGCCTCGACTGGCTGTGGACCGCCGCCGAGCGCGCCGGCATGCCGATCGCGCTGCTCGGTCCCGGCCTCATGCAGGTGATCGGCAAGATCGCCGCGCGGCATCCCGGCCTCAAGCTGATCATCGACCACTTCGGGCGCCCCGACGCGCAGTGGTCGGTGCTGCCGGACCTGGTCGCCGCCGCGAAGCACCGCAACGTGGGGCTGAAGGCCACCGGCGCGCCCAGCTATTCGGCCGAGGCCTATCCGTATCGCGACATCCACGGCCACATCCGCGCGCTCTACGACGCGTTCGGCCCGGAGCGCATGTTCTGGGGGACGGACATCACGCGGATGCCGTGCCCGTGGAAACAGTGCGTGACGATGTTCACCGAAGAGCTGCCGTGGCTTCCGGCGAAGGACAAAGAGCTGATCATGGGGCGCGCACTCTGCAACTGGCTCGGCTGGAAGCTCCCGGCCTGAAGGTGACGCCATGAAACAGATCCTGCTCGATCGCTACGGCCAGCCCGAAGATGGTCTGCGCTGCGCCGACGTGCCGGACATCGGCGCGCCGGGCGCCGGCGAGGTAGTTTTCGACGTCCTCGCGTTCCCGATCAATCCCGCCGACATCTCCTTTTGCCGCGGCACCTACCGGCTCAGGCCCGATCTGCCCGCGACGCCCGGCGCCGAGTGCATCGGGCGCGTCGCCGCGGTCGGCGCCGGCGTGACGTACGTCAAACCCGGCGATCTCGTCATCAACTTGCAGCGCGAGAACTGGGCGCAGCGCCGGCGGGTCAAGGCCGACGACGTCATCGCGGTGTCGGACGGCATCGACATCCAGCAGGGCGCGATGCTGCGGATCAATCCGGCCACCGCGCTCCTGTTGCTCACCGACGTCGTTGCCCTGAAGCCGGGCGACTGGATCATCCAGAACGTGGCCAACTCGGCGGTGGGCCGCCTCGTGATCCGCCTGGCGCGTCCGCGCGGCGTCAAGATGGTGAACGTCGTGCGCCGCGAGTCGCTGTTCGGCGAGCTGAAGGCGCTGGGCGGCGACGTCTGCGTGGTCGATGGGCCCGATCTCGCGTCGGCGGTCAAGGCGCAGACGCACGAGGCGCCGATCCGCCTGGCGCTCGACGCGGTGTCCGGCCGGGCCACCGCGCGCTTGTCGGCCTGTCTGGCCGATGGCGGCGTCGTCTGCAACTACGGCTCGATGACCGGCGAGGATCCGGTGATGTCCCGCAGCGCGCTGATCTCGGGAGGCCAGTCGCTCGTCGGCTTCATCCTGGGCCGGGCGCTGTCGACGCGCTCGCTCGCCGAGATCCGCGCGATCTACGTCGATCTCGGCCAGCAGGTCGCGAAGGGCAACCTGTCGGCGCCGGTCGAGATGGTCTACCCGATCGAGGACATCAAGGAAGCGGTCGCCCACGCGCAGCAGGGTGAGCGCAGCGGCAAGATCCTGGTGGCTCCGAACGGGCCGGTCTAGAAGACGCGCCGGTCGGGCCTCGGGCGTGCCCGGCCGGCGCCTTGCGATCTCGTTCAAACGCTCCGGATAGTCGACTTACTTATTTCGACCCTTGTCGTCATCGTTGCGACCATTGCCCTTGCGGACTTGTCCGCGGATCTCACCCGCCGGGAACCCCGGGACCGTATGGATATTGGCATAGGCGGTGTTCGATTCCAGCGCATCGACGAGCGCGTCGAAGTCGCCGGGGTTGACGTTCTGCGCTACCGGACCTACAACGCTCGCGGCCGTGAAGGTGCCCGTCACGGTCCCGGAATTCGCCGGGCATACTGGCGTTCCGGCAACGGGGGAGGTCGCAAGAGGCGGGGTCGCGCAGAAGAACACCATGACGCCGCCGGCCACGTGTCTCTTACCGAAATGGATATGTGCCTGGGACACGGTGCCGGTCTTCGGCGACGTCGTGCCGACCTCTGAAAACGTGAGGGTGAAGGTTGCAGTGCCGGCCTGTTTGTCCAGGCTGAGCCGCAACGTGCCGCTGCCGTTGGACAGGACCGCGCCGGTTTCGTTGTTCTGCGCGCCGATCTCCTGGAACCCGTCCAGGCGCGCGAAAAATTCCTCGGCGTAGGCGTAGCT
>Ga0306921_10009943_pt1 | contig 10102 bp, 7 predicted proteins | sample sta12Cox44000080_FD_203760 | JGI IMG/M metagenome (GOLD analysis project Ga0306921, IMG submission 203760) | Lab enrichment of tropical soil microbial communities from Luquillo Experimental Forest, Puerto Rico - statoxic.12C.oxic.44.000.080 (v2)... | ecosystem: Environmental > Terrestrial > Soil...
AATGTTCACTATTCGTTCACTCGCGCCGGGTTAGCACATCGGGCGCGGGACCGGCGAATCACATAGGGAATCGGGACCGGGGAGGTCGCGATTGAGGCGATCGCGCAAGATGCAAAAGGTGTCAGCATGACCGAGAGCCTGCCGTTCATCGCCGTCGGCGCCGTGCTCGTCGCCTGCGTCGCGCTCGGGATTTTAGCGGTGATGCTGTCGCGGAGCCGGAGCGCGGCGGCGCCACAGGCGGCGCTGATGGATCAATTGGCCCACGACCAGAGCGAAGCCGCGGCGCGGCTCGAAGCCATGATCGGCCTGCTCGCCAAGGGCCAGAGCCAGTTGCAGCACGCCGTCAACGAGCGGCTCGATTCGGTGTCGCACCGGCTCGGCGATTCGCTGGAGAAGACCAAGCTGCAAACCAACGAGAATTTGCAAAAGCTCAACGAGCGGCTTGCGGTGATTGACAGCGCGCAAAAGAACATCACCGCGCTCGCGAGCCAGATGACTTCGCTGCAGAACGTGCTCGCCAACAAGCAGTCGCGCGGCGCCTTCGGCCAAGGCCGCATGGAGGCGATCATCGAAGACAGTCTGCCGAAGGGCAGTTATGAATTTCAGGCGACGTTGTCGAATCGCACCCGTCCCGACTGCTGCGTCTTCCTGCCCGACAGCCGGCCGCTCGTCATTGACGCCAAGTTTCCGCTCGAGGCGGTCACCGCCTATCGCGACGCCAAGACCGACGACGGGCGCAAGGCGGCGGCGCAACGGCTGCGCGCCGACGTCGGGAAGCATGTCGGCGACATCGCCGGCAAATATCTCATTCCCGGCGAGACCCAGGAGATGGCGTTCATGTTCGTGCCGTCGGAGTCGGTCTATGCCGAGCTGCACGAGGACTTCGATGACGTGGTGCAGAAGGCGTTTCGCGCCAAGATCGTTATCGTGTCGCCGTCGCTGTTGATGCTCGCGGTCCAGCTGGTGCGGCAGAGCCAGCGCGACGCTCGTATGCGTGAGGCCGCCGACCAGATCCGTGACGAGGTCGGCCGGCTGATAAAAGACGTCGGCCTGCTCGGCGACCGCATCCGCAAGCTGCAAAACCACTTCAGTCAGGCCAACGAGGACGTCCGGCAATCGCTGATTTCGGTCGAGAAGATCGAAGGCCGTGGCGAGCGCATCCTCGAGGTCGAATTCGGCGGCGAGACCTCGGCCAACTCGAATCTGATCGCCGAAACCGTGCGCAAGCTTGAAGCGGGCGAGTAAATTGCCTTTCGGTTCGACTATGCTCATGCCCTCGCACGCATGCGAGGGGGAAGAAGCGATACAACCGACATAACATGGCTACAATTCCCGACACAGCTGAGCGCGTGTCATACGCCCGACCCAGCTTTGCCGACACGCTCGCGGTCTATCTAAAACGACGTGTGCTCATCATTTTCCTGCTCGGCTTCTCGGGCGGGTTGCCCATCGTGCTGGTCGGCTCGACCTTGCAGGCGTGGATGAAACTCAACGGCATCGACATCAAGATCATCGGCCTCGCTACCGCAGTGGCACTGCCTTACAACTTGAAGGTCCTGTGGTCGCCGCTGGTCGACGCCACCGACGTCCCCATCCTGACGCGGCTGTTGGGCCGCCGCCGCGGCTGGCTGTTGTCCTCGCAAGTTTTGCTGATGGCAACCATCGTCTGTCTTGGCCTGTGCGATCCCGCCGTTTCGGTGCCGCTGGTTATAACCGGCGCGGTGCTGGTAGCTACGGCTTCGGCGACGCAGGACATCGTCATCGACGCCTTCCGGGTCGAAAGCTTGAGCGAAAGCGAGCAGGCCGCCGGCATGGCGTCTTACGTTGCGGCCTATCGCATCGGCAGCCTGATCGCGGGCGCCGGCGCGCTGCTGTTGGTCGCGGCGCTCGAGGCGCGCGGGCTTGCCGGCAGGGCCGCCTGGACGGCGTGCTACGCCGTGATGGCGGTGCTCGTGCTCGTCGGCGTCATCGGCACCCTGCTGGCGAAGGAGCCGGAGAGTTCTGCCGCCGTCGGGGCCGGCCATGCGCGGACGGCGGCGCAAAGTGCGCTGCGCCGCGCCCTTCGGGCGGCGATCGATAGCTTCAAGGATTTTCTGTCGCGCGATCTCGCCGTCAGTGCACTCGTCTTCGTGGTGCTGTTCAAGCTCGCCGATGCGCTGGCGTTCGCGCTGTTGACCCCGTTCGTGCTCGATCTCGGCTTCTCGCTGACGCAAGTGGCGACGATCCGCAACGGCATCGGTTTCGCCGCCGCTCTCATCGGCGGCTTCGTCGGCGGGTTCATTGCCCGCGCCTGGCCGCTGTCGACGAGTCTATGGGTCGGCGGCATTCTGCAGGCCGTCATGGTGCTGGCGTTTTCGTGGCAGGCCGTGATCGGCCAGAACCTGTCGCTCCTTGCCGTCACCACCACGATCGAGTCGTTCTCCGATGCGGTCGGTACGGTGATCTTCGTCGCTTATCTGTCGGCGCTGTGCCGCAACCCGCTTTACACTGCGACCCAGTTCGCGCTGCTCACCGCGTTGGCCGCGCTCGGCCGCAACGTGTTCTCGCTCGGCACCGGATATATCGAGCACGCCACCGGGTGGCCTTGGTACTTCTTGATCTGCGTGCTCGCCGGCTTGCCCGGTCTCGCGCTGCTCGCCTGGCTGCAACGCCACGGCCACTTCGACCGGCTGACGCAGGAAAGGGCCTAGCCGCCTCCGCGTTCGGGCTTCGGGTGGTCCGCCTCCGGCTGCTCGCACAAACCCTCGCAGCAATGGGCGATGGCAGCCCCGCCGCAGTCGGGGCAGGGGACGAAGTCGGCAGCGGCGGTCGCGTCCGCGCTGGCCGCCTGCGCCGCGCTGTCGCGGCGGACAAAGCCGGGGCGCTCGGAATACCGGCAAGTATCACAAAGCATGGCGGAGGCCCCAAAACCGCGGCCGTCGTCATCGCGGCATCATGGTGAGATGGTCCGATTCTCGCAAGTTTCGCAATGTCTTCGCACCGCCCCCGCCGCCTCGCAAAAGTCTTTTTGTAAGGATCGGATAGCTATAATCGCCGTTGTCCATAAATCGCCTCCCTCGAGCCGGGCAGTCCCTCAAGCCGCCGCCATGGACTTAATTCTGGTCAAGCTGTTCGCGACGGCGCTGGCGCTCAGCGAGGTCACGACCCACCCCGATGCGGTGAAGACCAAGTTCGATCCAGTCGAGGATCGGGGCGAGGTGGTGCAGGTGCTGCGCGACGGTTGCGCCCACATGAAATCGGCGTTCGACATCGAGTCGATCAACATCGACGATCTGATCAACACCGCGCTCGACGATCCAGCGGCGGTCGGCACCAAGATCAAAGCGTTCCACGGCCTCGACTTCGGCGATCTCCACACCGCCTACAAGCAGTTTTGCAAGAACGAGAACGTCGCCAATCCGGTGGTCGATATCGGTGAGGTGATCACGTTCTACGACAACGCGATCGCCGATCTGCCCGACCCGGCGCGGCTGAAGGGCAAGCAGCTTCCCGCCATGACCACGGTGGTCGACGGCCGCGGCAATCACTATGCCGACGTGTTCGAGCCCGGCAACCGTAGAATCTGGGCGCCGCTCGCCGATATTCCCGACTATGTGCAGAAGGCGTTCGTCGCCGCCGAGGACCGGCGCTTCTTTCAGCATCATGGCATCGACGAGCGTGGCATCATCCGCGCCTTCATCGGCGATCTTGCCGAACCCGGCCGGCCGCAGGGCGGCTCGACCATCACCCAGCAGGTGGTGAAGAATTTGCTGGTCGGCGCGGATGTGTCTTATGAGCGCAAGATCCGCGAGATGATCGTGGCGTCGCGGCTCGAGCACACACTCGGCAAGGACGACATCCTCGAGCTCTATATCAACTCCGCCTATCTCGGCCGCGGCTCGTGGGGCATCGAGATGGCGGCGCACAGCTATTTCGGCAAATCGGCGAAAGACCTCACGCTGCCGGAAGGCGCCATGCTCGCCGGCCTGTTGAAGGGACCGAGCTTCTACAATCCCGAACGCCATCCGGACCGCGCCAGAGAGCGGCTGACCTACGTGCTCGGCCGCATGCAGGAAGACGGCGTCATCAACGCGGCGCAGAAGGAACAGGGCGCCCGCGCGCTGCCGCGGCTGGTGGCGTTTACGCTACCGCACCGCGACTCCGGCTTCAACTTCGTCGATTATCTCGGCCGGGAGGCCAAGACAGACGGCGTCGACAGTTTGACCGCGCAATCCTACACGGTGCATTCGACTGTCGACGCGCAATTGCAGCGCGACGCCGAAGCGGCGCTGCAGGAAGGTCTGGCGCAATACGAAATTTCCAGCGGCCGCGTGCAATTCCGCGGTCCGGAGGCGGGCCTCGCCGACGCCATCAAGAAGCTCAGCAGCGATGGCTCCGGCCAGCCGGCGTGGCAGCGGGCGCTGCAAGCCTTGCGCCTGCCGCTCTACGACGTGCACTGGACGCCGGCGGTGATCCTGCAAAAGGGCGACGGTAAGAACGATAGCGGCGCGATCCGTGTCGGCATGCCCGACGGCCGCATCGCGCCGCTGACCGGCATCACCTGGGACGCGCGCCGCGGGCTTGGTCTCTACGACGTGATCTACGTCAAGCTGGTCGAAAGCCGGACGGCGGCCGCCGGACGGGCCAACGACGCCAGAGCCAACGACCCGAAAGCGAAAGGTGCAAAACTGAAGCCGGCACCGGTCGCGGTTTCGGCCGGCGTGACTGCGCAATTGCGGGTGCGGCCGAAGGTGCAAGGCGCCGCCTTGGTGCTGCAGAACAAAACCGGCCGCATCCTCGCCATGGCCGGCGGCTTCTCCTATCCGCTAAGCCAGCTCAATCGCACCTGGCAGAGCCAGCGCCAGCCCGGCTCGGCGATCAAGCCGATCACCTATCTGACCGCGCTGCAGAGTGGCCTGCAGCCGAACACGCTTGTGCCCAACGATCCGATCACATTACCGCCGATCGGTGCTGGCGCCATCTCGACCGGGATCATGCGCGACTATGGCAGCTCCGACCGCGAGCAGGATTATTGGTCGCCGCGCAACGCCGATTATGCCGAGGGTGGCGTCTTCACCATGCGTCGCGGCTTGGAAAATTCGATCAACGTCGTCACCGCGCATCTGCTCGCCGGCGGCATCGACGGCGATCCGGTGCGCAGCCTCGACGAGGTCTGCGCCACCGCCAAGGCGGCGAAACTTTACACCGACTGCGTGCGCTACTATCCGTTCGTGCTCGGCGCCCAGCCGGTGCGCATGATCGATCTCGCCGCGTTCTACGCCGCCGTCGCCAACGAAGGTGCGCGGCCGCAGCCGCACGCCATCGATTCGATCGAGACACGCGACGGCCGCATCGTTTACGCCTATCCGAAGGTGCCGCTGTTCTCGCCGATCAGCGCCGCCGACGGAGTGAGCTTCTATCAGCTCAAAACCATGCTGCAGGGCGTGGTCGCCCGCGGCACCGCGCGCGCCATCGCCGGCCTGTCGCCTTACGTCGCCGGCAAGACCGGCACCACCGAAGACGCGGTCGACGGCTGGTTCGTCGGCTTCACCAACGACGTCACGATCGCGGTCTGGGTCGGCTACGACAATGGCGACGGCAAGCGCCGCTCGCTCGGCTCCAACCAAACCGGCGCCCGCGTGGCGCTGCCGATCTTCAAGCCGATCCTCGACGCCATCTGGTCCGAGCACATCGCGCCCAAGGCGCCGCTCGTCGGGCCGTCGCGCGAGGTGCAGCGGCTTATGGTCGACATGCCGATCGACTACGCCACCGGCACGCCGGCGAATGCGCCGCGCAACAACGATTTTGGCATCTTCAGCTTCGGCGGCAACACCGCGGCCGCCAGCAACGGCGGTTTCGTTGAGCACTTCCGGCGAGGCGCCGACGGCCAGCCGACCGATACCCAATATCAAATTGTGTCGCGCGACGACGCCTATAACGCGCAGACCAACGCCTACTATTACGGCGGCCAGCAGGGCGACGACAGCCGCTGGACCGCCGGGCGGGCCTATTATCCAAACCAGGGCTGGTCGCCGGCGCCGCCGCGGCCGGCGCCGCCGCAACCGGTCGCGCGCGGGCTATTTCAGCCGTGGCCAAATTCGTTCGGCGCGCAGCAACAGGCGCCGCGGCAAGATTATTTCTGGGGCGGTCGCTACAACTGACCCTGCGCCAAACTGATTCGCGAGATTATTGCCCATGCTCACGCGGCACGCGGTCGCGCTTCTCGGCTCACTGCTCCTGACGCCGGCCGCAGCCGCGCAGGATTTCCGCATCGACGACATCGGCGCTGGGACACTGCCGAACGCGGCGCAGCTCAAGCCCGACGTGATCGCGTTCGGCGATCAGTGGGGCGCCGACGCCGCGCCGGCCGGTGCTCAACTGATCCGCTTCGAGGATTGGGCGGCAAAGCACCCCGCACAGAAGAAATTCTTGGCGCTGTTTCCAACTTATGCGGAGCCGACCATCCAGAAAACCGCGAACGGCACGCCGGGGCCGATCGTCGAGAAGCTCTACATGTACGTGGCACAAGCACGCTTCGTGGTCGACCGCGCGCCCGGCGCAATCGACTTGTCGCGCTATGTGACGGTTGCCTTCGTCGAGCGCATCGATCCGGCGATCAAGCACACACCGGTCGGCGTGGCTGACGTCGCGCCGCTCGACGACGACCCGGGCACCGGCAACGCCAATCCGGATCGCAAGTGGTGCACCGGCCTCACCACCGCGATCTGCATTGCCTCCACCTATAAGATGGAAGGCAAGATTCCGATCGGCGTGCTGCTGGTGAACAAGATCCGCGACAGCGTGAAGAAAGTCGCCGACCACATCGACTTCCAGGGCGAGCTCGCGGCGCTATCGGGTGCTGACCTCGATCAGCCGGGCTTGCAGGAATTGACCGCGCTGAACACGCCTGTGTCCGGCGTGCTCGAGCAGAACATTTTCTACGTCAACCAGATCATGAAATTCGGCAAGCTCTTTGCGGTGTTCCAGGTCCATCCGAGCGACGCCAACAAGACCGTGGTCACCGCCTATATGGCGCTCGCCATCAAGGCGCGCGCGCTCGACGAGAAGCGCGACTACGAGAACGTCCCGGTGCTGCGCAACCTGGTGCCGGCCCAGGTGCTGATGGGGCAGTCGTCGTTCAATTCCGGCAATTCGATCAGTGCGGGCTTGCCGAAATACGCCCGCAACGAGATCGCAACCATCGCCGGCATTTTGCAGAAGGGTGCGCCAAAGTAGGAGGCGCCATCTCCCGGCCGCGCTACGCATGGAGGCCGCATCTCTGCTATGGTTGCGCCGACCGACCTGGAGAGCATCATGTCCGCAACCGATACGGCGACGTCGTCCGGCGACCGTTCCTATGCCGAAATCCGCAAATCCTGGGCCGCCGCCAACCTGCAGCCGCTGTGGGAGAGTATGGCGGCGCACAAGGCGCGCGAGGGCGGCCCTGAGCCGTACCACTGGAGCTGGAGGAAGATCCGGCCGCTGGTGAACGATGCCATCAAAATGACGAATCCCGCGGCGGTCGAGCGGCGGGTGCTGACGCTCTCCAATCCGAACGTCGATGCCGGCACCGGCGGCACCACCACCAACCTCACGGCGGCGCTGCAGATCCTGCTGCCCGGGGAGAAGGCCCGGCCGCACCGTCACACCATGAACGCGCTGCGCTTCGTCATCGAAGGCGGCGGCGCCTCGACCATTGTCGACGGCAAGGACTGTCCGATGGAGGAAGGCGACCTCGTCATCACGCCAGGCTGGGCCTGGCACGAGCATGTGCACCGCGGCTCGGCGCCGATCATCTGGCTCGATGCGCTCGACGTGCCGCTGCACCATTATCTCGGCACCGATGCGTTCGAGCCGGGGCCGGCCCACGATTTGCCGAACCTGCCGGCCGATGAAGCTTTCGCCTCGCCCAATATCGTGCCCGATCTCGCGGGCGCGGCGCCGACGTTCTCGCCGGTGTTCCGCTATCCCTGGGCGGCCGCCCGCGCCGCGGTGGCAGTGGCGCCTAAAGGCAAGGACGGCGCGCGGCGGGTGCGCTACGTCAATCCGATCACCGGCGGTTCGACCATGCCGCTGATGGACTGCTATCTCGCTCAGATCGACAAGGGCGCCGAGACCGTGCGCTTCCGCACCACCGGCAATGCGGTGTGTCTTGTCTGCGAAGGTCGCGGCACCACCCGGGTCGGCGATCACACCGTGAGCTGGGAGCCGCACGACGTGTTCTCTCTCCCGCACGGCAACTGGATCACCCACAAGGCCGACGAGACCGCGACGCTGTTTCTGGTCACCGACCGCGACGCGCTGCGCCGGCTCGATCTGCTCAAGGAGCAGTACGGCAACGAGTTCTGAGTTTTCGCGAGACTAATTCGCGGCGCCGCGCATGCGATCGATCAGATCGAGAGGATCGGCCGGCGGCGCGTCGTCGCGCCAGCACACATGGCCGTCGGGCCGCACCAGCACGAGATGCCGCTGGAAGAGCACGGCGATGCTGGGATCGTCGATGGCGGAAAGCTTGAGCGGGACGCCGCGCGCCTGCGCCGCCGCGACGATGGGCGCTGCGTCCCCCGCCGCGCCGTTGAAGGCCAACAGCGCAAAACCGTCGCCGAACAAATCGAGCGTGGAGCGGCCTTCGGCGAGCCAGGCATGGGGCGCGCGCGAGCCGGGCCGCGCCGTCGGCGTGTATTTGCTGACTGCTTCCTCCGGCGCCGCCGTGCCGTCGGGCACGATCACCGGCGACGGATCATAGTGGTAGCCGAGCACGAGACCGTCGGACACGAACACCCGGGTGCGCTCGCGTAAAATTTCGTCACGCAGCAAGGCGCGGGCGCGATCGCCTTCGGCGCCCGGCGCGCGGATCAGGGCGCGCGTCGCCGCCTCGCCAATTGGACCTTGGTTCTCGGTCGCTTCGCGCACGATGCGCCGCGCCACCGGCTTGCGCTCGATTTCGTAGCTGTCGATCAGCGCCGGCCCGCCCCAGCCGTCGAGCGCGGCGGCGAGCTTCCAGGCGAGATCGACGGCGTCGCCGAGCCCGGTATTCATGCCGAAGCCGCCCGACGGGCTGTGCTGATGCACCGCGTCGCCAGCGAGGAACACGTTGCCGCGGCGCCAGGTGTCGGCGACGATGCTGCGGCAGGTCCACGGCAGCACCGAGACAAGCTCGTAGGGAATGCCGAGGCCGACGAATTCCTTCATGATCGCCGCGATGTCCATCTGCTCGGGTGCGATCAAATTTTGTCCAGTCGAGATGCCGAGCCGCCACAACTCGCGGCCGTCGAGCTCGATCAGGCTCGGCCCGCCGCCGGACTCGTCGACGAAGAAATAGAACGCCGCCTTGCCCTTGTCGTGGCGCGCCCACAGCTCCTCGATCTTGAGAAAGACGTTGAGATGATAGGACAGCACCGGCTGGCCTTCCCAGCGCACGCCGAGCGCCTGCGGCACGCTGCTGCGGCCGGCGCAGCAGGCGACGAGATAGCGCGCGCGGATGGTCTCGCGACGGTTGGCGGCAAGATCGTGGACCTGGCAGATCACGCCGTCGGCGGCTTCGGTGAAGCTTTCGAAGCGGCAGCGATAGCGCAACCGCACGCTCGGAAAGCGCGCCGCGAGCTTGCGCATGATCGGATCGAAGAACAGCTGATTGCAGCGTTGCGAGCGCTCGGGCGTGGTCGGCAGCGGCTTGTGTCCGCCATAGGTCGGGCGCTCGACGCGGGCGAGCGGATAGCCGTTGAGCCCGGTGCAGTAGATGATGTCCAGCGGAAAGTCGGGCGGCGTGCCGGCCTGGCGCACCTCCTCGGCGATGCCCCAGCGGCGGCAGAATTCCATGGTACGCGAATTCACCGTGTTGGCGCGTGGATGATAGATGGTGCCATCGCTCTGCTCGACCAGAACGCATGCGATGCCGCGGCGGCCGAGATCGGCGGCGAGCGCGAGGCCCACCGGCCCGCCGCCGACGATGAGGACCGGCGTTTCGTCCGTGCCGCTCACGACGATGTTCCTCCGCGCAGCGGCACGAACAGCTCCTCGACCGGCATCGCGCTTTCTATGAAATGCTGCTCGGCCATGTATTGCACCAAGGCTTCCAATGTCGGCCGGTTCGGCTCGATGCCGTAGGGGAAGGGGTCACCGC
>Ga0306921_10009944_pt1 | contig 10102 bp, 12 predicted proteins | sample sta12Cox44000080_FD_203760 | JGI IMG/M metagenome (GOLD analysis project Ga0306921, IMG submission 203760) | Lab enrichment of tropical soil microbial communities from Luquillo Experimental Forest, Puerto Rico - statoxic.12C.oxic.44.000.080 (v2)... | ecosystem: Environmental > Terrestrial >...
CAGCAGCGGGTGAGGTACTGCGAGCGGCTCTCTGGCTCGACTACAGCGCGGATGAACGGTCGGCCGTTACGGCTGGTGAGTATGGAGCCAGAAATACTCGAAACGCGTGGGCGCCATACAGGGAAGTGTCACAGCTGACAACGATTATTGATGATGTTAGCAAAAAATCTGCTAACAGTGACTGAGTCCGAGGTTAGCATCTGGTGGCCCTCCGCTCGCGAAGTCCGAACGAAACAGGTCAGCGATTCCAAGGGGCAGGTCTGGGAGCTAGTAGACTAAAAACCCGTTCTGAAGTCGGCCAAAAAAAGACCAGTTGAAGGCCAAAGGGGATACGGCGAAGCGTTCCAGAGCTATCGCCGATCGGATTGTCGGCAATCACGTAGACCCCCATGTCCTGATCGCTTGTGTCGTACTTCCCGCTTAAGAGGTCCGCGTAATCCTCACTTGAAACCTCAATGTACGCGGCCCCATCGGCAAATCGCCTTTTCGGCGCGGACCGTGGCCATTCTGACGGCCGGTTGCTGGACTCCGGGAAGGTCTTGGGCGTTAGGGCCGACTGCTCACCGGGGTTTCATCGAAATTGAAAAGGCCCGATTTTTTTTGCCGGAGCGTGTTCCAGGCCTTTTGAAAGGTCATCTTCATTTGGCCGTCAGGCCCTGTGCGCATCTTCTTTATTTCGGCATGGATGCGATCCTGCTTTTTCTGGTTCGAGTGCCGCAGATCCTCAGCCTCCTGCGGGGTTTGGCCCGAGTCGTCCAAGAACAGGTCGGGATGATCGGTCTGGGCCATGTGAAAGGCGCTCCGATGTGAAACTCCGGGGTGACCCCGGACATACTGCTTCACCAGATCCCACTGCGCAGCCTTCAGCCCGGTCTCCCTCAAAAGCTGTCGACCCGGCGAGAGCGCCAAGTTATTGTGCCACAGGGTAGCTGAAAGGAAGTTAATGAACTCTCAAACCACAAAGACGCCACGAAACTTAGAGCATACAAAGAACCGGCAGATCCTTCTGGCTTCGCGTCCCAGCGGCGAGCCCTCACAGGAGAATTTCAAGCTGGCCGAAACCGAAATTCCTAAGCCTGGCCCCGGCCAGATGCTGCTGAGGACGATTTATCTCTCACTTGATCCATACATGCGCGGCCGAATGAAAACGGGCCCTTCTTACGCTCAGCCGGTTGAGATCGGCGAAGTAATGGTAGGCCAGGCCGTCTGCGAAGTTATCGAGTCGAATGTTCCAAACTTCCGGCCGGGCGACATCATTTTGGCTGGAGCCGGATGGCAAGATTACTCGCTGGCTAAAGGTGAAGGGGTACGGAAGATCGATCGCTCGCTTGGCCCGATTTCTTACGCACTAGGCGTGCTTGGCATGCCGGGTCTCACTGCGTACACGGGCCTTTTGAATATTGGAAAACCACAGCCCGGAGAGACCATTGTCGTCGCCGCTGCTTCGGGCGCGGTCGGATCGGTGGTCGGCCAGCTAAGCAAGATCAAGGGCTGCCGGGTCGTTGGCATTGCCGGAGGGCAACAAAAATGCGTCTTCGTCAAGGAGGAACTCGGATTTGATATCTGCCTCGATCATCGCCAACCCGAGTTGGGCGAAGCTCTGAAAGCGGCCTGTCCGAACGGCATCGATATTTATTTCGAGAATGTCGGCGGCCCCGTTCTGGATGCGGTGTTGCCCTTGTTGAACAACTTCGCACGGATCCCCGTGTGCGGGCTCATCGCGCACTACAACGAAGCGAAATTGCCGCCTGGACCAAATCGCGTGCCGCTACTAATGAGTGCGATCCTGGTCAAGCGTCTTACCTTTCGCGGCTTCATCGTTTTCGATTATGCTTCACAGTTTCCCGTTTTCATCACTGAAATGACCGCGTGGTTGCGCGAGAGTCGCATCAAATACCGCGAAGACATTACCGACGGACTTGAGAACGCGCCCCGTGAGTTAATTCGGCTATTAAAGGGCGAGAACTTCGGCAAGAAGATCATTCGCGTCAATTCGGAGCCGGCAGACATCACATTGGCTACGGGATAAACAATCGAGCACTTCGCGGATGCCGGCGTGTACCCTCCACTTCCCAGACGCAGTGTCCACTACCCCAGTGAACCCCCACCCCCTGCTACCACCCGCCCCTGGATTGATTCGCTTTCTCCACAGAGTGCGGCAATCGGCAGCGGCCCGCTCACCCTCTCAGCCAGTGGAGGCAACTTCACGGCTGGAAGTGTGATTGTCTTTAACGGCGCGGATTAAGCCACTACGTTTGTAGATAGTGCCACCCTCACAACCTCAATTAGTCCGCAGGCACCGGCCGGAGAACGTTTGGTGTTGGTGCGTGATGGCTCACAGACAAGCAACGTCGTTTCCTTTATGGTGACTTGAAGAGTTCGCATCTTTCTTGAATTGCGCTCTCGACTAACGGCATACGGAGCGGTTTGCTGCCGTTTGGATTGTAATTCACCACATCGTTTAGCATTATTTCGATAGCGATGTATTAACCGGAAAATATCCATGAGTGAATCGGCTCCTTCGGGAAAACCGAGGCTTGCGAATCAAGTCGCGGTCGTTACGGGTGGCGCTAGAGGCATAGGCGCCGGCATCGTTAAGCGTTTCGTGGAAGAAGGCGCTAGAGTTGTCTTTAGCGACCTCCTAGACGACAAAGCAAAGCAACTGGAAAAGGAACTTGGCGCAAACGTCGCATTTTGTCGAGCTGACTCGATGAGCCCCTCCGACATTGAAGCCTTGATGAGCTTCGGTGTTACTCGTTTCGGTAAACTCGATTGCGTCGTCAACAACGCAGGTGCGGGCGGCGAAGGCGGGCCCATTGCTGAAACGTCAGTTGAAGGTTTTGATCGATCGATTGCCCTTTTGCTCCGCGGCACCTTCTTGGGAATCAAGTGCGCTGTGCCACGCATGCAAAGCGGCGGCACCATCATCAACATCGCAAGCGTAGCAGGTATAATGGCCAGCGGTTCCCCACACGCCTACGTGGCGGCCAAGTTTGGGGTCGTCGGCTTGACGAAATCCGTAGCTTTAGAGCTCGCCGAGCGCGGTATAAGAGTCAACGCCATTTGTCCGGGCGGGACCGCCACCGCGATCTGGGCACCGGTATATCCAGAGATGCCAGCGGAACTCATCGATCGCACGCCGGAGATCGTGGAGCCATGGTTAGCGGCGCGCATTCCGATTGGCAGAGGCGGGCTTCCGGTCGACATCGCAAACGCCGCACTCTGGCTCGCAAGCAACGAGTCAAGCTTTGTAACCGGACATGCTCTTGTAGTGGATGGAGGGTGGACCGCGGGTCAGCGATGGTCGCAGGGCCTCGACAATATTAATCAGCTAAGGGAGCGCTTCCGATCAGCCTTTGGTCAGACCGCGGCGCCTTCTTAAGCCAGTTCGCAAGCGTGTTTTCGCGGGCTTAGGACAAAATGACCATACGAGATTTGTTTTCGAGGTTTGATCGCGAAAATTCTCGGGTCCTTCTTGCGATTTGAAAAGGAGATCGCCGCGGAGCGACCTCAACACTAGCCGAGGACGACGAAAAATATCTTCTTTATGGCTCTTAAGGGTGCACGTGAACCGGTTGCAGGCGTCAAAGGCGCGAAAGGTCCGCGGCTGCGGTTGCCGAAAACCCCACGGCAGCCGGAGACAGAAACCAGCGTTGCGCTTGGCGAGGAATACTTACGCAAACGTAACCAGATTCTGGACCTTAAGTTCAAACGCGAGGCCATGAATCTGGCTCTTGCTCGCGACCAACTGATTGAGCAGGAACTGGTCGTGAGGCAACTCACCTATCTCATGATCTCGATGCGCCAAAAGCTGTTGGCGATTCCGGCCAAACTTTATTCGCGTTTGGGACCAGAACGTTTCCCCCGGGAGGTTGCCCAAGAGTCTGAAAAGTTCATTCACGAAGTCTTAAACGAACTGGTCAAGCTCCCGGAATGTGCCGAAGCAAACTGGCTGGAGCAGTTGGAGGAAGAGGAAGGCTGAGTTTTACCTGTTTCTCGCTCTCGTGAGTTGCCTGGAACAGAGGGAAAATTGTCAACACTACCAAAGAACCTCAGGCACTTGTGAAGGCTAGCCAGTGTCTACCAGTACCGGTCGCTCTGTTACTTGTGCAACGATATCGGGTTCGGTAGATGCGGCACATGGCCCGGAGCGTTTTCGCCGATGAGAATCGTGGACAATCGTCTGCTTTCGGCGCGAAAAGCGCCTATAGAGCAACATCACAGCGGCCAAGCTGAGCGGACCAAGCGTGAAATAAGCGGTGGTCGATGCTTCGGGTACGGTCGGGACAACTTCGACATCGCTTCCGTTGGTGAAGGAAATATTCTGGCTGGAAATAACCTCTCCGTTCACGATATCCCCTTGGCCGGTTACACTCACCGACCCGTTAAGATCCATCACGATTCCATTTATCACGGCAGGGCTGCCGGTCACTGAAACGTTGTTTCTTCCGATTATGGTGTTGGTAAGGTTGAAAATCACGTTTGCAGCCGTCAGGCCCCCCGTTAAAAGTATGCTCGCGGAATCGAGCGTTATGCCGCCGTCTGGAATGTTGATCACGAATGACTGGCTCGCAGAACCAGACAAGGTCAAAGTGAGGCCGTTTCCAAGGTTGATGCCATTCTCCAAATTGATCACGTTCTGTCCCGGAACGGTGGCAGTAATTGTTTGGGTTGTTGTAATGGTATTCGGAAACGTTTGGTCTGCTGTGAGCCCAGCGAGGTTCGCAGAAGCGGTTGTGGCATCGCTTGCGGCCGTGGAGAGTTTGCTATCAACATTCGCACCCGTCAAAGTCCCGCCGACGATGGTGGTATCGGCAATCGAATCGCCCCTGTTGTTGCTGAACATGTAGTAGGCACCCTGAATGACTGTAGTAGCCGACGAATTCAGCTTGCCTCCGTTAGCGATTCCCAGATTCGCCTGGCTCGCATTTGCTCCGGGATTCACAGAAATTCCAGCAGGGCTTGAGGTGCTGCCGCCGTTGAATTCGACCGTGCTGGTAACGATGGAACCGGTTTCCAGAACGCCCTCAGCAATCTTGCAGCCAGTACATCAGCGAAGCGCCCACACTCCTTGTTCAGATACTTTACGGCGGCATCGCAGAATCCCAATGGCGATCAGCCCACCAACGAGAAGGGCGCCACTTCCGGGCTCCGGCACCGCGACCAGGTTATAGCCCACAACATCGAGTGCCGTCAACTCGTTGACTCCCAAGTTTATGTTCACACCCGGGGTCCCAAATGCATCCTGCACTTGCGGTGTCGAACCACCGAGCCAGTCACCGTAGTCCGACCCCCCGCCAGCTTGGTTAAAATTGGTTAAATTTGTCTTACCGCCATCGATGGAAAAATAGGCTGTAGCACTCGTAGATGTTGTGTAACTCCTGACGCCGTTGCCGGAGTAACGGAAGAGATCCATCGAGCCGACGGGCCCCGTTGGAAAACCCAAACTTGCATTGCCAATCATTGAACCAGAGCCGCCAATGCCGAGAGCTTGGTCGATCTCATGTGAGGCCACAGCTTGTAGATCGAAAAAGTTGGGATTCTGCGCCCCGGTTCTGGAGAGATTCATAACCGACGTATTCAAGCTGATGGTGCTATCAAATCCCGATGGGGTCCCCCCCTCGAGAGCCCTGAGATTGGCCACGGTGAGCAAAACATTTGCATTGCCATTGACCGGGTTGGTCGAGGTCATGGGAAGAGAGGCGAGGGCAGTCATATCGTTCGCCGAGAGGATCTGGTTATTGGCGAGATCGGAGCGATATTGGGAGTAAGGGATTTGATTGAGAATAGTACTGCTTGCCCCAAGACCGCTGCTCACTTCTTGGAAATCGATCGAGACGGAGATCGGGTTTTCGATGGAGCTCTCAAATCTTGAGATCGCCTGATCGATGCCGGCCTCGATCGTCGCAGCGTTTGGATCGTTCGTTATAGAGCTGTCAAAGGTAGGATTGATTGTGATATTGGCATTCGCTGATAAGCAGGAGGCGGCAAAGAACGACAAAGCCGCAAGCGGGCGGAAGCGCAGAAACCCACTTCTCACGCGCTCCATACCTCATCGAACCGCAAAAGAACGCTCGAGTGAGCATATCAAAACCGGTCATTGCGCCGGCCACTAAGCCCGCGCTGGCCGCTGCACCGGAAATCGGCGACTTGAGCCGAAAAGAACTTTTGGAATGTTTGGATGTCGCCAATTCCAACGGCGACCGCGAAATGGTCGCAACGCTTTATCGCGAACTCCAGCGCAGACGCGCAAATTAGCTCGCCACTCCGATCGCAAGACGTTAAACTTATGACGATCCTAAGGTCAATTGGCCGGGCGTTCCTATCGCACGAGTGTGCGGGTCGAAGTGAACGCCCGGTTTTTTTCGTTCCACAAATACGAAGCGTACTTCGCATTTCAAATTTGACCCGATATGCAAACTGCCATCGATGAACAGGCCGATGCCGGCGTAGAACCTGTCGAGAATCTAGACAGCAGACGTGCTCATAACGAGAAGGCCTGAAATTCAAGGCAACCTGGCTGAGCTTCAAAGCGCATTTCAGAAATTCGATTTGCTCAGCACTGAACAAAGCAGACTGGCCGGCGAAGTTGCGAAAATCGCTCAACAGGAAGCTGAACTTTTGCGCGACGAAAGTTTGAGTGAAGTCACGGCAACAAAGCGATTGATCGAGACACGCGCTCGAGCTGATGTTCTGCGTGCCAGGGCAAAGGCAGCCGGTGAACGTGTCACAGAACAGCAAAGCTTCGTGCTAGAAGTTGGCAGCACTGTGCGCCGGAATTTTGCGCACGCAGCTCATCAGATATTGCAAACGCGTCAGGTCCGGATCCGGCAAACATTTGATGCTTTGCTCGCGCCGCAACTCGAGACCGGTTTGATGTTCACCAATGACGAGCTGGCAAAAGTTTCACGACCGTTTCGAGAAGCCATGCAGTTTTTAAACGCTGTTCGTGTCAATGGTACGATGAATTCCGAACAGGAACTCGACGCCTTGCGCAAGCTCCCGCGGATCTGGTTCGACCGGCTCAAGGTCTTTGTCGATATCGAGTCACAAGTGCAACTCAACGGCTAGCACAATGAGCAGACCATTCAAACCGCGCAACCTCCAGATTGCCGAACGCAAAGCCGCAAAACGCACACGCAAAGAAGCTCGACGAAAAAGTAAGCGCACCGCAGGTGTTATCCTCGCAGACATACCAAAACAACGACCACGAAAGCAAACCCGAAGGCGAGGAGGAATACTACCAATGCCAGCACCCAGCGATGTTTATTGCGCGCCCAAATAGTCTCACGAAATTGGCTTTTTGGTGCAACCTGATCCCGAAGACAGGCTTGTTGCCCTTGCTTCAACTTGAGGATTGCATCTCCTTGATCGGCTAGCGCGTTTATTTCGAGATCATCAAGTTGGTCGTTCATTTTCCAAGTGCTCCGAAGTAACAGAGAATCCCGATTTAGCGATCCAATTGAATCTGATCCCCAAAACGACGAGCAATCATAATCGCAAGAAATCTAACAATGCCGACGGTCTGCTTCCCATCGGTGGGATGCCGTCCTCCATCTGCTTAGGCGCCGGCTCCGAGTCCGGACATGTGCACGCTCGTCTGACATCGATCTTAGAAGTCTCCGACTTGACATCCTGTGCGGATCCTGAGCTTTAATCGGAGTGAATTCGAAATAAGAAGCCTCTCGACCGGAAAACGACCCTTGCGGTGTCTTTTGAACCGCGTTTGCGGTGTAGAGCGCACCGACAGCGGCTGCGTCGTGCTTGTTAAACGCTTCATCAAACTTCTGATCGATCGCTTCGATTTGTTGGACTAGTTGAGGACCAGCAGGGATAGGAGTGAAGGGAAGGGGGTTTAACCTCCTCTTTCTCTTGAGCAAAGATCGGCAAAGCAAAGCTGATCGCGAATCCTACGAGTGCAGCTACTGAGCATATTTTCATTGTTTTCTCCTGATGTCTTGAGATTGTCGCCTACGACATGATGGGGGAATTCTCTGAGTCGCCGGTAACAGCACTATCGCCGGTGGCAGAAAGAAGGCCCGCTGATCAAAAACGAATGGGGGAGGGCGTCATGCAAATTGCACTCACTGTGTATCTGAGGTCAATAAGAAATGCGACGTGCAGCAAAGCTGATGCACCGGACTGACGCATGCCGTACAGCAACGTAGAGATCGCCGAGTATTCAAAAAGAAAAGGCAAGTCGATGCCGACCCTCCGGCGGTGGATCAAGCAGGGCTGCAATCTTCGCGATCCGAAAAGCGTTCGCGAATGGGTGACGCGGAACACGATCCGCGAAACGAACATTTCGAAGGCACGCAAACGGCGCCGTGATCAGGAGCAAAAGGCCGCGGCGGAGGGTGCGGTAAGCTCGCAGGAACGCCCGGAACCCTCCGGCAATGGTGAATTGCCTCCTGCGGGCAAACGCGGAGCACAGCATGCGCTGGAACGTTTGGAACGGGTTGAGGAAGAATCACACAGGCGTCTGGAAGCAGCTCTTCACCGTGGGAACCCGCTTGAAAGTCAAAGTGCGCAAGATTTTTGGTTACGAACGGCCGAAACATTGCGCCGGCTTGACCTGGCGGTCGAAATCGCACGGCGTCAGGAAGAAACGCAGGTTCCCTTGAGATTGGCGCGCGATGTCGCGCTTTATATCTCGGACTGGCTCAGAATCAGTTTTATGATTTTTCTCTCGAGCGAAAGTCGAACATTAATGGGCATCAAAGATACCGGCCAATGGAAAGCCCATGCAATTACGGCATTCAAATCGATTCTGCATCTGACGGTTCGCAATAGCCTTAAGACCTGTTCGCCGATCCCGAGCTGGGCGGTATCGAAGGTCACTGAAAGTTGGAATATTCCAACTTTGGATGAGGATAGGAATCAGGCGCCAAGCGCGACCGCCAGTTCAGGCTTACCCGGACCGTGTAGCGCAACGTGACTATCGGGGGCGGATTTTTAAACACTCATCCGATTTTACTCTGGCACCCGCATCGATGACTTCGCATAAACGCACGGCTACCTTGTGGGCATCGAAGCCGCCGATATAGCCGTCGGTATGCGGATCGCGCACCCGGCTATTGTTAGCATAACCAGAGTAATGCGGGATGCGGTTGCAATAGGAGGGGCGCACCTCTAAAGTGTATCCCTTGTATTCGAAAGCTTCGTAATCCAGCTTCATTCGGTCTCCGTTGTAGATTTATGGTGTTATAAAGTATGCATTCGTCATGTGTGCGTACTTATTTATAGAAAAGAGTACACGTCTATTGCTGGAAATAAGGCGTGGATTGTTTCCGAGATATAACGTTACCCCGGAGGATCAAAACGCGCTGGACGTGCCGGGCTCCGCACATAGTCGTGTCTTTTATCTCGTACAGCGACGTCCTTTCAGGTGCGCAGCGCATCTCCCCTCTACTGCCCTGCCTTGAGCCGCTTCGCTGTCGCAAAGTCAGCGTTGGCCTTATTGAGGTTTCTGCGTTTTGAGTAGGCGAGTCCGCGATTGTAATAGGCAGAGGCGTTATTTGTGTCGAGGCAGATCGCTTCGGTAAAATTACTGATCGCTCTTTCGAGGATGCCCTTTTTGCCGTACGCGTCGGCGTAATGTCGGACGAGGCGGATCGCCTCATTGTAATCGCTGATCGCCTTGTCGAAGTTACCTTGGTTCGTAAAGGCATTTGCGCGATCGTAATAAGCCTGCCAATGACTTCCGCGTTTTCGTCCATGACAGGCGAGCCGCTTGATCCCGGCGAAATAGGAGCGGTGATCTGGATTAATGAATTTTTTTCGCGAAATACAGAGATGATTGTGAGCCATTCGACACTTACGGAGGGCCAGTAGACGTCCGAGGGTAAAAACTCCTTTTCAGCCTCGCGACCGCAGTTCTTTCACCTTCGCTTCAGCCGATCCAAATGACATTCTCTTGGATCGATGCGAGCGGACCGGTTGCCGCGCTGAATCAAGCACGAAGAGCGGTTAGCTTGGCCTCAATTGCTCGTCGCCTTTCCTCCAAAGCTTTCACCTTGGCCTCTGCGGGAGCGATGACCTTCTCCACGAGTGTTCCGAGCAGAAGTTGAAGTCCTTCGTAACGGTAGGGTGGTAGCACCCA
>Ga0306921_10009945_pt1 | contig 10101 bp, 10 predicted proteins | sample sta12Cox44000080_FD_203760 | JGI IMG/M metagenome (GOLD analysis project Ga0306921, IMG submission 203760) | Lab enrichment of tropical soil microbial communities from Luquillo Experimental Forest, Puerto Rico - statoxic.12C.oxic.44.000.080 (v2)... | ecosystem: Environmental > Terrestrial >...
AGCGGGCTGAGGAACCCGAACGGCCGGACGCCATCCTGCTTCGCCCCGGTTAGGGAACGTCTGAACAAGCGGGCGACAGCTTGGATTTGGGCATCACGATTTGCTCACTGGAGGCGAAGCGGAGTGATTGAGCCGTGTTGATGCCGCATTGCGATGTCTGCGGCGTTTGTCGGCCCGATTGCGGACGCATTACGCCGGCTGACAGCGCAATAGATGGCGGCGCGCCATGAACAGGTTGGCCAGCGCGCAGGTGACCAGCAGGCGATGGCGGTTCTTGTTCAGCCCGCGATAGCGCAACTTGGCAAAACCGAACACCCGCTTGACGACCCCGATCGCGTGTTCGACCCGGGCCCGCACCTTGGATTTGGTGCGGTTTTTCGCCCGCTCGACCTCATCGACAACACCGCGGTGGCGATAACGGCGATTGATGAAATCCCGCGCCCTGGGCGCGCGTTCGCGGATCACCGCCCGCTGGCCGCGGTAAGCCTGGTCACCCCACACGCGGGTCTCTTGCCCGTGCAGCAGCTCGGGCAACACCGTACTGTCGGCGGCATTGGCCGGCGTCGCCGCCACCGCGTGGATCAGCTTGCTGCGGCTGTCGACCCCGAAATGCGCCTTCATCCCAAAATACCACTGGTTGCCCTTCTTGGTCTGGTGCATCTCGGGATCGCGCGCCTTGTCGGCGTTCTTGGTCGAGGACGGCGCGTTGATGATGGTCGCGTCGACGATCGTGCCAGTGGCCACCTTCACTCCCTTGGCCGCCAAGTGCCGCTGCACCTCGTCGAACAGCGGCCGGCCGAGATCGTGCGCCTCCAGCAGGTGGCGGAAGCGGCACACCGTGGTCTCGTCGGGAACCGGCTCGCGGCCGAGATCGACGCCGACAAAACGCCGCATCGCCTGCGAATCGTACAGCGCCTCTTCCACCGTCGGGTCCGACAGATTGAACCATTGCTGCAAGAAATAGATCCGCAGCATCCGCTCCACCCCGATCGGCGGGCGGCCGTTGCCCGGCTTCGGATAGAACGGCTCGATCAGCGCGCACAGCGCCGACCACGGCACCACCCGCTCCATCTCGGCAAGAAACGCTGCCCGCCGCGTCGTCTTGGCGTAGCGTTCAAAACCCACTGTCGCCAGCGTCAGCTGCTGCATCCCCCAACCTTGCTCACCGATCCACCCCGCCCAGCATTATATCACAATCACTGCAGCTGGCTTTTGCAGAGGTTCCTTAGCCTGGGCGACCGCGACGAGGCCATTCTGGCGGCGAAGCTGTCGCCCCGTTCTGTATACACTGGGGAATACGATCGATTGCGCCGTGACACCGCTCATCGCGCTTTGGTGATCATTTGCACCGGCGCGCGTCCCGGTATGGGGCTGCTAAATGCCGAACGGTTCCGTCATCCTTACGGCGCACCGGCGATCCATGTGTCCAGCGAGGCGAGTGAGACCGTGCTCGCCGGTGCAGCACGCTCAGCACCTGCCCGCGTCGTCGCAGAAAGCCAATACCTACCAACGACTGCTCGCAACATACTTGTCGCGTTCAGCGGCCCCCGGCGCTTCTCGCCGCCACTGGTGGTTATGACGCCGCGCAGCTCGTGGTGGCAATCGACCGCCGAGCGGGGTGGTGGTCTCGTCTGCTGGCTCGAATCACTGCGCGCGCTGATCGCGGCCCCACCCGCCTGCAACGTGATCTTCACCGCGAATAGCGGTCATGAACTCGGCCATCTCGGTCTCGACGACTTCATGGTGCGTCGGCCGGGCTGGGAACTCCCAATCTCCGAAGGAGGCGCCACCTGGATTCATTTCGGCGCTAACATCGGTGCCGCCGGTGGCGAGCTCTCCTTGCAATCGGCCAGCGACGACCTGCGCCGGCTGACCGAAATTGAATTCGGCCGTGCCGGCCAAGCACCGGACATAGTCGCTCCCAAGACGCTTGTGCCCACCGGTGAGACCCGCGATATCCACCGCGCCGGCGGACGTTACCTCACCCTCGTGGGTAGCAATCCGCTGTTCCATCTGCCGCAGGATCGCTGGCCGCACGCGGTTGATACGGAGGTCGTAACCCGAGTTGCGGCAGCCGCAGCCGCTTTGGTCGTGAAGCTAACGCGTTGACGGTTGGCTTACGCTCAGTTCAACGCCGGCTCGGATCCGCTAAGCCACTTGGATCGAGGCGACTTCTGGCCCCTTCCGGCCCTCCGCTACGCCGACATAGACGCGCTGGCCCTCGTTCAAATTTATGATGCCTGCCCGATTCAGCGCGGAGGCGTGCACGAAGACTTCCTTCCCTCCGCTATCCATGACGATGAATCCGAACCCTTTTGCCGCGTTGTACCACTTCACCGTCCCCATCTCGTGGACGCTCGCTTCAGAGTGGTATCGGTCTGACGGCGATCTGAAGCTTTTTCGCCGCGGCCTGGGAGCTGCGGTACTGCTATCCACGCTTATAACTTCCGCCACCTGCAGGCCCCGCTGCCCAGGAGCCGTCCGGAACTGAAGCGTCTCGCCAGGCTGCAAGGCGGCGATGCCGATGCCGGCGAGCGCAGTCGCATGGAGAAACACGTCTCCGCTTCCGTCCGAGAGCTCGACAAAGCCGTATCTCTTATCAGGATTGTACCACTTCACTTTGCCCCAGACCGGCTGGGCAGATGGTTCCTCGAGTTGCGGTTCTGCGAGCTGCAGTGGGGCCTCGGGATCGATCGGTAGATCCTTCGTGTCATCGCCCTCAACGACTTGGGACGGTGTCTGCTGAGCATATCTGCTTCGCTGTCGCACGAAGTTCCTTATCGCCTTGAGCATGCGCGCCCTCGCCGTTTTCAGCCGAAGTTACAACTCTCACGACTACGGTTGGGCGCGTCAATGATCGGACCGCATACCTCTTCTCGGCGGATCCCTGCACGACGCCAGCGATTTGGCTCGATTCCAGCGAGGAGTTCACGGTCGAACTGTGCGGGCGCCTTCGGGCGCGGTCTCCGGCGCACTCCGTGCAAATCTGAAGTAAGATAGGGAGGCAAAGCGGGAGGAACATACCATGCCCGAAACTCAAAGAGTGGCGATCCTGACCGGTGCAGCCGGTGGCATCGGCAGGGCAATGACACGGGCTCTGCTGGCGGCAGGCATTCGGGTCGCCGGCGTCGATCGCGATCGGGAGCCATTGGAGGCGCTCGCGACGAGTGCGCGAGAGCAGGGAAAAGCGGCCGAACTGCTCACCATCCGAACGGATCTGACCAACGACTCCGCGGCCGAGGAGATCACCAAGGCTACCCGCGATCGGTTCGGCCGCATCGACATCCTGGTCAACAACGCCGGCATCGGCCCGGGAGCAATCCGGCCGGATAGTTGGCAGCGCCCCCTCAAATTCTGGGAGATCACGCCTGATCAGTGGCGCCGCTTTGTGGCGGTTCATACAACGGCACCGTTGGCGCTGGCGAACGCCGTCGCGCCCGAGATGATGCGTCAGGGCTGGGGCCGGATCGTCAATGTCACGACCAGCCTCGGCACGATGCTGAATGCCGGTGCGCCGACCTACGGACCATCCAAGGCAGCACTCGAGGCGCTGAGCGCGATCATGGCGAAAGACCTCGAGGGTACCGGCGTCACCGTCAACGTGCTGGTTCCCGGCGGGGTCACCAACACTCCGATGATCTCCGACGAGGCGGGCTTCGATCGCGCCAAGTTGATCCAGCCGGAAGTCATGGTGCCGCCGCTCCTCTGGCTCGTCTCCGATGGCGCCGGGAAAGTGACGGGTCGACGCTTTCTCGGCGTGCATTGGGATACCAGCCTGCCGCCCGAAGCAGCAGCAGAGAAAGCCGGTGCGCCGGTCGCGTGGACGAGTATTGCGACGATGCCGATCACGCCAAGCCGGTCTTAACTAATCCTGCAGCTCGATGCGGATCAAAGTCGGCTCGGCCGTCGACCACGGGCATGCCGGGGCCGGTCGGGGACACAAGATACACGCGCGTCCATTGCTGGGAATAATCCGTATCGGACGGATTCTTCGGCGCTAGCCCGCTCCCGCGAGACCGAGTAGGCTTCTGCTTCGCGTGTCGGATAAGCTTGCTGGTTTTGGCGCGCGGGGTCCAACCCGGGAGCCCCCCATGCGTATCCGCCGGATTACGATTTCGGCCGCGTTCGCCGCCGGGCTCGCCGCTCTGCCGCTCTCGACCGCCAAGGCGCAATACCATCCCCATCAGCAGCAGCCGGCGGCGCAGGGCACGGCCGATCAGCTGAACCGCGAAGAGCTCGCTCGCCATCAGTCGGGCAACGCGTACTCACCGTACTATTGGGCCTCGGGTTCCCCTTGGGGATGGGGTTATCCATCGGGATGGGGGTGGGGTTATCCTGCCTGCTCCTCACCGTTTCCACTGTTTTGGCCGTTCTGCGTAGCGGGCGCCGTCGTTGGCACGGCCGCGATGATCGTCACCACGCCGTTCCGCGCGGTATTGGGCGCGCCACCTTACTATTACGCGCCGGGATATTACGCGCCGCCGTACTACTACCGGCCACGCTGAGCCCGCCCGCTTCGCGGTACTGGCGTAGCGGTCGCTGCGGCGCCGGCGCTGGGGCGAGGAAGTTGCAGTTTTTGAGCAGCGTGCGGCCGCCTGGCTGCTAATGGCGGACACGGCCATGCGAAACCTTCCGGCACAACTGCTGGATCTCTTTCGAGCCGGTCGAGGGAAGTCCCACCGTCTTGGCCGACTATCGGCCCGCACAGATCATGTGGCGATCCCGAGCTTTGCCTGGGTTGGCATGCCTGATGGCATGTTTTTGCCCGAGAAACAAGTCGGGGGAACAAATGAGCACTGGATTTCTCTTGCAGACTGGCGGCTGTCATTGCCAGGCCGTGGGCTGCCCGGGCACAGAGTCATAATCTCGCACTTATGACGCACATCGCGGTCCTTACGAGTGGTGGTGATGCCCCCGGCATGAATGCGGCCATACGCGCCGTCACGCGCAGTGCGCTCGATCAGGGCATGACGGTCTACGGAGTGCTCCAGGGTTGAAAATGCGACCAAAATTTTCGCTTATTTCGACGCTGATAAGCAGAGGACGGGTTTTGAGCTGCGGGCCACCACGCTTGGGCATGTCGTGCGCGGCGCTCCGCCCAGCGCCTGCGATCGCCTGTTGGCTACCCGGTTGGGCGTCAATGCCGTCAAGTCCCTGAGTAATGGGAGACTAGCGTATTGGTCGGCTATCAGAAAAACGAAGTCACGCGAACGCCGCTCGCAGACATCGTCGGACGCACCAAGCCAGTAGATACAGAACTGGTCGGGCTTGCCCGCATCTTAGCACAGTGATTGCGTAAAGTGTTTTGTAACGCACCATCCGCCACTTCGGCGGGCCGCTGTGGATCACCCACGCCGCCCAGGGAGGGCGGTCCGAACGCGCGCCTCTCCGACAATCTGAAGGGATGGCCGCTCCGCGACACCCTCTAGGTGGCCCGCACGTCGCTGTTTTCGCGGCTCACTAGCCTGCCGCGACGCAGGCCGGGGGCTGGCGTGCACGCTCGCCTGTCAACGCTTCACGAACGGCCTCACAGCCGCTGGCGCATGACTCGGGGCCGATGTGGGCCCTGTGCCAATTAGTTTGATGGGGTCGCTGGCTTTCTCGACCAACGCATCAAAGACGCGTAGCCGGTTAAGGTTCAGGTGCCCGTTAAATGAACAATGTGCATTTGTGTGATGCACAATTATCATTTGCCCCACAACGTAAGCCGGTGGAAATGTAGATGTGATCTATGACCGACGGGAGGATCGCATGCACAGTTTGCTTAAATCGACGGTTTTGGGCTTAGGGCTGCTAGCGGGAGTGAGTGCGACCGCACATGCGCAATCGGTTTCGACCGTGCCGCCGACCAGCCCGGCGACGGCTCCGACCGCCACGACGCCCCCGGTGGTCTCGTCAGCTAAGATCTATCCCAACCCCGGCCGCAATACGGAATGGAACGAGGAACGCTACCAGGCAACAGAGACCGATAACGACCGCGGGCGGCATCCATACACGGTTGGCCATTTTGGCCCTCCGCCGAACTAAATTGTTATCGGCCGCAAAAAGACCCGCCGGGCCCAGCCGGTCGGGTCTTTTGTTTGTGTGCGATGACAACGGCCCGCCGGTGATCAGTGGTGGCGAGCAATGATTTCCGTTCCGTAAGCGGTGAGCTCCATCAACCTGCCGCCCGACCCCAGTGACATCTGTAAATGGCAGAGGCCGTGACGGTTCGGCGGACGAGCGCTGGCGCTGCGGTTGTGGATGCAGCGTCGCCCGCTGAGTGTAGGCGGAGGGCCGTCCTGAGCTGGATTATTTTTGCCAGACAAAATCGTAACTGCAAGAACCACCGCTTTGGCGTACGCGTGCCGTGCCGGCGGCGTCGATCGTGCCGTTGACGATTATATCGATTGGCCGGGAGCCGGCGTTGCTGCTATTGGGCGGCGCGACGATGTGCATCGCCAGCTCGCCCTGCGGCCCGACTGGTCCTGTGAGCCGGTAGCCGGTGGCGGTGGTATACCGCGCCTGACCCTTCGCGACGTGAAGCGGCCCCGCTCTCCGGTCCGCACATGGGGCCATCCGCCCGTTCCTCGCCGTATAAGTTTGATTGACCTTCGCCGAAGAGACCAACCGATAAGTACCGTCGAACGGCGCCCCGGCAGTCGACGATGGAGTCTGCGCGTCCGCGGCAGTAACCAAACCGAAAAACCCGAGGATCGACAATAATCCAATCCGCCTTCGCATGAGTTTCCCTCCCTCCGCGAGGTCCCCGCGCCCAAATGGCGCGAATGAGTGCCGCATGCGGCCGAGAACCTGTGTTTTCCAGAGACCCCACCCAATCAAACAGCCTGACACCCTTGATCCGAGGCCGCGGGCCGGTCGTCCGGGGAGCGCGCATCCTAGCATCCGCGGCGGCCAGGCAGCGCGCCAAAAATCGCAGAATGTCCGCCGGTGCCCACTCAGCAGCCGCTGTTGCTACCACCGGGAGCGGGACGTTCTGGATCACGAGGCCGGGCCGCCCTCATAGGCTGCCTTGAGACCGGCGATGTCGAGCTTGATCATCTTCAGCATCGCCTGCATGACCCGTTGAGCCTTGGCGGGATCGGGATCGCCCAGCATTTCGCCAAGCACGGTCGGCACGATCTGCCACGAAACGCCATAGCGGTCCTTGAGCCAGCCGCACTGCTCGATCGTGCCGCCGTCGGAAAGCGCCTCCCACAGCCGATCGACCTCCGCCTGATCGCAGCAATCCACCTCGAACGAGATTGCATGCGTGTATTCGAATCGCGTGCCGCCATTGAGCGCCATGAAGCGTTGGCCGGCGAGGGTGAACTCGACGACCAGCACAGTGCCAGCTTTTCCGGCGGGACTGTCCATGACGTTTTTCTGCACGCGGTCGATCCGCGAATTTGGCAGCAGTGAAACGTAGAAATTCGCGGCCTCCTCGGCCGCGCCATCGAACCAAAGGCACGGTCTTATCTTGGACATCCGCAGATCCTCTCTGTTGAGTTGGAAAGACTGCCGGGTCGGGGAAAAGCTTCAATGTCCCCAGTCATGAACACAGCTACCCGCTGTCTATTCCCGACGATGAACGTTGGCGACGATAAAGGTCACCGGCGTGGAACCGGTATTTTCGACCCAATGGGCGCGCGGGCCGAATTCGGTGAAGACCTGGCCGGGGTGCAATTCCTCTGTCGTTCCGTCGTCATGGTGGTTGGTCAGAACCCCGGAGAGCAGGTAGACGATCGTCGGATCGCCTTGATGGCTGTGGAGACCGATATGGCCGCCCGGCGCCACGACCGCGCGGCTGAGGCGCAATTCGCGATTTGCGATGCTGTCGATCTCCTTGGCGAGATCGATCGCGGCGAGCACATCCTCCGTGACCGATCGATAATCGGTCGGCGCGCTCTGCTGCCCCAGAACGAACCCTGCCGCGACGAGCGCCAAACCAGCCGAACACAATGCTATGGTGTGACGCGCTGCTCGCATCCCTTTTCTCCCGTTCCCAACCGAGTCTGTCGTATTTCAACCTATCGGAAAGAGGCAGCAGTGGAAGAATTGCATCGAGATCGTGCATCTCTTCGGAGCGGCGCCATGCCGCGGATCCCACTGCTTGCGCCTCAGAAAAGACCAACTATCGCGATAAGAATGCCCCGTCAGTCGGATTTTGTGGAATATGGGCCCTCTTCTATTTCTCCTCTGGTGCTCCGCCGTCCTGCGCCGATGCAGGACTTATAATTCCCGTAATTCCCGGTTCGGCGGAATTAATTCCCGGTTAGGCCGATGCAAATTCCCGGTTGGCGCGACTACGGGAATCGGCCCACAAGGGGTTGATTTGCCTTGCCGTTTTCGCGGGCAAACGGCGCTGCCAACGGGAAAATCGAAAAAATTCCCGGTTCAACGGGAAACATCGGGAATTTCGCTAGGCGAACCGGCCGGGCGCAAACGGGGCGATGTCGATCGATGGGGGGCGGCCGGCGACGAGATCGGCAACGATCCTGCCGGTCATCGGCCCCGCGGTCATGCCGACATGGCCGTGGCCAAAGGCATAGACCACGTCCGGGGTCGCCGACGAGAGGCCGAGGACAGGCAAGGAGTCGGGCAGGCTCGGCCGATGGCCCATCCACACCGAAATTCGTTCCTCCGGGTGGGACGCGGCAAGACCGGGCAGCATTCTGCGCCCCTGCTCGAGGAGAATACGGGCGCGCCGCCAGTCGGGCGGGGCTTCGAGGCCGGCGAGCTCGACGGTGCCGGCAAAGCGCAGCCCGGTATCCATCGGGGTGGCGACGAATTTGCCGTCGGCATCGGCGGTCGGGATGCGCGGCATCGCTTCGGGGTCGCGAATCATCAGGTGATAGCCGCGCTCGGTCTCGAGCGGCACCTTGTCGCCGAGCGCGGCGGCCAACGGCTTCGAAAAAGCTCCGGCGCAGACGATCGCGGCATCCGCTGGGAGATCGCCGGCATCGGTCTGGATCGCGGCGAGCCGGCCGCCTTCGAGACGGAACCCGTGCGCTCGCGCGCGCACAAGCTCACCGCCCGAGCGGATGAAATGTTCGAGCAGACGCTCGACCAGCGCCAGTGGGTTCGAGGTGTGGCCGTTCTCGCGCACCAACACGCCGCGCACGTAATCGCGCGATAGCGCGGGCTCGAGCTGGCGCAGCTCGTCGGCGTCGAACTCGTCGATCTCGACCCCGTTTTCGCGACGCAAATCCCAGGCGAGGCGGTCCTTTTCCGGGCCGTCCGCCGTTCGATAAACATAAAGATGGCCGAGGCGGTGCACGAGATCCTCGGCGCCGGCGGCACTGACCAGCGGTTTCAGCGCGTCGAGGGTCGGGCCGACCAGAGGACGCAGTGCCCGTGCCTGGGCACGCACTTTCTCAGGCGTGCCGGCGCGCACGAAGCGGACGAGCCAAGGGGCGATCGCCGGCAGATAGCCCCAGCGCAACGACAATGGGCCGAGTGGGTCGAAGAGCCAGCGCGGCACATTGCGGATCATCCCCGGCATCGCCAGCGGGGTCACCGAGGAGCCGTTGAAGCACCCGGCATTGCCGAACGAAGCCCCGCGGCCGGGTTCTGCCGCCTCGATTAGAAAGATGCTGTGGCCGTCGCGCTGCAGCCAGCTCGCCGCGCACACCCCGACCATGCCGGCACCGATCACCCCGACCCGCTTCGCCCCGATCGCCGGCATCGCTCGCTTCCCTCTCCCCGAGCCGATATTAACCGTGCCGAGCCCCCGAAAGAAACCGCTTGCCGGTTGCAGGCACCCTCGCCATCGGCTAGTGTCGCCGCCCTTCCCGGATCGCGCACGGAGAGGTGCCGGAGCGGTCGAACGGGGCGGTCTCGAAAACCTCTGGGCCGCGGCCTTTCCTGTTTCTCCTGGTACGAAAAAGCCGGATCTGTTGGGGTGGCCGTCCGTCCGGTAGGCTCCCATAGTAACCCATGGGTCCGAGTTTGGGTCCACGATCGGGTCCGCTATGTCCGGGGGCCGGCGGCCCCTGGGACCGAGGCCGAGGTGGTGGTCCAGCTCCGGGGTTGAGCGGGGAAAAAGGTCCGGCGCGTCAACCAGCGAGCGCGCCGGAAGGTTAGGGAAGAAACACACACGCCCTCTCTCAGCGTCGAGAG
>Ga0306921_10009948_pt1 | contig 10101 bp, 11 predicted proteins | sample sta12Cox44000080_FD_203760 | JGI IMG/M metagenome (GOLD analysis project Ga0306921, IMG submission 203760) | Lab enrichment of tropical soil microbial communities from Luquillo Experimental Forest, Puerto Rico - statoxic.12C.oxic.44.000.080 (v2)... | ecosystem: Environmental > Terrestrial >...
TTCCCGAACATACGACAGTGACGGTGTTGCTCTTGCTGCGAGTGGAAGACTTGGTGCGACTGGAACTGATCGAACACAGTAAGAGTGGCGCGATCGGTTCCGAACATTGCCTCTCGGTACTGCGGCAGCGCGAAGCCGAATTCCTAGACATTCTTGATCGCATGCGACATCTTCGGCTGACCGTGATGATCTGTCCGGCGGGCCAGGGCGCTTACGACAGCCATTTTATGAGCAACGCCATGCGCGTCACCGAACACAAGATATCCGCGAAACTAAAGTCGCAACAGAAGCACCTGGTCGTCAATTGGTCTGAATTCAAAAAATTCGACCGACGAGGCAACTGCTTCAACCCTGCCGGCGACCGCCTGGGACACGTGCCGTTCTCTCCCGAGGGTCTTGCTGCGCTGGCCGAATTCTTCGCGCAGAGAACAGACCAGATGCCGATTGTGACCACGGAGCCGGGTTCATCGCAAGCCGACACCATCGACTTCGAGCATTTTCTGGCATCATTGAAGGTTGGATTGTCCGTTACCCCGATGACGCCCGAGAGTGACGAGACATCGATGGGCCTCATACGACACACGACCCACTTCATTACGCACCCGGGTGACAAATCTTCACCCGGACGCCCAAGCACGCTGGCGTCCGCTGTTTTCAACGGGGAAGCCTGGGCCATCGAAGTTGAAGATCGATTCGGGCGTTATGGCGTCTCGGGTGCTGTAGTGTTTGGGCTCGACGCGAAGGTTATGCGCATTGCATTTTTGTTCCTTACATGTCCAGTCTTGGGCAGGCAGGTTGAACACGCCACGGTTCATTGGCTGGCCGACATCGCCGAACAACGAAACGCGGAATCTATTCAGATACCGCTCGTGAGCGGACGCGACAACAAGATGCTGGGGCAGTTCCTTCGGCAGTTGGGCGCGGAAGAAGTTCGCGACGATGAATCCAGGAGTCGAGGCGCAGGAACAACGGCAACGGCAACGGCAACGACGCATTTTGTGTTGCCTACTGCGGGGCTAAAGGATTCCGTAACTCGAGTTGCACCCAACCCTGGAGCACTCGCGGCGATCATTAAGGACATAAAGCATGGCGAGGTGACTCGGTGCTAGGGAGCGTGGTTGTGAACGCAGAGGAGAAGATTCGACGGTACATCTTGGACCATAATCCGTCGTTAGAGTTTAGTGCCCTAGAAGCAAACGCACCGCTAGCGGGCATTGTTGACTCGCTGGCGGTACTGGGCCTAATCGGTTTCATTGAACCGGAATTTGCGATAGAAGTCAGTCCATCGGATGTGACCGACGAGAATTTCGCGACGATCGGGACCATGGCCTACCTAGTGGAGCGACTGACGAAGGTTAAGAACTGAAGTCTCAGGGTGTTCGGTGGCCAAGCCTTACCTAATTAACCATCTTCTCGAAGAAGCTGCTGCTGCAGATCCGCGCAAAGATGCAGTTGTTGACTTAATTGGGTCGCGGCGGTCTTTCGATTTCCAATCCTTCTCTATGCTCGCCCAAGCCTTTGCATCGGCGCTGCAGGAGCGGGGACTGTTTCGTGGTGACCGAGTTGCCATTTACCTTCCTAAGTCGGCTGAGGAGGCGGCAGGTATCTTTGCGGCGAGCATGGCAGGCGGAGTCTTTGTAAGCATCAATTCACTGTTGCTCGATCACCAAGCAGCCCACATTCTCGGTAATTGTGGTGCGGCATATCTCATCACGTCGAAGCGCGACTGGGCCCGCATTCGTGAGGAGGCGAAGAAGATCAGCTCACTACGGTGTCTCCTGCTGATCGACGATCGAACCAACGATGACACCGATGAGGTCGACGGCATTCCGGCTTCGTACGCTGTCATAAAGTCGACGAGCCAAGTGGTTCGCGAGACAAACACAATCGGAGAAGATCTCGCCGCTTTGCTGTATACGTCAGGCTCGACTGGCAAGCCGCGCGGCGTGATGCTGTCACATCGCAATCTGCTGGCAGGATCCAGAATCGTATCGAGCTATCTCGGCATTGGGCCATCGGAGCGCATTCTTTCGATCCTGCCTTTCAGCTTCGATTACGGTTTGAACCAGCTTTTTACGAGCGTCGCCAACCAAGCTACGATTTTGCTTTTTCAATACAAACTCCCGTCGGAACTCGTAAGAACGATCGCAAGCGAGTCGATCACGGGCCTCGCGGGCGTGCCGCTAGTGTGGGCGGGGCTGACTCAGCACAGTTCGGGTTTATCCGAGACGCAGCTTAGCGCACTGCGCTACATCACCAATAGCGGTGGCTCAGTGCCGACGGCAACCGTGAAAGCCCTGCGAAGAATGCTTCCGGGTACGAAAATTTTCCTGATGTATGGGCTGACAGAGGCATTTCGAGCGACTTATCTTCCTCCGGAAGAAGTGGACAAGCGTCCGACTTCGATTGGAAAGGCCATCCCCGAGACGGAGATTCTGGTCATTGGTGCGGATGGCAGACTTTGCAAGACCGGAGAACCGGGAATTCTGGTGCAGCGTGGTCCGACAGTGTCGCTTGGATATTGGGATAACCCTGACAAGACGCGGGAGGTATTGCGTCCGCATCCGCTTGTACCGCCTGAACGTGGCGGCGACATCGTGTGCTACTCCGGCGATTTAGTGAAAACAGATGAAGAGGGATTTATCTACTTTGTGGCAAGGGCCGACGGCCAGATCAAGAGTCAGGGCTACCGGATCAGTCCAACCGAGGTGGAAGAAGTCCTTATGCAAAATGGGGACCTCGCAGAAGTAGCAGTGATCGGCATTCCGGCTCAAGATGCGGGAGAGCACGTCCATGCCGTCGTTGTGCCTGCAAGCGCGAGTTCGTTTGATGCGTCGGCTGCACTTCGACAGTGCGCGCAACGGCTGCCAACTTACATGGCCCCGAAGAGTCTCGATGTAGTGGCTTCGCTGCCTAGAACGCCCAACGGCAAGATCGACTATCAATTGTTGCGAGCGCAAAAACTCGAAGACCGGTTATGACACAGGTTTCGGAATCCGTGATCGATGCGAGGTTGAATGTGGCATTGCAGTCGATTTCATGGCGCGACGGCACGGCGGTGTTCGGCCGAGGTGAAGTTGCGGTCGAAGAGCTGGCAACTACATATGGCACGCCGCTTTATGCCTACGATGAAGCGGCGATGGAGCGCCAGTATGCGCTGCTGCGGAAGACTCTTTCCTCAAGCGTCGACATTTACTACTCGATTAAAGCTAATCCCCACCCGGCGATAATCGATGTTTTCCTGCGGATGGGAGCGGGTTGCGAGATTGCTTCGGGAGGTGAATATGTTCTTGCACGGCGGGCGGGAGCGCCCGCGGAACGAATCGTCTTTGCCGGGCCGGGCAAGGGTCGCGATGAACTCGAGTGCGTTGTGACGCGAGGGATCGGTGAGATCCATGTCGAGAGCTTCGACGAAGTTGAGCTTCTCGACGTCATCACAAGGCGTCTGCAAAAGAGCGTCTCCGTTTCAATTCGCATTAACCCTAGGCGGGCGGCAGGCGCGGGCGGGCTGATGATGGCAGGGCAACCTACTGTGTTTGGCTTCGAAGAAGAAGTGTTGCCCGACGCTATCAACGCGGTAGCGAGATGTTCGCAGCTCGACTTGCGAGGGATTCATGTCTATTCAGGAACACAGATTCTGGAATCGAAGTCGTTGATTAAGAACTGGTGGCGAGCGATCGAACTTGCGAAACGGGCAGCGGATCTCGCGGGCCATCCAATGGCAACCGTCGATCTTGGCGGCGGACTGGGCGTCCCTTATTTCGCGCATGAGCGGCCACTCGATCTGGAAGCTTTGCGCGACGGTGCTAAGGAGCTCTTTGAGCAAACGAAGTTTGATGAGAATTTGGTTCGAGCACAATTCATCGTTGAGCCTGGAAGGTTTCTCGTCGCCTCAGCGGGAGTGTACGTGGCTCGGGTTCGGTCGGTGAAGACTTGCCGTGGCACCACGTTCGTCGTTCTCGATGGAGGCATGAACCACCACTTGGCCGCTTCGGGAAACTTGGGTCAGGTCGTACGACGCGATTATCCAATTGTGAATTTGAGCCGCAGCCAGACCGAGCCGGTGACGACAGTTGTGATAGTGGGGCCGTTGTGTACTCCGATTGATACTGTGGGCCGGCAGGTCAAAATGCCCAAGCCGCGCGTGGGTGATCTGTTGGGCATCCTGCAATCTGGTGCGTATGGATTGACGGCTAGTCCAACGCAGTTTCTCAACCATCCTACGCCGGCAGAGCTGCTCGTTCGAGGGAGAGTTGTGGAGCAAATTACGCAGCGGGGTATAACGTTCGAATGAAGCAAGGGGCAGAACCTCCGGAACGTGTTCTGAGAGTAAAAGAACTCCCAGTCGGCGAGTTTGTCGGAGAATATCTTGAAAAGAATCAGCCAGTAATCGTGACCAACGCGATGCAAACCTGGCGGGCGCTGACTACCTGGAACCCAAGCAAATTCGCGAAAGAGTTTGGAAGTGAGCGCGTTCAGATCTACGGTGACCTATTTAAACTCACGGCGATCGATTCTCTGTCGAACTACTTCGAAAAGTATTTCGATCGCAACGACCATCCGCAAAGGCACACGGCCGCCGGATCCGTTCCTTATGTGCGGTGGTATTGTCACCTGTCGGCTGACGACAGAGTGCCCTGGGCCGACAAGGTGTTCGACCAGCTGTCGGCGGATTGGGCTCGTCCGTCCTTTTTTCCACCACATGGATTCGCTTTGCCGATCTGCAGCCCAACTGACAGCATTGATCCCAGCCGCGACTGGTTTCCGGCGCGAGGCTTGTTCATCTCGGCCCGGGGTGCACGGACTCGTCTGCATGCCGATCCGTGGTGCAGCGATGCAATCTTGTGCCAGATCTACGGCAAGAAGGACTTCGTAATGTATCACCCGTCGCAGTCCGTGCTTCTCTCCGAAGGTGGACGAACAGTGGACGTCGAGGCCCCCGACCTGCAAGCGTTTCCGGACTTTTCTCGCGCACAGGTTGCGGTGCAAGACACCCTTGAGCCGGGAGAGTGCTTGTTGGTTCCGGCGGGGTGGCACCATCACTTCAAGAGTGCGACCAATAGCATCTCACTGACCTGGAACTTCGTTCACCTTTCCAGATTGGAGCCTTATCTGGCTTACCTGAGTCGCGGTCCGCAAAACAGCGAGATTAAGCAACTGGCTTACGCATACTTTGAATCACCCGGCCGACGTCCGCTGAACCAGGCGGATTTCATTGCGAGCTTGGCTGCTGCGCGAGTCCAATCGAATGGTCGATCTGAAACCACACCGACGCGCTAATCGAATGAGGGGCGCAGAATCCGACGCCGCGATTACTGGGCCTCAGAAAAGCGCGGCATTCTACTTCCTCCGTCGATTGGATGAAGACAATGACGCTGATACCGCACGGAGAACAGACGAGGACACGCGACTCGCGATGGCAGCCGCTTCCTGGTGAACTTCACGGGTGAACGCGCTGATCAATCGCGCGCGGTCTTGGTTACAAATTGGCCGGCGAGGCTAGAGAAATGAGCCTCGCACGTGAAACGATCGGCCCTTACTGAAATTCAGTCGCAGCTCGGCGCCGATGGCATGGGAGAGGTCTATCGCGCGCGAGACACGCGCCTCGATTCTCAATGCCTCGGTCGCTTCATCTCCTGATTTGAAACAGCGCTTCGAGCGCGAAGCCCGCGCTCTCTCCGAGCTCAACCATCCGCATATTTACACATTGCACGACATTGGTTGCGAGAACGGAACTGCCCTCCTGGTCATGGAATTTCTCGAAGGCGAGACTCTCGCGCAGCGATTGTATCCGCGGAGATGAACCAGTCCCCGCCTCGATTACCCGCGATTAACGGCGCAGGAGCGAGTTGGCCGATCACTCCTCGCTTGACGACAAAGCAGGACTAATCCGCCAAGCGAGGGTCAATGTCCGGCTCCTCGCTAATTAGCAGTCGAACTTCTCCCTGAACTCCTCGGGGCAGATGGTCTCCTGCGATAAGGTCAGGTCTGGTACGGCGCGTACGGCGAATCCGAAGCTAGGAACGCCTTCACCTGGCGCGTAAAGGAATCGTGCCATTGGAAGAGGGAGCCGTGGCCCGCGTCCGGGTAGGTCAGAAGAACGGCATTGGGCAAGTTCTCGCTCAACCAGTACGAGTTCGAAACTGGGATCATCTCGTCACGAACATCGTTCGCGATGAGTGCCGGCTGCTGGATCCGCTTCAAGTCGGCGAACCGTTTTCCTTTGTATTGCTCCCACTCGCGAAAGGCGGCCATCTGGGCCTGCGCAATCTCAGGTCCCGAGTTCGGCTCACGATCCTGCTGGCGCTCGATGAGGCGTCCGATGAATTCCTTGCCTGCGGCTTGGCTCGTTTCTGTCGGCGCGAAGAAAAGCTTCTGCAAGATCTCATAACCCTTGAGCGTGGGATCCTGAAGATGCTTTGCGAGGACGGGGTTGTCGAGGTGCATGATGTCATCGCCCCCGCGCGGAGCCGTGCCGACGAGGACCATTTTGCGGAACACCTTTGCATTATCAAGCGCCATCTGCTGAGCGATCACCCCACCGAGAGAGAAGCCGAGAACATCACAGGTCTCTATCCCGAGCGTATCGAGGAATGAGAAGACATGTTCGGCCATTCCTGCCATCGTCGTGGGCACCCTGCCCGTGGAGCGGCCCACGCCCGCATTCTCGAAGAGAATGACGTCATGCACGGCGGCAAGCGAATCGGTCACGGCTGGGTCCCAGTTGTCGAGCGTACCTGTAAAGTGCTGCAGGAAGAGCAATGGGTATTGAGACTTCTTGCCGAAACGCCGGTAGGCGTACTTTTCTTTTCGAGTTTGGAGAAACTGTGTGGGCGCTGTGACGCTGCTGTTCCACATTCTGACCTCTTTCTTATGTTTGTATGACAGTGATTGCCTGAGCCTATGACTTAACCGCGCGGGCCGAACTCCACAACGCCCAACTAGGATTGACCCGGTTCGGGTACAGTTTCAGCATCTCGTCGTAAAGCTCTTGAGCGGTTTTCGTCGTTTCCACCAGTCGGTCGAAATCGCGGATGTACTGCCGCGTCTCTTCGATAACCCTTGGATTGTCGTCGTTTTCAGGCCGTTTATGTGATGCGACAACTGCGCGCGGGTTGAGCGACTCAATCTTGTCGAGCGCGGCAATCCACTCCTGTCGCTTCTGCGCGTTCGACTCGGCGAGATAGAGGTGAACGTCGTTGTACGCAGCATCGCCGGCAACCACGAGCCCAATCGAAGGGACATGCAAACAGGTCGTATGATCCGTGTCAGTGTGACCGAGTTCCACGACGACCAATTCATGCCCTTCCAGGTCGATTACATTCCCTTTGATCTCCTCGGCGATCACCAGCTTGTCCGGAATTTCCCCCGGAAATCCTGGCTTCCAGGCCCCATCGAGCATCTCCGGGGAGGCATTCTGGCGCATCACCTTAACTGTGTTGGGTGTTGCTACTACCCGGGTGTTTGGGAATCTCTCGAGAAGAGTGCCAACGGCAAACCAGTGGTCTCCATGTCCATGTGTGATGTAGATGGTTGTCAGGTTCTTACCTTTCGATGCGACCCAATCTGCCAAAACATTGGCTTGCTTGACCGTCATAAAGGCATCCGCGAGGACCGCCTCTCTATTCCCATAGATGAGGGTTGAAGCCGTTGCCTGAAAATACGTCTCTCGTACGCCGGGTGGCCGGTCGAGCATGACGATGGGTATGCCCGGCGTCACGAAGACCTCCCATTTCAGAACAGGAGCCTCTGTTTTTGCCGTGGAATTCGAAGTCTTTATCGGCTTAATCTCGGTCGGTGATCCTTTGAGCTTTTCCATAACAACCTACTTTCTCTAGGTGTTGTTTGGTCCGTTCTTTTACTGTCGTGCTCGTCGCCAATGTGCCAAATCCTTGGGCCATGGTGTGACGGTGGCGGCAAAACCAGCATCCAGTCGGCCAGACAAGATAGCTTCGACCTGATGAATGGAAAGCAGATGATGCAACACTAGCTCCGCATCTGGCTGCCGGCGACGGAATTCGCGAAAAGACTTCACAACCATTCCGTGCCAAGATAGCGCCAAAGCAATTCCGATTCGAAGCGTGCCGGCCTTGCCGAACGCCACTCGCTCGGCGCGGCGCTTCGCCTCTTTGGCGTCTTGCAGGATGCGTCGCGCATCGTTCAAGAACAGAGTGCCCGCAGCGCTTAATCGAACTCCTCGCGGCAGCCGATCGAACAAGGGGAACCCGACCTCCCGCTCCAAATCATGGATCTGTCGCGAAAGGGGCGGCTGAGCGATATGAAGGCGTGCGGCCGCTCGTCCGAAATGTTGCTCCTCTTCGACTGCGATGAAATAGCGCAAATGTCGCAGTTCCATTTGATATCTCCTGGGTGTTGGATGAATACGAACAAAATCTTGGACGTATCGTCCGAAATTATTGCAGACTCGCGGTCAGCCGTGACAGCACTTGTCCTGAACGCGCTGGGACAAAGAAGCATCAGAGGAGAGGAACCATGAAGAGTGTCACTTTTCCAAACGGTCCAATCAAGATGACCGATAACCTGCACCTTCCGAACGATTTCTCGAAAGACCACAGCTACGTAGCCGTCGTCTGCGTTCATCCCGCCGGCGGTGTCAATGAACAGACTGCTGGGCTCTATGCCGCGAGGCTGGCCGACGAGGGCATGGTTGCGCTTGCCTATGACGCGTCGTCTCAGGATGAGAGCGGCGGCGAGCCGCGTCAGGAGGTAGACCCGTACGCTCGCGTCGAGGACATCCGCGCCGCCGTCGATTATGTGGGTTTACCAAATGGGCGAAGCCGCAAAATGCGCAAACATGCGCTAGGCAGGACTAATCCGCAAAGCGAGGGTCAATGTCCGGGTGGCGACAAATTGGGAGTTAACTCGAACTGAATTTGAACGCCTGGTCCCAACCTTAGAGCCCAACAGTTGGTCCTGGCTGATCGCCTCTGCCGCTTCGTGAATTTATTCCCGCAACCAGTGAGGGTCTCAAGATGCGGAACATGCGTCGTGCCTCGTCGAGGGAGCGGGACTTGCGGTTCCCTTCCACCCACAAGGAGGCGTAACCATGCACGCAACACCAAGCGAGTTGGAACCCCGCTGCAAGCTCTTCCTCGGAGGGCGGTGTGTTCGATTGCGCATTCGCCCGCGTCAGCGCATCCCGGAGGCGCTGCGTGGCCCTTTCCCGTGCCTTCCGCAGGCGAAGCGATTCCTTATTCAGCAACTCACTGCGCCACATAACTCGGAAATGTTCCGGCCAACGCATAGCAAATTGAATGTAGCCAAGTCCGGCCGCCTGGAGTTGGTCGTCTGTGTCCTTTATCTTCTCCGGACTCATGGCTTCGGTTAAACGGTCAAAACCCTCGACCGCGAATTCGGTCAGCAACCCGGCGAGGTTTCCGAAGTGATGAGCCGGCGCACCGTGCGAAACGCCCGCCCTGCGCGCGCACGCACGAAGCGTCAATCCTTCGACGCCGGACTCCCGGATGATCTCCTCGGCCGACTCTAGTAAGGCGGCACGGAGATCGCCGTGGTGATAGCCGTCACTCTGTCGTGCCGCCGGCGAGTCCTTTCGCGAAATACGTGTCATACAAAAATCCATACAACCATCTAGACAGTGTCTATATCATATGAGCAGCATAAGAGGAGAATATGGTCACCGTCAACTGGATCATCACTGCACATTACTGCACATAAAATCCTGGTAACCCCTATCGTTCTCGCTCTGATGTGGCACTACCGTAACTGGAGCGCAGCAGCGTTTCTATATCTCGGCTTGCATGGGACCTACACGTTGCTCTGGTTAATCAAACAATCCGTCTTTGCTGACAAGCGTTTCGCACAACCGATACCGCTATGGATCGGCGTGCTGACGCCTTTTCTGCCGTTGATGGCGTATACGATCGGCCCGTATCTGCTTATTTCAGAACACACCGTGCCGCCGAGCTGGGTCTTCGCTGCGGCTCCCTTTCTCGTGCCGGTCGGTGTGTTTCTGCACTATGGCGCGCCAGGATAAACCTGGTGCTTCCAGCGGGTGAAATTCCCGCCCCGATAAGAGGTGGAGCCGCCTCACCGGGAATCGAGTCTTGGGCCCGAGAGGTA
>Ga0306921_10009950_pt1 | contig 10100 bp, 5 predicted proteins | sample sta12Cox44000080_FD_203760 | JGI IMG/M metagenome (GOLD analysis project Ga0306921, IMG submission 203760) | Lab enrichment of tropical soil microbial communities from Luquillo Experimental Forest, Puerto Rico - statoxic.12C.oxic.44.000.080 (v2)... | ecosystem: Environmental > Terrestrial > Soil...
ACTCACGAATATTCTTGTTGGGGATATTTAGTACATAAAACCGCCTCATCATTCCACCAAAGGAAAACGAAAGAGAATCTTCGGCTCCGAGATCGCGGACCGTTTGGAACATTGTGATTATACGTTCTGTCTTCGGATCTCTTTCCCAAATCAGTTTCAAATCTTTCGGACCGGGAGTGTACGTGAGAATCGCGCGTTTATTTGCGTTCCACACATCCTGCTCGCTCATGACGTAGAAAGGAGTTCCTCCACAAAACGATAACACCTTCGCGTCGTCGTAATCGTGTAGGAACAGGTGAATGATTGAATAGGCGTCCCGCGGACAGATGAATGTTTCGTACGAAGGATTGAGACTGCCTTGAATCCGATTGAACTCATCGTGTTCGAGACGGGGAAGACCGGGGTGCTCCTGGCCGGCTACAATATGTTTTAAGAAGCGCGAGACAGCGACCTGGTGTTGTGCGTAGTGGTGGATCAAAAACGGATTCTGCGTCTTCGCATAGATGTATCGAACTGAGGGGACCAATCCATCCAGGAGGATTAACCCGGCTATCACGCCGAGAACAACTTGCACGGCTGGCCACCGCCTGAGTTCTAAAATGCCAGCGAATGTAAAGCTCATCAGAATTACCCAGAATGGGATTGGCAGAAGCAGGCGGTTCTCGATGGCCTTTGCGACAAAAGCGCCAGCCACTGGAATTATGGCAAGTAGTATGATTTCAAAGCGCCTGTACCAGAGAGCCAGTGCGGCACCGGGTACCAGGAACCAATAATATGGCAGTGGAATTGGCAAAACATCGGGAATAAAAAATCGAGGACCGGGTACAGCGAAAAAGCAATCCCAAAGCTGCTTGGTATACGGCCTTATCCCGTTCGGAAAATGGACTGACAGTGCCGCGTGCCAGAAGTCGCGAACAAAGCTGCCTTCATACAGCGTGTAATCATTTCGATTGAACGCAACATAGAGCAAAGTGGGAACGGCAGCCGCGAAGGCGCCAAAGACAAACGTTGCGAGCAACGTCCATGTGGGGGGTAGCGCTAAACGTCTCCAGTAGAAGATCCCGTATAATGGTGCGGCGATTATAAGCGCCAGGAGGTATTGCTTTCCCGATATCGAGCTGGCTAAACAAAGGCCTGCTGCAATGCCGCTCAGCGATAGGTAAAATCGCGAGGCCGTTCGATAGCCAAGATGTAGAAAATATAAAGACACCACGGCTAAAGCTGTTGCCATGGGATAACGGTAGCCCGCAAAAGTGTACATAAACGCAAACGGCAGGAAATTGAGGATAAGAGCCGCCACAGATGTAACAACGTAGGAGCCAAAAAACAGATCAACTAGTAGAAGAGTGAATAGAAAGATCGTGAGCCAAATGACAAAGAGCGCTGCTTGATAAGATAAAATGTTAAAGCCGAATAGCTTTAGAAATCCCCACACGTAATAATGAAACAAAGTTTCCCGTGAGATAGGGGGGTGAAACCAGGCCGGCTGATAAGGATGACCGATAACATACGTTTTCAGATACCAGAGGTCCCATCCGGACTCGTCAAAAAGCGCGTTTCCATTCCACGGCGCGGTACGAAAATTCCACAGGTGCGAGACTACGAAGACCACGGTCCAGAACAGAAAGAATGCGGTTCTTGGCTTTGCTGACGTTTTTAAACCCGCAGCTAATTCGCGCGTGCCTGGCATAAAAGCCAACACCAAAAAAAGCATGCTGAGCAGCCAGCCGATTGGCTGCCACACACTTCCCCAAGGCGATTTTCGGTAATGCGCCGCAGCGGCGAATGTGCAGGTTACCGTCGAAACAAAGGACAAGCCAAGTAGGAGAATCCTCGGAGTGCCAAGTTGTGATTTCAGAGGTGGTAATTCCAAGATCTGCAGTCGTTATGCAGCTTCAGACCAGCTTAAGTCAGTTACTCTGAATCACTGGTGGTTGTGTTCAGAGGTCGATGGCGGTGACGCGATTGCCGGCCATGTTCAGAATGTAGAGTTTTCCGTTCGCCAAAGCGAGCGCCGATGGCCCGTCGAGCCGCTCTGGGGGCCTTGGCATGAGGCTCTTGATTCTGTTACCATTCAAATCAAACACCAGCACTGAATCCATGTTTGCGCTGGATGCGTATAACCTGCCTGTGTTCGAATCCAACGCCAGGTCTTCGAATCCATGTAAGCGTCCCCATTCGGGGACTAACCATTTCGTTAGAAACTTCCCAGTTGAGTCAAATACCTGGATCCTTCTGTTAATTGGGTCAGCCACATAAATTTTGTTGTTCCTGGCATCGACAGCGACAGAAGTAGGATCATCGAACTGGCCATCGCCATTGCCTTTGCTGCCCCAAGTTGTCAGCACCCGTCCATCTGGACTAAATTTCACGATTCGGGTGCGCCCCTGATCCACGACGTAGATCGACTCATCCGGGCCGATGGCGATCCGGCGTGGACCGTAAAATCCGGGAGCAGGACCTTTCCACTCCGCGATGACACTCCCGTCGGACGTCAGCTTCTCCACAACGTGCTTGGAAGCGTCGGCCACGTAAATGTTGTTGGCCCGGTCAATGGCGATCCCGTTGGGTGCGCCTAACTGGCCGTAGCCCGCCCCTTTGATTCCCATTGTGCTGAGAAACATTCCGGTCGGCGAGAATTTCTCGATTCGGCCGTTGTTCGTATCGGCTACGAATATGTTTCGACTGCCATCAACGGCAATTCCTGTTGGGGCATCAAATTGCCCCCTGTTGCTTCCTCTACTGCCGTCAAACATGTTACTCACGCCCTCAGGCAGGGAGCTGAGATTGGCAGGCGGTGTGTCTGGTATCTTGTAAATGATCAGTGAGTTATATTTGTTTTGTTTGTCTTCAAACACCTTGGGGAAGTAAGTCGCATAAAGCTGTTCGTTCGGCCGCTTGATGAATGAAGCCTGGCGGACAGCACCATCGAACCCCACGTATTTGATACCGTTCTCTTTCAAGAGCCGATACAATTTCCACGGATCCCTGCTCTCGAAGAGCTCTGTGTAAACTCTATCACGCTTGCTCGCGTCGTAGCCGGCTGACCATGCGTAATAGGGCCAACCGTAAAAGACACGGCGGCCTGCCATCACGAGAGGGTGGTTGACGAAGCGATCCGTTAAGAAAATTTCTCGCGGCGTAGTATTCTTTTTAAGCCAGTCCATTAATGGATCGTTCTTGTACGTCACTTCACTCCAGCCAGTATTGTGGATCGGAAAGAAGTCGATTATCCCGCCGGGAATAATGAGCAGCGTCGCAAAAGTTGCGACGAATTTTCCAGGCAACGTCGTTCCAGCCAGCGAAAGATGCCATAGCCGCCAGAGCGCAAACGCAACGAAAAGATTCGCGATGATCACCCAGATATGAATGAATTTTTGATTCCCAAGAACCTCGATCGTGAATTGAAACGAGAACGCAACCAAAAGAAGACTTAAAGCTGCTAAAAAGAAGCGTCTTTGCAGGCTACTGGCAAAAACCAACGCCAGCGCGATCAACAACCACTTAAACCCAAAGGTGAAGCCGAGGTACTTGACCACGTTAACTGCGGTAGGATGGTCGATCGTGTAGCCCCAATGCAGGAGCTTTGGCATGTGCGCTCTACCGCTTCCTGTGCTCAGAAAGAGCATTTGTGGCAAGGCGATCAATCCCGCAGTAACGGCCAGCGCCAGCATTTGCGGCCGTAGCGGACAAAGGACGAATAATAGTCCGAGGATCGCAGCGGCAGCGATAAACACGGCGCTGTTCCACATCGGCGATAGCCCAAGCAAAACGCCTGAGAAAACAAACGATGGCAAAGTAGCCAAAAAAGGCTCTGCCTTGGTGACCGTTGTTTGTTTCGGTTCTATGGCCACCGCCACGGAAGGCACTTCCGTTTGCGGTTCTCGGACTTCAGGCCCATTTGGATTACCGGTAGCCGAGATACTGCCGTTGTCGGGCGATGCGTTTGGCTGGCCAATGGTTGTGTGAGCAACAGCCCGTGCCTCTGCTCGTTCGGCCACGACCGCGCGATAGCGGATCACGAGAAAGACCAAAACAAGGAGTAGTATCCCGATCGCGCTGGCGAAGTGCCGCTGATTAAGATAAGTCACTTGCGACCAAGTTCCCCAAGCTTCACCACGATACGGAAAGATCGTCTGAAGATAGTCGCGCTGGTGGGTGATCGCTTGAATAGCCGCCCGAACCGAACCTTGCTTGCGAAGAAACGGGACGTAGGAGAGCGACCCGAAAAAGAAAAAGAGCAGTGACCCCAAGCGTCCGACTGTGCGCGAATCGAAAAGCACCTCCCCAAGCGTCATGACGATCACGAGCATCGCTACGAGTGTGGTTATGCTGAGTAGGTTCAGGCTCCACGTGGGATCGAGTCCGAGGAACTCCAGGTTTCCCGCTTGAAAATAGAACAGGAAATGATAACGGATCCGGTCGCCGGAGAAATGCGGGTATTCCGTTGGAAAATTGTGACCTACGGCAAAGCTCTGCATCAGCGCGGTATTCGGTCCGAAATCGCTGTACTCGGGGTTGGCGATCTGGAGTTTACCCGCCTTGGAATTGAACGAGGCAAACATCATCCACGATACCAGGACGACGTATCCGGCGATGAGTAGCCAGTCGGCTATGCTCGATCCCCGAGGGCGTGGAAGATACAGATTCGATCGCTTTTGGTGCGCTTCGCCTGGAGTGCTTTTAAGGATTCGGTCTTTCCATCCAGGCCAGGACAGCACTGCGATCGCTGCCACAAAGAACAAGAGATTGGCCCACAAAAGAGGTTGTGACGTCCAGAAAAAAGCTAACCCCGCCAGGTACGTGAACCATGAGCTTACCATTAAGCCTACCAGGATTGCTGCCGCAGATCTGTGTGCAGCGGACTCGAACTGGTAAAAACGCCGGCAAAGAAAGTCACCGACACAAGCGGCCAGCACAAAATAGATCAGAGCCAGCATTCCCAAATCCTCGATTTACCACCCGCATCCGCCTTCGCACGAGGCTTCGGCCTGGCAGGCATAGGCGCAAATCGTAAACGCTCGATTTTTTTCGTCAAACGCGTCCGAATTTCCCGGCAGAGATGGACCCGTGGATACTGCGACTTTCCAATCTGACATTGTTGCTACGGCTGGATTTTGTCGGTCCACAAAAATAGCCAGGTGGCGGTTGCGTTAATCGCGACCGAAACGGCGAAAAGTGAGGTCTCCGTGACAGTTATCGTCGGTGGTCCGTTCCCTGTGAGCAAAAGGAACATCCACGGGAGAAGAATCATTGCGTAGCGATACGAGAATTGCCACCCACCAGGATTTCCGTGGCACCAGAGAATGAACGTTAACACTCCAATCGCCATCCAGCATATCACTTTGTATCTTCCGCCGCTTCTAAAAAGAAGGAACAGGAACGGACTGCTCAGAAGGATGGAACATCCAAATGGATCAAAACTAAGGAAGGGAAAGTTGGGGTCGTCTCGGAAACCTTGGAATAACATTTTGTTCATGTTCCAAGGAATCGAGTGGAACGAAAACAGCCCGTGTTCGTACCAAGGTTCGTCGCGCACTTCAGGGATGTGAAAATAACCAAAGTCGAAGATTGAACGAAATCGGACGAAATTGTAAACGGCAGTCAGCAAAGCCAATGCTACTGGCAGAGTTAAAAAGTCAATAACCATTGGTGTGTTTACACCAAGCGCTTGTTTCACTCGAACGGTGCGCGACTGGCCGGCAATGTTTTCGCTTGAGCGTCGCCAGAAAAGGTAAAGGTAGAAAGGTGCTGTGATGAACAGCTCGGTTCGGTTTCCAGCAGCAAGCGCGAAAAAGGCCCCCGCCAGGAACGGCGACGGTCGCACCAATGTGAAATAGAGCGCTGCGGTCGCTCCCAATAACGCGAGACCCAGAGCGATTTGCCACGCACCGCCCATTCCAAGGTTGCACCATGTCCACGTTGCAAAAACTGGAAAAAGCGCCAACAAAATTCGCCGGGCGAGCGGTTTTGGTTTGAGGTTGGAGTAGTCGGGTCCGAACGCTTTCGCGAGCTGAAAGAAGAAATAAACGCAAGCTCCAGCAATCAGCGCTCCGAGAATGCGTGCGGGGAAATTGCGGATCACCGATGCTTTTTGGAGAAGGGCAACCGGCATCATGCTAATCACGGCGCCCAGCGGAAACGCTGAATAATATCTGTGGCCGTAAGGAATCATCTCATTGAGCCACTCGGGCGGCTTTTCCCGAAGCCCCAGGTCGCCGCGTAGAAATGCCGAAGCGATCTCGAGGGTATAATCCAGATCCTTCAGGGTCGGGTTGGTTGAGAAATAAAAGGCGAGCGCCGCGACGAGTGAGAGTCCCATCGCTACCCAAACGTCTCGCGTAATCGGCTTCTTTGCTGCTTCGGCGTCCATTGCTCCGATCAGAGAGGCGTTACATGTGTAATTGGATGTCTCTTTTTCGGCTCGAACGAGTGTTCTCCGCTAAATTTTGAAGCCGGAAGCGATCGCGTCCCGGTGGAACATCCGAACTGTATCGAGCGAGAGCTCGTCAAGGTCTTTGCCGCCGAGTTCGAGGAGTTTTTTCAGAATGTCGTGCGGAACAGTAACGATATGACAACCGCAGGCGGCAGCTTGGAAGACGTTAAGCACCTCACGAACGCTCGCCCAGAGGAGTTCGGCGTTCGGCAAAACCCGCACGATCTCAAGCGACTCCCTCATTATCGGCGATGGGTCGACTCCGGTATCGGCGATTCGTCCAGCGAAAACTGACACGATCGATGGGACGTTCGGGTCCAGCACAGCACTGACGGCTGTTACCTGACGCGGCGTTAGTATCGCCGTTATGTTTAACTTCACGCCTTTACCAGTTAATCGCTCAATCAACGGAATGGAAGATTCGCCACTGGTGTTTGTGATTGGGATCTTAACGTAAACGTTGTCCTGCCATTCGTGGATTTTGAGCGCTTGCCGGTGCATCTCTGTAAAATCGTCGGAGAAAACTTCAAACGAGATCGGTATAGATTTCACTTCTTTCAACACTGCTTTGGCAAAACTTTCGTAATCGGTCAGGCCGACTTTTCGCATCAGAGTCGGGTTGGTCGTGAGGCCACGGATGTAGGGCTGGCGCGAAAGCTCCGCGTTTCCCTTAAGGTCGGCGCCGTCCGCGAAGATTTTCACCGGCAGGGCCAGCAAGCGCTCAGTCATCCCCTCAAGCCTACTAAACGGCAAGCGCCAAGGGCAAGCAGTTCCTCAGAGCCCCGCGTCCCTGAGAACAGCGGTTACGGCTTCGTTGAAATTTGCGACGGTAAAATCTGGCAGTTCGCGCAAGGTCTCTTTGTAACCGCGCTCAATGAAGATCGCGCGACAACCTGCGGCGCGAGCGCAATCGACATCGCGCCAGCGATCGCCTATGACATAACTCCTCTTGGGATCAATGTTCAGCTCTGCAGCTGCGCGGAGGATGAGGCCTGGTCGCGGCTTACGGCAATCGCATGGTTGGCCGCAACGCTCGCCAGCGTGATAACAAATCTCAATACGGTCAAGTAATGGAAGCGCTGATTGCATTTTCAGATTCATCGCTTCAACGGCTTCGCGACTCTGAGTGCCGCGACCAACGTCGGGCTGGTTGGTGATGACAACCAGAAGGAAGTTCGCAGCTTTGAGCCGTGTGCACCCTTCCACAACATCATCGTAAAGCTCGAACTCCTCGATGTGAGATGGAGGATGTGGCATTCCGTTCCGGACTGCGACGCGGTTGACTACTCCGTCACGATCGAGGAAAACTGCCGGTCGCGCTACGTCATGCTTTCCCATTTCGTCTCGGCGAGTTTGAGAGTGGGATGCGAAATCCACAAATGCCAAACGACGGCTTGAAATGCTTCGGTGTGCGGGGTGATGTTTGCGGGATTGACTGTGGGGATGACAATCGCCGCGTCGGCAACCTCCGCGGTATATCCTCCGTCGCGGCCCACGATCCCGAGAATCACGCTACCTAGCTCCTTCGCGAGTTGTAATGCGCTCACCAAATTCGGACTGACATTTTTTTCAAGGCTGCCACCTCCTACCGACAGTACAAGAATCGCATCTTTTTCATTGAGTCGGCTTCCTTTAAGCCATTCGGCGAAAACTGACTGCCATCCATCATCGTTCGTGCGAGCGGTCAGCTCCGAGACGTTATCCGTAGGCGCGTAGGCCTCGATCCCTGCGAGCTTGCGGAAATCGTTCACCGCATGGGAAGCATTCGCCGCACTGCCTCCCACGCCGAGAATGAAAAGCCGGCCGCCCCGCGCGCGCACTGCTGCGAGTAACTTCACCGCTTTCTCGCAAAGGGTTGGATCAAGCTTCGCGAGGATTTCATTCGCTTCACGCAAGTGTTGTCTTGAATAGCTCATGCTGGAACAGAAACTGTCTTATTGCGCAACACGGCATCAAGTTCCGCGAGACCCTGCTCCGAGCCGATCTCATAGAACCGTTGTTTCACTTCATAGGCAGCCATTTGTTCCTTAGGTATGAGACGCGAGTACAAATCAACCAGATCAAATGCCGCATTGTCGGGAAAGCCAGCGAATACTTCCGCCGTCAGAACGCTTATGCCGTAATCGATGTGCCGCATTTCCGGTATGCGCTTTTTCTTGTCATATCGATAAATTTGTCCAGCTTCGAACCAAACATTGCTCGCATCCCAGCGGTCTTCGTTCTCGAACACTGTCATTAAAGCCGGTTTCCCACTTCGAACGAAAGCTTCCACGACCGCCGCGTAATCGACGGGCATGTATGAGTCTCCGTAAACTACCAGAAACTGCTCGCCGAGCTTGGAAATGGCGCCCTTCAGCGCACCGCCCGTTCCGAGAAGCGTTGGTCCATCGAACGAATAATCAATTTGCAAGCCGAGTCGTTTTCCGTCGCCAATCGTCGCCTTGATCATCTCACCGAGATAGCCGACACACAGTACCATCTTGCGAAAGCCTTCGGAATGCAGCAGCCGCAACTGGTGGATGAGAAACGGTTCGCCCGCCACGCTCAACAGCGCTTTGGGGACCCTTTCAGTTACTGGCCGGAGACGCGTGGCAAGGCCGCCAGCGAGAATGGCCACAGGCCAATTCGCCAAATCGATGTCTCTTCTTCGCGTCATCACTGAATGAGGATCTTTGTGCCCTCGGGCTCGAATCGGAAACGCACTTCGGTCAACCCTCTTTCGCGCATCGCATTACGCAGACGAGCTTTATCTTCGGCGTAAAACATGAGAAAACCTCCCCCACCGGCGCCGATTAATTTCCCGCCCAGGGCGCCGTTCGCCATCGCCACATCATAAGAATCGTTGATAAACTCGTTGCTCACGATGGCCGACCGTTCCTTTTTCCGCCGCCAGTGAACGTCCATCAGCCGCGCGAATTCGCGAAGATTATTGCCCTCGAGTGCGCGCTGGCTTTGGCGCCCGAGTTCTTTTACCAAATGTAAGTTCTCCAGCATCGCTTCGTCAGATTGCGTGCTTTTATCGTGTTGTTCCTGCAAGATCCTTGAGGCTGACCGACTATAGCCTGTAAAGAACAGCAACAAATTGTCGTCCAGCTCCAGCAAGGTTTCTTCAGAGGCGTTGAGCGGCGATGCCTTGACGCAACCATCCGGCAGAAACTCAAAACAAGTGATCCCGCCATACGCCGAGATGTATTGATCCTGTTTACCTATTGGTTCACGCAGTTTTTCCATCTCGATACAACAGGCCTGCTCGGCCAACTCAGACGGGTGCGCCAGATTTTTGCGCAATGCGTGCAAGGCTTTGAGCAGCGCCGTGGTGAAACTGCCAGACGAGCCAAGCCCAGTGCCAGCCGGGATATCGGCCATGCTCGCGATTTCAAGGTTCCGTTCTTGTACGCCGGCTAGTTTGAGTGCTTCCCTGATGATCGGGTGTTTGATTTCGTCGATGCTGCTTACTTCCTCGAGATTGGAGTATTTCAGCAAAAAGCCATCCACAAAGCGGCGATGAACAGTGATGTAAACGTACTTGTCGATTGCTGCGGCTATTAGGAATCCGCCGTGATTACGATAGTACGAAGGCAGATCAGTCCCGCCGCCGCCGAGCGAGATCCGCAATGGAGAACGCGTGATAATCATTTCGGGAAGGCCAACATGGAAAGACCGG
>Ga0306921_10009955_pt1 | contig 10095 bp, 8 predicted proteins | sample sta12Cox44000080_FD_203760 | JGI IMG/M metagenome (GOLD analysis project Ga0306921, IMG submission 203760) | Lab enrichment of tropical soil microbial communities from Luquillo Experimental Forest, Puerto Rico - statoxic.12C.oxic.44.000.080 (v2)... | ecosystem: Environmental > Terrestrial > Soil...
GGTCAGCGAGACCAGCGGGCGCCTCCACTACGCCATCGAGCAGGTGTCGCGGTTTCTGAAATCGGCGACCGGCGATGCCAGCGAGTTCGGCAAGACGCTCGATCAGTTCTCCAGCGAGATGGGCGCGGCCGCCGAAAACAACGACGACTTCCGTGCCGTCGTCTCCGGCCTCATCTTCGAGACGCAGCGCATGATCGAGCGCAACCGCGCGCTCGAAGATCGCCTCAACCAATCCTCGAGCGAGATGGCTGAGCTGCGGCAGAATCTCGAGGAGGTGCGGCGCGAGGCGCTCACCGATGCGCTCACCGGCATTCCCAACCGCAAATTCTTCGAGACGCGCCTGCGTCAGGCGGCGCGCGATGCAATGGAAAGCGGCGAATCGCTCTCTCTCCTCATCGCCGACATCGATCATTTCAAGCAGTTCAACGACAATTACGGCCATCAGCTCGGCGATCAGGTCTTGCGTCTCGTCGCGCGCACGCTCACCGACAGCGTCAAGGGCCGCGACACGCCGGCGCGCTATGGCGGCGAGGAGTTCGCCATCATCTTGCCGCAGACACGGCTCAAGGACGCGAAGGGCCTTGCCGACCAAATCCGGCGCACCATCATGAGCCGCCGCGTCGTGCGCAAGCATACGGGCGATGATTTCGGCACCATCACGATGTCGATCGGCGTCAGCTCCTACCGTCCGGGCGAGCAGCTGCTCGAGACCGTGCGCCGCGCCGACGCCGCGCTCTATCAGGCCAAACGCGGCGGCCGCAACCGCGTGATGACGGAAGACGAACTCGAGAAAGCCGCCGCCAGCGACTAGTCCTGGGCCTCTGCCGCCAGCCGCGTCAACGCCTCGCCGCGCACGCGGTAGGGGAGCCCGCCCTGGTTGAGGTGGATGCCGAGCCGCTCGTAGAAGCCGCGCGCGGGGTTCCAGTCGAGCACGGAAAGGTCGAGCCGGCGGCAATGCCGCGCTTGCGCCAGCTTCGCGAGATCGGCGATGAGGCGCCGGCCGACGCCGCTCTTCCTCGCCCATTCCTCGATGAAGATGTCCTCGAGATAGAGTCCGGGGCGTCCTTCCCAGGTGGAATATGTCGTGAAGAACAGGGTGAAGCCCGCGGGACGATCGTCGAGGAAGGCGAGCCGCACCTCGAAGCAGGGCTTGGGGCCGAAGCCGTCGCGCAGGAGGTCGGCCTCGGTGGCACTCACCGCGTCGGGCTCGCGCTCATAGGCGGCGAGCGCGCGCACGAAATTCAGCACCACTCCGACATCGTCGCGGGTCCAGGAGCGGATCAAGATGCGGTTCATGGCATAAGCCTCATTGGATCGTAGCGCCGGGCCAGAGCGGCAGCCAGCCGGTCCAGGCAAGCCAGAACACGGCGAAGCCCATGGAGATGAGTGTGATCGGTACGCCGGCGCGGGCATAGTCGCCAAAAGTGACGCGGACGCCGAAGGCGGCGGCGCGCTCGACCACGATGAGATTGGTGAGGCTGCCGACGAGCAGCAGGTTGCCGGCGAGCGAGGAGAGAAGCGCCAAGCCATAGAGCGCACCCTGTGCCGGGTTGGGCCAGACCTGGAGCAGCAGGATGACCGCCGGCACGTTGCCGATGGTGTTGCTCATCAACAGCGTGAGCGGCGTCAGCACCGCGAGATTGTCCGGGAGCAATCCCACCTCCTGCAATCCCGAGATCACCGTCCACGGCATGCCGGTATCGGCGAGTGCGCCGGTGATGGCGAAGAGACAGACGAAGAGCAGCAGCAGCGGCCAGTCGACCGCGGCGATCATGCTGCGGCTCGTGAATTTGCGTGTCGCCAGCAGGAGCGCGGCAATGGCAAGCCCGCCGGTCTCGCGCGGCAGCGGCGTCGTGAAAAGCGCAAGCAGCGCCGCCAGCGCCACGGCGCCTTTGATCGTCTGGTTGCGGTCGTGGGGATGTGTCGCCACATCCGTCCCCTCGCGGGTGACGGCGAGCAAGGTCCCTTCGATACGGTCGTGCCAGAGGAACCAGGTGACGGCGAAGACGGCGATCAAGCCGACAAGTGCCGGGACGCCGCAAGCGAGCAGGAAAGTATGGAAGCTCAAATTGCCGACTTGTCCGATGAGAATGTTCTGAGGATTGCCGATGAGGGTGGCGGCGGAACCGATATTGGTGGCGCTCGCCAGCGCGATGAGGAAGGGACGGGGATCGAGCCCCCGCGAGCGCGCGCCGGCAACGAGGAGGGGCGCCATGGCGAAGACGAGAATGTCGTTGGCGAGCAGCGCCGCGAGCCCGCCGCACACGCCCACTGTGGTGGCGAGCAGCCAGGCGGGACCGCCCCGGCGGCTGGTGATCCATTCGGCGCAGAAGTCGTAAAACCCGGAATGGACGAACTGTGCCGAGATAATCATGAGCGCGAAGAGCAGCACCAAGGTCGAGGTGTCGATGGTGGCGCCGAGCTGGTCGAGCGTCACCGCCTCCGTCGCAAGCAGCGCGATCACGCCCAAGAGCGCAATGCCGGTGCGGTCGACCTGCAGCCAGGGCAAGCGGCCGGCGGCCATGCCGAGATACGTCAGGACGAAGACGGCGATGATGATGAAGGCGTGCATGGGCGCGACGGTGCAGGCGGGGCATCATAGGGGTTTTCCCGGCGGAACACCCCTGCGATTTCCGCGAGCTCACTGGGTCCATCGAGTCTGCCGTAGCCCTCACCCCTCACCTACACCTCCCCTCTCCCGCGCACGAGAGTGTGGTTTCCTCTTCGGAGCTGGCGCGGGAGAGGGGAGAGGAAGGGGCCCAGCCGCTGGCTCGGAAGGTGAGGGGTGAGGGTGCGCTCCTCATTTGCTGCCGGCACGTGCTATATACGAGCGCAATGGCAGAGTCCGAGTTTACCGCCGCTTCCGCCGCCCCTTCGCCCAGTTACCTCGCCGGCCTCAACGAGGCGCAGCGCCGCGCCGTCGAAGCGGTGGATGGGCCGGTGCTGGTGCTGGCCGGCGCCGGGACCGGCAAGACGCGGGTGCTGACGACGCGGCTTGCGCACATCCTCGCGAAACGGCGCGCTTGGCCGAGCCAGATCCTCGCCGTCACCTTCACCAACAAGGCGGCGCTCGAGATGCGCGAGCGCCTCGAGCGCATGATCGGCGAGAGCGCGGAGGGCTTGTGGCTCGGCACCTTCCACGCCATCGCCGCCCGCATCTTGCGCCGGCACGCGGAGGTGGTGGGGCTCAAGCCCAACTTCACCATTCTCGACACGGACGATCAGATTCGCCTGGTGAAGCAGCTCGCCGCCGCCGAGCATATCGACGAGAAGCGCTGGCCCGCCCGCTCGCTCCTCGCTGCGATCGAGCGCTGGAAAGATCGCGGCCTCGATCCCGAGAAGGTGCCGGTGGAAGATCAGCGCGGACTCGCCGATGGCCGCGGCTCGGGTCTATTCCGCGCGTATCAGGAGCGACTCCTCGCCGTCAATGCCGCGGATTTCGGCGATCTCTTGCTGCACAACCTCACCATTTTCGCCGCCCGCGCCGACATCCTCGCCGATTACCAGCATCGCTTCCGCTACATGCTGGTGGACGAGTATCAGGACACCAACGTCGCGCAATATCTTTGGCTGCGGCTTCTCGCCCAGGGGCACCGCAACCTCTGTTGCGTCGGCGACGACGACCAATCGGTCTACTCATGGCGCGGTGCCGAGATCGGCAACATCTTGCGCTTCGAGCGCGATTTTCCCGGCGCCAAGATCATCCGCCTCGAGCAGAACTACCGCTCGACGCCGCACATCCTCGCCGCCGCCTCGGGGCTCATCGCGCATAATGAAGGCCGACTCGGCAAGACGCTGTGGACGGCGCACAACGAGGGCGAGCGCATCGTGCTGCGCGGGGTGTGGGACGGCGAGGAGGAGGCGCGCTGGGTCGGTGACGAGATCGAGTCGCAACAACACCACGGCGCGGCGCTCTCAGAAATCGCCATCCTCGTGCGCGCCGGTTTTCAGACGCGCGAGTTCGAGGAACGGTTCCTGACGCTCGGACTGCCCTACCGTGTCGTCGGCGGTCCCCGCTTCTACGAGCGCCAGGAAATCCGCGACGCCTTGGCCTATCTGCGCCTCGTCCATCAACCCGCCGACGATCTCGCCTTCGAGCGCATCGTCAACGTGCCGCGGCGCGGCATCGGCGAGGCAACGCTGCAATCGGTGCATGCGTTTGCCCGCGCCCAGCGCCTACCGCTCGCCGAGGCGGCGGCGCGTCTCATCGAGACGGACGAGATCAAGCCCGCCGCGCGCAAGGCATTGCGCGATTTCATCGCCGCCGTGTCGCGCTGGCGCGGCATCGCCGATCGCGTCCCGCACACCGAGCTCGCCGCCGAGATTCTCGACGACTCCGGCTATACCGCCATGTGGCAGGCGGACAAATCGCCGGAGGCGCCGGGCCGGCTCGAGAACCTGAAGGAGCTCGTCGCCGGGATGGCCGAGTTCGACAATCTCGCAGGGTTTCTCGAGCATGTGAGCCTCGTCATGGAGAATACGGCTGCGGCGCAAGGCGACATGGTCAGCATCATGACCTTGCACAGCGCCAAGGGGCTCGAATTCGACAGCGTCTTTTTGCCGGGCTGGGAGGAGGGGCTCTTCCCCAACCAGCGCGCCATGGACGACACCGGCCGCGCCGGGCTCGAGGAGGAACGACGGCTCGCTTATGTCGGCCTCACGCGCGCCAAGCGCCGCGCCTATGTCTCCTATGCCGCGAACCGGCGCATGTATGGTCAATGGCAGCCGACATTGCCTTCGCGGTTCATTGCCGAATTGCCGAGCGAGCATACCGACGTCGTCGCCGATCCCGGGCTTTATCCGCGCGCCGGGGCGATCGGCCGCGAGGACTGGGCGATCTCGCCCGCGCGGCCCGATCTCGCGCGCGCGGACCTCACCCGCTTGGGTCCGCTCGGCCGCCGCGCGCCGATCATCGAAGCGCGGCCGGTGCCGCAGCGCGGCGTCGAGGTTCGTCGTATCGGCGGCTTTGCCAAAGGCGACCGCATCTTCCATCAGAAATTCGGATATGGCACGGTGCGCGCGGTCGAAGACAACAAGCTCGCCATCAGCTTCGACAAAGCCGGCGACAAGATGGTGATGGACGCATTCGTCGAGAAGGTCTGAGCAATGGGAGCAAACCAATATTTCGCCTCGAGCTATGCCGAAGCGCGGCAGAAATTTCGCGACGCCGCCATGGCGGCCGGCGCGCAGCTTCAGGCGGAAGCAAACGACCGCGCCCAGGGGCCCGCGGGCGAAGCGCTCACCACCGACATCGCCTGGCTCGGCCCCGCCGACGCCAAACGCGTGCTGGTGACGGTCTCGGCGACGCACGGCGCCGAAGGCTTTTGCGGCGCGGGCGTGCAGACCGGCACGTTCCGCAGCGGTGCCGCGCGCGATTTGCCGCGCGGCACTGCGCTCCTTGCGGTTCATGCCATCAACCCCTACGGCTTCGCCTGGGTGCGGCGCGTCACTGAGGACAATGTCGACCTCAACCGTAATTTCATCGCCTTTTCGGCGCCGCTGCCGCGCAATGACGGCTACGATTTGCTCGCCGATGCGATTTGCCCCGTTGAATGGGATCAGGCGGCGCTGGCGACAGCCAAGGCGCGGCTCGACGAGTACGGTGCCCGCAACGGCGCCGCGGCGCTGCAGCGGGCGATCACCGGCGGCCAGTACAGCCATGCCGACGGGATCTTCTATGGCGGCCGCGCGCCCGGCTGGTCGCGCCGCACCATCCTCGCCATCGCCGCGCGCCATCTCGCCGCGGCCGAGCGGGTCGCGGTGATCGACTACCACACCGGGCTCGGCCCCTATGGCTATGGCGAGCGCATCGTCACGCATCCGGCGGGGAGCGCGGGTTTCGCGCGAGCGCGCCAATGGTATGGCGACAACATCACCTCGACCTCGCTCGGTACGTCACGCTCCTCGGAAGTAACGGGCGATCTGATGCTCGGCCTCGAAGAGGCGCTGCCCGAGGCCGAGGTCACCACCATGGCGCTCGAATACGGCGTGCGGCCGCTCCAGGAGACCATCGATGCCGTGCGCGCCGACAATTGGCTGCACACGCGCGGCCGGCTCGACACGCCGCAAGGCCGCGACATCAAGGCGATGATGCGCGCCACCTTCTATGGCGATGCCGATGATTGGAAGGACATGATCTTCGAGCAGGCGATCGACGCGCAACGTCGCGCCCTCCGCGGGTTGGCGGGGTAGCGGGTGCTCGCGTAGGGCACACAGTCGGCGTCATCGAGCGTGAGCGCACAGCATCAGAAAGGGCAGAGTGTCTGGCGCCTTGTGGCGCTGACAGCCGATGCGGACGCGGCGGAGCGCGTGGCAGCGGTGCTCGATCACTCCTGCGGCGCGGTGAGCGCGTTCGAGGCAGCACCAGGCGGAAGATGGCGCGTCGAGGGCCTCATCACCGCGACGCCGCCGATCGCGTTGCTTGAGGCGACGCTGGCGGTCGCCTGGACGGGACGTTCCGACGAGCCGCCATCGCTGCAATGCGAGCGTGTCGCGCCGCGCGATTGGCTCGCCGAGAACGCAGCAAGCTTCCCGCCCGTGGGCGTCGGCCGGTATTTCATCCATGGCTCGCATTATCGCGACGCCGTGCCGGCCGGCCGCATCGGCTTGCGCATCGATGCCGCGACCGCCTTCGGTACCGGCGAGCACGCGACAACGCGCGGCTGTCTCTTGGCGCTTGACGCGCTCGCCAAGCGTGGGCGCCAGCGCCGCGCGCTCGACATGGGCACCGGCACCGGCATTCTCGCGATCGCCGCGGCCAAAACCTGGCGCCAACCGGTTCTCGCCTGCGACTTCGATCTCGAGGCGGTGCGCGTCGCGGGCGTGAACGCGCGGCGGAACGGTGTCGGCGCGCTGATGCGCACCCGCTCGGCGAACGGCTATCGCGCCCGCGGCATCACCGGCCGGCGGTTCGATCTGGTCTTCGCCAATATTCTCGCGCGGCCGCTCATGCGGATGGCGCCCGATCTCGCGCGTGCACTGATGCCGGGCGGCATCGCCGTCCTCTCGGGCCTGCTCACGCGGCAAGAGCGGGCGGTTGTGGCGGCGCATCGGTGCCAGCGATTGATGCTGCGTCGGCGCATCGCCGGGGAAGGCTGGCACACGCTGGTTTTCGCGCGTTCAGCGGTCTCGCCGCTGTCGTCCGACAATTCTTCTCTCGAATTTGGGCACGAGGTCCGATGAGCACACTGCAAGCGCTGATCATGGCGATCCTTCAGGGCGTGACCGAGCTCTTTCCCGTGAGCAGCCTCGGCCATGCGGTGGTCCTGCCCAAGCTCTTGGGTTGGAACATCGATCAGCACAGCCGCAGTTTCCTGCCGTTCCTGGTGGTGCTGCATCTCGGCACCGCCATCGCGCTCCTTGCCTATTTCTGGCGCGATTGGCTGGGATTGCTGCTGGCGTTCTTCGGGGTGGGTTCGGTGGTCGAGCGGAAGGCGCAGTGGCGCCTTCTCTGGCTCATCGTGTTGGCGACCGTACCCGCGGTGGTGCTGGCGGTCGCCTTTGAGAATTTCATTCGCGGTCTTTTCGGTTCGCCAATCGCTGCGGCGGCGTTCCTACTCGTCAACGGCGGCATTCTCTTCCTCGGTGAGCGACTGCGCCGGCAAAGCGGCACGCGCCAGCTGGGCGAGATGAGCTGGCGCGAGGCGTTGCTGATCGGCCTCTGGCAAGCGACGGCGCTGCTCCCGGGCATCTCGCGGTCCGGCGCCACCATCGTCGGCGCGTTGCTGGCCGGGTTCCATCATCGCGAGGCCGCGCATTTCTCGTTTTTGATCGCCGCACCGATCATCCTCGGTGCCGGCGTCCATGAAGTGCCGCATCTCTTCAATGCCGAAGCGGCGGCGGCGTTCGGTCCGTTGGTGTGGATCGCCGGGATCGTCGCGGGCGTCACGGCCTACGCCAGCACGGCCTTCCTCATGCGCTACTTCCGGCGCCACGATTTCGAGGCGCTCGACCCCTTCGCCTATTATTGCTGGGCGGCGGGCCTTATCTCGCTGGCGCTACTGGTCTTCCTGCTCTAAGCGGCGGCCGGCAGAAGCTGCAGCACTTCGTCGGCGAGCGAGGCGATCTCCGCCGCGGCGAGTGCGGCCTGCGCGGTCTCGGCGACGCCCTTGCCTTCGGCGAAGGCGGCGGCCAGCGCGACGCGATTGCCGATACCGCTGTGGGCGAGACCGACATCGTAATCCGCCAAGCGCTCGCGCATCGCCGCGGTCAGGAGCGCGCGCGCCGGCACGCGGTTCAAGACGAGAAGCGCGGGGACGCCTTCTTGCTGGGCGATGTCGAGCGTCGGCAAGGTTGCCCAGACATCGACCGGCGAAGGCTGCACCGGCACCAGCACGAGCCCGGCGCAGCGGATGGCGCTGCGCGTCTCCGGATCGGTGCTGGCCGCGCTGTCGATCAGCACGATCTCGTTGTCGCGGGCGAGGCTGGCGATCTCGACTGCGGCGCGCCAGCCGGTGACGGCGGCGAAATCGAGGCTGGTGTCGTGATGGCCGAGCCGTTCCTCGCGCCGCTCGTGCCACTGCGCGAGGCTCGCCTGCGGGTCGGTATCGATGAGGCCGACCACGTGTCCGGCGTTGGCGAGCGCCACGCCTAAATGGGCGGCGAGCGTCGTTTTGCCGGCGCCGCCCTTCCGTTGCGCGATGGTGATGATGGTTGCGGTCATGTGCTGTGCTCCTCTCGAAGCGAGAGCCCTTTCTCGCGAATGGTGCCTTGGATGAGCGCGCGGGCGCGCTGTTGCACGGCCTCCGCTTCGGCCGGGCTTGGCCGCACGAGGTGCCGCGGCCCGGATGAATTGGCGGCCGGATGATCGGTGATGGTGGCCAACGCCGTGGCGAGTGTCGGCTCGCCAGCGGTCGCTTCCGCGCCATCGGCCGCCGGCCGTTGCTCTAGGCGGCTGAGCGCTCTTCCGAGGCTTTGTGCCTCCTCTGTCGTGAGGACGAGACGGTAACCCGAAAGGACGATATGGACCTGGTTGGCCGCGGGGTTGGCAAACACGGTTACTACTTCTCGCGTGATTTCCATGGGGACACCCACCAGTAATAGTAAGATCGCCCACACATTTGGCCGGCAAGGTTAAGAAACCGTTAACCACTGACGCTTTCTTTGTAGCCCGGACGGGTCGCCCCCGAGTTGCCGGGACCGCAGCCGCTTTCCGATATGCCCTTGGGCGCTATGATCGCGTTCGGGAAATCTCGCCACCTCGCCAGGGGCCCATATCCATGCGTTTTCGCCTCTTTGCCGCGCTCCTGCTCGCGGTCGTTGCCAACGGCGCGGAGGACGCTCGCGCCCAGGGCACCACGGCGGCGAGCCTCGCCGATGGGCGCAGCGGCAAGATTGCGTTCGAGTCGCCGACCCCGAAGAGCATCCGCGATCTCGTCACCCATGCCGCCATGACACGGGCGGTGATCTCGGGCTTCCTCAGCTTTCCCGAAAAAGCCGCCGGTCCGGTTCCGGCGATGGTGATCCTACATGGCAGCGGCGGCATCAGTGGGCGCGAGTCGATGTGGGCGCAGCGGATGAATGATTTGGGCTATGCCGCCTTCATCGTCGACAGCTTTGCTGGCCGCGGCATCAAGGACACCATGACGGATCAAAGCCAGCTCTCGATGGCAGGCGACATGGCTGACGGGCTCGTGGCGCTGCGGCTTCTCGCCACTCATCCGCGCGTCGACCGCAAACGCATCGCTGTGATGGGCTTCTCGCGCGGCGGCATCGCCGCGCTCTATACGGCGCTCGAGCCGATCCGCCGCGGCATCATCGAGGATGATCTGCGCTTTGCCGCGCATGTGCCCCTCTATCCCGGCTGCAACGTCCCTTATGTCTCGGCGCATCTCGATGGCGCGCCAATCCTCATGCTGCTCGGCGGCAAGGACGACTACACGCCGGCCGCACCCTGTGTCGCCTATGCCGACACCCTGCGCGCCAAAGGCGCGCGCGTGTCGGTGGTGGTCTATCCCGAGGCGCGGCACGGCTTCGATGGGTTGACGTCGCCGCGCTATTTCCCCGCCTTCACCACCGGGCGCGATTGCCAGGGCGCTGTGGATGTCGACACGGGCGCGGTGACGGCAACGGCGAAGGGCGCCACGCTGTCGGGCG
>Ga0306921_10009958_pt1 | contig 10093 bp, 7 predicted proteins | sample sta12Cox44000080_FD_203760 | JGI IMG/M metagenome (GOLD analysis project Ga0306921, IMG submission 203760) | Lab enrichment of tropical soil microbial communities from Luquillo Experimental Forest, Puerto Rico - statoxic.12C.oxic.44.000.080 (v2)... | ecosystem: Environmental > Terrestrial > Soil...
CGCGGAGCGACGAAAATAAAGACCTCTTGCGGCACGGCTGAAGCTGTGCCCTATCAAAATCAGCGCCGAAAACGACTTTTTCTGCCTGTTCAGCCGGAGGCACCTCTGGTTTGACCGCGTTACACTATTTCCTAATCTGCCCTAAGCCCCGCCACTCGCCATCTGAGTCGGAGCGGCTAAGCTGGGTATCGGCTTTTGTTCGCCGATCGCCTCGCCGCCATCTTTAGCTGGTTCTCTCGAGATTCAGCCGCGCCGTGCATTGGAGCTGCCTCTGCCATTCCCCTTGACTCCCACCTCTGGGAAACATAACCTCGCAGTCTTAAGAGAGAAGGGACCTTTCCCGCTATGAGCCTACTGGAGTGGTGCGATGAAGGACCAGCCACAGTCTCGGTGCTGGCCACGGTGGAAGATGCCATCCGCACAATGATGGACAAAGATGTGGGTGCGGTAGCCGTCATTGATGAGCATAGTGTCGTCGCCGGAATGTTCACCGAGCGTGACGTCCTAGCCAAATTCGCGCTCACCGGGAAGGCCGCCAGGGACACGCCGGTACGGGAGCTGATGAGTCGCATGGTCGAAATGGCCACCGAGCAGACCACTGCCAGCGAGGCCCTGCAAGTTATGCTGGAACGCCACTATCGCCACATGCCCATCGTGGACGGCCAGGGCAAGGTGCTTGGCGTGCTTTCGATTCGGAATATCCTCGAGGCCCGAATTGACGATTTACTCGCTGAGCTGGACGGCAATACCCGGGGACCAGCGGGTTAAATCCAAGGGCTAGAACCAGATGCGCCGTTGATCGCTCGTAGCCAGACGTCCCGATTGTAAAATCTTAGTCACTTTGACTCATATTTCTGCTGACGTTTCGTTTTTCTGTATAATCATCCAAGCTACCCATGGCACGAAGGCGTTTAATTCGTTCTACTACGGTGCTTTGCGTTCGCCGGGATGGAAAGGTCGTCATGGCTGGTGACGGCCAAGTCACTCTCGGCGAAAGCGTTATCAAGCACTCCGCCCGCAAGATTCGCCGCCTCTACCAGGACAAAATTCTGGCGGGTTTCGCCGGATCGACCGCCGACGCCTTTTCGCTGTTCGCCCGCTTCGAGTCGAAACTGGAGCAGTACCACGGCAACGTGGGTCGTGCAGCTGTGGAACTGGCCAAGGACTGGCGCACCGACAAGATGCTGCGCTCACTCGAAGCCCTCCTGCTGGTCGCGGACGACACGCAGACGTTTCTCATCAGCGGACAGGGCGACGTGATCGAGCCGGACACCGGCATTGCCGCCATCGGCAGCGGAGGCTCTTATGCGACCGCCGCCGCCACTGCGCTGTTCGAGCACACCCAGTTGCCGGCGCGGCAGATCGCTGAAGAAGCCATGAAGATTGCCGGCAAAATCTGCATCTATACGAACGACAGGCTCACCATCGAGGAACTATAGGCATTGGTCTCACACTCTCGGCGCCCGTGAGCCCGTAGGACGTTAGTTTGTATTAGCCGTGGGCCTGGGCCTGCGAAAAAAGTTGTGAATCGATTCACAGAGTCTCATTAGGGACGGCACACACACAGAGGTACCGAATTGGCCATTTATCTTCCCGCAACAACCGACGACGAACACGTAGCGCTGGACGAACTCACCCCCCGCGAAATCGTGCGCGAGCTCGACAAGTACGTCGTCGGACAACACGACGCCAAACGCGCCGTTGCCATCGCTTTGCGCAATCGCATGCGCCGCCAGAAGCTGACGCCCGAACTGGCGGAAGAGATTATTCCCAAGAACATCATCATGATGGGGCCCACTGGCGTGGGCAAAACCGAGATAGCCCGCCGTCTGGCCAAACTCGCGAACTCCCCGTTCATGAAAGTCGAGGCTTCGAAGTTCACCGAGGTCGGATACGTCGGGCGCGACGTTGAATCGATGATCCGCGACCTGGTCGAAATCGCTATTGACATGGTGCGCGAAGAGAAGCTGGAGGACATAGCCGACAAGGCCGAGCTCAATGCTGAGGAACGGCTTCTCGATTTGCTGTTGCCCTCGATGCCTGCGCAAGTGCCTCCTCGCCCGACGTCCCACGAAAGTCAGCCCATCGGATTCAGCCTGGAGAAGGAACCCCTGCTGGCGGGAGAACCTGGCTCCCGCACCCGTGAAAAGCTGCGTTCCCAACTGCGAGAAGGCAAGCTCGATGAGCGCATGGTGGAGCTCGATGTCCGCGAGAGGTCGATGCCGGCACTCGAGATCATCACCAATCAGGGTGTCGAGGAGATGGACGTCAACCTGAAGGACATGTTGCCCAACATCTTCGGCTCGCGAACCAAGAAGCGAAAGATGAAAGTCAGCGAGGCCTTCGAGTACCTCATTCAGGAAGAAGAGCAGCGACTGGTCGACATGGACCAGGTCACGCGCATCGCCGTCGAACGCGTCGAGAACTCGGGCATTATCTTTCTCGACGAGATCGACAAGATCGCCGGCCGCGAAGGCGGCCATGGCCCCGATGTCTCACGCGAGGGCGTGCAGCGCGACATACTCCCCATCGTGGAAGGCACCACCGTAAACACACGCTACGGCATGGTGCGCACCGACCACATCCTGTTTATTGCGGCCGGAGCGTTTCACGTATCGAAGCCGAGTGATCTGATTCCTGAGTTGCAGGGGCGCTTTCCGATTCGTGTCGAGTTGCAGTCGCTTACTGTCGAGGACTTCATCAAGATCCTTACCGAGCCGAAGTCGTCGCTGACCAAGCAGTACGTCGCCCTGCTCGAGACCGAGGGCGTCAAACTGGAGTTCACGCCGGAAGCGTTGCAGGAAGTCGCAAACTTCGCCTTTAAGGTCAACCAAGGTACCGAGAACATCGGCGCACGCCGCTTGCACACCATCATGGAACGGGTGCTCGACAAGACCAGTTTCGAGGCACCCGACCTGAAGGAAAAAGACGTTCTGATCGACGCTGACTACGTGCGCAGCGCTTTGACCGACATCGTCAAAGACCAGGACCTGTCGCGCTATATCTTGTAGGAAATGTGGGGCGAGTCGTCGCCGCCAGCTTTTTTCGGCCCAGGGAGGCTCTAAATGGCGCGAATCTCGGGTAGAGCTGGCCTTCAGGCCAGCGTCCAAGGCGTTGCAGACATCAGGGGCTTAAGAGCGAATTAGGTTTTTGGTGTAGTCGAAGGCGGTCTTTGTACTACCGGCTGAAGCCGGCTCCAAATACTCTTGCAAGCAGGGTGGACGTTGAGCTAAAAGCTCAGCTCTACTAACTAACCGGTCGGATACAGTAATAACTAATTTGATCTAGTCTAAGTCTAGCCCCGAGAGAGTGTAACGCCGACTTATTCAGAATCGCTTTAGCAGCGTACTGAGGACTACTTACCGATGACAAAGAGTTTCAACCGCTGGGTGATGGGTTCGTTGGCCGTTAGCCTTTTTGCTCTCACGCTGAGTATTGCTGCTGATGACAACAGCCCCGGAAGTGCCTGGAAGACCGATTTGCTGACGTGGCGCGCGCAGCAGGCGAAAGATCTTCAGGAGCCAAATGGATGGCTCACCCTCATCGGTTTGGAATGGCTGAAGCCGGGCGACAATTCGTTCGGCTCTGCCAAGGGGAATACGCTGGTTGTACAGGCGCCGACCGATCCGAATCTCGGCATTGTGCACCTCATAGGCGACGCTCTGCAACTGCTCCCGCCACCGGGAGGCTATCCCAAAGGATTGCAGGTCGATGGAAAGCCGCCCACGAATCCGCAGAGTCTCGCCAGTGATACTTCCGGGCATCCTTCAAAGATCACTACTGGCACAGTCACGATTACCGTCATTCATCGCGGAGAGCGCTACGCACTTCGCATCAAGGATTCGAGGGCGCCGGCACGTCTCAAGTTTCATGGTCTGCGGTGGTTCCCACCCAATGAAGCTTACCGGGTTCATGCCAAATGGATTCCCTACCACCCGCCGCATCACGTGCCCATCCCAACCATACTTGGAACCGAGATAATGTCCGACATTCCAGGCGCGGCAGAATTCGCCCTTGACGGCAAGACGTTTCGTCTCGAACCGGTACAGGAAAGTCCCGAAGACAAGGAGTTGTTCTTCATCATCCGTGACACGACAAGTAAAAGCGAGACGTATGGCGCGGGACGATTCCTCTACACTCCTCTGCCCGACCACGGACTGACACAACCCGGAGAAGTGTGGCTCGACTTCAATCGCGCAGAAAATCCTCCCTGCGCTTACACTCCATTCGCGACCTGCCCTTTGCCTCCGCCGCAAAACCGATTGGAGGTGGCTATTCCTGCCGGTCAGCAGCGTTATCACGACTAGCTAGGGCAGTGTCGCGGAAGGTGTAAACCGGGATTCCCTCAGGGGCTTCAGTGTGTGCGCGAGTGTGCGTGCGAACATAAAATACGCCGTCCCTACGGGACTAGCTATAGCTAATAGCTAGGGTTCATTTCCCACTTGACCCAGCGCTGAAGCGCTGGGCTATGATCTTTCGACCCTCCGGGGCTGGCTGGTGGACGAATATCACGCTGTTCTCCCACCGCAATTTTCGAAAATGAGTTCGCACGCACTAAAGCCGAATTCCTTAATTACCCCGAACGGCAACGGCTGAAGCCGTGCCCATTCCAAGCGAGCAGCAGACTACTGTATCTGTGACACTGCTATAGACTATTGCCCCAGTCGCGTAGCGACGGACACGTCTTTGTACGGCCGGGGCGTAAGCGCCTGGAACGCATCCCATCATCGAGGCCAGGCCGCGTAGCGGTCCAGCACCGCGGCACTATTGCCGTCTCGTCCTGGCACGAAACTCCCTCCGGATGATGTCAGGCCTTCTCCGGCGCAGAACTGTCGCCCTCGGTAACGAACTTCCAGAACGACAACAAGCCTTTGCCAAAACGCAAGTCCTGTACCGCGATGCAATCCAGGCAGGCGCGGACCTCTTCCTCCACTCCGCAGTAAGTGGGAAGCAGTCGGAAGACCACGCGGTGTTTGTTGGCTGACTCAATTGGTTCAACCACGGTGGGATGAAACACCCCTCGGCCCACCGCAAAACTGTTGGCCCGCCCCACCGCTACCGTCTTTTCCGGGCCGACCAGCAAGCGCCGATAGGAGAACACCAATGTTCCGTCCTCGCGTGGAGAAAGCCTGCCATAGGTGCGGCGCTTGACGTTCTTTACTCCCGCGTTGAAGGCCCGCACGCCATGCTCACGTGTGGGCTTCGCCCGGATATCCAGCAAGAGTCTCTCCAGCAGACTCCAGGCGAACAGCGACCCAAAGAACGCCAGACGCAACGCCCATCCGAACACCAGGAAGCTCACGGTGATGATGACGAGCGAGAGCAACAATCCCATGTGCGGACTGATGATGGAGGTTACGAGCAGAACGGCAAAAATGATATTGCGGATCGCCTTCAGCACAAAATCCACGAATGGAAACGGACTGATCAACGCAAGCACATCGAAGCAGTGACCAAACAACCAGACGACACCGGTGATGATGAAGCCCACGACTATGTAGAGCACTGCGGTGGCTGTGCTGAAGGCGTGGTGAACGCTCGCGGTCTGGGCAGTCGCGGCGTAGACCACCGGTCCGCTGGACGTGCCGGCAAATAGCCCTTTCAGCGAAGTGAAGCCCATCACGCGCGCGACTTGGTGCATCACCACGGGAAAGACGATCAGCACCAGCGATGCGTGATTTACGAAGAGTACCTCAATGGCATCGAGTGGTTTCTTGATGAGAGGTGCGAAACCGCCGAAGGTGTCCTTGATGAAGATAAGAAGCAGCAACATCATCGCTGGCGCCCAGAAGTACGGGCGGTCGAAGAATGGTAACTGCGCCCGCCGCGGTGCTGGCGTCCGGTAATAATGCCATGCGCCCATCACACTGACCCCGACTAGCGGCGAGATCGCCGTACTCGTAACCGTGGCAAGTGCCTGGTTTACGCTCTCCCCACTCTTCAAGGCCTGCGTGGACTCGTCAGGCTCAGCGGTCTGCGCCGACGCAAGCACCACAACTACGATCAGGACAACGGGAAACAAACTCCAACGACGCATCACAGTACCCTCAGCGGTGGGAAGCAATTTTTACTTGACACACCCGAGCATCCGGCGAGAGCAAATATCGAGCGCCGGGTGCCCCATTATTTCCCATTCTTCGGGAAAGGGTAGGGAAGACGTACCTCACTGGGTCCGCGCTTTTCGCTTGCGCCCTTTCGTAACTGGCCGTTCCTCGACAATCCCAAACTGGATTCGTTTCTGCATGCGGTCGATGCGATCGACGATAACATGGATCGGGTCGCCCATCGAGTAGGTCTTTCGGGTACGTTGCCCAATGATTTGCCGGGTGGTCTCGTGGTACTGATAGCGGTCATCGGAGAGCGACGCAAGCGGCACCAGCCCCTCGATGAACAGGTCGTTCAACTCTACAAACAATCCATACTTGGTGACGCTCACAATCAGCCCATCGAAGTCTTCGCCCACGCGCTCTTGCATAAACTTGATCTTCTTCCATTCCATCAACTCGCGTTCGGCTTCGTCAGCCCGTCGCTCCGACTGGCTCGACTCCTCCGCGATCTCGCACAGCATCTCTTGGGGAAGCGGCCCGCCGAGGGCCGTTCGTCGCCGCTTCTCGTGTTCGCTGGTTTGTTTTTTCGAAGGAGACGACGGGGTGTGTCGCTTCGACCAAGGCGAAGGAGTCTCGCTATGCTCTCCGGCTGCATCGCCGATGGGAATGCGACCATCTTTGTGCCCTGGCGATTCCCGCAAGACGTCGTTCAGGATGCGATGCACGATCAGGTCGGGGTATCGGCGAATGGGCGAAGTGAAGTGCGTATAGGCTGGAGCGGCCAGCGCGAAGTGTCCTTCGTTCTCCCCCGAATACCGGGCCTGCTTCAGCGAGCGCAGCATCAGGTATGACAAGATGCGCTCTTCCGGCTTGCCCGCAATCTTCTGCGTCAGCTTCTGATACATGCGGGGCGTAACGTAGACATCTTCCGGCAATTCGATCGTCTTGGCTTGACGCCCGCTGCCGTATCGATCACGTCGCTCGGCCTTCAGTTGCACATGCTTTACCGGCAACGCTCCGACGCCCAACGAATGGCCGAAGGTCGCCGCGACAGTCTCGAAATCGTGAACTCGCTTGGGATCGGGCTTTTCGTGGATGCGATACAGCGACGCGATCTGTTTCTTCTGAAGATAGCTGGCGACGCATTCGTTGGCCGCCAGCATGAACTCCTCAATCAGCCGGTGCGCGATGTTCCGCTCCGAGCGCGTCACGCCCTTCATCAATCCGTTTTCGTCGAACTCAATCACCGGCTCCGGCAAATCAAAGTCGATGGAGCCACGCCGCACCCGCTTGCGATTCAGGATCATCGCCAACTCGCGCATTAGCTCGAAGACGTCTACATACTTGTGATAGTGCTGCCGCAGCCCCGAGTCGCCCTCAAGGATCAGGTTGACGTTGGTGTATGTCATACGCTCCGCCGAGCGAATAATGCCTTCGTTCAGCGTGAAGCCTACGATTTCGCCCTGGGGATCGATCTCCATCACGCACGACAGCACCAGCCGGTCAACCTGCGGACGCAGGCTGCACAGGTCAGTCGAGAGTTCCATCGGCAGCATCGGCACGGCGCGGTCGGGAAAATACACCGACGTCCCGCGCAACCGGGCTTCCAGATCGATGGGAGAACCTTCGCGAACGTAGTGCGCCACGTCAGCAATGTGAACTTGGAGTTCAAAATTCCCGTCGGAAAGGCGGCGAACGGTTACTGCATCATCGAAATCTCGCGCCGTTTCGCCGTCGATGGTGACGATCGGCAGCGCCCGGTAGTCACGCCGGTGTCCCAGTTCGCTGGATGCAATCGTCCGCTCAAACTGCTCGGCCTCCTGCAGTACTTCGATCGGGAACTGATGGGGAAGATGGTGCTTGCGGATGACGATCTCAACATCTACTCCGAAATCGTCTTCGTAGCCCAGTATTTCGACGACACGCCCTTTCGGATTGTCCGCCGGAGAAGGCCAGCTTGTGATCTCGACATCGACCACCAGCCCTTCGAGGTCGTCCCATGGGCGGCGATGCGCTTCCTTGCCATACACCCGATCGCGATCACCCCCTTTAGGGTGCCCCGTTCTATGGCCTGCTTTTGGCGATGGGGAGGGGTCAAGTTGCCCCAGGTTTGCGCCCTTCTTTTGGGCCCTAACCTTGGTGTGGCTTGCCTTGTCGGCCTCTTCGTCGCCCGATGGCCACTCCATTCCGCGCGGAATGATGATTTCTTTCGTGACCTTTTCGTCGATCGGAGTCACGAAGTTGTGGCCCGAGCCGTAATGGAATGTCCCGACGACAGTTGGATTGGCGCGGGTCAAGACGCGCAGGATCTTTCCCTCTGCCCGGCCATCGTCTTTGCGGCGGCCAAGCTCCACCAGCACCTGATCGCCGTGCATGGCTGAGCCAATAGCCTGGGGACTGATGTAGATGTCGCCGGCAAACGAACTTCGCTGCCCGGCGTTGGGAATAACGAAGCCGTATCCGTCGCGGTGCATGTTCAAGCGCCCGGCGATCAGGTTCTGGTGCGACGCCGCGTGTTCGGCCAACGTGAAGCGATCGCGGCTGGTTTCAATCAGGCGACCACTGTCGACCATCGCTCGCAAACGCTCTTGGAGTTGCCGCCGCTCGGTCCCTCGTAGGCTCATTTCGCGGACCAATTGCTTGTATCCAGCCGAGCGGTGGGGTTGGCGTTCGATGTGGCTAAGGATGGCCTGGTCGCTAATCATTTAGGGCGGTTCCGGAGTTGCGATATCTTACAAGCAACGCTTCAGGGCAGCGTCCAACGCGTCTCTTGCCGAATCGAGCCGGGCTTCAGCCGGCGGCACTCCCATTGCGCGAGGCTGATCGCCACTACGCATCGGATATGGGATATTCTGAACCCACTCTCGTCCCTTATCCGTCGGTTCTGCTGCTGGCTGGTCGCCAATTCCGCTTGATCACGTAATGCGCTCCAACCCAGGAATCTAGTAACGCACTAGTAAACGGCAAAAATCTTCAACCACGCTTTGCTTTCGATGACAACTCGCTGTATGGTAGCAATAATTGCTTGATCGAGCGGCGCCAGTGACAGCACGCGCCGCGAGTTGAGCGCAGCAGCGCCGCATTTAATTCAGTAGTTTCTGAAGAAGAGCTCTGGAGTTGCGGTTTAGCCGAAAACGTGCGCCTCCAAACACATACATGCTTCAGAAAGGGATATTGATCCATGTGGAAACCGACAAATGCTCCGAACGCCGCTCCGACCACCCCCAACCCTGAGCCGCAACGTAGCTATACGCCTCCCGCTGCGGAGCCACCGGTCGTATCACGACCCGTCGCCAGTGTAGCCGTGAATCCGCAGGAACAGGCTACGCTGGGTAAGTCGCTGGTCATCAAGGGCGAAGTCACCGGCTCCGAATCGCTTTACATCGACGGTCGCGTAGAAGGATCCATCAATCTGCCCGGCAATCGCGTCACGGTCGGTCGTAACGGCGTCGTCTCGGCCAATATCGCGGCACGTGAAATCGTCATTCTGGGCAAGGTCCGCGGCAACATGACCGCCAGCGACCGTTTCGACATCCGGAGCGAAGGTTCGCTCAACGGTGACGTTGTCGCTCAGCGCGTCAGCATAGAAGAGGGCGCCTTCTTTAAAGGCGGCATCGATATCCGCAAACCTGGGCAAAAGGTCAATGGTGAAGCGAAGGATGCTCCTGCTTCAGAAGCCGGCAATGTAACCACGGTGGCCCGCGCCTGATACTCGTTCCGTGACCCACATTTGCCTTCCTTTTGGCAAGTGTGGGGCCTCCCGATAGCGACGAGAAGAAGCGTGGTGCCCTTCCCAAGCCGCATTTGCTTGAGTGGAAACTCTAGGCGATACGGTGGGCACTACACAACTCCAGTCGTGGAGCGACGACCTCCCCTTTCCAGCCCGGGGCGCAAGTGCGGACGCGTCCCAACCAAGGCTTTCCTTGCCGCGTACGGCAAACACTTCCAAATCCCGCCAGGATCCCTAGCAGCCTGTGGTTAAAGTCTGGATTCCTGCGCAGAAATTGTCGAAGTATCCACAGCCTTTATTCCTAGAATGCGTGTAT
>Ga0306921_10009959_pt1 | contig 10093 bp, 7 predicted proteins | sample sta12Cox44000080_FD_203760 | JGI IMG/M metagenome (GOLD analysis project Ga0306921, IMG submission 203760) | Lab enrichment of tropical soil microbial communities from Luquillo Experimental Forest, Puerto Rico - statoxic.12C.oxic.44.000.080 (v2)... | ecosystem: Environmental > Terrestrial > Soil...
GGCCACACCTCCATGCGCGCCACACCGGCCAGCCGCGCCGTAATGATCGTCGCCAGCACGTCGAAATCGATGGGTTTGGTCACATAGTCGTCGGCGCCCAGCGTGCGGCCGCGAAGCTCGCTATCGCGGTCAGACAGTGCGGTCAGGAATACGAACGGCATGTTCCGGAAGCGCGGCGCGAGCGCGGTGAGCCGCTCCAGGATCTCAAACCCGGACATGACCGGCATGCTGATATCGGACAGCACGAGGTCGGGCATGTCCTTGAGGATCGCAGCAAAGCCTTCTCGTCCGTCGCTCGCCAGGCCCACCTCGTAGCCCCGCTCGATGAGCTCCTCGGCAATCAATGCCGCAGTCTCGGGATCGTCCTCGATGCACAGAATCCTTTTCTTCCGTCCTGGCGCCATCTGTCGTTCCGGTCCTTGGGAACCCGACCGAATGGATGCTAAGCTATTCTCGATTGAACAACTATGCCAATGTGGCATCGACCATGCGGCAACCGCGCTCAATCCGATTTCACCTTGCCATCGTTTTCCTCGTCTTCTTTCTGCTGGTCATCGTGCTGGGCCTGTTCAGCATCTCCCGCCTGAGCAATTTCAACAAGGTATCCGAGAACATTGCCGAGCTGTGGCTGCCCAATACCCGCGTTCTCGGCGATCTCAACAATTTCACTTCCGATTTTCGCGCGGTCGAGGGCAGCAATCTCCTGGCGGTGATCCCCTCCGAGATCGCGGCCACCGAGAAGGAGATGGAGCAGCTCGATCGATCGATTGCCCAGGCCGAGCGCAATTACGAGCAGATTCGCCATGACGCTGCTGAAATGGCGCTTTATGCAATCTTCAAGGAGCGCTGGAACGAGTACCGCCGGATCGTCAACCAGATGCTCACCTTGTCGCGTGCGAACCGCAAGGATGACGCGATCGAAATGTATCTGACCGCAACCCGGTCCGCCTATAACGCTGCCAGCGATGCGCTGGGGCAGCTGACCGCCAGCACGGTGACGCGCGCCCACGAAGCGAGCGGCCGCGTCGCCGCCACCTATCGGCAGGCGCTGTGGCTGGTCGGCATTGCCATGGCGCTGGCGGGCGTGATGGTGGCGGCAGCCTTGTTCTATATCAGCCGCTCGATCTCGGCGCCGCTCCTCCATCTTGCCGACTGCATGCACCGGCTCGCCGGCAATGACACCGAGATTGATATTCGAGGTACCAGGCGGCGCGACGAGATCGGCGAGATGGCGCGTGCAGCGGTGGTGTTCCGGACCAACGCCATCGAGCTGATGCGCAGCCAACAGCGCCTGATCCGCCAGGCGGCGATGCTGGAGGAGAAGCTGGCGCAGGAGCAGCGGCTTGCGCTGCTGCAGCGCAACTTTGTCTCCATGGCATCGCACGAGTTCCGCACGCCCTTGAGCATTATCGATGGCCATGCGCAGCGGTTGATCAGACACAAGGACCGCCTGGCGCCCACCGAGATCGAGGAGCGGGCGGGCAAGCTGCGCGCCGCCGTGCTACGGCTCACCCACCTCATCGACAACCTGCTCGATTCCTCGCGCCTGATTGATTCCGGCAGCCAGCTCCATTCCCATCCGGAGGAGATCGAGCTCGCGGCGCTGTTGCACGAGATCTGTCAGCTGCATCGGGAGATTGCGCCAGGCCGGCGCATCGAGGAGCAGTTTGCTGGCCCGTTGCCAATGGCAGGCGATCCGAAGCTGCTGTTCCAGGCGTTCAGCAACCTTGTCTCCAACGCGATCAAATATTCGGCGAGTGGCAGTGCCGTTGAGGTCAGCGCCGGGCAAGACGCGAGCATGATCATCGTGACCGTCAAGGACAACGGGATAGGGATTCCAGCCTCCGACATGCAACAGCTGTTCGAGCGGTACTATCGCGGCAGCAATGTCTCAGGGATTGTGGGGACGGGCGTGGGGCTGTACCTCGTCAGGATGGTGATCGAAGCTCACGGCGGCGAGGTCAGCGTGGAGAGTGTCGAGGGCAGGGGATCGAGGTTCTCGGTCCGGTTGCCGGTCCGAGCCGCGCCGAAAGCCGCGACAGTCTCGCCCTCGGTGTTGCCAGCGGCATCGGCAGGCACGGTTCCGGTTGCTGAGGTCGGATCGTCATAGCTCGCGACTGACGGGTGCGTCGAACATGCGATTGGCAGTCGTAGAGGACAATCCCGAGCTGGCGCAGCTGCTTGCGCACGGCCTCAAGGCGGAGGGCTATGAGGTCGACCTCCTGACCACCGCAGCCGCGGCGCGCGCGGCGGTGAGCACCACCCGCTACGCGGCTCTCATCCTGGATCTGGGACTGCCCGACGGGGATGGCCTGTCGATCCTGCGCGAGATCCGCCACTCGCAGGACCCGTTGCCGGTGCTGGTGCTGACCGCGCGCGGGGGTGTCCAGGATCGCGTCAACGGACTGCGCAGCGGCGCCGACGATTATCTGGTCAAGCCGTTCGCACTCGAGGAGCTGGTGGCGCGGCTGGAGGCGCTGCTGCGGCGGCCCGGGCAGCTGCTGGGACGCTCGTTGGCGCTCGCCAACCTGGTATTCGACACCGAAAGCCGGCAGGCGTTCATTGACGACAAGCCGCAGACGCTGTCGGCGCGCGAGGGCGCGGTGCTCGAGCTGCTCATGCGGCGCAAGGGCCGCGTGGTCTCCAAGAAGCTGGTCGAGGATCAGATCTTCGGCTTGTCGGGCGAGGTCGCCTCCAACGCGGTGGAAGTGTACGTGCATCGCCTGCGCAAGCAGCTCGCGGAGCACGGCGCCAAGGTCGAGATCCACACGGTTCGCGGCGTGGGCTACATCATGGCCGAAGAAAAGCTCGCGTGATCTCGTTCAAATCGATCTTTTCCAGAATCATATTCCTGCATGTGATCGCAATGGTGATTACCGCGATCTTCATGCCGCTGGTGCTCTACTGGTTCCTGAAATCGGCTGCCAATGACCTGCATCAGCAAGCGATGCGCGACCAGGCGGATCTGCTCGCGCGGCATCTGGCGGTGGGCAGCGAGGACCAGCCGGTGCTCGATTTGCCGCCTGCGCTTCAGGATCTCTATTCGCAGGCCTACGGGCGATATGCCTACGCCGTCCTCGATTCGACTGGGCGCGTCCTGTTCTCCTCGCTGAAGGACCACGCCGCCGTGTTCCCCGGCGATCCCCGCGCCTCCGATCTCGCGTTCATGCAGACGCGTCAGGGCAAGGCGGCCATTTCCGGCGTCAGCGTCGCGAAGAAGGTGGGCGATCACACGCTGTGGGTTCAGGTGGGAGAGGACCTCGCCCATCGCGACGTCATCATCGATGACATCGTGGCCGAGTTCTTCAAGCGCGTGGGATGGATCACGCTGCCGATTCTCCTGTTCCTGCTGGCAATCGACATCATCATCTTCCGGCGCGCTCTGCGGCCGCTGGTCAAGGCTTCGGAGAAAACCAGGGAGATCACGCCGAGGAGCACGGATGTGCGGCTCTCGACGCAGGATATCCCGATCGAAATCCTTCCGCTGGTGCAGGCCGTCAATCAGGCGCTTGATCGACTGGAGGCGGGCTTCCGGGTGCAGCGGGAATTCACCGCGGACGCCGCCCATGAGCTGCGCACTCCGCTCACCGTGCTGCGCAGTCGCATTGATGCGCTGCTCGATCGCAGCACCGCGAGCGTCCTGCACAAGGACATCGAGGGCATGGCCCGTATTGTGACGCAGCTGCTCGATATTGCGGAGCTCGAGAGCTTCTCGATTCATCCCGCGGACAAGGCGGACCTGCATGCGATCTGTGCCGAGGTGGCCGAGTTCGCTGCCCCGCTGGCGCTGGCGCAGGACAAGAGCATTGCGCTGAGCGGCACCGAGGATCCGGTGTGGGTCATGGGCAATGCGGAGATGCTGTCGCGCGCGATCCGCAACCTGGTCGAAAACGCGATCAACTATTCTCCGCCGGGAACGACGGTGGAGATCGTGGTCGATGCCAACGGCATGGTGCGTGTCCTCGACGAGGGGCCGGGTATACCGGATGACGATCGCGAGCTGATTTTTCGCCGTTTCTGGCGGCGCGACCGGCGCCGTGCCGGCGGTGCGGGACTTGGCCTGTCGATCGTGCAGCGCATTGCCGATGCGCATGCCGCAGTCGTGAAGGTGGAGAACCGTCCGACCGGCGGAGCGAATTTTTCTCTGAGCTTCGGTCGTCGCGCGGCTTAGACGTTTCGGAGCAAGCCGGCCGCGGTCACCTCGTTTTCCGGTCTCAGGATAAGGGTGCACTCCACAGCAACCGCCCCTATTCCGGCTTGATATTGGCAGCCCTGATCAGCGGCCACCATTTCTCGATCTCAGCGTGATGAAAGGCGGCGAGCGCCTGGGGCGTCTGCTCCTCGCGGGTCGCAATCACGTGGCCGAGCTCGCTCAGCCGCTGCCGCACGCCCGAGTCGGCGAGGGTGTCCACGACCGCTGCATTGAGGCTCGCGATCGCTTCGTCGGGCGTGCCTTTCGAGGTCCACAGGCCGTTCCAGAACGAGATGTACATGCCCGGAGCGCCCACCTCATCGAAGGTAGGAACATCGGGCGCCGCTGGCCAGCGCGTGCGTGACATCACCGCAAATCCCTTGATCGTACCGGCGCGCAGGAACGAGAGCGTCTGCGATGCTTCGGCGCAAAACAGGTCGATCTGTCCCGCCGCAAGATCTTGCATGACGGGGGCTCCACCCCGATACGGCACGAGCTGAAAGCTGGTGCCGGTCTTCTCCTGGAAATAGAGCAGGCAGACATGGGCGGCGCTGCCGGCCCCGACCGTTGCTGCCGAGGCCTTGCCCGGATGAGCTCGCAGCCAGGCGATCAGCTCACTTGCGTCTTTCGGCGGCAAGGCGTGCTGGCCGACGATCATGAGCGGAGTGGCGCTGATCAGCGACACTGGTCGCGATTCCAGAATCGCCTCATGCGCCGCCGGGTACATGGCCCCGGCGCCGACATGGCTCGTCCAGTTTCCGAGCACCATGGTGTAGCCGTCCGGGGCTGCCTGTGCCGCGCGGGTCGTGCCGATGCTGGCGCCAGCCCCGGTCACGTTCTCGATGACGATCGGCTGTCCAAGCGATATTCGCATGCGCTCGGTCAGGATGCGCGCCAGCGTGTCGGTCGGGCCACCCGCCGGGAATGGCACGATCATGGTCAGCGGATGCGAGGGGTAGGGCTGCGCATGCGCGCCGGCGCCGGGACAGGCGGCCACGGCCATGGCGAGGGCGAGCGCCGCAAGCTTCATGCTGCCTCCTTGCCCCGCACGCGATTTGTGACACGGAGCCCGCTCGGGGCAAAGTCAATGCCCTGCTGCCTGCTCGCAGTTCCGCGCGATCTGCGTGTCATAGTCCCGACACGAAGCTGCCCTATCCGCCCGCATCCGATCCGTTGAGGAAGCAAACCGGGCCGCACCGCTTGCCGGCGCAACGCGCCGTCGGCGGTAACGGTCCGTTTCGAGCTTGTTTGTCATGTTCACGATCTTCGAGCGGCTGCTGAAGCCGACAGATTCGCCCGAGCGCACCGCGCCGCCGCCGGGGTTCATTGCGTTCTTCTGGCATTTCGCCCGCCAGGCGAAAGGCCTGTTCGCCGCATTGTTCGCGGCCGGGCTCGTGGTCGCTCTGCTCGATTCCACCATTCCGGTCTTCATGGGGCGGATCGTGACGCTGATCACGGCGAGCCCGCCGCACGAGTTGTTCTCGAAGTTCTGGCCGCATCTTCTGGTGATGGCGCTCGTGCTGCTGATCGCACGGCCGTTTGCGCTCACCACGCAGAACCTGATCGCCAACCAGGCGATCTCGGCAAATGTCTCCAACCGCATCCGTTGGCAAAATCACTGGTACGTGGTGCGGCAGTCGTGGGCATTCTTTCAGAACGATTTTGCCGGCCGGATCGCAAACCGGGTGATGCAGACGGGCCCCGCCATCCGCGAGACGCTGGTCGCGCTCCTCACCAGCGTGTGGTACATCATGGTCTACGGCACGACGGCGATGATCCTGCTCGCATCGGCCGATCCTGTCCTGGCGCTGCCGATCGCGCTCTGGTTTGCCGGCTACCTCTTGATGCTGCGCGTGCTGGTGCCGCGCATGCGCGATCGCTCCAAGGAGGTCTCCGAGGGGCGATCGATGCTTACCGGCCGCATCGTCGACAGCTACACCAACATTCTCACCGTCAAGCTGTTTGCCCGCGCGCGCGAGGAGGATGCCTACGTGCGCGACGCCATCGATCAGCATACCGGCTTGTTCTATCGCTCGCTGCGGCTCAACACGCTGTTCGGCTTCTGCCTGTCCACGCTCAATGCGATGCTGGTCACCGGCACGGGCGCCATGGCGCTCATCCTGTGGACGCGCGGCAAGGTCGAGGTCGGCACCGTTGCCATGGCCCTGCCGCTCGCCTGGCAGATCGTCAACATCGCCGGCTGGGTGGCCTGGCAGATCACATCGATCTTCGAGAACGTGGGCGTGATCCAGGAAGGCATGATGACCATTGCCCGGCCGATCACACTCACCGACCCGGAAGGCGCCGCCGCGCTCAAGGTGACGCGCGGGGAAATCGCCTTCGATGACGTGCATTTCGGATATGGTCGCGAATCCGGAGTGATCGCCGGCCTGAACCTTACGGTGCGGCCCGCGGAGAAGATCGGGCTGATCGGACGCTCGGGCGCGGGCAAATCGACCCTCGTCAATCTGCTGCTGCGCTTCTTCGATCTGGAAGGCGGCCGCATCCTGATCGATGGGCAGGACATCGCGTCGGTCACGCAGGAGAGCCTGCGCGCGCAGATCTCGATGGTGACGCAGGACACGTCGCTCCTGCACCGCTCCATTCGCGACAACATCCGCTACGGGCGTCCGCTGGCGACCGACGCGGAGGTCGTCGCTGCGGCGAAGCTCGCGCATGCGGACGAGTTCATCCGCGAGCTCGAGGACTGGAAGAGGCGCCGCGGCTACGACGCGCAGGTCGGCGAGCGCGGCGTCAAGCTCTCGGGCGGCCAGCGCCAGCGCGTCGCCATTGCGCGCGTCATCCTCAAGGACGCGCCGATCCTGGTGCTCGATGAGGCCACCTCGGCGCTCGACAGCGAGGTCGAGGCCGCGATCCAGTCGAGTCTGGGCACTCTCATGGCTGGCAAGACCGTCATCGCGATCGCGCACCGCCTGTCGACCATCGCGCGCATGGATCGCCTGATCGTGCTCGAGCGCGGGCGGATCGTGGAGCAGGGCACGCATCAGCAGCTGCTGCGTCTGGGCGGTCATTACGCCGCGCTGTGGCGGCGCCAGTCCGGCGGCTTCATCCATCCCGCCATGCAGGCGGCGGGCTGACCGCCCGGGAATAAAGCGCGCGCACGGGCGGTCTATCATGCAGCCGGTGTTCCGGCTCGGCATTCGCACGCTTCCGTGCGGCTCGTCCCGCGTCTGATGTGACCAAGAACCGATGCTAAATCAAGGAGTTGTACAGGCCCCTTTGATTCCCAAAGTCGGCTCGGGCTATGCAGCAGGCGTCTACGAGCTTCGCAACCGGGGCGGTGGTGGGAGCGTGGTGGCAAACGAGGATCAGGCGCGCTTCCGCAACGTCGTGCTGCCGCATCTGCCTGACGCCTATGCGCTCGCGCGGTGGCTCACTGGCAATGCGACCGATGCCGAGGACGTGGTCCAGGAGGCGTGCTTGCGCGCTTTCCGCGGCATCGGCGGCTTTGCCGGCGGCAATGCGCGCGCGTGGTTGCTGACCATTACGCGCAATGCGGCTTACACTTGGTTGACCAGGAACCGGTCTCCGGCCCTGGTCGTGGTCGATGATCTCGAGGAGGTCGAACGCAAGGAGCTGAGCCGGGGAGTGCCGCTGGAAGGATCCCAGACGCCGGAGGCGGCGTTGATCGCAAAGGCGGATGCGACCCGCCTCGAAGCGGCGATTGCAAAATTGCCGGTTCCGTTTCGGGAGGCGTTGGTTCTGCGCGACGTGCAAGGATTGGATTATCGGGAAATCTCGCAGGTGATGAAGGTGCCGATCGGCACGGTAATGTCCCGGTTGGCGCGTGCTCGCAAGCGGCTGATGACTGATATCGGAATGGACATGCCCGCGGGCGAAAGATGAAGACTGAAATGGAAAACGATCCAACCCTGCTGGTTCATGCCTATGTCGATGGCGAGCTCGACCCGGCTCATGCCATCGAGCTCGAGCGCGCGCTCGCGACCAATGCCGAGCTGGCCGCCGAGCGCGAGCGCATTGAGGCCTTGCAGAAGGTCATTCGGGAGCGGTTGACGCCGGTCGCCGTGCCGGCAGGGCTTGCGCGCCGCGTTGATGCTGCGGTCGGGCGGGACCGGCCGACGTTGGGAGGCCTCTTCCCGCGCGGCTTCCCGCGGGCGTCCGCATTCCATGGTCCTTCGTGGGGAGCGCTTGCAGCCTCGGTCATGCTTGCGGTGGTGCTCTCGAGCGGCTCCACCTGGCTCGCGCTCCAGCCGGGAGGTTCAAGCTCCGACGATGTGACCACCGATATGGTCGTCGCCAGCCACCTGCGTGCGCTCCGGGCGCCGCAGCCCGTGGATGTCCCCTCGTCGGATCGTCACACGGTCAAGCCGTGGTTCAACGGGCGCGTGAGCGAGGCGCCGCGAGTCATCGACCTCGGCACCCAAGGCTTTCCCCTCGTCGGCGGGCGTGTCGATGTGATCGGGCGCACCCCGGTGCCGACGCTGGTCTATGGTCGTCGCCAGCACCTGATCAGCCTCCTGGAAATCCCGCAGCCGCAGGCAGGGACGCCCGCGCCGGAGCGGCGCTCCATCGCGGGCTACAACATTCTCAGCTGGACGCAGAACGGCGTTGTCTATTGGGCAGTGTCCGATGTCGCGCTGCCCGATCTTGAGGCCTTCGCCAAGGCGTTCCGTGAGGCGGCGGGCTGACCTCAGGCCAGCAGTCCCGGCATCGGTTTGGCGCGGGAGCTGTCGGGAAAAATCTTGGTCGAAAGCGCCGCCTCCTCGAGACGCAGGTGGTCCTTGAGCACGCCCTTGAGCACGCTGCGCAGATCCGTTGTCGGCTTGAGATCGCGGCCTTCGTGGAGGTTGGCGGGCTTGAGCCCCGGCCAATCCGCCACCACGCGCCCACCCTTCAGCGCACCGCCCACGAGCAAGGCAATGGTTGCGGTGCCGTGATCGGTGCCATCAGTGCCGTTGATCCGGGCGGTGCGGCCAAACTCGGTGATCACCGCGACCACCGTCTCCCGCCACGCTTCTTTCATCTCCGATTCGATTGCGGCGATCGCGCCATCGAGCGCGGCGAGCAGGTTGGCGAGCCGCCCATTCACGGCGCCCTCGTCGGCATGGGTGTCCCAGCCATCGAACGCGAGCGCGCCGACGCGGGGGCCGTCGGGCCGCGCGAGAAACTTGGCTGCTGCCCCGGCCGATTCGGCAAAATACGCTCGCACCTGGCCGGCGCCCGCAGCGCGCGGTTGCTGGGCATCCATCCCGCCGGCGCGGGCGATGGTGGCGAGCCCCAGTCGCTCTTCCAGCGCCCGCGCCAGCACGGGATCCGTATGGCGATAGAGATCGAGTACCCGCGTCAGGGTGTCATCGCTTGCCGGCGGCAGCCGCCGCGGCGTCCATGACATGACTGGCGCCGGTCCGCGTACGACGAGAGGCGCAATCGGGCCAATTGCGAAAGCGTCCTTGCTGCCGCCTGCCGCATGTCCACCTGGTTGCAGCGCGGCCAGCGCGCGGTTGAGCCAGCCGCTGTCGGCCGCCCCGGGTGAGCCAACCCCGCTTTCCAGCACGTCCTGGCCATCGAAATGTGAGCGCTCGCGGTACGGCGTTGCCACCGCATGCACGATGGTCGCGCTGCCTGCCTTGTAGAGGCGGTGAAGGTTGGGCATCGCGGGGTTCAGCGCAAAGAAGGAGTCGAGCGGCAGCGCCGGCGCGGCACTTCCGAGGAGAAGCGCCTTTTCGCCGCGCAGCCGCGCCCATTCGGGGTCTCCGACCGGGGCCACGGCGGCCAGGCCATCGAGCGCTCCGCGCAAGACGACAACCAGCAAGCGGGGGTCACGGCCTTCTGCGCGCGCGAGCCTTGGCACATAGGCCCAGGCGAAGAGCGCGCCCGAAGCCAGCAGGAGCTCGCGGCGGCTCGGAGCATGTCGTGTCA
>Ga0306921_10009961_pt1 | contig 10091 bp, 9 predicted proteins | sample sta12Cox44000080_FD_203760 | JGI IMG/M metagenome (GOLD analysis project Ga0306921, IMG submission 203760) | Lab enrichment of tropical soil microbial communities from Luquillo Experimental Forest, Puerto Rico - statoxic.12C.oxic.44.000.080 (v2)... | ecosystem: Environmental > Terrestrial > Soil...
CTGTACCGCTTGTTGGAGTGTCTAGCGCGGCCAACAAATGCAGCAGTGTACTTTTTCCCGCGCCTGATGGTGCAACGACTGCGACCATCTCGCCTTTGCGCAGAATCAAATTCGCATCAACCAAAACCTCAACATTTTTCTCGCGCGCACCGTAGGTTTTCTTCAATCCGCGCGCTTCCAGGATCGCTTCTGAAGTGGCATCCATACTTTTTGCCGACCCAACTCCTCTGAATCCCGAACTTTCCTGCCGAAACTTTGGCGATCCGCTCGCTTTTATCTGCGCCGCCGCTACTAGCTAAGATGCCTACCCAGCCTTTCAGGCGACCTGTGCGGCAAATCGCACTTTTCTGGGTCTACTTGCCCAATCTTTTCCCTTTTTCATCCACCCTTTGCCCACGGCACAACCGTGCGAAATCGCTCACTCGCCGAGCAATTTTAACCGGAGCCCTTTCAACACCTTGCACCAGGTCTAGGCGGTGCCCCTCTGGCACTGGCACCCGTTTCCGCTAACCTCGTCGCACAATGCAAGATACAGGAGCAAACCGGCAACCAAACGTTCCGGGCCGCATGATACTAGTCCCGCCTGCCTGCCTCACTCGAACCTCAGTATCTCGACGGGCAGAAGCCGCGAAGCTTCTCTTGCCGGCCACAACGTCGCCAAAATGGCAATCCCCATCGCCGCCAACGCTATCCACACACCGTCTCTGAAGCTTGGATGAAACGGAACGAACGCCACCGCATACACCTGCGGGTCTAGCGGAATGAGGTGATAGGTTCCCGCGACCCAGCAGAATGCATATCCAGCGATTAGTCCAAGTAGTGTTCCGGTCGCGCCGATGGCGATTCCCTGCAAGAGAAAAAGTCTTCGCACCTGTTCGCGCCGCGCTCCCATCGAAAGCAGCACGGCGATATCTTTAGCTTTGTCAGTGACCGTCATCGACAGCACCGCTAAAATGTTCAACCCCGCCACAAAGGTAATCAGCCCGATAAAGATTGCGGTCACCAGTTTCTCGAGACGGAGCGCGCGGAACAATGCCCGATTCTCTTCCATCCAGGTGGCTGTGGAAAACCCCGGCCCCGTCTCCTGCTCCGCTCGTGCGCCGATTTCCGACGCCAACTCGGGGTTATCGAGGCGGAACTCCAGTACGTTAACGATGTCCCCGACTCCGGCAAGCGCTTGCGCTGCGGGCAAGCCTGCGAAGCACCAGTTTTCGTCGTAATCGTAAAAGCCGGAATCAAATACGCCCGCGATGCGGAATCTCCGCGTGCGTGGCATCAATCCGAACGGCGTGAGCCGTCCCTGCGGGCTCGTCAACGTCACGTAGTCTCCCACCTGCAGCTTCCATTCCTCTGCAAGCTGCTTGCCGACGACCAATCCCTCGATACCGTCCGGATCCGAAGCAAAATCCAAGTGTCCGGCGGAAAGTTTCTGCAAGGCTTCGTCGCTTTTTTTCTCGAGCTCGGGCTCAATGCCCTTAATCACCACGCCGCGCGCCTGGCCCCCAAAGGACAGCAGCACCGTCTGGTAGATAGCCGGTGTAACCGAGCGTACCCCTGGAATTTTTTCGAGTTTAGCGGCCAGCGCTTCGTAATTCTGGATTCCGCTCGACCCCGGCCGCGTCAAGGAGATGTGCGCCGTGACGCCCAGCAAGCGGTCTTGCAGCGTTTCCCGGAAACCGCTGTTCATCGCAAGTGTTATCACGAGCGTCGCGACGCCAGCCGCTACACCCGCGATGGAGAACACGGTGATCAGTCGGAGAATGACCGGCCGGTTTGGCGACCTCAGGTAACGTTTCGCCACAAACCATTCGAAGGTCATGGCGCCGCGCTCTTCCCTTACGCCTTGGCGCTTTGTGAAGCGTCGGAATCACCGCGATGCGCTTCGGGGCGGAGTTGCGGGAAAAGAACGACGTCGCGTATCGAATGGGAATCGGTCAGAAGCATGGTCAAGCGGTCGATGCCGATCCCTTCCCCGGCCGTTGGCGGCATGCCGTGACACAGTGCCCGGATGTAATCCACATCCAGTTGCTTCGGCGCCTCGTCTCCACCCTGCGCAATCTGCGACAAGAACCGTCGTTCTTGTTCCGCGGGGTCGTTCAACTCCGAAAAGCCGTTCGCGATCTCCATTCCCGCTACATAGATCTCGAAGCGCTCGACGAGCGAAGGATCCTCCGGCTTCTGCTTGGAAAGCGGCGAAATTTCGATGGGGAAATCATAAAGAATGGTCGGTTGAACGAGCTTGGCCTCGGCAACCGCTTCAAAGAGCAGTCCGGTCCACTCGCCGTCGGCCGGCTGTCCTTTTGGCGTCACAAGTTCCCCCTGATTCGCCTTCGCCCACTGGTTGTAGCGCTCCGTCGCTCGCTTCGGTCCACCGGAAGTCGACAACTCCTCAAGCGTTGGCGCCGCGCCTGCCCCTTGCGGCCAATATTTCACAATTGCTCCCCTCATCGTCAGGCGCTCCATCTTTCCGAAATCCAGCCCGACTTCCCCATATTTCACCACGGTTGAACCTGTAATGGCCTTTGCGATCTGTGCAAACAGCTCTTCGTTCATCACCATCAGGTCTCTGTAGTTGCTGTAGGCCTCGTAAAATTCCAACATCGTAAATTCCGGATTGTGTTGCGTGGAAATTCCCTCGTTCCGGAAGTTGCGGTTGATTTCATACACGCGATCCAGGCCGCCGACGGTCAGCCGTTTCAAATACAGTTCCGGTGCAATGCGCAGATAAAGGTCGAGATCCAGGGTATTGTGGTGTGTCACGAACGGCCGCGCCGCCGCGCCTCCGGCGATCGGGTGCATCATCGGCGTTTCGACTTCGATGTACCCGCGGCTGTCGAAGAATTTCCGTAGTTCCCGGATAATCCGAGCGCGCGTCTGAAAAATCTCCCGGGATTTCTCATTCGCAATCAGGTCCAGATACCGCTGCCGATAGCGCAGTTCGACGTCCGCAAGTCCATGCCACTTTTCCGGCAAAGGCAGGAGGGCCTTCGAAAGAAAGAAGATTTCCTCGACCCAGACGGAAAGCTCGGCGGTCTTCGTCCGGAACATGTGCCCGCGCACTCCGATATGATCGCCCAGGTCCAGCAAATGGAAAAGTTGGAATCCCTGCTCTCCCACTACGTCCTTCTTTACATAAATCTGGATCTTCTTGCCCGCCCCCAGTAGGTGGGCAAACCCGGCCTTGCCCATCAAGCGGTACGATACGATCCGCCCCGCTACCCGGATTTCCTTTTTGTTCGCTTCCAGATCGCTACCGGCGGTCTCAGAATATTTGGCCAGCAAGTTTGCCGGCGTATCCGTCCAGCGAAACTCCCGCGGAAACGCCTCATAGCCAAGCGCTTGAATCTGTTCGAGTTTTTTTTGCCGCTGTTCGAACTGGTCTAGGGGCTCGAATTGCAAGTGGAAGCCGTACCTTTCCTCAGTGCCGTCTCAGGAGTATAAATGCGGCTGCTTGACCAGGGCAAGGAACCGCGCCATTCCTCGCCATATCAGCTCAGGAGTCCCCGTCCCGCTCTCCACCCTAAATTAACGACTGTGGAATTGTTATAATTTTGACATACCCCGCTTCCCCGCTTGACGGAGGTCCGTTGTGCGTTCCTGCCTTAGTTCCTCTCGGAGAGGTCCCGGGGCTTCCGGCGAGCGAATTACCGGTTTCGTCGCTGACCTTTCGAAAGTGTTCTTTTTCCTCCGCTTCCCTTCTTCCGGCGCGGCCCGGCTATCTTGCCCATAGACGGACGGCCCTCCTCAAGGGACAATATTAGTTTCCCGGGCGGATGGCTGACGCCTGATGCAACCTATTCGAGGCCTCCCACCTTCTATTAGGTTCATATGTGCTCCTCGACCACCGTCTTAGGGACAACTCTTAGGGGGACTCGGCGCATCCGTTCTTCTAGTGGCGCCGCCATTGGACAGTTGGCCCGTCAACGACCAGCCGAGCCGGTTGCGTGGACCGAAGCGGAAGCCATCCGCCGCGCACAAGCGGGGGAGTCCACCGCTTTCGAGTTTCTTTATCAACTTCACAGCCGGCGCGTCTATGCCTTGTGTTTGAGGATGGTCGGTAACCCGGCCGACGCGGAAGACCTGATGCAGGAGGCTTTCCTCCAACTTTTCCGCAAAATTGGTACGTTCCGTGGCGAATCGGCCTTTTCCACCTGGCTCCACCGCATGACCGTTAACGTCGTGTTAATGCGGTTGAGAAAAAAGTCACTTCCCACCGATTCGTTGGAAGAGACCTTGGAGCCCGATGCGGAAAATAGCGGGCCGAAACGTGATGTTGGAGCGCCCGACTTGCGGCTTTCGGGCGCGGTAGACCGGGTCAATCTCGAGCGATCCATCGAGAAACTTCCACCGGGCTACAGAACGGTGTTCGTCCTTCACGATGTGCAAGGCTACGAACACAATGAAATTGCCGGCATCATGGGATGCTCGGTAGGCAATTCGAAGTCGCAGTTGCACAAAGCGCGTACCCGCCTGCGCGAACTACTCCAGGAGGAAATCCGGGAGCAGGCTCGCCAGGAACGTCACTCGGCAAAAACGCAGACGGGCTCGCAAGGTTAGGCTATGATGAACTTAACGGGTGCGTTCGATCGCGTACAAAAAGTTTCTATAGAGTTTGTCAGGGAGCGCTGCTCCCAACGGAGTTTGATGTATGCGGTGTAAGGAACTGCAAGCCGTCCTCGAAGAAGAAGGTTTGGGGCCGCTGCCCGTGGAAGCCCAGGAGCACCTTGCGGAGTGCCCCGACTGTCAGGATTTTCTGGCTGACATCTCGGCCATCGTCACGGCGGCGAGGCAATTTCCCGCGGAGGTTAATCCGCCGGATCGGGTCTGGATTTCTTTGCGTGCACAATTAGCCGCGGAAGGCATCATTCGCGAAGAGGTTCCGGTTGGACTCTCTGCCAAGGTTCCCTGGTGGCAGGGCATTTCGCAATTCTTTCAACCGCGCGTGCTAGCCTCAGTCGGCGCTGGTCTGCTCGTGGTTCTGGCGGGCGCGTATTTCGCGAAGCGCCCGGTTCCGGGCAGTGTTTCGCAAAATTCCCCACCCGCCGAGCCGCAAATTAGCGCGGTCGCTAAGAGCGATGCACCGGCTCCTGCAAAGCCAGCCCCGGCGGCGGCGGTCAAAAGCGAATCCGTTGTGGTCCATCGCGTGAGCGTGTCTCCTCCGCCTCCCCGCAAATCCCCTGACCTCAGGCCTTCCCCTTCCGAGAACGCCTTGTTGGGTGAGGCTGCCGTCGCCTTGAGCAGAACTGAGAATGAGCTGCCCGGCCCCAGTAACGCCATGGCGGACGCCGCGATGCGCGCGAATCTGCGCACTCTGAACGAATTCATCGCCGAATGCAAAGACCGCTTGGCGCAGAATCCTCAAGATCAGTTGACCCGCGAATATCTCAACGTTGCCTACCAGCAGAAAGCGGAACTATTGTCGGCCATGATGGAGAGCGGAAGGAGCGAACACTAAATGTGGCATTTCACGGAACGTGGTGTTGTCACTGTTTTAGGCGCCGGACTGCTCCTCGGCTCTGGCGGCATCTCTCTAGCGGCCACTCCTGAACAGCAGGAGAGGCATTTCAAGGTGAAGGAGCGGCCGTTGGTTGTTCTTCAGAACATCGTCGATGGCCGCATTGAAGTGAAATCCTGGAAAAATCCCGAGGTTGTGGTGACCAGTTCTGCTGCTTCGGACAAAGTAGCCATCGACGTGGAGCAAGTCGGCGACCGTATCGACATCAACGCCAGTTCCCTGGTTGATGCCGCGCAACCTCACGGGGCGGAAGCTAACTTCCAGCTGATTGTGCCTGAGCAAACCGAGCTCCAGCTAAAAACCCAGACCGGCCTTATCCTGGTCGAACAGGTGAACGGCGACATGAAACTCCAGAGCGTGGCCGGCGATGTTCATCTCAAGGAAGTTTCCGGTTACATCATCGTAAAGACAACCGGAGGCTCGCTTGTCTGCACGCTTTGCTCTGGGAAGCTCGAATTTACCTCCATCACGGGTAGCGCCCAGGTCGTTCAGCCTTCGCTCAACAGCGTCAATCTGATGACCACGACCGGCAACATTCTCTACGACGGTGATTTTGTTCACACGGGCTTTTATCAGATGAACAGCGGGCGCGGTGTGATTGAGGTGCGTTTTTCGGGTAATGATTCCTTTGACCTCAAAGCCGAAACCAGCAGCGGCACGGTCGATAATCAGGCAGCCGCTTTTCTTAAGCCGGACTCTCACGGCAACCGCACCAATAACGACAAGTTCAAGCGCGGCTTGTTCGGAACGGTCGGTCAGGGCCTCGCCAAGGTCGAACTCTCCTCCTACAGTGGTACAATCCGAATTCTAAAGCGCGATTAATCCGCGCATCCGGAATTGTGAATCAGACCCTTATTGGCCGGGGCGCGCAGCCCCGCTCACAGGTAGTATGCCTGGCCGGTTTCATGGGTGCAGGTAAAAGCACGGTCGGCTCCCGCCTGGCACGTCAACTCGGCTGGCACTTCGTCGATCTTGACCAGCGCATCGAAGAAGCCGCAGGTATAACCATTCCCGAGTTTTTCGAACGTCATGGCGAGCCGGCATTTCGCCAGTTCGAAGCCGAGCAACTGCGCGCTGCGATCGGCCGCGCTGCTGAGTTCAAGGAGCCGACGATTCTTGCTCTCGGCGGCGGCACCTACGCCCAACCCGGTGCCCCCGAATTCCTTCGTAACTCCGCCATACCGGTCATTTGGCTCGATACTCCCATTGACGTCCTTCTCTCGCGCTGCATGACAATGACGGGCCGGCCTCTTTTTCGCGACGAAGCCAGCTTCCGTGCCCTTCATGCCCAGCGCCTGCCTTCCTACCAACTCGCGGACTTTCGCATCGATAGCTCGGGCGATTCCGCCGCAGTGGTAGCCGAGATTCTTCGCCGTGGCCTGGTCGGAACCCAGGCTGGAGAGGCCGAATCGCATTTGGCTGTCGAAAAACCACAGCCCTAAGGGGAATTCATGCGCGATCAATTGTTGGGGTTGAATCGCTCCGCCATTCTTGTTGCGCTTGCTGCTGCCGCGTTCGCCTGCGCTATCGTTTCTTTCGCCGATCAGAAGAAGATTCCCGCGGGCTCTCTTTTTGTGCCCGAAAAGGGCAAGTTCGACATTCTTCTCGACGGCAAATCCGTGGGACGCGAGGAATTTGACATTGCACCCGGCGGCGCCGGCTGGATTGCAAAAGGCGCTACGAAGCTGAATCCGCCCGGCTCTCCGGCTTCAACCGTTACCGGAAATCTCGTACTTCAGCCCGATGGCGTCCCCGTCAGCTATGAATGGACCTCCCAAACTGAAAAGACCAATAGCGCTCACATCGTGTTCGTTGGTGGCGTCGCCAAGATGACGCTCGAAATGCAAGGGGCGCGACCCTTTGAGCAGGACCTCACCTTCAGTTCGCCCCTCATCGCCATACTCGACAACAATCTCTATCACCAGTATGCGATCTTGGCTCGTATCTACGATTGGTCGAAACGGGGCACACAAACCTTTTCTGTCTTGATCCCGCAGGACCTCACCCCGGGCACGATCACCGTCGATTGGGCGGGCGCCCTCACTGCCGACGGAAAAACCTACGAAGGTCTGAGAGTCGTCACCTCGGATCTTGAGGTCGTCCTTTACCTGGATCCCAATCACAAACTCGTGCGAATGGAAGTCCCTTCCGCCAAAGTTGTGGTTGTCCGCCAGTAACTTTTTTGCTGGGGTTCCGCCTCGAGCTACCGGCAGCTAACTCGGGGTTCAGTCTGGCGTCAGGCGCTCGCTTCTAGCCGTTCTTTGCCGAGGAAGCTTCAATCGTGGTCTGGTAGCTGATGGCCATAATCCATTTGCCGTCCCGTTTGATCCACAGCCGTGTTACTCGCAGCGGCTTACCGGTGTAGGGCTGGTGCAGGCTCGTCATCACGATCGAATCGCCAAATTCATACGTCTGCACCGAGATCACTGGTGGAGGCAGGGCCCCGCGCCCCGTTTGCTTCTGCAGATTCAGGGTTGCAATCCGGTCCGCTTTGGTCAGCGAATGCTCATTCGTTGAACCTAGCATGGTGAACTCAGCCGCAATATGCGGCGCCCAGCTAAGGGAATCGTGGTTGGCAACCGCGGTTTCGAGGGCTTCCCACGAGGCCAACATCTCCTGCTCGGCATCGCTTTTCGGCCTGAATGGCACCGTTTTGCACGGATTCTCGCATGTCCTCGTGCCGGCGTCCGCCGGCCCACCCGCTTCGCGGCCAAGGGCAACTTCATGATAAACGAGCAAGCGCCACGCCCCGCCGCGCTTCACCCACACCCGCAAGACGTGAATCTTGTCGTGATCGGACATGATCGCTTCGACTTGGCTGCGGGTCTGGCGCACTTGATTCACACCGGCTTCGCCGCCAAGAGCGGGCTTGGGAAGCGAGCTTAAGACCTCGGCACGCGAGTACGTCCGGCCTTCTGTATTCGTCCAAGTAAACTCCGCGTCCAGAAGCTTGCCTACCGCCGCGGTGTCACCCTTCGCCGTAGCTTGCACAAACTCATGATCAGCCTGAAGCGCAGTGGGTTCGTCCGCAACTGCGACTCCGTGCTTGCCGAGCGTCGCCGCCAACATGCCGCAAACCAAATAGCTCGCGGCAAGGACGTTTGTACAGAAACGTTTCACGATGTTCTCACTCCTTGGAAAGTCGCTTCCCTTCCTTATACCCGAAAGAAGTGACGGAAGCGTCCCCGGCTTCGCGCCGATGTTTCCAAAACGCACTGGTCATCCGAACACGGGTGCCGAAACTTGCAAATTCGGCCCATTGATGGTTGAAAGCAACCTTTCATAGCGTTCTTCAGTCTCACTGCTAATTTGCGACGCACCTTCTAGTTAGTTGCTCACGGAACACCGTAAAGGAGGAAGCTTTGTATTCCATAAACACTCTTCGCGTGGCTTTCCTTGGCCTCACGTGCCTGCTCGGAACGGCGGCTAGTCTTTTAACCCAGGGTCCCTCAGCCGCGGGGGCCGTCACCAAGGTCGGCGTGATTAGCATGCTGCAGGCCCTCGGCGCAACCGCGGAAGGAAAGCAGGCAGCGGCCGAACTCCAGTCGCAGTTCGCGCCCCGCCAGCAAGAACTGGAGTCACTGGACAAGCAGATTGGTGAAATCCAGCAGCGCTTGGAGAATGGCCGCGCGGCGCTCAGCGACGGAGAAAAAGCTCGTTTAACCGCTCAAGGGAATCGCTTAGCGCAAAGACTGGATCGCCGAAGACGCGAGTATCAGGAAGACCTCAACGCCGCGCAAGCGGAAATCGTGAGCAACCTCGAAACCAAGATGAGGGGTGTCGTCCACCGGTACGCCCAAGAGAACAACTACACGACCATCCTTGATTCTTCGGCTCAGAATTCCCCAGTGCTGTACGCCTCAAAGAATATCGACGTTACGCAGGACCTGGTTGGCCTTTACGACCAGGCTCACCCCGCTAAGGCGCCGGCTCCACCAGTCACGACTCCCTCGGGTGCCAAACCGCAGTAGGGCCCGATCCGGCCAGCGGAGTCATCCGCCTGTGCAAGTACCTGCAGTAAACAGGGGCCGCTAGATGACCGGCAGGATTGGCCGCACGGTATGCTCGGGGATGGGTACCTGATCGGGCACGCGAAATCGCGGAGGCCGCTTTCCGGTGAAATCCAGATACAGCTTGTGCTTCAGGATCCACTCCGGAAAATGTCCCAGACGCAAAAGGGGATACTTCATGGCTTTGCCAAAAAGGCGGCGGCCTAGCAGGTAGTAGTAGATGGGAATTCCCAGGTTGTAGACCAGATGCGCGCTCTTTGCTCGGTGGAAAAAATCCATGTTGTACCGCCAGCAGGTAAAGAAAAACTCCCACTGCAGGTCGCTGAGCTTGTAGAGCTTTGCGCCCTCGCGGTTCTCTAGCCGGGTATCCTCGAGCGGTACGAACAACGTGGGGATGACACACCACTTGGCATCCTTCAGCGCGTGCAGCAGGTCCAGTGACTGCCGTGTATCGTCGGGCGTCTCTCCGGGCAGTCCGAGGATCCAGGTGCACAGTGGGAACCAGTTGTTGCGATTCAGAATCTCCATGCCCTTCAGAATGACCTCCGGCCACTGCTCGGGACGGA
>Ga0306921_10009963_pt1 | contig 10090 bp, 10 predicted proteins | sample sta12Cox44000080_FD_203760 | JGI IMG/M metagenome (GOLD analysis project Ga0306921, IMG submission 203760) | Lab enrichment of tropical soil microbial communities from Luquillo Experimental Forest, Puerto Rico - statoxic.12C.oxic.44.000.080 (v2)... | ecosystem: Environmental > Terrestrial >...
ATAACCCGCATCAGGCATGCAAATAGAAGTAACCGTCTGCCTGGAACAGCCGCACCGGCAACCGGAACAAACCCGAAAGTTTTTCGTCGGTCAGTACGGTATCCTTCGAGCCGTCGGCAACGATTTTTCCGTCTTGCAACAGTACTACCCGCTCAATTTCCGGAATGATTTCTGCAACGTGGTGCGTGACCAGCAGAATTCCCAGCCCCGCGCGCGCCAACTCTCTCATTGCGTCTCGAAGTTCGGCCTGGCCTGCGATGTCCAGCGCGTTGCTCGGCTCGTCGAAAAGCAGCGTCCGTGGATCGTGCACTAGCGCTCGAGCAATCAGCGTGCGCTTCGCTTCCCCCGACGACATCTCTGCCACCGGCCGCCTCGCCAAATGTGAAACGCCGAGCCTTTCGAGCGCCGCTTCCGCGCGCGCACGGTGTTCTGCCTGTGGCTGGTGGTTGGGAAAAATTCGCGTGCTGCTGAAAAACCCCGAAAGCACCACATCCAGTCCGGTCGCGTCGGTGGTGCAGGCAGCCAGCAAATCCGGCGAGACGATTCCCAGCAGCGATCGCAACTCAAAAATATTCCAGCGCTCCCGCCCCAGAATTCGAATCCCGGAATCGTCTCTGGCGAGCGGATAACATTCCCGGGTCAGCGTCTTGATCAGCGTCGACTTTCCACAACCATTTGGGCCGAGGATGCAAAGGTGTTCGCCCTGCTCGATGCGCAGCGATACGCGGTCGAGCGCGAGATTCTCGCCGCGGATCACCGAGATATTCCTTAACTCCAGCAGCGGCGCCGATCCTTCAGGCACAGGAATCACTCGTGAACATAGACTGCCAATTATAAGGAATGCGGCGGCCGGAAAAAAAAGGAGGCGAAAAGGGTGAGTTTCCGCCTCCCGGGGTGGGGTGGGTGTTGCCATCCAAACCCTTAAGCGGAAAACAGCAGCGCCTGCCCTGCCAGGCAGGGCTGCATCTCACTCGCGGTTCGCGACTGCCATCGCGAAGGAGACTCACCACTTGAGGGCTTGCATTTGGCGTTTTCTAACACCCCGAACTTCGGGTGTCAATCAAAAAAGGCCGATACATTTCGCTTGTCCGCTCAATGGATTACTGTTTTGTGGCCACGGTCCAGGATTTCTCAAACATTGCCGACCGGCGAGGGAGGGCTGTAAGGCTTTTGGTGTTAATGAGATCCGGACAGCCGTGCCACCATGTTGCGGGCATTCTGTCCGCCATCAATCAGTGGCGGATAGCCCGAACCGACAGCCCCACACTCTAAGGCTTGTTTGGTGCGCGAATGTCGTCTCCGCGCCTCAACACAAGTGCTACCAGTCCCGCCAAAAGCCCTCCTGCGACGACCACCGCCTCCCAGACAAGCCCTGCGGCCAGGACAAGATACGGGGCGGCCCCAAATGGGGACAACAGCCCGACAAGTGCCGCCTCGCGTACCCCAATCCCACCTTGCGTTAGTGGCAGCACAGCCGCGAGTTTCGCCAGCGGCCACGCAAAAAACCAATCGCGCAACGGCAATTGCAATCCGCAGGCCTCGGCAAGCTTTGCTGTCAGAACCAGAAAACTCGCTTGAATCGCTGTTCCGAGCAGCCATGCCATAAAAAGCACCTGTGGCGCCACAGAGACAGCTCGCAACGCGTGCCGCAGGCGAGCCAGGCGTCGCCGAAACCTCACCGATCGCCCACGTAACAAAGGACGATAGAACAGCAGCGTACACGCGATCAGGACTGCAAGCCCGGCAGCCAGGTACAAGATTATCTTCTTTGCCTGCGACTGAATATTTCCCGGCAATGAGCCCGGCAACAGCACAAGGCCCAACAGAACCAGGCCGGCCTGCGCCGCCACGTCTACGAATCGATCCGCAACATTCCCCGCGAGCACCCCCGCAGGATTCGGGCTTCGCCGCAAGCCCACCGCCAACCGCACCAGGTCGCCTCCGATAATCGAAGGCAAAAACAATGTGCCGAACAAACCTCCCGTATAGCACTGCGCACTAGTCCGGAAGTCCAATTTTCCACCCGCGGTGTTAACCACCATCTGCCACTTCGCGATGCCCACCGTGTGGGCGCACAAATATCCAGACAAAACTCCAAGAAAGGTCGTCAAGGGAATTCGCCGCATCGCTTCACTGAGCAGGTCGAGAGGAAGAAAACAGAGGAGTATGCCGATTGCGGCCCCGGCGGCCAACCAACGCAGAAGGATCACCCAGCGCGCGCGGGTGCGATTTTCGCTGTGATGGACGCCGATCATTCAGGAGCGACAGCCTAGCTGCCGAAAATCTCGTTGATCTTGCCCGCCAACTGGAAATCTAGGTTGCTGATTCCTTTCACGCTGTGCGTGTTCAGGTCTATGACCACTTTGTTCCACACGTTGAACCACTCCGGGTGGTGGTTCATCCCCTCTGCCACCAGCGCCACCTGGGTCATCTTACCGAAGGCCGCGGCAAAATCCTTGCACTCAAAGGCCCGGTGCAATTTCCCATTCACCAGGCTCCAGCCCTGGGCGTTCTGCAATTGTTGCTGAATCTCCGCGTCGCTCAATTTTTGTGCTGGCATTGGCGTCCCTCCGAAAAACAGCTTCCGCCACCGGTTCCCATTATGCGTGCGCTGCCAGTCCAGCGGCAACAACTCCAAACGCTTGGTCGCTTCCCCGCACAATTGAACGGGCTCCCGATTTCCAGTACGCTTAGTGTTTCGCTTCCAGCGAATTTCCGCCCTGTGCGTTCATTCTCAGCCTTGCGGATCGGAGACGGCCGTGAAAAAGAAAATTCGTGCGATTCAATACGGAATCGGGCCCATTGGTGCATCCATTCTCAAGCTCATGCGCGAGAAGGACGCTATTGAAATCATGGGCGCCATTGACAACGATCCCTCCAAAATCGGCAAGGATCTCGGCGAAGTTGTCGGGGCCTCCGACGCTCCCTGGGGGGTGAAAGTCTCCGGCGACGCCAAGGGCATACTGGAGCAATCCGCCGACGTGGTCATGCATACCACCTCGTCTTCCCTGCCAAAGGTCGTCGAGCAGCTTCTAGCCGCCCTCGAAGTCGGCTCCTGCGTAGTCTCGACCTGCGAAGAGCTCTCTTACCCCTTCCGCACCTATCCCGAGCTTGCCGCGCAACTCGACAAATCCGCCAAGGAGAACGGTGTCGCGCTGGTCGGCACAGGGGTAAACCCCGGGTTCGTCATGGACAAGCTGATCATCACCCTGGCCGCGGTCTCGCAGCGCATTGACCATGCCAAGGCCCTGCGCATCGTCGACGCTTCCACGCGCCGGGAGCCCTTGCAGAAAAAGATTGGCGCAGGTCTTAGTGTGGAGGAATTTCGCGCAAGGGTGCAAGAGGGCACCATTAAGCATGTCGGCCTGCCCGAATCGGTTGCCATGGTCGCCGATTCTCTGGGTCTGCGTATAGACCAAATTACCGAAACCATCGAACCCAAGGTCGCCAGTGAACGTGTCGAGACCGAATTTCTCGCCGTGGAAGCAGGTCAGGCCGCTGGGGTCCATCAGATCGCCCGTGGTCTGGCCGACGGTAAGGAACTTGTCTATATGGAGCTTCAAATGTACGTGGGGGCCAAAGATCCTGCCGATACCGTCGAACTCCAGGGCCATCCCAACATCAGCCTGAGCATTCCCGGCGGCTCGCATGGCGATATCGCCACCGCCTCGGTTGCCGTCAACTCTATTCCTTCCATTCTTGAAGCCCCCTCCGGCCTTCGCACCTCGCGAGAACTGTCGATCGGCTTCTTCCCGCCCAGAGGCTACAAGTAGTGATTCCTAGCCTTTGGCATGCTTGTGGCGCGTTTCGCTCACGCTCTACTGGTTCCAAAACCGCATTACCGCGGAATAATCCAGGTCTTCCTTAGCCTCGCCCTTCACGTAGCTGTAGACTTCGCGGGCGGCCGCCGTCGCAGGCAACGCCACTCCAAGCTGATTTCCGAGGTCCAGCAACAAACCCAGATCCTTGTGCATCAAGCGCAGCGGAAAACTGGGCTTGTATTCTCCCCTCACCATCAACGGTGCCTTCAGGTCCAGCACGCCCGAGCGCGCCATGCTTGACTGCATCACCTCAATCAATTGCAACTCGCTCAAGCCCGCCTTGCCTACGATCGCTAAGGCTTCCGCCATCACACCCACTTGCAGCGCCAGAATTCCATTCATCGCCAGCTTGATCGTCTGGCCCGCACCATTCGGGCCCAGGTGAAACCACTTCTTCCCCATCACTCCGAGCACGGGTTCTATGGCGCGGAGTGTTTCCGGGTCGCCGCCTATCATAAAGACCAGATTCCCTTCACGCGCGCCCCAATCCCCGCCTGTGACCGGAGCATCCAGAAAGCGGACATTCCGTTCCGTACAGGCCGCCGCGATCTTACGCGCCAGGGCGGGCGAAATCGTGCTTGAGTCCACATAAACGCTTCCCGGACGCAGCCCGCCGAGCGCGCCGTCTTGTTTGCCCTCATGTCCCCAGAGAACCTCTTCCAACGCCGGTGGGTCGCTCACAATCGTAAAAAGAATCTCTGAGCGCTCCGCCACCTCGCGTGGATTCTGGGCAAGCTTCGCACCGGCGGCGACCAACTCCGATGCCCGCTCCGGCGTCCGATTCCACACCGTTACGGTGTGGCCTGCCTTCAATAGGTTCATGCTCATCGGCCGGCCCATCAATCCAAGGCCTATAAATCCGATCTTTCGAGAAGGGGATGCGCTACTCACGGAATGCCTCCTGACCTGATTTCCACATGCTCAAAGCAGGCGGGAAAATTGTAGCTGATTCGCGGAAGTCCGCGCTTGCATCAATAAATTTTCAAACTGCCTTTGGACGTTGCGGGAGGGAGATCAGAGGGACAGAGCGAGAAGAGGATACGCCGGACCCTGCACTGGCCGCTGCTGCTTGCTGGTTTCCCTGCTCCGCCGCAGAACCCCCGGCCTGTGTGGGTTCTTCGGCTTCCTCTGGCGCCTCTTCGATCTTGTGGATGAATTGATAGGGGATTTCCCAGCGAAAGTAGCTTCGTTTCCCGCGTTGCTCGACGTGCTGTTCCAGGAAAATCGATCGCCCGGAGTCGGCCGCGAACCTTCCGGAAGCGGGCAAAAGCACATCGCCCACACGATATTGCACAACGACACGGCGCCCCAGAAATTGTGCAAACGAAGCCATTCCGGCCACTCTGCTTGTGGGTCACCAGAGGGTCAATAGTACCAATGGTCTGTTACTTCTCCGCGTGTGGAAAGCTAAAAACACTCGACTTAGGCCGCACCGTCAAATCTCCAGCCACTAGTACCCCCGCAGCGGAAAACACTCCATATCCCAAAACCGCCTCCAGCACACGCGCGGCCCACTGCTCGCCGGGAAACGTTGTGCCTCCCAGGTATATGGCCAACAAAGCCCCGAAAATCCCGCACAGTGCTCCCATGACCCGAGTGAAGCGGGATAATTCCAATTCCCCCCGGCATCCGGGACACTCCATGCCGTAGGAATGCGCCAGAGCTGCCGTCCAAGGCACTCGAACAAAGCACAGTGGACACAAACGCTTTCCCATTTGGCACTCGCCCCGACTACCTCTGCAAATCCGAAACAACGGCTTCTGCAGCGCGTCTTCCACTGGCCAAAGCGCCGTTTATGGATGCATTGTCCCGATGATCGCCGCAGGTGTAGACGCCCGGCCGTATGCGCACTGGCCGTTCGGGCGGCTCAAGCGTCCCTGGATATTGTTGCGGCTGCGCGTGCGTGATGCGGTAGCTGCGCAGGAATCGCCAGGTACTGGCGATCTTGCCGAACCAGCTTTTCATCTGTGCGATGATGAATCCCCCCAATTGCACATCCGTCAACTGGTGTGTGCCGAGAACAGCCGCTGACACCAGATGCTTGCCCGTCGGCGCATAACCCGGAGCCACGAGCGAAACCACCGCAAAATTGTTTACTGGTCCCGCGCCATCCCCATTCAAAACGAGAATCGGCTCGGCAACGGGCGGCTCATCGGCAGCGTAATAAAAGCAGGTCACGCTCCGTGACGCAGGCTCCACTTCCCCCACCAGGTGCGCCGCTGACGGTCCATCGGCGGCGATAACAATCGCCCTGGCGCGCAGGGTCTCGCCGCCGGCCAGTCTCAGCTCGTTTTCGTGCAGCGCCTCAACGCTCGCGTTCAACCGAACGGCGCCGGCGGGAAATTTCTCCGCCAGTTGGGCGGGTATCAGCCCCATACCCCGCGCTGGCAACGCCGCATCACCTTCCGACAACATCTTGAGCACAAACTCAAACATCCGGCTCGACGACTTCAACTCGCCATCCAGGAGAATCCCACCGATGAGCGGCCGGAAAAACCGGTGGATCATTTCGTTCGAAAAACCTTCCACCGTCAGCGCTTCCTTGGTGCTGCGGTCGGGCCGCAGAAAAATCTGTTCGATTGAGCTTCGCCGTAAACGGCTGCGCAGCCGTGCGATCCGCAGTTTGTCCATCAGCGTCCCGAACTCCGATTGCCACGTCGCTTTCCACGACCCGCCCGTCCGCCAGGGATCCACCAGTCTGTTCATGCGTCCCGCATACCAGGAAATCACACCGGGGACGAACGGCTTCAACTCCAATCGCGTGCAATCCAGTGCCCGCTTCGCTTCCGGATAGGCGGTCAGCAGCACCTGGAACCCGCGGTCGAGCAGGAAGCCGTCCATGGCGTCGGTGCGTACGCGTCCGCCAATTCCGTCGGAAGCTTCCAGGATCTGAAAGCCGATTCCCTTTGCTTGCAGTTCGCGCGCGCAGCACAATCCTGCCAGACCCGCGCCAACGATGATCACGTCCGCACTGGATGGCATTCGCCCGTTTTCCTTGGACGACCCGAACAACCGTTCCGAACCCGCTGAACCAAGGCAATATCCTCTGTCAATTCCGGGATGTTAGGCAAGTCTTGCCGGCCGCCGAGACAGGTCTATAAGCGCCGGAGGCGTTTTGCCCGATTGCATCTTCTACGGCGTCGACAATGCCACAACCAGCGAATCTCGTGCCCGAGAAAGGTTGGCTCACCCCTCGGCTCCGCCGCACCCCGTTAATAAGCCAGTGTTCGTTGTGCTGCCGCGGTTCCCGCGTATTTCTGAATATAGTTCCTAACCGCAACCTTACGCACGGTATTGTCCGAGCTCATATAGCGAACCGAGCCAAACACTGGCCTCACCGGCGCCCAGGGACGGTCATAACGTCCGAGCACCCAGAAAATTCCACTGTATGAATTCGGGTCCCGGCCGTCCAGACCATATTTATTGTTCAGGTGGATCATGATCTCTGCTGCTTCCTTCGGCGTCTTTGTCCACTCGAGAATCTTCTTTCCCCACAACATACGGAGATAATTGTGGATCTTGCCTTCTGCCACCAGTTGCCGCTCCGCGGCGTTCCACAAAGGATCGTGCGTTTGCCCAGATTCAAATTCCTCGAGCGAATACACGCGCTCCCTCTGATTCTTTGTGTGCTCGCCCAAGGTCCTCTTTGCCCAGTCCGGCAAGGACTCATATTTGTCGTAGTCTTGCCGATGAGCGCTGAAGTTAAAGCCTACCTCTCTCCAGGTAACGATCTGGTCGAGAAAGGCTTCCGAATTCGCGCTCATCCTCCACCAGCCTTCGCGGCTGCCCGTCACTCGCAACGAAACATTCTCCGGCTTCCAGTTCTCGCCCCTGGCAAGTTCAGCAAACACCTCATGCACGCTGAGGTGGCCGAAATGCAGGTAAGGCGAAAGCCCGCTGGCGGTATCGAGATCCGGCTCATTCCGTTCTTGCTCGTACCGAGGAAGTTTATTTGCCAGGAAGTCCGCGAGTCGCGATTTCGCTTGGCTATTTCCGCCGCGTGACTCGGTGGGTTTCACTTCATGATCAATTTTGAGCAAGTTTAAGTAAGCGGGATCCGAGAGCGACGCCTCGGACGCCGGCGGCCAGTCTTTTCGGATTTTCGCAGGCAGCAAGGCAGGCGCAAGTTCCGCATTCAACAGCGGATCGCGAGAAGGGAATTCGCTCAGGTGTTTCGGTAGTTCCCGCTGCAGATACCGCCTAAAATCGAGGGCGCGCCCCATGGCCGACCTGCAGGCGGAAACCGGCAGCAGCCCATTCGAGTCGACAGCCTCGAGCCGGATGGGCACCTGCTTCCCCGCGCTCTCAACCATCCGCGGCAGGAAAAAACAAGGATATTCGTCGGTGACCAGAATACATGCCCCTTCTGCCAGTGTCGCGAGGAGGCCCTTGCCCGCAGCCTCGGCGGGTTCGACATAGGGATAGTAGAGGACGGCCTGGTCCCGGCATGTCTGCGCATTGTCCGCCATGCCGTCCATCACAAACCGGTGCATCCGGTCGCTTGCCCACCGGTAGCCGATGCGCAGCGCTTCGAGAATCACTAGCGGCTTGTTGAGCGCGGCGCAATGTTCCAGTGCGCGGTCGAGAGCAAAATTAAAGTGCAGCCGCCGATTGGCGATCATCCAATAGAGGACGTAACTGCCAGTCTCGCGGACCCCCGCCTGGTTGATCGTGCGAATGCGAATTTTAGGAACCGTTCCCATCGCGCTTCTCCGCTTGGCCTGACGTCGGCTCGAAGCGATTCCTCGGCCGGAGCGCCGCCGCCCGCCCAGTTGACTTTTCCCGCTGACGCGATAAAGTCTGCTTCGCTTCCGCGCCATAAACTCAAGGAGTTCGTATGACACGCACAATTCTCGGCAGTTTTCTCTGCAGCCTGTTGCTGTGGGCGCCTGGAATGGGACAAGGACAAAAACCCGCCGACAAGTCTTACGTCTTGAAGGCGGCGCGGCTCTTTGATGGTAAAAGCAATTCCGTTTTCACGCCAGGGCTGGTTGTCATTACCGGCGACAAAATTAGCGGCGTCGGCTCAAGCGCCGCCATTCCTCCCGGCGCGCAGGTCATCGATCTCGGCGATGCCACGCTTCTTCCGGGTTTCATTGACGCGCATACCCATCTAACCTTTCCCTACTCGGAGGACTACAAGCAGTCTCGCCTCAACACTCTCCAGAAAACCGTGGCCGAACAAGCTCTCGACGCGAGCGTCAATGCTCGTGTCACGCTGATGGCCGGATTCACCACTGTTCGCGATGTTGGCTCGCGCGATTACCTTGACGTCGGTCTCCGCAACGGTATCCGCAGCGGCGATGTTCCCGGACCACGCATGCTCGTCACCGTTCACGCCTTGGGAGCCACGGGTGGTCACTGCGACCACACCGACGGCTACCGCGAAGGCATCTTCGGCCGCGAGGCCGGCCCGCTCGATGGCGTAATCAATGGCCCGGACCAGGCCCGCTACGCCGTGCGCCTCGATCATAAATACGGTGCCGATATGATCAAGGTCTGCGCCTCGGGCGGCGTGCTGTCTCCCACCGACGACGTCGACACGCCGCAACTAACCCAGGAAGAACTCAACGCCATCGTGGACGAAGCCCACGCGCTCCGCCGCAAAACTGCCGCGCATTGCCACGGCGCAGAAGCCGGCAAGCGCGCCATCCGCGCGGGGATCGATTCCATCGAGCACGGCACCTTCCTCGATGACGAGGCCCTCGATATGATGAAACAGCGCGGCACCTATCTTGTTCCGACGCTGATGGCCATTCAGGGCATTCAGGAGCAGTTCGACAAAGGCGTCTACATTCCGCCAGCCATCGCCGTCAAAGCGCGCGCCGCCATGGCCGCGATTCATTCCACCTTCCAACGCGCCCTTGCCAAAGGTGTGAAGATTGGTTTGGGTACCGATGCCGGCGTCTATCCCCACGGCCGTAACGCGGAAGAATTTCATCAAATGGTGGATCTCGGTATGAAGCCAGCCGACGCCCTGAAAGCAGGCACTTCCGCAGATGCCGAACTACTCGGCCTAGCCGATAAAATCGGTACCCTCGAATCGGGAAAGTTTGCCGATATTGTCGCCGTTCCAGGCGACCCCACGCAAAATATCCGTCAAACCGAACACGTCTTCTTCGTCATGAAGGAAGGAACTGTTTTCCGTAACGAGAAACCCGTGGAGATGAAGTAGTCAAGTAGCGGTCACGTCTCGAGCTTAAAGCGGGTGGAAGCCATGCGGTACATCCTTCTCCACACCAGCCGATTGATCATCACGACGATTATCG
>Ga0306921_10009964_pt1 | contig 10089 bp, 8 predicted proteins | sample sta12Cox44000080_FD_203760 | JGI IMG/M metagenome (GOLD analysis project Ga0306921, IMG submission 203760) | Lab enrichment of tropical soil microbial communities from Luquillo Experimental Forest, Puerto Rico - statoxic.12C.oxic.44.000.080 (v2)... | ecosystem: Environmental > Terrestrial > Soil...
AGCTTCGGGAGGCTGCGCGGTTGGCCGAGGTTCGGATTTTCGATTCAACGGGAAACGTGGAGCGCGTCATTCCGTTCGACGACGCAAACCGGAAGTTATGATGCCGTGATCGAGAGGCACGAGCACGAGGGCGACTTTAAAAGAGTGGTGAGCGTCAACGCGCTTGAAACAAAAAGCCGCCACATAGTGAAGCACGACGGCTCATTGGTTCGGTTGCTTGATCAGCTCTAGCGATTATTCAAAACTGTCCGCGGTGCGGGTTTGCTCTGGTCAAGCTGAGCGCTCACTTTCTGTAGGCCTGCTGTGAGCGCGTCAATTTGCTTTTGCTGGCGCGCAATGGTCGCTCCCTGCTCCTGCACTGTGCGGTGCTCTTTGAGAAACTCATTGAGCAACATCGCGTTCACCGCGTCATAACGCACGGTGTAGGGTTTTCCTTCTTTGTCGCGCACCACAAGGTCAGGATTCACCGTTTCCACATCCTCCGCCACCAGGCCGAACTGGGATGTGCCCGCCGGATCGACCTCCTTCTTATAACGGAACGTAACAGGCTTGAGGGAGAATAGCGCGTTGCTCACCTGGTCCATCGGCCTGATCTCTTCCTTAAACCGCCGGGAAGAGGTGGCCGTGCCAAGTTGGCCGCTTGAATTAATGAATACGGCAATCCCAGAAGTAGAAGTTGCGCCGAAGATATTTCCAATAAAGCAGCTGTTGCTCACGTTCGCACCGGCAACGTTCTCGCCGATACAGATAACGTTATTGGCCGTAGTTATGGAATTGCCGGTATCAAAGCCCAATATCGTATTGCCGCTGCCGGTCGTGTTGTGAATGAGCGAATGAGCGCCGCAGGTTGTGTTGAAATTGCCGGTTGTATTGCCAGTGAGCGCCTCATCACCATCAGCCGTGTTATGGTTGCCCGTTGTGTTGCTCGAGAGCGCGATAAAACCATCCGCCGTGTTGTGGAAGCCGGTTGTGTTTGCGAAAAGTGCTCGCCATCCATTTGCCGCGTTTTGGAAGCCGGTCGTGTTGACAAGCAGTGCTTCAAAACCGAGGGCTGTGTTGTCACTACCGGTGGTGTCATGAAGGAGGGCACCTAAACCGTTGGCCGTATTATCATTCCCGATCGTGTTGCTTGCGAGCGCACCAATACCCGTCGCTGTGTTATTATTGCCTGTAGTATTGCTAATGAGCGCGGCGAAACCGACGGCGGTATTGTTAGCGCCGGTGGTAAGGTTGAAAAGGGCGTTAGTTCCCTCCGCCGTGTTGTTGCCGGGATAGCCACCATCCGGTGGAGGCGGCGGTAGAAGTGCGTGCGTACTCGGCGCAAGCCCGAAGCAGGCCAACGCAATCAGAAATACTGCGCTTGCTTTTCTTAATCGAATCAGTGGATTCATGCTTCTTCCTTTCTTTTCCCCGCTGAGTTGATTCTCTCGAATTATCGGTCAGGAAGAGACGAAGAACCTAGCGGGAAGAAGTCCTTCGCCTGATGCCGGTCCGTTTAGCGGGTACGACTGTGAGCGAAATTATGCAATATTGTCAAGCCTTCCTGAACGCTGTTGAAATTCCTGCGATACCCCCTGGTCGCGCACTCGCCACCCCGTCTCCGAGTGGGGGAGTGGGGTACCGGGTTCAGGCCTAGGTCAAACTTTTATGTGCCATAGCTAATGCCGGTTCCCCTTCTCGCGCGCGTACGCGCGTAATTGTTACATCAACGTTGCATCACGATACGATTGCCTATATGAAGTAAGGCGACGCCTGACAAGACGGACTCCCACGACGGCGCTTTGGTTGACCTGCTGAGCAAGATTGCGCAGAATCCGTACTGTGGACAATGAAAGAAGATCGGGCAGCGTGCGCTATAATTCAAGTGAACGGAATATTGCTCAACGAGGTCCTCAAGAGCACTGTACGCTCCATCAGCCGGAGAGCAGAGAAATCCATAACCCGCCTTATCTCCGTCTCCTTCAGTGGCTACTCTATGCCATAGCGATCCTGGCGTTTACATGGCCCGTGTATCGCGCCTTTCTCAACATCGAGATTACAGACAATGAGGGGTGGAACGCTTATTTCGCTGATGCGGCCATGGGTAAAATGCCGCTCTATCCGTCTACTGCTCAACTCATCACAAACAATTATCCGCCCCTGTCCTTTTATATCGTGGGTTTAGCCGGTCGACTGATCGGTGATGCGGTCTTAGCTGGGAGGTTGTTGTCTCTGTTTTCCGTAATCGCGATCGCGACAGCAATCGCTGTGAGCGTCAGGCGATTGGGCGGAACTCAAGCGGCTGCGGGAATCAGCGCTGCATTCTACATAGCGATGATGAGCCGGTTTTTTAGGTCGTACGTCGGATTGAATGAGCCGCAACTCTTCAGCCATGCCATTATGGCCTTCGGTTTTTTGGCGTTTCTCGGTGCCCGATCGAGAGACCGTGGATACGTCATGCCTGTTCTCGTGATGGCGTTTGCAGGGTTTGTTAAGCACAACATCATCGCAATGCCCTTGACTGCCTTAGCATGGCTTGGAATGAACCGTTGGCGCGAAGCGCTAAAATGTTTGTGCGCGGCAATTGTCGTGATTGTGACTGGCATTGCGATTTGTTATGTCAGCTTCGGCCGCGACTTCTTCCTTAACATTTTGGCCCCGAGACATTATTCGCTTAAAAAGGCCATTCGCAGCTGTAAGGACTTACAATGGGTGGCGGTCGGTTTAGTCGCTTGCGTCTGCAATGGCTGTGCGAGGTGGCATGATCGGAATGTTCGGCTTTGTACCGGTCTAATCGCAATTGCGTTCGCGGCATTTTTCCTGCAGAGAACCGGCGACGGCGTATGGACTAGTGCTCAGTTTGATCTCGTGATAGCCGTGGCGATAGGTCTGGGGCTGGCGTACACACAAGTTCCTTTGTGGCCATTGGCGCGCCGGTTTCCGCCAGCCGTAGCTCAGGCGATTCTGTTATTAGTGCTATGCGCGCGGCTGCTGGTGCCAAAAGAACTCGAGCCTATCCGGCTGCTAGTTGACCGCCGCTTTAAAAATGAAATCGCGATGAGGGAGCAGGCAATGGCTGACAGTGTCGACCGCGTGCGAAAAACACCGGGTGATGTGTTGTGTCCGATGCTAATCAGCTTTCGCGCGGGGAAACCGTTCGCGGTCGATAACTTTAATGTGAAGCAAAGAATGTTAGCCGGGGCGTTGCCGAAGGATGCCGTAACCGCACGTATCGCCGCAGGGACGCTAACAATCGTCAAAACCGATCCACTCGCAAGTTGGACAAATCCATTTCGACTCAAGCGCGACACTACCATGGGGTCGCAGGCCGCGCTGTATGCTGGGGCCGAAGATTTGGGCGAAGAGATCGCCGCATGGCAGAAGGAATGCGCTGGCAAAACTCAACCCAAATGCTCGCGCAACTTGGAGGCGCTCAGAAAGAAGGCTTTTAGACTGGCCAAGTTCGCTCAAAGCATGGGCGACTTGGACAAAGCGAATGTTAATAATGTTCCCGATCCGGTCGAAGGCGATGGCGTAGACTATGAGACTGGTAAAGTGAACGGCTGGCGGGCAAACTGGCGGGTTGTTGCAGGCCTCGTGCGGTATCACGCGGAATGCTTCAACCGGTATGACACGAGCGAGTGCAAGGCGGAGTGGGCAGCATTTCAGAAGGAACAGAAACGCGTCCGCGATCTGTACGGTCCTGACGCCAGGTTTGAGGGATTTCCGAGTGCGTTCAAGGAGCGGACGTTCGGCCCTTATGTTGCGACGCATGTGGCGAAGGAGTTGGCATCGTATTGGCATCCGATCGAGTTGGATGACGGAAACGTCTTGGAGGTCTATTCAGCGTATTCCGACGACGCAGCGCGCAACAAGTTCGACTTCGTGATTAATCCAAATCTGCCGCCAGACTGCGTCGAGTTATGGCCGGAAGGCAAACCGCCTGAGGGCGGCTTCTACAAATCGGACCCGGTATTCAGGCCGAAGAACGTGCCCGATAATTTCATATTAGTGAAAGTTTACCAACAGGGAGATTTCGTCGGCTACGTTTATCTGGACAAGAACGTTGTCGAGGGACTTCACGGCCGCAAATGAAGCTTCAGGCTGAACAGCCTGTTTTACGGCTCGCGGCTGGGTACAGTTGGGGCTGCATCTCAGCAGTGGATTTCGAAGGGCGAACAACCTGGATTTGCTGACGCACATCACTGCGACAGAAACCGTTTCGTTGTGCACGCCGCCGGTTTCCGCCAGCCCTAGCTCAGGCGATTCTGCTGCTCGCGATATGTGCGCGGCTGCTGGTGCCGAAAGACCTTGAGCCTATACGGCTGCTAGTTAACCGTCGCTTTAAAAATGAAATCGCAGTAAGGGAGCAGGCAATGGCTGACAGTGTCGAGCGCGTGCGACGGACACCGGGTGATGTGTTGCGTCCTACGCTAATTAGCTATCGGGCGGGCAAACCGTTTGTGGTCGACCACTTTAATACGGAGCAAAGAATGTTAGCCGGGGCATTGCCGAAGGATGCCATAACCGCGCGTGTCGCTGCAGGGGTGCTAACAATCGTCAAAACCGATCCGCGCGCACGATGGACTAAGTCATTTCGAGTCCAGCGCGACGATACCATGCAAATTCTAGGTCAGGTTAACACGCCGTGAGCGTTCCAAACGTATCCAGTTTTGCAGCGCGGGTCGCTATCAGCCGATTCGGTTCAGGTCACCGCTCGACCGTTGAAATTTTTGAGAACTTTGCTCCTTCGATTCCGTAGAACACCTGGAAACCCCAGAAACGACTTCTAAAATTATGAGGTCCACATGCATCAGCCGATTCATGTCTCAATCGGCGCCGAATTCGAACAGTGTGTCGCAAGTTATGGTGAAATTTCTGGGAGCGAGACCGGCACTCTCTCGGCTTTGACAAAGACAATTACAAACAAACTCACAGAAACCACCGATTTGGTCCATGGCCACTTGGTCGTTTCTGAAAAATTCTCAAACTTTTTGAGAACTTCGGCTGGAAATTCCGTCCGCTACGAGGCTGTGAACGCGATGTTGCTCAACGAGTTCCTCAAAGCACATCGACGAATCGAGGAGCAAGAAGCGACCATTTCGCATTTGCAAAAGCAAATTGACGCGGTTACAACGGGCCTACAGAAGGTGAGCGCACAGCTTGAAGTAAGCAAGCCGCCCACCGCAAACCGTCCTGAATAATCAGTAAAGCTGCCGGGCACAAGCAGACCCGCCGACAAAATCACGCTAAGGCTCTTCGAAGTTGCCAATGTGCTCGTGCGTTTCGATCACGTTGCCGACGGCGTCGTAAACGCGAATCACGGCATCATGTGAACGGCTGCGAAACTTCGCGTAATCGACCGCGTTGCCGACCCGCGTTTGGTTCGCCGCAAAGCAGCGCCCTGAAAATTAGCGGGTACGATTGGCGCAGATAGGCCTTGAATCGCGGGGCCAAATTAAGCAAGTGAAAAAATGTTTGTCGGACACTACAGCGTAGCGTTTGCGGTCAGAACGGAGAGAAACAAAATCCCGTTATGGGTTTTGTTTGTCGCGGTGCAGTTGCTCGACTTTCTGTGGGCGCCTTTCGTTTTCCTCGGGCTTGAAAAAGTGCGAATCGCTTTGGGAATCACGGCGGCGAGTCCGCTCGATCTTTATTACATGCCGTACACGCACAGCCTTATCGGCGCGCTGGTCTGGTCGGCGTTGGCGGCGTTCGTGTACAAACTGGTGCGAGGGACGAAAGCTTCGAACAGCGCGGCATTAATCGTTGCCCTGGCCGTGTTCTCTCATTGGATCCTGGATTTGATTGTTCATCGTCCTGATCTCCCCATTTACGATGATACGCTGAAGGTGGGATTCGGTCTTTTGAATTACAAAAGCGCCGAGTTTGCGATTGAGATCGCACTGCTCGTTATCGGTATCGCTCTTTATTTAAAACGAAATGTCATCAAGTCAGCGGGGAGGAAAATCGGCATTGTTGTATTCGGTGTTGTTCTGATTCTGGTTCAGACCCAGACCACGTTTTGGGGTTGGCCGCTTTCGTCGAATCGTATTGTCTTACTCACGGCGCTCTTTACCGCGATTGCGTTTGTGTTGGAGAAACAAAGGCGAACCCACATCTAATGGAAAATGGATCGCGTCTGCCCGTCTTTGCGCGTTCCCTTTGCGTTTAGAACTCACGATGGTAGCGAGTCCAACACTTCACGGGGTAGTTTTGGCAGCTTTCGGCGGAATTGGCGGCGGATTTGGCCGGAGTTCTGGAGGTGGTTTTGCCTTAGGCATGTTAGGGGGCCCTTGAGGCACGATGGATGGGCCGGGGGGAATTCCGCCTTTGGCGTCTTTGCGCGGTTTTAAGTCACCGCGTTTCGAGACGAATGAAAGCAACTCGAGCGACGCACTACGTGCGTTTTCAACTAATGACTTTCATGAATCCACACCGCTCCGGTCATTGCAACAAAGTTGTGATCGTGCCGTTGATCGAGGTTCGCGGAGTGGGACGTAGTCTCGGCGTCGGCACCGATCTCGGCGTTGGCGTGACTCTGGGTGTCGAAATGGGCGTTGCTGTCGCCGTCGCTGTTGGACTCGACGAAGAAGTAGGTGTCGCTGTTGGGGTTTGGCTGGGTGTAGGTGTGGATGTAGCTGTTGCGGTTGGTGTTGGTGAAGGAGTAGGTGTAGGTGTGGCCCCACTTTGCACTTCAAAGGAGCCGATATCGATGCGGCCGCTCACCACCCGATCAAAGCCAGGACCGCGCTGGTCGAAGAAAGGTGGCGGAGTAAAGTTCGGGTCGCCCGCATCGATGGCTGGACTCCCCGGCAATAGCTCATGCGTGAACGTCGGGCCGCCATTGTTTTGCAATTGTCCAAGTAACGGATCGGTATTGACCTGGTCGCCCGGTCCCATCAAAAAACCGCCGCCGTCATCGCTGCTGAGGTTGTATCCGAGTGATATCACTGTTCCGCCGCTGTTCGAGATATTGACCCCTGAGCCGCCCGCTTTCAGCACAGTGTTTCCAAGTCTAAGTGTTCCGATGTTGAAGACGCCCCCGCCAAGGCTAGATGAGTTATCGCTAAGCGTGCTGTTAGCGCTCTGTAGTGTCCCGATGTTGAAGCTGCCGCCGCCAGCCGCTGGAGCTGCGTTGCCGCTGAGCGTGCTATTAGTGATCGTCAACGTGTTGGCGCCCGCGTTGTAGAAGCCGGCGCCCTCACTAGCCGTGTTATCGCTGATTGTACTGTTAACGATGGTCAGTTCCCGCATTGAAAACTCCGCCGCCCAGGCCCGCCGTGTTGCCGTTGAGCGTGCTATTGGTGATAGTCAGCGTCGCGCTGTCGGCATTGAAGATGCCACCGCCTAATCCACCCTGACCATTCCTGATCATTAGCGCAGAGATCGTGACACTCTTAACTGAGCCGATCTGGAAGACACGGCTGGTGGCGTTACCGTCAACCGCCAGCAAATCAGCGCCGGCACCGTTGATCGTCAGGCTCTTGTCAACCAGTAATTGGCCGGTATTGAGTGTAATGAAGCCGGAGATGCCCGTGGCGTCAATTGTATCGCCATCGTGTGCATCCACGATGGCCTGGCGCAATGAGCCCGGGCCGTTGTCATTCGTATTAGTCACTACGATCGTAGTCGGACGCGCGAAAATTGTGACCGCGCAGGTCAAGCTGAGGCAAATCGCGGCGGCCTTGAGGCGAATCACATGTTTATACGGTCGAATTGGACGAGAATTGCAACTAATCGAAAGTAACAAGGCTGTTACTTCACAGCGTCCAGATCTCTCCACGAAATCAGTTCTCCACAGTGAGGTTGACGCTCCGGCCAATTATTGCTAAACCGTCGGGCGCGAACCGCGGTTTTCCAGCCATGGCGAAAGAAGCTTCATCGGCCAATCCCTCTGTTCCGTTGCATGACGTGATGGAGGCAGAGTTCGCGGTTTTGCATGGGAAATTGCCGCCTGATTATCCCAGTTCGAGCGATCCCAACATTCGGCTCGCAGCAATCTGGGCGGCGGTGCACGCGCTGCCAGAACAGCGCGCCGCGCTCTGCATTTCCGGTGGCGGCATTCGCAGCGCGACATTTGGACTCGGAGTTTTGCAAGGGCTCGCGCGGTGCGGTTTGCTCGACAAATTCCACTATCTTTCTACGGTCTCGGGCGGCGGATACATCGGGAGTTGGGTGAGTGCCTGGATTAACCGTGCTGGCCTAACAAGTGTTACCACGCAACTCGCGCATCAGAGCGAGCACACGAAACCAAATCCGGAACCAATCGAGATTCAGAATCTGCGCAGCTACAGCAATTATCTGAGCCCCCGTCTCGGGATGCTCTCGGCGGATAGTTGGACACTTGTCGGCAGTTATCTGCGCAATCTTCTGTTGAACTGGTGCGTGATCATTCCGTTGCTCGCCGCGTATCTCGCGCTGCCGTGGATTTTCAGCTCAATCGTAATGATGGATCCGCCGCCGCGAACCGACGCGCTATTCTGGATCGGAGCGGTACTGGTTGTGATTGGCGTCGCTTACATGGGATTCAATTTGCCGTGTGGCCGTAATCTGCGATGGGATCAAAAGCGATTCCTGCTGTTCTGTCTTCTACCGCTTTTCCTCGCCTCGGTCCTCATGACCATTTATTGGGCCTGGTTCAATTATTATGGGCGTTCACTGATTGCCTGGCCATTGTTCGGCTTTGGACAACCGCAGACGTGGGTGCCGTTTCTGTATCTTGGAATAGCGCTGCATATCGTCTCGTGGCTGACGTCATTGCTTCCCGCGCATGGATTTCGAACTTTGGAATTTTCCGCCGTAGTCATCTCTGGGGCTATTGGGGGCGTCGTTTTGTGGTTAGGCGCGCAAAAGTTGTTTCCGCATCCTGTGATGCAAATGGAGTTGTACATTTGCGTTGCTGTTCCCGGTTTCATGGCGCTGTTTTTCATGGCGATCATGGTCTTCGCTGGAATCTCGAGCCGCTGGACCGACGACTCGGATCGCGAATGGTGGGGACGCGCGACGGGCTGGTTGCTTGCAGTAGCTGTGGGATGGCTGCTCATCAGCGGACTGGTCGTCTTCGGACCGCTTTCGCTAAAGTGGACATGGTCGTTCATCACCACCGGAGGTCTGGCAGCAATTCTTACCGTTTTGGGCGGCCGCAGCCCGCTGGTTGCTGCTACTCAAAAGGAGCGGGCGACCGCGACCCCACTCGGTCTTATTTTGTCAAAAGCATCCACGATTGCGGCGCTGGTCTTTGCAGCGGTCCTGTTGATTCTCATCACCGAAGCAACCACATCGGTGATGAAGAGTTTGATTCACGCTTATCACATTAAATTAAGCTACCATGCGACGTTGGACTCCAAGTCAGGGTTGCTCGGTCGTCCGGAGAAATACCTCAACGTGATCTTCTACACCCCGTGGCAGCTGGTGATTCCATTCGCGGCCCTACTTTGGCTCGCGGGCGTCGGGATGGCGCGCCTGGTCAACGCAAACACGTTTTCATTGCACGGCATGTATCGCGAACGGTTGATTCGCGCTTACCTCGGCGCTTCGAATTCGGGTCGGAAAGAAAATCCGTTCACGGGATTCGATGAGAATGACAACATTAAAATGCGTGATCTTTGGCGGCAGGAAGAGTTTAACGGCAAACTGATGCCCGTTGTAAACATCGCGCTCAATCTGGTATCTGGCGAAAAGCTTGGCTGGCAAGAGCGCAAGGCGCAGAGCTTTACGGTAAGCCCATTGCACTGCGGATCGTCAGCAATGCAACCGGGGTATCGTTCTACAACCGGCGCGGATGGGACCGTGTATGGCGGCCCGCAAGGTATTTCGCTCGGATCGGCGATCACGATTTCCGGCGCCGCCGCCAGTCCTAACATGGGCTATCACTCATCGCCTTTCGTCACTTTCATCCTGACGCTGCTCAATGTGCGACTCGGTGCGTGGCTTGGAAACCCCGGCCAGGCAGGCGATCACACGTTTTATCTTGGATATCCCGAAAGCAGTGCGCGGCCAATTTTCGATGAAGCCTTGGGCCTGACGAACGACAAAAGTCCGTACGTGTATCTCTCCGATGGCGGCCATTTCGAAAACCTCGGTCTTTACGAGATGGTGCTGCGTCGT
>Ga0306921_10009973_pt1 | contig 10084 bp, 7 predicted proteins | sample sta12Cox44000080_FD_203760 | JGI IMG/M metagenome (GOLD analysis project Ga0306921, IMG submission 203760) | Lab enrichment of tropical soil microbial communities from Luquillo Experimental Forest, Puerto Rico - statoxic.12C.oxic.44.000.080 (v2)... | ecosystem: Environmental > Terrestrial > Soil...
CTCCCCCTCCTGCAGCACGCGCAGGAGCTTGACCTGCACGTGCGTGGGGATCTCCCCGATCTCGTCGAGGAACAGCGTCCCGCCGTCGGCCTGGACGAAGCGCCCGTCGTGGCGCTGGGCCGCGCCGGTGAACGCCCCCTTCTCGTAGCCGAACAGCTCAGCCTCGAGGATGGTCTCCGGCAGGGCCGCGCAGTTGACGGGGATGAAGGGCCCGGCCGCGCGCGCCGAGCTCTCGTGGATGGCGCGGGCCAGGAGCTCCTTGCCGGTCCCCGACTCACCGAGCAGGAGCACGGTCGCCTGCGACGGCGCCGCCTGCATGACGATCTCCATGGTGCGCCGCCAGGGGAGCGACTGGCCGATCATCGCGCGGCGCTTCTCGGCGGCGAGCTGGGCGCGCAGCGACCGGTTCTCCTGCACCAGCGACCGCTTCTCGAGCGCCTTGCCGACGACGCGCACGAGGTGAGCCCGCTTGATCGGCTTGGTGACGAAGTCGTACGCCCCCTGCTTCATGGCGTCGACCGCGTTCTCCACCGTGCCGTAGGCGGTCATGAGCACGGTCTCCGTCTCCGGGGCCACGCTCTTGCTCGCCCGCAGGAGGTCCATCCCCGACATCCCGGGCATCATGAGGTCGGTGAGCAGCACCGAGACCGGCTCGCGCCGGATGATCTCCAGCGCCTCGCCGCCCGAGCTGGCCGTCAGCACCCGCAGCGACTCGCGCTCCAGGATCTTCTGCAGCGAGTCCGCCAGCGCGGGCTCGTCATCGACCACCAGGACCGTCGGGGCGTCTTTCGGGACCGGCATCAGCTCCATCCGCGCATCGAGTTTCTCTTCAACCGGGGTGCCATCTGCCCGGTCTTCTCCGCGAAATCTCGTAAGTCTATGAATTCACGTGACCTGATGTTATGCCAAACTGACCAGACCGGCAAGCTGGGCTGTCAGAGTGACATGTCGCCCCTGCCCTCCCTGCGGACCGTGCCAGTTTGTCAGGCGGCCCGCGGCAGCACGATGCGGAACGTCGTCCCCTCGCCCACGCGGCTCTGGACCTCGATCCGGCCGCCGTGGCGGTCGACGATCCCGTGCACGATGGAGAGGCCGAGCCCGGACCCCTCGCCCACGTCCTTGGTGGTGAAGAAGGGGTCGAAGATGCGCGGGACGACGTCCTCGGGGATCCCCGGCCCGTCGTCGGCGACGGTGATCTCGACCTCCCCGGCCCGATCCACCGCCGCGACGTGGATGGTCCCGCCGCGCTCGCGCTCGCCGATGGCCTGCGCGGCGTTGGTGACGAGGTTCATGAACACCTGGTCGATCTGACCGGGGAAGCCCTTGATCCGCAGCGCGGGGTCGATGCGCTTCTCGACGCGCACGTTCCGGAGGCGGTGGCGGAGCAGGTCGAGGGTGTCGTCCACGCTGCGCGCGAGCGCCAGCTCCTGCGGGCGCTGCTCGTCGCCGCGCGAGTAGTTGTGGAGCGCCTGCACGATCGCCTTGCTGCGGGCCGCCCCGCGCTGGACGACGCCCAGCATCTCCTGCGCGTCGCCCGCCGCCTGGGCCGCGGCCGTGGCCGCTCCCGACGCGCCGGCGGCGGCCATGGTCTTGATCGCCTCCTCGAGCGGCGCGAGCGTGTTGATGACCGCGTTGACCGGGTTGTTGATCTCGTGGGCGATGCCGGCCACGAGGCGCCCCATCGAGGCCAGCTTCTCCGAGCGGACGAGGTTGTCCTGGGCGCGCCGCAGCTTCTCGAGCGCGTCGTGCAGCTCGGCGTTGCGCTGCTCGAGCACCTCGGTGCGCCGCCGGACCTCGCGCTCGAGGTCGATGTTGAGCGACTCGGTGGAGCGGAGCTTGTCGCGCAGCGCGCGCCGCATCTCCTCGAAGGCGAACGACAGCCGGCCGATCTCGTCGGCCTCGCCGGACGGGGGGACCGGGCGCGCCAGCTCGCCGCGCGCCATCTCGGCGGAGCGCTCCTCGAGCGCGCGCACGGGACCGACCATGTCGCGCACCATGAGCAGCACCAGGCCCAGCGCCATGGCCATCGCCAGCGCGATCGAACCGAGCATCATCGCCGGCGCGCGGCTCGGGGACAGGGCGAACAGCAGCACCAGCCCGGAGGTGAGGACGGTGACGCTCGCGAAGAAGAAGACCAGCTTGGTCCGCAGGGTGAGCGGCGCGCGGATCTCCGCCACCGGGAGGCGGTGACGGGCGCCGAGCTGCGCGAGCAGCGGGCGGAGGACGTCGCGCAGGAGCAGCGCCTCGTAGAGGGCCATCGCCAGCAGCATGAGCCCGCTGGCTCCGAGCACCCGTCCCGCCGTGGGGCCGTCGAAGCCCGCCAGCCGCCGCCCCACCACCACGACCGCCACCGCCGCGAAGGCGCACCCGAGCGCCTGGTAGCCTGCCAGCCGGTACGGGAGCCCCTGGCCGGCGCGGAAGGCGGCCACGGCCTCGGGATCCTCGCGTGACGGCCCGCGCGTCGGCGGCCGGCGCACGGCCCCCTCGAGGTAGCGCTCGATGGGCTGCGTGCTGCGGCGCAGCCCGAGCACCCACAGCGCCATCGGCACGGCGAGCGCCGGCACGGTGAGCGCCAGCAACGTCCCCGACTGGCGGGGGCCGAGCTCGGCGAACACGGCGATGAGCGCGGCGTTGACCGCGTGGGCGACGGCCAGGATCGCCCACGCCATCTGGCAGAGCCAGCGCCGGTAGCCGGCCGCGAAGGCGCGCAGCGGGTCGACGTTCGGGAGCACGAAGCGCCGCACGCGGCCGAGCCGCTTCTCCCAGATGGCCGCCCGCGCCGCGGCCACGCCGCCGGCGTGGAGGACGCCGATGCAGGCCACGCCCAGCGCCGACGGCGCCTCGACGAGGTGCCGCGCCGCCAGCCGGGCGCAGAGGTAGACGATGGCGCCCGACCAGAGCAGCCAGCGGCTGCCGGCGACCTCGGCCGGAGCCCGGCGGATGGCCCGCTCGGCGGCCGCGATCTCGCGCTCGCCGAGGGCGCGCCCGGCGCGCTTGGCGTCGCGCGCCGCGACCACCGGGCGAAGCAGATCCGCGGCGCGCAGCCAGAGCACGGCCACGAACGCGGCGAGGATCAGCGCCACCCGCGGCCCCTCCCCGCTCGCCTGCAGCACGCCGGCGCCGAGCGCGAGCGTGGGGGCGGCGACCAGCACCGCTTCGATGACGGTGAGGATCGCCTCGGAGACGACGATGCCGGCGGCGAAGTGGATGCCGTGCGGCTGAGGCGCGCTCGCTCGCGCCACGTCGACCGACGAGGTCGTCATCCAACGGAGTATAGACAAAGCCGGATTTGCGGCACGCGCTGCGGGCAACCACGGGCGCCCGCCGCGATTCCAAGCTACACTTTCAGCCACATGTCCTGGGAAATGATGCGGAATTTGGTGCGCGACGAGTGGGTGATCCTCTCGCTGCTGTTGGCTTGGTCGCTCGCCGGCCTGGCTGTCATTTGCGAGCGCATGTACGCGCTCTGGAACGTCATCCCCAAGTCGGAGGCGTTCAAGAACCGCGTGGTCGACGCCCTCGAACGCAACGACATCGGCAAGGCGGCGGCGCTGTGCGAGATGTCCCAGGTGCCGCTCGCCGACGTGTTCGAGCGCGGCCTCGCCGTCTACCAGAAGACGCCCGAGAAGACGACGGAGGCGGTGACCTCGCAGCGCAACGCGACGGTGTTGTCGCTCAAACGCTTCCTGTGGGCGCTCGGCACCGTCGGCTCCTCGGCGCCGTTCGTCGGCCTCTTCGGCACGGTCATCGGCATCCTCAAGGCGTTCCAGTCGATGTCGGTCGCAGGCACCGGCGGCTTCAAGGTCGTCTCGCAGGGGATCGCCGCCGCGCTGGTCGCCACCGCGGCCGGCCTGCTGGTCGCGATCTACGCGGTCATCGCCTACAACTACTTCGTCGCGCGCATCAACGGCATCGCGATGCAATACCGCCTCTACAGCGAGGAGTTCCTCACGGCGCTCGGTCAGGGGACGAAGCGGCGCCCGGCGCCGGCCGCCACCCCGGCCCCCGAGGTCGTCCCCCCGGTGGCCCCCGTCCCCTCGGCCTCGTAGGACCCCCGTGGGAATCAACGTTCAGCTCGAGGACGGCAACGCCGGCAGCGAGGACGCCGATACGGGCAACGAGTCCGTCGTCGCCGAAATCAACATCACCCCGCTCACCGACGTTTTTCTCGTCCTCCTCATCATCTTCATGGTGACGTCGACCGCGCTGGTGGAGTCGGAGGTCGCCTCGCGCGCCGGCATGAAGGTCGTGCTCCCGAAGGCGAACGCGGCTGGCCCGGTGTCGCAGCGCCGGAGCGATCCGGTCCTCACGGTCACGAAGAGCAACGAGCTCTACCTCGGCTCGCACCGCGTCGACCCGGGCAACCTCGAAGGGGAGATCCGAAAGGCGCTGGGCGAGGTCGGTTCCGAGACGCTGCTCATCCGCGGCGACAAAAGCGTCCTGCTCGGCGCGGCGGTCGACATCATGTCCACCGCCAAGAAGGCCGGCGCGAGCCACATCGCCATCCTGACCGCCCCGAACAAATAGCGACTGCGTCAAGGTCGTGTTTCTTCCGTGAGGCAGATCTCCACAGACGTGGGATAGCGACCGACCAGAACGCCCCACTTCCTGGGACCGGGTCATGGGTCTCGATGAGCTTAAGCTATTGATATCACACATATATTTTCGAGCATTCCATGAGCATTCGGTGGCACGGGCACTGCAGGACTAGGGGCGCTGCGACGGCGGAACATCGTCGCCGCACACCCAACCCAAATCAGGAGTCATCCACATGAAGCTCGTTCGCACCATCTTCATCGCTCTCGCAGTGCTCCTCCCGACCTCGTGGACGATCGCCAAGGCGGCGGATGCTCCGGCTGCTGACGGCGCCGGCGATGCCAAGAAGGAGAAGAAGGCCAAGAAGGGCAAGAAGGCCGAGGGTGGCGAGGACAAGAAGGCCGACGACAAGAAGTAGTTCGTCACTGGCCTGGGCGGGACCTTCGGGCCTCGCATGGGCTGGATGATTTCAACCCCGGTGCGCGCAAGCGCTCCGGGGTTTTTTTTTACCCTCCTGGCGTCACCGCGGATCGATCGCGTGGGGACCAGCGGGCTTAGCCCGATGGGCCCCTTCGCGGGAGGTCTGGAACCCTCTCAGGGTTCCAGATCAGGACGTCGGGAGGTTGGCGACGGCGGCGGTGATGACCTTGCCGCCTGACGAGGCGGTGTAGTCGTTCGCGGCGACGGCGTCCGGGATGCCGAGGATCGATCCCAGCGTTCGGGCCGCGGAGACGTGGGTCTGCGCCGCGGGGACGTCGCCGCCGGGGGTCATGGCGCCCGACTTGGAGTCGATGTCGCCCGCGACGTAGGCCGCGCCCGAGCTCGACGCGTAGGGGCCGCCGTAGACGCCGGCGTTGACGTTCTTGCCGATGATCGTCATGACGCTGTGGTTGCCGTAGTGGTCGCGGCCTGCCCGGCTGGTGACCTTGGAGATGCCGTTCAGGTTCCGGCCGAACACGTTCATGGTCGCGAAGGTCACGCGATCGGTGAGGGCGACGCCGGCCGAGTCGGTGAGGCCGCCGAGCGCGGTGATCACCTGCTGGATGCCGGTCACGCCGCTGACGGTCTGATCGGCCTCGTTCTGCAGGTTCGAGTCGGTGTGGTTGTCGCCGCCGAACGGGATGTGCATGGTGACGACCGGCGTGACGTTGGCGGCGATGAGCGCCGCGGCCGCCAGCGCCTGCCCCGCCACGTTGTCGGAGCTGATCATGCTGAGCGTCGTGGCCAGCTGCGAAGCCAGCGCGCGCACCTGGGTCTGGCTGGTCGCGAGCTCGTCGAGGAACGCCGCCTGCACCGGGCTGGCGCTGGCCTTGGCCATCGCGTTCAGCTGGTTCAGCGACTGGTCGCGGATGGAGCGCAGCATGACCAGCGGATCGGTCTTCGACCCCGTGAGCAGCTGCTTGAGCTGCGTCGGCGAGACCGAGGGGAGCATGCGGCCCGTGAAGCTGACCAGCTCGCTCGAGTTGTTGCCGGCGCCGAGCGCGATCGGCGCCGCCTGCACCGTCCCGAAGCAGGTGGCGAGGTGCTTGGCGTAGGCCGAGACCAGCATCTCGCCGCCGCTCGTGTCGCCGAGCAGCTTCATCACCTTGGGCTGATCGCCGTGCACCGTGGTGCCGGTGCGGTGGTGGATGAACGCCGTGCGCGCGAGCGTCGCCGACGCGAGCTGCCCCTTGCTGGTGCCGTCGGATCCGACGATCGAGGGATCAGCCCAGGGGAGCGCGGCGCCGTAGGTCTTGCCGCCGATGGTGATCTGCGTGGCCTCCACCTCGGTCTGCGTCGGGTGGACGATGTCGGTCGCCTCGTAGGTGCCGGGGCAGTTGCAGTTGAGCGGATCGCCCATGCTGGACGCGCTCAGGATGAGGTACTGGAGGTTCTGCTTGGCGTTGATGGCGCACGTGAGGTCCTGCGCCGTGGCGCGCCGCGGGTTCAGCAGGTACCAGGTCGGCAGGCCCGTCGCCAGCGCCCGCAGCCCGATGTAGCCGGTGCCGAACAGCGCCGTCAGGAGACCATCGCGTCGCGTGATTCGAGTGCTCATGGGCGGTTCTCCTTTAGAGGCCGAGGCCGACGGCGGTGGGCGATTCGCAGGCCAGGACGAATGTCGAGCGGAGGGCGTTGGTCGCCTTGCTCGTGCTGCCTCCCGTCCCCCCGGGTCGGGTCGTCCCGCCGGTGGTGGTGGCCGAATTCGCCATGGTGTTGTGGTCGGTCAGGATCTGGATGGCCATGTCGTGCATCGGGTCGCTGGGCGGATAGCCCATGATGGTCTCGACCATCCCCTTGATCGATCCGGTCACGTCGCTCGACGAGTAGACGCTCCCCGAGGTCGCGTCGACCACCTGCGGGGCGATGTTCTCGCACAGCTCCTCGGTCGCCGAGCGGTAGAACAGCGTCGGATCCGACGGCGTGACCGGCGACTGGGCGCCGCGGCTGAAGGCGTCGCTGGTGATCGCGGCCGCGATCTTGGCGGTCGCCGTCTGGGCGCTGGTGGGCAGCGTCGCCGTCTGGGCGCAGAGGTCGGCCTTGCCGAGCCGGTTGGAGAGCGCGGCGCAGAAATGGTCGCGGCGCGAGATGCTGACCGGCACCGAGTTGGCGGTCATGAACGTCCCCGTCGCCGCCGTCCCCGTCACGAGCGGCGAGGCGAAGAACTCCTTGATGAGCGCCGCGAAGTTGTAGGTGCTGGTCATGAACGAATTCACCACCCGCCGGAACTCCGGATCGGACTCGCTGCAGGCCGTGGAGTTGGCGTAGAAGCAGAGCTGCTGCGTGATGGCGATGGCGAACCGGCTGAGCCCGTTGCCGTCGGTGACCATCTGCAGGAAGTTGCCGATGTCGGCGGTGCTCGTGCCCGTGGCCTTGAAGTCGCCGAACGCGAATTCATCGACGATCGAGGTCGGCCGCGGGTTCGCCGCGCCGCCCATGAAGTTGGCCCGCGCCGGGAAGTCGTTCCGGTCGTTGTAGTCGAACTGGTTCGCCCAGAAGTTGCGCATCGGATCGAGCGTGGCGTGGCACCCCACGCACTCCGAGCCCGCCACCGAGTGCGACGAGTCGAGGCCGGTCGTCGACAGCGGGATGATGGTGTTCTCGGCCGTGAACGCCTGCCCGAGCGCCACCAGCAGCGTCTGGTTCGCGGTCACGCGGTGCTGGTTGCTGTCGTTCGTGTTCCAGAGGGCGAGAAACGCCGGCGTCGTGTAGAAGCCGACCCGGGGGAGGGACAGCGTCAGCGTCGTCGTGTTGCGCAGCGTGGGGAGGTCGTAGGGCTGGACGACCGGCGTCTGGTCGGTCGGGGTGGCCTTGTGGTTGATGGTCACCCACTGCCAGTCAGACACGTCGTCCGTCGTCAGGTACGGCTTGGACGAGTGCTCGAAGCAGGTCGGGCTCCCGGAGAACGGGAACCGGGGCGTGAAGCCGATGAGGCGCTGGAAGAGCAGCGACGTCCCGTTGTAGGTGCCGGACGTCGCGGCGGTGCAGGCCATGCTCCCGCCGAACCCCGTGCTGGCGTGCGCCGGCGCCTCGTCGCTGAAGTTCATGGTCGCGAGCGCGGTGGCGAGATCGATCGGGTTGCGGGAGAAGTCGATGGTCCAGGCCGGCTGCGCGTTCTGGTTGCCGAACGGCGCGTCCGCCTTCATCTCGATCTGGATGTAGACCATCTTGAGGCCGGTGGTCATGAGGTAGCGGTTCGTGGTCAGCGTCTGGCGGAAATCGGTCCCGTCCTTGACCAGCTGCCAGGCGGTCATCGCGAAGCTGTCCTGGATGTTCTGGACCAGCCGCGCGTACGAGTCGTCGCCGACCGCGCTGACGCCGAAGGGCCCGAAGTCGAACCCGCCGTTCTGGAGCAGCTGGATCTTGAAGTCTTCGGTCGGCGTGAACCCGGTCTGCTGGAACATGTTCCGGAACAGACCGATCATCTTGCTGCCGAGCATCGTCTGGTAAGGATCGGTGGTCATCCAGGTGGAGATCAGCTGCTGGAGGCCCGCCGCCCCTTGCTGCGTCACCAGCGCGACGTCCGCGTCGGTGGGCGCCATCCCCGTCAGCAGGTTCTCCACCTTCCGGACCGCCGCCGCGGCGACCGCCGGATCGGTAGGCGTCGGCGGGACGGTCACGTTGCCCGGCTTGATGTTGGAGCCGCCCGAGCCCGTCACCGAAGATGCGCCGCTCCCGCCCGCGCCGGAGGACTCGTTGTGCCCGATGTTCCCGTTGCAGGCCGAGACGCCGAGCGACCCCATCGCCAGCAGCGCCAAGCCGACTCGCCGAAGCTCTTTCGTGAACATGTTCCCTCCTCGGGGCGTGCCCGGGCGGCGTGAGGCCCGGGTCTCGGAGTATGGGTGCAGACCACACCCACCCATTCGTTAAGAGCAGTAGCGATTTCCGGACGCACCGGCTCATTACGTGAGCGCAAAAACCTTCAGTGAAATGCGCATTTTACGTTGCGCAACGCCCCCTTGCGGCGTTGCGCCACAGGTATCGCGATGGCGTACCGAGACCTACATCGGCACCAAGACCTTCATCGGCACCGAGACTTACGTCGGCGCCAAGCCCCGGGCGCGCTCGCCGTGTCTCGTCAGCGCGCGACGTGAAAGTTGAACGTTGGCGTCTGCATCGCGCCAAACAGCCGCGCCCACAAAATCAGCAGCGCCTCCTGGCCCCGGGCCGCGGAGATGTCGCCGGCGTCGACGACGTTCTTCCAGCCGAAGCTGCGCAGCAGCTCGACGACGCGCGCCTTCGCCTCGGGATCGTTGCCGGAGATGAAGACGTCGTGCTCGCCTTTGACGAGGCCGGGATTGACCATGACGTTGCAGTTCATCGTGTTGAGCGCCTTGACCACCTTCGCGTCGGGGTGCGTCCGCTGGACCTGCTCGCCGAGCGAGTCGGTGTTGGCGATGAGCAGCGTCGGCGGCATGCCGCGCGAGAAGTCGAGCGGGTTCGACACGTCGATCAGGATCTTGCCGCGCAGGTTGGCGTCGCCCGCGGCGTCGAGCGCGGAGAGCGTGCCCGCCCCGTTACAGCAGTTGAACAGGATCTCGCCGAACGCCGCCGCGTCCGCGAACGTCCCCGCCGAGCCGCGGCCGCCGGCCGACCGGGCCCAGCCCGCCGCCTTTTCGTTCGTCGCGGACCGCGCCCCCATCCTCACCTCGTGCCCGAGCGCCACGAGCTTGGTGGCGATCGTGTTCCCGACCAATCCCGTTCCAAGAACTCCGATTTTCATCCCGTGCCTCCCCGTGGGGTGACTCTATGTTCGACGGCCGGCGCCGTAAACCCGACGAAAGGCGCCCAAAACCCGATGGGGGTAAGATGCCGCCCATGACCACGACGGTGCATCTCGCGGCGGTGCTGTGGGCGGCGGCCGGGGCGGGCGGGGCCGCCGCCACGGGGGCCGGCGGCGCGCCAGCAAAGACAGCACCCGCCGCGGCGGCACCGGGCCCGGCGGCACCGGCTGCTCCAACATCCGGGAAGCCGGCGCCGGGCGCCGCGCCCGGGAAGCTCGCCCCCGCCGTGTCGAAGGAGATGACCGATGCCATCGTCGCCGTGAACAAGGCCCTCGGCCTCGAGAGCT
>Ga0306921_10009974_pt1 | contig 10083 bp, 8 predicted proteins | sample sta12Cox44000080_FD_203760 | JGI IMG/M metagenome (GOLD analysis project Ga0306921, IMG submission 203760) | Lab enrichment of tropical soil microbial communities from Luquillo Experimental Forest, Puerto Rico - statoxic.12C.oxic.44.000.080 (v2)... | ecosystem: Environmental > Terrestrial > Soil...
CGTGAAGGAACTGGTCGAGATCGCTCATGACCATGGCATCTCGATCACCTTCCACGTGAACGAAGCTCCGATGATGGAGCAGTCCCATTTTAAACATCTGCACGAAAACGACACGTACATCCGGCCCGAAGACTTCTCGATGGTCGACGACCTCCTGGACTGGCTGATCGACAAGCAGCGCCAGGGTTACAAGATGGTGGATTCCATTCCGCGCCTTCAGAAGATGAAGGGTTTTATGCGCGGCGTGGGAGAACACTGGGGCTGCCGCGGCGGGCAAAACTGGTTGATCGTCCGCACCGACGGAACGCTGGCACCGTGCTTCCCCATGTACAACGCCACCTACGACTGGGGGACGATCGAGCATCACAAGTTTGACACGAAGCAACTGGCGGAAATGAAGCAGGGCTGCGAGCCCCACTGCTTCTCGACGCTCGGCTACAACGTTGCGTATTGCTACGATGTTTCGCGGGTCATGAAGTGGCTCTGGAAGCAGGCGCAGCACGGATTCCAGGGTGTGACCGGCAGTTTTGAGTAATTCTTACGAAATGAGGCCGCGCCCACGGACCTCATGGAATCACCCTGCACACCTAAGCGCTCGCTGCGCATCTAACGGTGTAGGAGTGTCCGGGAGTTCTACAGGTGACCCATGAACGGCGTAATGCGTCAGGCGCGATGCTTTTCTGGTAGATGGGCTTGGTTGGCCTTCTGCCTGCTCTTGTGCCCGCCGCCCGCGCCCTCCCGGCAGGTTCCCGTGCCGCAGGTTCCACAACCCGTATCGGGCGAACCTCAGAAGGGCGAGCTGCCCGGGGCCGAGGGGCCGCCCCAGAAACTGGAGCCCGGAAGGATTTCGGGAACGGTCTCGGATCCATCCGGCGTCACCATCACCGGCGCGGTCGTGAAGCTTACGCACGGCGGGCAGTCTGCCGGCCAGGAAGTGGCCACCGATGAGGACGGGAAATTCTACTTCTTCAACGTGCCGCCTGGTCCGTTCGAGCTCACGTTTTCCTCAGCAGGACTGGCCTCGCAAACGGTCGACGGAAACCTCAGCGCCGGACAATCCTACGTCACCCCGCTCGTAACTATGACCATCGCCACGCAGGTGACGGAAGTACAGGTGACTCTGACACCCGAGGAGATCGCGACGGCCGAGATTAAAGAGCAGGAAAAGCAGCGCGTTTTGGGAGTCATTCCGAACTTTTATGTCAGTTACGCGCCGAACGCAGCTCCGCTCAAAGCCAAACACAAATTCGAGCTCGCTTGGAAGTCAACCACCGATCCGGTGACGTTCGCGGCCGTCGGAATGGTCGCCGGATTCGCTCAGGCGGGAGATCGCTGGGGAGCGTACGGACAGGGCGCGCAGGGTTACGCGAAGCGCTTTGGAGCCACCTACGCGGACGTCGCCATCGGCACGTATATCGGCGGCGCCATTCTCCCTTCCCTTCTGAAGCAGGATCCGCGATATTTTTACCGAGGGACTGGAACGAAGCGCTCGCGCCTTCTCTATGCTCTCGGCAGTGCGGTCATCTGCAAAGGCGACAACGGGCACTGGCAGCCGAACTACTCGAGCATCGGCGGAAACATAGCCGCCGGCGGAATCTCAAATCTCTATTATCCGGCCCAGGATCGGAATGCCGCCAGTGTAGTTATTTCAACCGCCATGATCCGCATCGGAGAAATTGCGCTGGCCAATGTGTTCCAGGAGTTTCTGGTGCCGAAACTCACGCCAAACCTCCCGACCCGCTCTCCATCGCAGCACTGAGTGCGGGCTGTTTGTTCCTGGTTTCGACCGCCGGCTGTCCTTGGTACGTTTCTGGCCGTCTCGCTCTACAGCATTCCTCGCATCGCAATCCTGCCGGTCGTACGGTAGCTTGGAGTTCCGGCCTTGAAAACGGCCGGGTTTTGGGAGGCCGTCCGAGCCGCAACCAATGACCCTCAACCCACGACAAGACGAACCAGGGGCTCCCGCTTTATGGCGGAACGAGCGACGTCGGATGTGAGCATTCGGAAAGCGGAAGGGATTGACTCGGCAGGTTTTCTCGAGCGTCTCGGGCCGGGTCTCATCACCGGTGCGGCCGATGATGATCCGAGCGGAATCGCAACCTATTCCCAGGCCGGGGCGGAATTCGGCTATCTCCTGCTTTGGACCATGCTGTTCAGTTTTCCGCTCATGGCCGCCATGCAGGAAATCTGCGCGAGGCTCGGCCGAATTACCGGCGTCGGAATTGCCGCCAACTTGAAAAAAGTTTATCCGAAGCACTGGGTTTATTCCGTTGTTCTCTTGTTGTGCATGGCGAATCTGTTGAATCTCGGCGCGGACATCTCGGCGATAGGCTCAGCCACAAAGCTGGTATTGGGAGGATCCGCGACCCTTTACGCGCTGCTGTTCGGAGCGCTGTCGCTCGTGCTCCAAATCTTCGTCCCGTACCGGAAATACGTACGGTATCTCCGGTGGCTCACCTGGAGTTTGTCCGCCTATGTGGCCACGGCGTTCCTTGTTCATATACCGTGGCCGACGGTGCTTCGCTCCACGCTGCTTCCGTCCATTTCGCTTCGCCCCGGATACCTCATGGCGCTTGTCGGTGTGCTCGGAACGACGATCAGTCCGTATTTGTTCTTCTGGCAAACCTCCGAGGAAGCCGAGGAAACTCGGGTCCATGCGGCGGAGTCTCGGCTCAAGAAAAAACCTTGGAAAGCCACGTTGCATTTTCGCCGCATCGCCTTCGATACGCGGGTGGGAATGGGTCTTTCGAACCTGGTGGCCTTCTTCATCATGCTTACGACTGCTGCAACCCTGCATGCATCCGGGGCCGGCAGCGTGATTCAATCCTCGGCGGATGCCGCCAGGGCCTTGGAACCACTTGCGGGAAAGTCGGCGTTCTTGCTGTTCTCGCTCGGAATTGTGGGAACCGGGATGCTGGCCCTGCCGGTCCTTGCGGGGTCCGCTGCCTATGCCGTCGCCGAATTGTTTCGCTGGCGGGCAAGCCTCGAACACAAGCCAAAGCAGGCTCCGAAATTCTACGCGGTATTGGCGATAGCGACGATCGCCGGCGTGGGGTTGAATTTCCTGGGCATCGATCCGATTCGCGCATTGTTTTGGTCTGCTGTGGTCAACGGAATCGTCGCGAGTCCCCTGATGATCCTTATCATGCTGCTGTCCGGCCATCCGGCCGTGGTTGGCCAATTCCGTCTTCCGACTCATCTCCGGATGATCGGGTGGATCGCCACGGGGATGATGTTCGCGGCCTCTCTGCTGTTTGCCGCAGGCTCGATTCGCCAATAGTGAGCTTGCCTCGGACAAACTTCGCTGACTCCGTTTTAGAGTAAACGGCTCGCGGTTCGTGCGTGGTAACCTGCTCGACCCGGAAGTGTCGGAAACGCGGCTCTCGCCGCGGGTACCTGCCGACCGTTGAGCGGGCGGCGATTGACGATAACCTTAGGCGGTTCACTTCGGCTGGTGCTAGACTCTCCCCATGCCTCAGTTTGTTATTGAACGCGATATCCCCGGTGCGGGAGCGCTTTCCGAAGCCGAGATCCGAGAATTATCGCTGCGATCCTTGCACACACTGAATGAAATGGGGCCGCACATTCAGTGGCTCCACAGTTACGTCACCGAAGACAAGGTCTACTGCGTTTATCTTGCGCCGGACGAGAGCAGCATCCGGGAGCACGCCCGAAAAGTCGGTATCCCGGCGAATCGTGTGGCTGCCGTTCGCCATCTGATCGATCCAGCTAAACTCGGATAGACGATTCCGGCTCCTGCAGCGAATATTGAACCGCCCTTTCGAGGTCCATCGCTGAACCTTCCGCCCATAGGGCTTTGCCCTCCGGGCCCGTGAATGCTTGCCAAGCGGGGAGGAGCATCCGATCGAGTTTCTCCTTTTCTGCTTGCGGCAGCGGAGCGCGGATCAGCTCACGCAAGTGCGCCGCTGCCGCGGCAAGCTTCAAGGCACGAGCCGCCTGGCCCTCTGCCACCGCCAGGCAGGCGTAACCTTCCATAGCCCGGGCCATGCCTCGGCGATGTCCCAAATTCATGAACACTTCCATCGCTTCACGGTATGCCGTTTCTGCCGAACGATGTTCTCCCTGCTGACAATCGATCGAACCTAAATCGGTCAGAGAGCGGGCGCGCCCCCATTGGTCGCCGGCTGCCCGGAACGACAACAAGGCTTGTTGATACAGTTCCTTGGCAGCGGCCAAGTCGCCTTGTTCACGAGAAATATCGCCCTGCTGATTGATCGACCATGCGGCACCGCTCTGATCGCCGAGTTCCTCGAAGATTTGCGTGGCTTCGCGCAGAGCCCATCGTGCGCGTGGATAATCACCGCGAACTTTTACCAAATTGGCCAGATTGTGAAGGCAACGCGCGAAAGCCGAGCGGTCGGGAAGCACACGCCAACATACCAGGCTGCGCTCGAAATTTTGCTCCGCCGAACGGTAATCGCCACAATCCCGTTGTGCGATGGCCAAAGCATTCAAGGAAGCCGCGATACCCCACTGATCGCCCAGCTCTTCATAAACGTAGAGGCTCTCCTTGAGAAAACGCTCGGCCGCCGGGAAATCGCCTTGCGCCGTCGTCAAAGCACCGAGAAAATGCAACACTCTGCCGCGTTCTTTTGCGTGCCCTGAGCCAGCCAATTGTATGATCGTCTCCAGGCGGGTGCGGCCTTCGGTCAAGTGTTCGCGCATGTCCCAGAATCGAAATAGACCGACGCACAACCGTAAACCCCAGTCCAAATCGCGGGTCTCAAACAACCAGTCGAGGGCAGACCGGAAATTATCGATTTCGGCGTCGCAGTTTGCCAGCCACAGAGCGCGGTCCGCGGCGCTCAGTTCCGGATTTCCTTCCTCGGCAAGCACCAAACAATACGCGGCATGGGCACGACGCACGGAAGCATATTCGCCGCTCTGCACAAGACATTCGAGGGCATATTCTCGAATCATTTCCAACATCGTGAAGCGCGTCTGGCCCTCGCTTCAGTCGACGCGCTGAACCAGATTCTTATCCACGAGGGAAGACAGTCCTTCCAACAAGTCCACGCCCAGATCGCGGTTGGTGTCGCACACGGCTTCCGCCGCCTCCAATGTGCATCCGCCCACCAAAATGGAAAGGCGTCGGAACAATTTGCGTTCCGGCTCGTTCAAAAGGCCATGGCTCCAGTCGATGGTCTTCCGGAGGGTTTGTTGACGTTCGGGCAGATCGAGTGCGCCGCCGGTGAGCAACTGCAGGCGACTCTGCAGTCGGTCCAGCATGGCGCTCAGTGAAAGCACCTTGGTGCGCGCAGCCGCCAGTTCGATGGCCAAAGGAAGGCCATCCAGCCGGGAACAGATTTCCCGAATCGCCGGAGCGTTTTCTGCGGTCACCGCAAATTCCGGCCACACCGCCGCGGCACGTTGCACAAACAGCTCGACCGCGGAGTTCGGCGCTAAGGGCGCGACCGGGAAGTCCTGCTCACCGTAAATGCGCAGGCTCGCACGACTGGTGACCAGAATCTTTAGAGAGGGGCACGCCTCCATGGTCTCTGCGACTACTTTGGCAGCTGGAAGAACCTGCTCAAAGTTGTCCAGCACCAGCAGGAAGGGGCCCGCGTCGCGAAATTGATCGCCGATGAGTTCCGGTATCGTGCGGTTGGCCACCGGCTTGATATCGAGCGACTCGGCGAGCGCGGCGGCGACTAGTCCGGGATCCGTAATCGACGCGAGGCCTATGAACTGCACGCCCGCAGGGAACCGATCGGCAATCTCCTGGGCGACGGCAATGGCCAGGCGTGTCTTTCCGGCACCCCCCGGACCGGTGAGGGTCAGCAACGGGACGTCCCCGCGAAGAAGCCGTTCCGCTATTTGCGAGACCTGTTGTTGCCGGCCGATGAGCGAAGTCCGGGGTATCGGCAGGTCGCGGCGCTTCCGAAGCGCTCTAGCCGGAGGCTCGCCCGACACCGCCAATCGGATGTCGTCCGGGCCCGAAACCGGGCTCGTGCCCGAGGGGCCCTTGACGACGTGCGCACAGAACAGGTATCCCCGTCGCGGTACGGTTTTGAGGATCCTTTGGGTGTGGTCGTCCAGAGCACGACGCAGTTCGACGGCACACTGGACGAGCGAATCGTCGGTCACGAACGCGTCGGGCCAGAGTGCCTGGGTCAGCTCTTCTTTTCCAATAAGCCTCCCGGAATGCTCCACCATGTATTTAAGCGTTTCATAGACCTTCGGACGAAGTTTGATCTCCTTTTCCCCTCTCCACACGCACCCGCGCGCGACATCAAGGGTGAACTCGTCGAATTGGTAAGTTGTGGTACTAAATTCCACTGGTACTTCCCGGTACAAGAAAAACCAGGCAGGTAGTGTATCCCGATTTTCGGGGTTTCTTTGGCTTTCTTTCGTTACTTCCCGTGCTTCGAGCTGTTACTTTGCCCCGGTCGATCAGCGTCGTAGGTAAGCGCCCGAACCGAAGGAGGAAGATATGGACAGGTTTTTGATCGAGACGCCTCATCGAGAGCAGGATTGCCAGAGAGTGGTTCAGCTCTTGCGCGCGCAGGGCTGTCTCCAGCATTTCAACTGGGGATGCCCGAGTGGGGTGCATAAAGGTTGGGCCATTCTCGAAGCGGATAGCGAGGCGGAAGCGCGTCTGGTGGTTCCGCCACTGGTGCGCGGACAGGCCCGTGTGGTGCAGGTCTCCGAATTAGATCCGGAGTCGGTTACCGAGCGGCAGAAGCCGAGCTTGGCGGCCAAAGACCCAGACGTGTTAAGGATGCACACTGCTTTTCCCTGTTGGTGGTAGCGGTTGTAGAGAATCTGCTGTGATGAGGAGGAACGAATGTCAGCGGCAAACCTAGACCAGTTGAGGAATTCCTTGCGGGGCGAGGTGATTCAGCCCGGCGATCCGGGGTACGACTCTGCCCGCAAGGTCTACAACGGAATGATCGACAAACGCCCGCGTCTGATCGTGCGTTGCGTGGACGTGGCCGACGTGATCGCCAGTGTGCGGTTTGGGACCGCGAACGGTATCCTGACCGCCATTCGGGGCGGCGGACACAATGGCGCGGGCTTGGCGGTCTGCGACGATGGGTTGGTGATCGACCTTTCACGCATGAAGGGCATTCGCGTTAACCCGGTGGATAAAACCGTGCGTGTCGAGGCTGGCTGCGTTTGGGGCGACGTGGACCACGCCACTCATGCGTTCGGCCTGGCGGCACCTTCCGGAATCATTTCGACCACCGGAGTGGCCGGGCTCACCCTAGGCGGCGGCATTGGTTACCTCACTCGCAGATACGGCTTGACCATCGACAATTTGCTGTCCGTGGACATGGTTCTGGCCGATGGAAGCTTTGTGACTGCCAACAGCAAACAGAATTCCGATCTGTTTTGGGCCGTGCGTGGCGGGGGCGGGAACTTCGGTGTGGTTACTTCCTTCGAGCTCCAGCTCCATCCGGTCAGCACGGTGCAGTTCGGCCCGACGTTCTGGCCGCTCGAGGAAGCCGCAACGGTACTGCGCGTTTATCGCGACTTCATCAAAAAAGCACCGGCGCACGTCAGCGGCTTTTTTGCATTTCTCGTCGTGCCGCCCGCTCCTATGTTTCCCGCTCATCTCCATTTCAAGAAGGTGTGCGGCATCGTGTGGTGCTGCACCGGGACTCCGGAGCAAGCCGAACAATCCACAAAATCCATGCGGTCGGTCGGCAATCCGCTGCTCGACCACATCGGGCCCGCGCCGTTTCCGGCGGTGCAAAGCACCTTTGACGGCTTATACGTGCCGGGCCTGCAATGGTACTGGCGGGCGGACAACTTCACAGAATTAAGCGAGGAAGCCATTGCCAGGCACGTCGAGCACGGATCAAAGCTACCGACCTTGCATTCGACGATGCACCTTTATCCCGTCAATGGAGCGCCGCACGGCATCGGTAACACCGACACCGCTTACAGTTTTCGCGAGGCCCTCTTCGCCCAAGTGATTGTGGGAGTGGATCCCGACCCCGCGAACAGTCAGAAAATCACGGACTGGTGTAAGCAATACTGGGAAGCCCTGCACCCATTCTCGGCGGGTGGCGCGTACGTGAACTTCATGATGGAAGAAGGGCAGGAACGCGTGCAGGCTACGTATCGGGATAATTACGCGCGGCTCGCGGGGATCAAAGGGAAGGTCGACCCGACCAACTTCTTCCGCGTGAATCAAAACATCCATCCGCTGGCAGCCGTGAAGGACTCCGTCTGATCGGGCATCCGGCGACCGGGGCATTGAGTTCGTGCGTGGTCGGAAAGCACAGGGCACAGGCATGACTCGGCACTACGGTCCCTTATGGCCCGAAGGTATAATTCGCCGAGACCGGACGTAGCCAGTCGGCCGGTTCATGGGATTCGCCATGAGCGCGAGCAGCGCCGGGGTCAAGACGAGCGAAGTGCGCCCGGAACTGGCACATCCGTCCCGAGGGCGAAGGTAGAGGGCCTCAAAAGACTTGGCCGGGAAATGTCCAATAGAAGCGCGCCGTTGTTTGTCAGCGATGAGCACAGCCCGGCCAGCAACAAGGCCGGCGCATTCCTTCCTTCAGCTCCGTGTGCACCCGCTCAATGTGCTGCCTTCTGGTTTCCGGTTTCTTGACGGAGATCACCCAGCAGATCCACTCGTTGCGGGCGAGCGGCGTGAGGTCCTCCCATTTTGCGCGCGTCGCCGGATCAGAAATGAGAGCTTTTCGTAAATCAGCCGGTATGCTGTGTACCACACCCGCTGAGATCGCTTTCTCGGCCATGGATTTCATTCTACATGGTTACGCGATCGGTTTTGGAGCGCAGAGGCACTGCTCCAAAAATGAAATTGCCGAGCGCCGTCATTACACCGTGTAGTTCGAGGTGTCGCTCGTTTGAGGCAACTGCAACTTCGTTGACTTGCCTTGGGGCGCCGCCTAACATAGGCCCACATGACGGGCGCCGCGTCACGCATCGGCCAAACCCTTTCTCACTACCACATCCTTGAAGGAATCGGTGGTGGTGGCATGGGCGTTGTCTATAAGGCCGAGGACCTTGACCTCGGCCGCTTTGTTGCACTCAAGTTTCTCCCCGAGGACCTGGCCAATGACCCGCAAGCCCTCGAGCGTTTCCGCCGCGAAGCTCGCGCCGCTTCGCAGTTGAATCATTCCAACATCTGCACAATCTACGAAATCGGCAACACCGACGGCTGCTCCTTCCTGGCCATGGAATATCTTGAAGGCCACACTCTCAAGCACCTCATCGCCGAAAAACCGCTGTCCGTCGAGCAAGTGCTTGATTTTTCGATCCAACTCGCCGAAGGCCTCAAAGCCGCGCATGACAAGGGCATCGTTCATCGCGACATTAAGCCCAGCAACATCTTTGTTACCGATAGCGGCCGTCTGAAAATCCTCGACTTCGGCCTCGCCAAGCTGACTCCATTCCTCAAAAACTTTGAGGGCGCCGCCAAGCAATCCGAGTCCACTGTCCTCGTCGATACCGACCTGACCAACCCCGGCACCACGCTCGGCACCGTCGCCTACATGTCTCCCGAACAGGCCCTCGGGGAGCCGCTCGATGCCCGCACCGACATTTTCTCCTTCGGCGTCGTACTCTACGAAATGGCTACGGGCACTCTGCCCTTCTCCGGCACCAGCACGGCCTCCGTCTTCGACGCCATTTTGCACCAAGATCCGACGCCCGCCACGAAAAAGAACCACGCTCTGCCTTTAGAGCTCGGCAAAATCATTTCGCGGGCTTTCGCCAAAAAACGCGTAGAACGCTACCAGTCCGCCCAGGAAATCGTCGACGCCCTGAAGGTTCTACGCCAGGAAACCACCGGCCCCCTACCGATCGCCCGCGCCATCCGCAAACCTAAATTTCTTGTCCCATCGGCACTCGCGGCTCTCGCCATCCTCGTATTCGCCGCCTACTTCGTTCGCCGCAGCCAGCGCCTCCGCTGGGTTCACGACACCGCCGTGCCGCAAATCGACCGCTTCAGCAAAGAATGGAAAGGAATGGACGCTTACCAGCTCCTGCAGCAAGCCGAGCGCTACGCTCCGCACGATCCCGCTCTGGCGAAGTTAGAAGACCGGATTCATTATGACTTGAGAATCGTCTCCCAGCCGCCCG
>Ga0306921_10009978_pt1 | contig 10080 bp, 8 predicted proteins | sample sta12Cox44000080_FD_203760 | JGI IMG/M metagenome (GOLD analysis project Ga0306921, IMG submission 203760) | Lab enrichment of tropical soil microbial communities from Luquillo Experimental Forest, Puerto Rico - statoxic.12C.oxic.44.000.080 (v2)... | ecosystem: Environmental > Terrestrial > Soil...
GGCGTGCCACACAAGGATCGCTTGAGGATCGCGTCGGCCTTTCGATTGAAAGGCTGCGAGATCATCGTCAGCTCCTTGCTCGGGGGGTCGACGTTCGGATTGCCCGCGCCACTCTCGCCTGGTGAGCCGGCGTTGCAGGAGATTAGCAAATCGGCTGGTGCGGGCGACTTCGGGGATGCTGACCGCGCGGAACGCCCTGAAAAATATGGCGCGCCCGGAGGGATTTGAACCCCCGACCTACGGATTCGTAGTCCTCAGAGGCCGGATCGCAGGCATCGCGCGCGGAGCCGCCAAAATCGCGGCTCCGCCTTATTTTATGCGGCCTAGCGCGCGATTCGCCATCATTGTCTCTCTGCGTCCGACAGCGCCAATCTGCACCGGTTTGGGCACGTGGTGGGCACGTAGTGATGTTTTGATAGCAGGTGCCAGGGGCGGCAAACGGCGCTGACTGTGGCCAGCTCCTCCCTGTGGGAGAGCGCGGACCGGAAGGTGCCGGAATAGTGCCAGAAAAGTGTCAGGACGAGACGCATATAAGGAGGAGTTGGACGGTGTACCGTGAATACCCCGGGCCAATCGAATAGCCGGACGCTGGCACCCCATAAGCAGCCCCGGGGAAGTAGCCGTCAGGGCTCCCAGTAGGGGATGACACCTAGTAAAGGGTCGGAGGCTTGGCGCACCGCTCCGACCGAAGCGAGAGTGGCCCTCGCATACACGCGGGGCCACCTTCTTTTTGGGGTCCCGCACCAGGGAGGGAAGAGTGCGGTGACGACAACGACGATCCGATTGGTGCCGATTGGGATGGCCGCGATGCGCTTTGGCATTTCGCGGGAGCGGCTCCGGCAACGGATCGACAGAGGCGAAATCCCGGCGATCCGCGATGCGGCTGGCCACAGGTTCGTCGAGGAGATCACGATCCAGCGGCTGCTCGCGGAAGGAAAGATGCCCGGGCCGATGGCCGCGGCCTACCCAAAGACACGGTAACGGCCTCATGGACCAGCGCCGCACAGCGTCGCCGGCCGACGGGCCGGGCGGTTCCTCCGCCTATTTCACGCCGCGGGGCCTCGCTGAGCATCTTGACGTCAAGCGCGACTGGATTTATCGCCATGCATGGATGCTCCCGGGCCGGGTGAAGGTTGGTAATCAAGTTAGGTTCCGCCGTGTTGCGGTGCTGGCTTGGCTCGCGCGGCTCGAGGATCAGCAGACATCGGACGCGTCGTCCGACGGTCGTTTCGTTGATCGCGCGGCCCGGCTTGTTCGCGAGGCAGGCCTGCCCGATCCCCGTGCCTACGACGTGCCCCAGGATGCACAGATAGCAACAGCCGCGCCCAGAAGACGCGGCCGCCGCCGTCAGTGGCAGATCCCCGGCCAAGGAGCTCCGCCGTGACTACTATAGCACAGTTCTTGGAAGTGCTCGCCTGCGCACGGCCGTCGTGCCCGTGTCAGCGGTCGTCCGGGCGGACGGGTCGCACACATTGCCCGGCGCATGATGACCAATGGCCTAGCCTATCTGTCACTGAACGTGATGGTCGGTTGCTCGTGTACTGCCACGCCGGCTGCGCGCAGTCGGCGGTGATCGATGCGCTCCGCTCGCGCGGGGTCTGGCCGCGCTCAAGGGCAGGACGCCGATGACGAGCGCTTCCCCTCCCCCACGCGGACTGACCCTCGAAGCGCTGGCACAGGCGAAGAAGTTGCCGGTCGATTTCCTCATGTCCCTCGGCATTCAAACGGACTTGTGGACCGGGAAAGCGCGCGTCCGGATTCCCTACATGGACGACCATGGGACGATCCAGTCGATCCGCTACCGGCTGGCGCTCGACGGCGACATGCGGTTCGCCTGGCGCAAGGACGATCACGTCTTGCTCTATGGGCTACCGAGGTTGCGCGCGGCGGTTGCGCTCGGCTGGGTGCTCATCGTCGAAGGCGAGAGCGACTGCTGGACGGCCTGGCATCATGGGCTGCCGGCCGTGGGGATCCCGGGGAAGAGCACGTGGCGCCCGGAGTGGGCAACGTTCTTCACCCGACCCGGTCTCGAGGTCGTCTTGTGGTGCGAACCTGATGCGCCCGGCCTGGTCGCGGAGATTGCCCGCGACATTGCCGATCTGCGCGTTATCATCCCCCCCGCCGATCTCAAGGACCTGAGTGATGCCCATGTCCGCGGTGAACGGGTCTCGGACTTTGTCGCGGCGCTCAGGAAGGGGGCCCAGCTCGCGTCGGCCTTCCTGGAGGGAATCGCCGCCGAGGGCCGGGCGGCAGCCGGGGCGGAAGCGTTGGAGGCTGGCCGTGCCCTGCTTGAAGACCCCGACTTGCTGGAGCGGGTCGCGGAGATTCTCAAGGAGAGTGGGCTGGCGGGCGATCCCAAGAACGCGAAGGTGCTCTATCTCGACATCACCTCGCGCCTGATGCGCCGGCCGGTTAACCGGCTCATTGAGGGACCGAGCGGTTCCGGCAAAAATTATCTGCTCGATCACGTGCTTCGCTTGTTTCCCGATGAGGCCTATTACCGGCTCACTGCGGCCTCGGAGCGCGCGTTCGTGTTTACTGCGGAGGACTTCCAGCACCGGATCGTCGTCATCGATGAATCGGCCGGTCTTCACCAGGACGGAATCGGTGCTACCATCATGCGCAACCTCGCCTGGGGCAAGGGCATCAGCTATGAGGTCGTCGAGAAGATCGACGGCGGGATGCAGACGCGCCGCATCGACAAGCTCGGCCCGACCGGGTTGATCACCACGACGGTGCGGACAATCGACGCAGAGATGCAGACGAGACTGCTCACGATCACTATTCCCGATACGCCCGAGTTCACGAAACTGGTCATTGAGGAGATCGGCCGGCAGATGGCCGCTGGGCCCGCCAAGGTCGACGTCGGCGCCTTCGTGGCGGCGCAGCGGTGGCTCGGGATTACCGGGGTGCGCGAGGTGATCGTCCCCTACGGACCGGCGCTCTCCGCGCTGGCCTATGCCGGGTCCGTCAGAATGCGGCGCGACTTCCAACAACTGGCGACCACGATCGAGACGAGCGCCCTGCTTCACCAGCTCCAACGCGAACGCGACGAGGAGGGGCGCATACTGGCGAGCCCGGCCGATTACCGGATTGCCTACGATTTGGCCGCCGAGTCCCTGCGCGAAGCGGCGGGCGGTCTCACACTAGCTCAGACCGAGGCGGTAAGTATCGTGGAAGCCCTCTGCGCCAGCAAAGGCCCCGAGGAAGGTGTGTCGCGGGCGAAGATCGCTGCCGCCCTTAACCTCGATCCGTCGGCAGTGACGCTCCGGCTCCGGAAACCTCTCCATCTCGGAATCATCGTCAACCTCGAGACGGTCAAGGGGAAACCGGCGAGGTATCGACCCGGCTCAGGGATTCCGGAGTCCGTGCCGGTGATCCCTACTCCAGAGGAGCTCTTCAAGGATGCCTATGTGTAAAGGCTGGAGGGGGGCTCTATCTTCCCGACATCACTACCTCACGGGGTGCGCGCTAGACCGTGGTTTGCTTGAAATTCGCCTCTATTTTCCGGGTGAAATTGCCACCTCACTGGCCCCTCACGACCTCACGGGTCGGCCGGTTCGGCGGGCGGAAACCCGTGAGCCTGTGAGCAGCCGTGAATTGGGCACCTCACGGATTCAACTGAGAAAAATCGCTGGTGTTATTAGGGCTGGCGCGATACCTGTGAGCTGTGAGGTTTATCTGGGAGGGGATCCCACCCACCTTACCCCTTTATCCGGCGGAGGGGGCCTCCGACAATCGGCGTGAGGAAACGCGCGATAAATCGTGGAGAGGAGGGATGCCAGATGTCACGTCACCAGAATGTGCCCGTGGGCGGGGACGCAATGGCGAGCAACCCCTATGTTATCGATCTTCCATTTGAAGTCGATCTCTGCCTTCGGCAGATTCAGGGATGGGCACTCAGGCAACGGATGTCGTGGCGGACGCCGACGGAAATCATCACCGAGGCGCTCTATTTCTTTGCCGACCACTGGTGCGATTACGGCGATGATGACGACGAAGACGATCATCGCCCCCGGACCCGCCGCCACCATTGCCCCGTCCTGATGATACGACGGCCCTAGATATCGAGTTGCGTGAGCTGGTCGCGGCACGAGGAAGACGATAGCACCCCGGCCCGGACGCGCCGCCGCCACGTGGTCGCCCGGGCCGCGCCTGCGGGTCGCTCGTGCTGGGGAGCGCTCGAGCCGGTCGGGGAAATTCCGACGGCGTCGATGCCGGGGAGGGAGGTGGCGTGATGGGGGAGCGGACCAGCATCGCCTGGTGCGATGGCACCTTCAATCCGTGGTGGGGGTGCAACGAGGTCAGCGAAGCTTGCGTCGGCTGCTATGCGGCATCACAGGATCGACGCCTGGGCGGTGGCCACTGGGGGATTCCCAAGGACACGCCCCGCCGCCTGTTCGGGTCCTGGCCTGCTGGTGTCCACCTGGTCGCGCCTGTCATGCGAACGTGCTCCTGCGCGTGGCGAATGCGCGCCCCAGAGAAGAGACCTGACGTGGACGTCGAATCCCCTTCCGACAGTCAGGGGCGCGCAGAAGGGGACAGGGCTGGATGCCGGGCATGATCGGCGTTGGACCGGTGCCTAGGGCGTGCCCCGAAGATGGAGTTACCCAGAAACCACTTCGCAACCATTTCCCCCTCCGAGGGTCGGGGGGAAGGGGGCCCGGGAGCGGCGAAAAGCAGAGGCCGACGGGCGTTGTTCCTGGTGTTGTTCTCAACGCGAGGGCGTCACGAACGGACAACCGGCACAGACCAACCGCCGGCGGCGGGCCCGCACCGCCGCCTGCTCAGCGCGGAAACGGGCGGCCTCGGGTCCGCCGATGATCTCGGCGAGCGTCGCCTGTGTGTGCAGACTGCGCCCTTCCCACTCCCAATTCCGGAGACGCTCCATGTCCCAGGCCCGGGCTCTTACCCTCCACTGCCACCGCCGTCGCCACCGGGCCATGAGCGCATAGGATCGACCGAGGAACCGTGCTGCGGCCGCCGCGGATCGTCGGGGCCCGGGCAACTCGAGGTACACGGTGAATGCCGCAAACGCCTGCCGGCTTTCCCCGAGCTGACGGTCCCACGGCCGGCCAACGCGCCCGAGCGACATGACGGCCGGACGCAGGCGCTCCGGCAGGACGCGCCGCGGACCCCATGACGGGTTCAGCGAAGCCACGACCGTTTCCAGATCCCCATGGACAGGTTCATTATGCACAACAGGTTCATTATGTACACTTATTCGCGCCCCGTGGTAAAGATTCGCCTGGAAACGGCGACCACGGAGGCGCCAAGGTCGTGTCGAAACCGACGTTGCGGGTCAAAGGAGGCCCGCCTCGGGGAGGCGAAGCGGAGCGTGATGGGAAGAATCTCCATGGGATATGGATTCGTGATCGCAGTGGTCGTCGTCGCCGTGCTCCTGGCGTGGAACGGGGTTAAGATTGTCCGCGAATACCAGCGCCTGGTGGTGTTCCGCCTGGGCCGGAGCTTCGGCCCCAGGGGTCCGGGGCTCGTCTACCTGATCCCGATCATCGACAAGGCAGTTTGGGTCGACCTCCGGGAGGCGTTCCTGGAGATCCCCGCGCAAACGTGCATCACCAAGGACAACGCGCCGATCTCCATTGATTTCCTGATCTACTGGAAGGTGTTCGACCCGCAGCTCAGCGTCATCCAGGTGGGCAACTTCGCCCGCGCCGCGCAGGGGATCGCCACGACGGGGTTGCGCGCGGTGATCGGCGACCTCAGCCTCGACGAAGCCCTGACGAAGCGGGACCAGATCAATCAAATCATGCGCGCCAAACTCGACGAAGTCACGGAGCGGTGGGGGGTCAAGGTGACTACCGTCGAGATCCGTGAGATCACCCCGCCGAAAGACGTCCAGGACGCGATGACGCGGCAGATGTCCGCCGAACGGAGCCGGCGCGCGCTCGTCACGGAGGCAGACGGGAAGAAACAGGCCGCCATCACCATCGCAGAAGGCGAAAAGCAATCGGCGATCCTGAAGGCGGAGGGGGACCGCCAGGCCGCGATCCTCCGTGCGGAGGGGTTTTCGTTGGCTTTGGGCAAGATCTTCGAGGTCGCCAAGACCGTGGACACCAACACGATGAGCCTCCAGTACCTGGAGGCCTTGAAAGCCCTCGGTGCGGGCCCGGCCACGAAGTTCGTGTTCCCAATGGAGTTCACCAAACTGCTCCAGCCCTTCGTGGATGGGGTGCCTGGGACTCCGCCGCAGAGGACGCCGTAGCCGCACCCGACGTCGGCCGCAGAGAAACCACGCGAACCCCGGGGATATATCCTGGGGCCCGTGACTCCGAGGCAACGCCGGCGTGTGTACCGCGCCAGTTGCCGATCCCTGGTTGGGACCTGCAGGCGCATCCGCTCAGGCCGGCTGCCGATGACACTCCAAGGAGGTCCCTATGCTGTTCAGTGAAAAGATGAACGCAGCGATAAATGAACAGATCGGCCGTGAGTTCGCGGCGTCGCTCGAGTACGTCTCCATCGCGTCGGGCTTTGCCTCGGAGGGCCTGACGGAACTGGCCAAACATTTCTACCGCCAGGCGGAAGAGGAGCGCGATCACGCCATGCGTTTCGTGAAGTACGTGGTGGACGCGGGGGGCAAAGTCACCATCCCGGCCATTCCTGCACCCAAGAACGCATTTGCGAGCGCCGAGGAAGCCGTGAGGAACTCGCTCGAGTGGGAAGTGACCGTCACCAAGTACATCAACGGATTAGTGGATCTGGCAATGCAACAAAACGATCACATTACCCAGAACTTTCTCCAGTGGTTTGTCACCGAGCAACTGGAAGAAGTGTCCAGCATGGAGACACTGCTGAGTATCGTGCGGCGCGCGGGTGAGAGCGGGCTGCTGACCGTTGAGGCGATCCTCGCTCGGCAGGGCCCCGCGGGAAACTCTTAGAACGCGGCCTTGCGGCGGGACTCGCTGTGCTCCACCTACAATCCTGCCCTGGCCTTTGGCCTCGGCTCCTTCCGTTAAAGAGGGGGGGTTATGCGTGAAAACTGGTCCAAAGGATAAAAAGCTGAAACAGCCCGGGAAGTTGCGACGAAGGAAGCAATCCAGGGAACAGCGCGCTTCATGGCAGTTCCGTAGCGTTAGCGGCCACGTTGACCTGCTGGACGCCGATGTTTTCGAGAATCCCCAACTTCCCTTGCTGGAGAGATAGCGCCACGTAAGGGAGGTGCGTCCGTTGTATATTGGGCCCCGAACTCAAGAGTGGCACGCGGATAACCCCCTGCGCAAATGGCGCATCCCACAAAGTAGGGAGGCGCGGGAAATCGAAGAGCAGATCGGCGTCCCGCGAAACCGAGTACAGTACTGGGAAACCGGAGAGGCGTCTCCAAATAAGGCGGAAATGCGGAAACTCATGCGCCTCACCGGGATCGCCAATCTGCAAGAGGAGTGGGCGAAGTGGCGTGAGCGAAGGCCGAGGCCCAGGCTCGCGCACCATCCGTCGCAGAGCGCCCCAGTGGAGCGCCGGCAGGCCGAACCGCCGGCCGCCCTCGCCAGGTCGCTTGTTCCCTGGTCGGAGCTTGGGTCCCGTTTGGATGAGGAAATTCAGCGCTGTGTCGAGATGGGGCTCACGTTCTCACTCATCGAGATTCAACTCAACGATTTTGAAGCGGATGCTTGGGGCGAGCGGGGCGATCAGGATACAGCGGTTCAACATCTCCTCGGAACTCTCGAGCAGGTCTTGCCGGAGCCAAACGAGCTCTCGCACGACGGGACGGGCCGGTTCGCCGCTCTGCTGATGCGGACGCCCAAGCCTCAGGCCGTTGAGTTGGTACAGAAAACGCTCGATGCAATGGGCGCAAACTCTGTCAGCCCGCTGCTGCTGGGCGTCGATAGGCTCAGCTTTTCTTCGGCCGTCCTGACCTACCCAGAGGATGGACGCACCGGGGCGGCCCTCCTTCATCGACTCAGCGTTTTACTCACCCCCGAGCGGCGGGTCTGAAGTCCCAGCCCTTGCGGCACGATGATCGTTACGGAAGTCTTCTTCTTTTGTCGGCACACCACTTTCCTCACCCCGGGATCCATCCCACCTGATAGGACCGCTTTCGTGCTTTCGGTCGCTTCGCCATTCACGCGTTCTGAGAAAGACACAGTCCGAGCCGCGCCATCCCCCCAGTGTTTTGAGGCCGTCAAGGCAATTACATGTTCATGTCCTCCGGGTTGTAGCCCCCCGGAGCCGCCGCCTTCTTGTCGCGCTTCTCGACCAAGAGCGCCTCGGTGGTCAGCAACAAGCTGGCGACGCTCGCGGCATTTTGCAGCGCCAGCCGCGTGACCTTCGTCGCGTCGATGATCCCGGCCTTGAGCATGTTGGTCAAGCGACCTTCGGCGACGTCGTACCCGACGCCCGGCTTCTCCGCCCTGATATGCTCGACAACGACCGCACCCTCCATGCCGGCGTTCGCGGCCAGCCACCTGGCCGGCTCTTCAATCGCCCGCCGGACGATCTCGACGCCGCTCTTCTCGTCGCCGTCCTGGACGTCAACCTCATCCAAGGCCTTGGCGATGTTGAGCAGCGCCACCCCACCCCCTGGGACGATCCCCTCCTCGACGGCGGCCTTGCTGGTGTTCAGTGCATCTTCGAACCGGTGCTTCTTCTCCTTGAGCTCGGTCTCGGTGGCGGCCCCGACCTTGATCTGGGCGACCCCGCCGGAGAGTTTAGCGAGCCGCTCCTGCAGCTTTTCCTTATCGTAGTCGGAGGTCGTGGTTTCGATCTCCTTCTTGATCTGGGCGATCCGCCCCTGGATGTCTTTCTTGCTCCCGCGCCCCTCAATAATCGTCGTTTCTTCCTTGGCGACCCGAACTTTGGCTGCCCGGCCCAGCATCTCCACCTCGACATTCTCCAGCTTGATGCCGATGTCGTCGCTGATCACCTTGCCGCCGGTCAGGACCGCTATGTCCCCCAGCATCGCCTTGCGGCGGTCTCCGTATCCAGGAGCCTTGATCGCCACGCCCGGCATGACGCCGCGCAGCTTATTGACCACGAGCGTGGCTAGCGCCTCGCCATCGACATCCTCGGCGATGATGACGAGCGGCTTGCCGAACCGTATCACCTTTTCCATCATGGGGACGATGTCTTTGACCGCACTGATCTTCTTCTCGGTCAGGAGGATATACGGATCCTCGACGACCGCCTCCATCTTGTCGGCGTCGGTGATCATGTATGGGGAAATATAACCGCGGTCGAACTGCATGCCCTCGACGACCTCGACCGTCGTCTCGATCCCTTTCGACTCCTCAATGGTGATCACGCCGTCCTTGCCGACCTTGTCCATCGCTTCAGCGATGATCTGTCCGATCTCGGGGTCATTACCGGCGATGCTGGCGACGTGGGCGATGTGCTCCTTGCCTTCGAGCGGGACGCTGATCTTCTTGAGCTCGGCCACGAGGGCGTCGACAGCCTTGTCGATCCCATGCTTCACGATCATGGGGTTGGCGCCCGCTGCGACGTTCTTCAGGCCCTCCTTGACGATCGCGTGCGCGAGCACCGTGGCCGTCGTCGTGCCGTCTCCCGCGGCATCGTTGGTCTTGCTCGCGACCTCTTTGACGAGCTGAGCACCCATGTTCTCGTAAGGGTCCTCGAGTTCGATCTCCTTGGCGACCGTCACGCCGTCTTTGGTGATGGTCGGCGAGCCCCATTTCTTCTCAAGCACGACGTTTCGGCCCTTCGGACCGAGCGTGACGCGCACGGCGCTGGCGACCTTTTCGACGCCGTGCTCGAGGGCCTTGCGGGCTTCCTCATGGTACAGCAATAGCTTGGCAGGCATCCGGGCATCCTCCTCAGTTCTATTTGGTTTTTACCGTGGCTCAAAGAGGCATATCTCTCCGCCCCTGAACGACTGCCACATGAGCTGGGGGAAATAGTCCTCATGAAAATAATGTTTTGCGTCGTTTCAGTCCAGCAGTAGGGTAAATGGACCCGCGACCGGATTGTGCGATAACGACGATGTACCACGCCGTCAAGATAATCGCTAGGGTTCCGAGGATCCAATTCATCTCCGCGCTCCTTATCGTAGGGTCCGGGCGCCACTTCCCATCGTCCGCAGAGAGCGACAAACGCGTCCTCGGGCGC
>Ga0306921_10009982_pt1 | contig 10079 bp, 6 predicted proteins | sample sta12Cox44000080_FD_203760 | JGI IMG/M metagenome (GOLD analysis project Ga0306921, IMG submission 203760) | Lab enrichment of tropical soil microbial communities from Luquillo Experimental Forest, Puerto Rico - statoxic.12C.oxic.44.000.080 (v2)... | ecosystem: Environmental > Terrestrial > Soil...
GCGCAGTCCATCAGCCGGTCGATCTCGCGTTGGGTGAGGTAGCGCCGCTTGACTGTCAAGTTTACGATGCTTGGGGTGCGTTTCTTGGATGTCGATTTCATGCGGATAAACTTTGCCTGCGGGTTGCCGACTGTTTAGCTTATACGCTTTTTTTGCACAGCCGTAGGACGCAAGCGTCATCGCGTAGGCAAATAGGTGGTCCGGCTCGCGGCGTGGCCCAGCCCGGATGGGAATGCCTCTAAATCGTCAGGGCGGGCGTGTGCGAGCCCCCTGGGGGGAGGGCGCGCGAAAATCGAAAATTCATCCAGGCGCCATCCCCGGAAATTTGGTCAGAAACGATTTCTGGCGGTGAAGAGGTCCTGGCGGGGAAATGGGGTGGCCTGTTTTTGGGCTACCTCCCTGGAAAAAATTTTTGGCGGCGTGATCGCGATCATCTCATTCCGCCCAGGAGATGGATGCAGCAGTCTGCCGTGCCGAGGTGTGCTATCCTTTCGGTCGGGAGCACGGGAGGCATCGGGCAGTGAGACGCCGCGAGTTCATAACGTTGCTCGGTGGCGCGGCCGCGTGGCCGGTGGCGGCGCGCGGTCCTGATCCCCTCCTCAAGCCAGACGCGGGCCACGCTCGCATTGTTCGATGAGCTACGGCTCAACGGCTTTATCGAAGGGCAAAATCTCACGGTAGATCGCGATGGGTTCGAGGCTGGTAATGAGCATCTTGCCGAACTGGCGGCAGCCATAGTCAAAGCTGCGCCTGATGTGATCGTCGCCGGAGCGAGCTCCCCTTCCGCGCGCTGCAGGCCGCCACTCGCACTATACCGCTCGTCGGAATGAGCGATGACATGGTGGCGGAAGGGCTGGTGTCCTCACTCGCCCGCCCGGGCGGCAACATCACGGGGATCAGTTTGCTCTCGCCCGAATTCGGCGGCAAACGACAGGACCTTTTGATCGAGGCAGTGCCGGGGGCGCGCCGGATTGCGGCGATAGCCGGATTCCCGCGCCACCCCGACATATCACCTGCAGGTGCTGCAGCACGGGGCGTGGTCGCGCGGCGGGCGGGCTCTTACTCCTGCATGTGATAATTTTACAACGGCGGACAAGAATTGGAACTGCTAACTGAAACGATGTGCGCATCCCCTTGAGGGTCGAGAGAGACGAGTTTATCAAAGGCTACGGCGAAGGTGACTGATGCGGGGATGGGCGATGAGGTGGGGGGCTTTCGGTAGCATTGGTTTGATAGCATTCATGGGTTGCACCGGCCCGGTTGTGGCGCAGCAAACCCAATCCGGTCCGCGGCTGGCCTCAAGCAATCAGCCTGCTCCTCCTCCGAATTGGACGGGACCGCAAGTTGGAGGGTTCGGCGGCGGAAGTTTTGGGTCGCCGCAAAGTTTCGTCGAACCTGGCGCCCATCTGTGTGCAGGCTCGGGACTGGGACCGGTAACCCCAGGTTGCTTCGAAACGCCTTTTCAGTTCTCCGAACACCCCTGGAGCGCAACGTTCGGGGTCTTTGCCGGCTACAACGCGCAGTTCGGCAATCTGGTCGCAGGCCTGGAAGGTGATGCCGCGTGGAAGAGGATTTCGACTTCAGAGACTCTTTTCGTCCCCACTACTTCGGTTGACTTAGGAGCCACTCGTACAGAAGCGTTCACCGGCAGTATGACCCAGCGCTGGGACGGATCTTTGCGGCTTCGCGCTGGCACGCTCGTCACGCCCTGGACCTTGGCCTATGGCACGGCCGGAGGCGCGGTCGGCAGTGTATGCAGCTCGTTCAGTTATGCTGCATCCCTGACTACCCCTGGAACTCCCGCCGTACCGCCTACCATAATTGGCGGCACCGTAGTTTCCCCTGGGAGTCCCGGCGTACCGCCGACTATAATTAGCGGCACCGTAGTTTCCCCTGGAACTCCCGCCGTACCGCCTACTATAATTGGCGGCGTCGTAGTTTCCCCTGGAAGTCCTGGCGTACCGGGTTCCACCACGACTGCCTCCGGCGCGGACAGTGGGTGCCAGACGCGACTTGGTTATACGGTGGGGGCGGGAGTGGAAACAGCAATTGCGCTTGGATATAATTCAAAACTGAGATTTGAATACCGTTACACAGACTTGGGTTCCTTTTCGAGGGACGTGCCTCTCGCCCAAACACCTTGCAGCGTCGCCCCTTGCACCGGCAACGCGCATATCGACATGCGCGCTGGCTTCCATACGTTCAGGGTTGGACTTGCGTTCGGGCTGTAGCGGCGAGTAATAGCAACGTCCTATTGGAAGTGCAGACTGAGTTCTGTTAATATTTCCATGAAGTTGGACTTGTGACTTCACGCCGCTCCTGAGGGGCAGAGAGCGTGAAAGATATTATCGCCATCAACTATTGCGCCTTTTTGAGCTACAGCCACCGCGATGCGGCCTGGGGCAAGTGGCTGCACGGCGCGCTTGAAGGCTATCGGATTGATAAAGATCTAGTCGGACGGCAGACCGCTGCGGGCGTGGTGCCGAAGACACTGCGGCCGATTTTTCGCGACCGCGAGGATTTCTCTGCCGGCCACTCCCTCACCGAGCAGACGCTCGCCGCGCTCGAGGCCTCGCAGTTTTTGATCGTGGTATGCTCGCCGGACGCCGCGCGCAGCAGATACGTTAACGAGGAAATCCGCCGCTTCAAGGGCATGGGGCGCGCCGATCGCGTCATTCCGGTTATCGTGGATGGAGAGCCCGGCCATTCTGAACACGAATGCTTTCCCCCCGCGCTGCGCTTCAAGATCGGCCAGGACGGCGCGCTTACCGAGGAGCGCGAGGAGCCGATTGCGGCCGACGCGCGCCCCGACGGCGACGGCAAGGAGATCGCCAAACTCAAGGTGGTCGCGGGGCTGCTCGGTCTGGGCCTCGATGAGATCGTCCAGCGCGCGGAGCGAGCGCGCCACCGCCGCAATCGACTCGTGGCCTCAAGCGCATTGGTAATCCTCTTCCTTGTAGTCTCCGCCGTCGGCAGCGGGATTGCCGCCTGGAAGTATTTCACTAAATCGGAAGATTTGCGCGAGGTGACGATTCAGAGCGCATGTGATTTGGCCCCCAAGGTGGAGGCGTGGTTCAATGAGTTCGGCACGTCGATCGATCGTTTGATCGACCTTCTGAAGGACTCGGAACGGAAACTGGAAACGGCGGTCCAGAAAGGCGGCGACTCGCCCGAGCTACGCCATTGTAAGGCGCAAACGCTGATCCACTTCGCGGACGGCTACCGGACGTTGGGCGACACTGAAGAGTCGCTTAACCGCGCCAAGGAGGCGAGTGTGCTGTTGGAGCGTCTCGTCGAGAGCCGGCCATCGGAGCTTGCTTGGCGGCATGATCTCCTCAAGGCATACCGCAAAGTCGGTGACGGCCTAGATGAGCAGGGTTCCCTGACGGACGCGCTCAAGTGGTACCGCAAAAGCCGAGAAATTGGGCTCGGTCCGACGGCCGCAGCCGAGCCGAAGACCGCCATGTGGCAGCACGATCTGTCGATCGCTTACAACAAGATCGGCGATGTGCTGAGCAAGCTCGGAAATTCCACCGACGCACTGAGCAACTATCGAAACAGTCTCGGTATCAGAAAACGTCTCGCCGAGGCCGATCCGAAGAACCCACAGTGGCAGCGCGATCTGGCGTCGGCCTACGACCGGATCGGCGATTTTTTCAGAGCTCGGGGAAATCCCGCCGACGCGCTGAATAACTACGGCGAGTCCCTCAAAATTGCCAGGCGACTGGCGACCGATCAAAAAAGAAGTTCCGACTCGCAGCGTAACCTGGCGCTGGTTTACGATAAGATCGGCGATGTGGAGCGTGACCAAGGAAATCTGACCGCCGCGCTCGGCAATTACGACCGGGCTTTGGTCATCAGACAAAACCTAACCGTAAAAGATGAGATGAATTCCCGGTGGCAACGGGATCTGGCCTTTTCGCATGTCAAGGTCGGAGATGCGCTGCGCGGCCTGGGCAAACTCGACGAGGCGGAAAAGAACTATCGTCGCGGCGATAACATCATAGCGGATCGTGCCGAGTCGGATCCGAAAAATACCACCTGGCAATGGGATCGTGCGTTCATAAACGACAGAATCGGTGGCGTGTTGTTTGCCATGGCACAGCTCGGCGGCTACGAGCTGGCGTCCAGGAGAGGTGGCCGCATAGACGAAGCGACTAAAAGAAATCTCGTAGACGAGGCGCTTAAAAGCTACGGTGTAAACCTTAAGATCAGACTGCGGTTGGTCGAAACTGATCCCGAGAACCTTTCCTGGCGCTACGACCTCGGCGCCGCCCACGCTCACATGGGGGAGGTCCTATCAGTTCAAGGCGATTTCCCCGGCGCTGTGCGGACGTACAAGGCCGCCCAAGACATTTTCGGTTCTCTGGTGGACGCCGATCCGAAAAATACGTTCTGGCGTATCGATTTGTCGCTGACCTATCAGCGAATGGGCGACATTCTCTTCCACCAGGACAAGCCGGCAGAAGCGCTGGCGAATTATCGTGACTTCCTCGACATCGCAGAGAGACTGACTGCCGCCGATGTGTGGTGGCAAGTGGAAGCGGTGCGGTTCCATTGGTTCTTAGCGACCAACGGCGATGCCACCGCCCAGAGGTGGGCGACGATCGTGACGAGCTTGCAAAAGCTGAAGGCGATGCACCAGCTCCCTGCGGAACATTTCGGCTTGCTATCGGAGGCGGAGGCCGAGCTGGCTAAGTTACGAGCGAACTGAAAAATGTCGCGCAATTGACCGTGGAGGCTGCCGCCTACTCGCATCGAGATCGAGCCCCAATCCTCGACCGCAGTATTTGCTGCGCGGTTCCTCGATATTACAGCCCCGGATTCGAATTCGTCACCACAATCTGCAGACCGCTAAGTGCCGCCGACGCTACTCGCGCGAAGCGACGAGGTGATCGAAAGATTCTGCCTTCCGCGCACGGCATGTTGCGGCACCGGCTCACAGCCGGTTAATCACCGCCGACGCGCTTGGCCGCACAGAGGAGGCGAAGGCGCTGCGGGAGCGCTATGGGCTGACGAGTTCTGATGACCCTAAGCGTGAGCCTATTATCCCTGCAGGCAGCCACTCTGCTCGACAAAAGTCAAACAGCACTGCGGGCTTAGCGCGAACTTGATCTCGGCCTGCGATGACCTTCTCGGCTGATGGCGACGGCGACATCAATTTGCTTGATCTAGCGACAAAAGAGAAAGAGCTATCGCGCTGCCCGAAGATCAATCGCGTGACCGCGCTTGCCATAGCCACATTTCCTCCGGTTGCCACAGTCCGGAAATTAGAAATTTGCCACCCGCGACAGGGGCCGCTTCGATTTCAAGAGGGAAGCGCTGAGTTGTGGTTACGCCTGCCCGATCCGTGAAATCACACTCGGTGTCAATCTGTCCGCGCAGCCCGTTCTTTTCGTGCTGGGGTTCCCTAGGCAGCAGGCCGTTCCTGCCTACGCGGCAATGGATTTCGGCGTACTTGGCCTGGAGCTTCGGTTACCGCTTCGACTCTACTCATTACTCCTAGTCGGCCAAGTCTTACGTCTGCACCGAATAAGCTCGCATCACGCAAACCGGTATTCAGTTCGTCCAAAAAACGCTGGGCAATGGTAGTTACAGGACGCTCCGCGCTTTGTAAGGTCGGCGCTGATACCTTTGCGCGAAACGAGATGATAGTCCACAATGCTCCAAGGGCGATCAGGATCGCGAGGGCAGCCAGGATAATTCGTACCGGCGACAATTTCGGGCGGCGGGGCGTGTTACGCCAGTTGAATGGCAGGCGTGAGTCGCCCAAGATCATCTTGTCGTCTCGGAGTACGCCAAGTTTCGCCAGCGATCCATAGATTGCCCTCTGATCGTCGATCAGGGGGGCGTGCATCGTGTCAAAAGGCGGAGGCAATTCATCGGGCTCAAGGTCGGGAGTGCGCAGCTGGATTAGTTTGCGCGCCACGCGAGCGCGCTCCGCCTCGGACAGCACGTAATCTGAGTGCACAGAGTCGGGTGTCCAGATAACGATGGCGGCCTTGCAGGCCTTGATTTCCTGCATGATGCGTTCACGAAACGATTCTCCCGCAAGCAGGTCTGTATCCCACCAGACCGTGATGCCTTTCCCTTCAAGCTCTTTCGCGAGATTGCGCGTGGCCTCCGTATGGGACTTGGAGTAGCTGATAAACACGTCCGCCATTGAAGTTGGCCTACCTGCGCCTTGAACGGTGAACTCGGTTCCAATGCCGAGGGATGACGCATAAAAAAATAGTTAAAGCGGTAATGCGAGCCGCTGCCTCGCGACCGCGTCCCCCGAGCAGCGTGATGAATTCGCGTCGTTTCAACTGATTGAATGCCTGCGCTCCCCGCCAGCCAGGAGCGGATTGTAGGATATAGAATTGGAGAAGGTCAGTCATCCCGCCGCCAGCAGACGCCCGCGTCACGGCCGCGGGCTTGTCCCGCATCAGGCGGACGGAAGTACATGAGAAGGATCAGCACTGGCGACGATCGTCCTACACAACCGCCGGCATGACAAGTAGTGTGGAGCCTGGATTGCACCGATCGCCAGACCAAAGCCCGCAGCTAGAGCCGCGACCCAAATATAGAGAACGCGTGGGCGCTCCTCGCTCGCACGCACAATCAGTTGCCGCCAAGCTCTATGTCTGGTTGCTTGCGCTCGACCTTGAAGTAGTATTGCCATTGCTCTTCTGACGGCCAATCATGTTGAGCATTGCCGCCGATGGAATGCCGCTGGATCGACGACACCCGTGCTATCGCTACGATAGGTAGATGGGACCCGATCCGGCTTTTCGTTGACGCCCTAGCTGAACTCTGCCGCGAATGCCGTTCGGTAGAAGCGCTCGCGCCAGTAGGCAATGCAGCAGGCGACCGTGAACATCGAGCCGACATGAAGATAAAACAGCCAACTGATCCACAGTAACATGCCTGCTTGCATGACAATGCCGGCATGCACCGCAACGACAATCGAGCCAAGCACGATCGTGGAGGCCACGCTAAGCGGGAGCAGAGCAAGAAATCCGAGCATCAGCATGGCATTCATTGTGGCGTTGCCGTTATCGATGCGAAAAGGCGAGTCGGTGGCGATCAAATAGACATTGATGTAGGTGCATGCCATTCCCACGACGCCGAAGGCGATGATGAAAGCCTGCGAGTGTCGCCGCGCGAAGGGTCTGAAACTCAACGCAAAAAACGTTGCCATCAACGGCAACGCAATCATGAAACGGAACCTGGTGGACAGAACGCCGCCGGATTCCATCGCCATGTCGGCCGCGCCATAGACCACATAAGTCACGGCCGCGAGCAGCATGGCGAACTGCGCGATGATGAAGGTCTTCCCGCAGAAATATTCCTGATACTCTTTCTCGACGACGGTTTCCGGAAAGCGAAGACCCGTCGCGGCACTCCATGCCTCCAGTCTTGACTTGGCTGGACGCTCGACCGCGTCGGCGCTCAAGGCCGCCAATCTGCGCGACACGGAGCGGGGCTCGGCGTCGGTCGAAGCGGCGGAAGCCTCCAATCGCTTCGCCAGTGCACCGGCGAGTTGTTGAAATGCATGGTGGTTGCTGGTGCGATCCCAGTAACGGAAATCGATCGTTTGAATTTGCATGAACTGCAGAGGCGGCTCGGATTGATCGATCGAGATCGGCAGCAGCTTGTGCTTGCCGAGCGCATAAGCCGCTTCCGCGCGCACCCAGTGCGATTTGACCGAGTGCTCGGACCAGATCACGATCACTACCCTGGTCTGGGCGATGGCCTCCTCGATCTGGGTATCAAATGCGTCGCCGTCCTGAATCGCCTTACGGTCCAGCCAGACCGACAGTCCGGCCTTGGAGAGCGCGTCCGCCAGCGCGTTGGCAGCGTCCGAGTCGTGCCGGCAGTAGCTGATAAATAGCTCGTGCATGGCGGCACACCATCTCGATCCGGTAGGCACCCCACGATCGAAGTCGCGTCGGTAGAGATCGGTACGACTGTTTTTAAAATGAGGGCCCCAGGCCTCCGCGTCAGGACTCAGCTGGGCAGGCTAAGGCTATCCCGTTTTACGGCCTGCAGTCCGCACCGAAACTCCCCCTTGTCAAATCGATTATCTAAGGCGGGCGCGCCTATCCGTGTATGAAATAGTTCACACAGCGACTTGACCAGCAGATCCCGCCTTTGGGGCGCTTGCGCGTTTATGTGGCCACGAGAGCAGGAAGAAACGCCTAGAAGGGCGCGGCTACGACAACACGATCGGACTCCATCGTTTACCGGCTCATCTGCGGCATCCGGTCTATTGGAACTACTAGGGCGTGACGCGTAAAATCGCGGTTGTTGAGCAATCGCTGGCTGCCGCAAATGACGTGTGCGGGTTGCGCCCGCTGCACAGGCAGATCGCGGCTCTCACCGCAAACTGGAACATAACGGCCCTTATGATCTCCGGACACCAAGCGGGCGCGCCGCCTCGAAAAGTGTTGCTGTTTAGCGGCCACATGATCGATGCCCCTGGACGCAGGGAGACGCGCTTTCCCGCAGACAGGGAGCTCATTGCAGCGGCCGCGATAGCGAAGACGCTGGTTCAGATTAACGTCGGTCCAGGTGATCTTGCGATCTGTGGCGGGGCGTGTGGCGGAGACCTGCTCTTTGCCGAAGCTTCCCTTGCGCGCGGCTCAAGACTCGAACTCTACATCCCGTTTGACGAACCGACATTCCTCGCGGATTCTGTGGATTTCGCCGACGCCAACTGGCGGGCTCGCTTCTTTGCGGCGAAGTCGCAGGCGACTCTGCACGTGATGGCTGATGAGTGCCGGCCTCTGGTTGCAGACGAAGATCGCTATCAGCGGAATAATCTTTGGATGCTAGACTCCGCTGCACGATTCGGTACCGAGAAAATCGATTTCATTTGCCTCTGGGACGGACAGGGCGGCGACGGACCCGGCGGTACGCAGCACCTCATGGAAGAAGTCCGTCGCAGAGCAGGACGAATACACTGGCTCAACACGACGCAGCTTTGGACATAGCGACATGCCAAAACCTCTGTGCTTCATGATCATGCCTTACGGCCGAAAGCCGACACAAGTCGAAGCGGGAAAGGGGCCTGCGGAGATCGACTTCAACTCCTTGTGGGATCGCGGCTATGTTCCGGTCATCAAGGCGCTCGGCTACGAGCCGGTGCGGGCGGATCAAGACACCGGTGCGCTGATCATCGGTCAGATGCTGGAGCGCCTATACTTTGCCGATCTGGTACTTGCCGACATGACGATTGCGAATAGCAATGTTTATTACGAAGTTGGTATCCGTCATGCAGCAAAGGAAGAGGGCTGCGTGCTGCTCGCGGCTGATTGGTCCCGGCAGCTCTTCGATGTGGCGCAAATGAGGACGGTGCGCTACCCGCTCCCCGAAGGCGACATCGTCGAGCCGTCCGCGCTGGCGTTCCAACTCGCGACCAAGGATGCAATCCAGCGGCTTGCGACTGGCGTTTCGCCGATGCATGCCTCAATTAAGGGGTTCCCATTCAACGTCGATGAGCAGGCCGCATCGACCATGAAGGACCAGTTGGCAAAGCTTGCCGCGTTCCAGGCGCGCGTGCGCGCGGTGCGCGCTGCCCCGCCGAGCGAACGGATGAAGCGCGCGCAAGAGCTCGTTGCAATCCATGGAATACCACCGATGACCTTCCCCGTTGCCATTGCGCTGTTGCGACTTCTCCGCGATTCGATCGATAGCGCGAACGACTGGAATGCCGTGCTTGACTTCATCCGCAAACTCCCTGACGACCTGTCGAGGCAGGCGGAGGTGAGGGAGCATTTGGCATTCGCCCTTGCCAATACGGGTAAAAATATCGAGTCAATCGCGGAGCTCGAAACCCTCATCGACACGTCAGGCCCGACGCCAGAACGCCTTGGACTACTTGGCGGTCGATACAAGCGCCAGCTCAACTCGGCCAAGACACCCGACGAACGACTGATGTATCTCAACAAATCGATCCAAAGTTACGAGCGGGGAATGGACCTCGATCTCAACGACTACTATTGCTCCTGCAACTTGCCTCGTCTTTACCGTCAGCGCAATCGCAAGGGCGATGATGAGCGCGCGCAGTCTGTCTTGACGATCGTAATTGCTGC
>Ga0306921_10009983_pt1 | contig 10079 bp, 7 predicted proteins | sample sta12Cox44000080_FD_203760 | JGI IMG/M metagenome (GOLD analysis project Ga0306921, IMG submission 203760) | Lab enrichment of tropical soil microbial communities from Luquillo Experimental Forest, Puerto Rico - statoxic.12C.oxic.44.000.080 (v2)... | ecosystem: Environmental > Terrestrial > Soil...
ACCGTGGATACTCCCAAATCCGCCGTTCGTATCGTGAACGCAGTCCGGCGCAGGGTCCAATCACTACGTGAGAATCCTCATGTGGCTCCGCGATATTCTTCCAGCAGTCGGCGGCTTCAAACTCTTCGCTCAAGGCAAGTCGTCGGATTTGAAGGCACACTACGACATCGATCCATATTGTGATGGCGCGTGACCCCCTAACGCGCGTATTCGCGTGCTACAGTTGGAATTGTGCGGCCAGAAATCGAGCAAGTCGTTGAACTCATCCAGCGCAAGGATCCGAAATCGCTGGAAGACGCATTGGCATTACTTCAGAACACTGTGTTTTCCTTCAGCATGAAAGTATGCGGCCAGCGGCAAGACGCCGAAGACACCATGCAGGAAGTATTGCTCAAGTCCGTGCCGAACCTGCCTAAATTCGACAGCCCGAAAGCCCTCATGGTTTGGCTTTATAAGGTGGCCAAAACCCGATGCCTGATGAACCGCCGGAAAAGTAAGTTTGCTCCCAACGAAGCGCTTTCTCTGGAAGAACTCATGCCCGACCGCCAAGAGCTAGAGAGGCTGTCTGGCAATGCCGATCCCACGCCGGAAACTTCGTTGATGCGCCGAGAGAATGCTAAGCTGTTGCGAGAAGCGGTGCAACAACTGCCTCCGGAATATCGCCTCATTCTCGTTTTGCACGACCTGGAAGAGCTCTCCCACGAAGACATTGCAGAAATCACGGGCCTGCGCCCAGGCACGATCCGTATGCGATTGCATCGCGCGCGGCTGTTCGTTCGAAAGGAGCTTGCCAAGGCAGAGCGGGACGGAGCTCCCTCCAAGCCAAAGAAGCATGCGGCGATTGCTCAGGCTCATCCACGCGAACGAAACTGCAAGCAAATGTTCGCGGAGCTTTCCGACTATCTCGATGAAGAGCTCGATGATTCGCTCTGTGCGGAGTTGGAGAAACACATGGAAGGATGCGAGCCCTGCAAGGCTTTTCTAGCAAGCCTGGAAGAAACCATCCGAACTTGCCGAACTGCGCCGCCCACTGACCACCCAGATGAGCCCGCCGCAGCAAATCTTCGGCGCGAAGTCCTTTCGAAATACCAAGAATTGATGGCAAACATTCGCCGCCCTACCGCAAGCGACATAAACCTCAGCTGATTCCCTCTCACGCCATCCGAAGATCGCAGCTCTCTCCAGCAAAAACCTTGTAACAAATCCTCGGAGATTGCATTTGTTTCTATGAAACCGGAAAACGGGAAGGTGAGGTATACATGATCAGCGGGAAAGTCCAGCTAACTCAAGCACTTAGGGCGGGCCGGCAATTTGCGGCAACCACTGGGAGCGAGCACCATCTGCTGCTTGATGATTCGGCCGGAGGCACGGGTCCCAAGCCGATTGAATTGGTTGCAGTTGGCCTGGCGGGCTGCACAGCGTTCGATGTCATCACAGTTCTGCGGCAAAAATTCCATCAAAAAGTGACTGGTTACGAAGTGCGTGTCGAGGCCGATCAAGCGGATCGTCCTCCCCAGGTCTTCACGGCAGTCCAGATTCATCATGTGGTCACTGGATTTGAAATCGATCCAGCAGCCATCGAAGAGGCAATCCGGCTGTCCGACGAAAAATACTGCTCCGTAGGAGCCATGCTGAAGCAAACGGCTGCCTTTCAAACCACCTACGAAATCGTTGAGGAGAAGACGGGGTGGATGGTGCAGGCCCCGGCTACCGTCCAGGGCCGATGAACTAGCGCTGTGACCCAGCCGATGAGAGAAATGTGAGCGTGGTCACTGACCGACCTTTTCGCGGAGCGGCACGATTAGAAAGCCTCAAACCCTCCTAGGAACGAAGCATGGAACAATGATGCTCCAACCTATTTTTCGATGGCCTTGGGGTGCCGCAATGGCTGCGCTTCTCGCATTTTTCATACCTGTCGTCACCCCTGCCCAGGACGCACAGCACCCTTCGCCGCTAACTCTTCAGCAGGCAGCGACGATCGCTCTTGAGAAAAATCCACAGCGCAAGGCGGCGTTGGCGGAAACGAAGGCGGCTGCCGCTGACATACGCGAAGCCCGATCGTTCTTGCTTCCGCATGTGGCGTTTTCCGAGACAGCCACGCGAGGAAATGACCCGGTCTACGTCTTCGGGAGCAAGCTGCGTCAACACCGGTTCACGACTGCGGATTTTGCGCCGAATCTCCTGAACACGCCTACGCCATTCAATAACTACAGCACACGCTTCGGCGGAACGTGGAACCTCTTCGATTCGTTCGCAAGTTGGCGAGGCGTCCATCGTGCGGAGCTTGGGAAGGAAGCAGCAGTCCATCAACTCGAGCGAGCAGAGCAGGAGATTGTCTTCAGTGTGGTCAGCGCTTACGACGGCGTGCTTCTCGCGAAGAAACAGTTGGAGGTCGCAGAGCAGGCCATGAGAACAGCCCAGGCAATCCTGGAGCGCAGCAAGACGCGTGTCGAAAGCGGCGTGGCAGTGCAATCGGATTTGCTGAATGCCCAGGTGCGGTTGGCTGCGCGAAGACAGGAACTAATCCGCGCTCAAGACAATCTGTCCTTGTCGCATGCTGAATTGGCAAGAGCCATGGGAATTTCCGCGGATAAGGAAATCGAACCCGTAGACACCCTTACGGAGCGATCGCTTCCGGAGACGTCGCTGGAAGAGCTGGAGAAACAAGCCACGGAAAAACGGCCTGATTTGAAGCGCATTCAATCGGAAGAAGCCGCACAACAGCAGAGCGTGGCGATTGCGAAATCGTCGTTCGGGCCGCGCGTGAGTGCCTTTGCGGATTGGGAAGCCGATAACCCAACGTTTGTCTCCGGAGGCGGCGGAAACAATTGGATGGCGGGAATCGAAGTGCGGATGGATTTGTTCGAGGGTGGGGCCCGACGAGCCAAGTTGCAACGCGAACGAGCGATGCAGGAAAAGGTCGCGGCTTTAAAGACCGTGGCGACGGATGCAGTCCGGCTCGAAGTACGGCGCGCTTACTACGACTTCGACGCGGCGCAGCAACAAGTCGAGGTGGCAAAAGCCGCGATTGCCCAAGCGGAGGAAAGCCTGCGCATCACGCAAAACCGCTACGAGTCCGGTGTTACAACAATTATCGATCTGCTTAGCGCGGAGGAAGCGGCCAGCCGAAGCCAAACGGATTACTGGCAAACGGTATATCGCTACCAGACGAGCTACGCGAATCTCGAACTTGCAACCGGGACTTTGAATACCCAATCTTCGGTGGTGACGCCATGAGACTCAAGAATGCACTTTCTCCCACCGCATGGCTTGTGATCGCTGTGATGGTCGGCAGCCTTAATGGTTGTTCGAACGAGCGGCGGATCGAAGCGGCGGCCCCAGAAACCGTCAGTAATGTTTCCGTCGTTGTCGCGCAAAAGACGATCGTGCCGGACTGGCTCGAAGCGATCGGCACCGTGCGTGCGGCGCAAACCAGTCAGCTCGCTAGTCAAATCATGGGCAACATCGTCGCAATCCAGGCGCGTGAAGGCATACGCGTGGAGGGCAGCCAGGTGTTGGTAGTAATTGACGACGCACCGTTGCGCGCAGCCGCCGACCAGGCAACCGCAGCGGAAGTTGCCGCACAAAAAAACGCCTCCGCTGCCGAATCGGAGTTGGCGCTAGCGCAAACAACGCTGAAGCGCTACGAGCAACTCTATGAAAAGAAATCCGTCAGCCCGCAGGAATTTGATGAAATCAAGACGCGCGCACAATCGGCCGAAGCGCGGCGCGATATGGCGCGAGCAAGCCTGACACAGGCAAATGCGGCTGTGGCGCAGGCTCGGACTTCGCTTGGATACACCCGCATTCGCGCGCCATTCGCGGGAGTAGTGACAGAAAACAAAGCGGATCCCGGAACGCTGGCTTCGCCGGGCATGCCCATCCTCACTGTGGAAGACACGCGAAATTACCGCCTGGAAGTTACGGTCGATGAGAGCGACGTTCGCTTGGTCCACGCTGCGCAATCCGCGTCAGTGAACATTGACGCTCTGGGAAGCGCTGAAATCAACGGCAAGGTCGTGCAAATCGTTCCGGCGGCGGACCCGGGAAGCCGAAGCTTTCTTGTGAAGATCGAACTGCCCAAGGTCGCAAACTTGCGGTCCGGCCTGTTTGGCCGCGCGCAGTTTTCTCGCGGACAACGGTCCGCCCTGCTCATTCCACGCTCTTCGATAGTCGAGCGTGGCCAACTGCAAGGAGTTTACGTCCTCGACTCCGAGCAAATCGCGGGCATGCATTACGTCACTCTGGGCCGAACCTTTGGGCAACAAGTGGAAGTTCTTTCGGGGCTGGAAGGTGGAGAGAAACTCATTGCTGCCCCGGGTGATCAGGAACTGGGCGGCAAACGCATCGCTGCACGGCCATGAACGATTCCTCATCCAATTCGAACTCCGTAACGGGCACGCTGCGTGCCGCGGGCCGCATTGCGCACATTTTCATTCAATCGAAGCTGACGCCGCTGGCCATCGGCGCCGCGCTGCTGCTGGGCGCTTTCAGCATCCTGCAAACGCCGCGTGAAGAAGAACCGCAGATCGTCGTTCCTATGCTTGACATTTTCGTGCAAATGCCAGGAGCGTCCGCCGAAGAAGTGGCGCAGCGCGCCACCATGCCGATGGAGAAATTGCTGCGCGAAGTGCCCGGCGTCGAATACCTCTACTCCATCAGCCATCCGGGATTGAGCCTGGTGATCGTGCGCTTTTATGTCGGCACTAAAGAAGAAGACGCCATCGTCAAAACCTACAACAAACTTTACTCGAACTTCGACCGTATCCCGCAAGGCGTTTCGCAGCCGATCATCAAAGCTCGTTCCATCGATGATGTGCCCATTCTCGCGCTGACGCTGTGGGGCAAGAACTATGACTCGTACACGCTGCGGAGAATTGCCGTCGAACTGGAACACTCGCTAAAGCAGTCCGACGACGTGTCCGAGACAACCATTATCGGCGGACAGAATCGGACCGTGCGAATCATTTTGGACACGGAGCGCCTTGCCGCCTATGGGCTGACACCCGGCTCCCTGGTCGCACAACTTGGGGCAGCAAACGAGCGCACGTTGGCAGGCAGCTTTGCGCGAGATAATCAGGAATTCCAGGTCGAAGCCGGAAATTTCTTCCTGAGACCACACGAGCTACAGCAAGTTGTCGTGGGCGTTCGCTCCGGCCACCCGGTTTATCTCCGCGATGTGGCCGAAAAGATCGAGGACAGGCCTGCCGAGCCCAACAATTACGTCTTGTTCGCGAACTCGAAAGGAACCACCGGGGGTTCAACGAATCCGGAATACCCGGCTGTAACGATCACACTCGCGAAGCGCAAAGGCGCCAACGCCACACTCATTGCCGAGACCGTGCTGCACACGATCGATGGATTGCGCGGGAATACCCTGCCAAAGGATCTGAACGTTACAGTCACGAGAAACTACGGTGAGACCGCTAAAGACAAGTCCGACGAACTACTCAAGCATCTGTTCATCGCCACGCTCTCAGTGACGTTGCTGATCGCTCTCGCGCTGGGCTGGCGCGAATCCGGCGTCGTACTGCTTGCCATTCCCGTAACTCTTGCTCTCACACTAGCCATTTTTTATTTCTACGGCTACACCCTTAATCGCGTCACGCTTTTCGCGCTGATCTTTTCCATCGGCATTCTCGTGGATGATGCCATCGTCGTTGTGGAAAACATCGTCCGCCACTTCCGGCTTCCCGAGAATCGTGGGCGCTCTCTTGCCGACGTTTCCGTGGAAGCGCTAGACGAAGTCGGAAATCCCACGATCCTCGCGACCTTCACGGTGATTGCCGCCATTCTTCCCATGGCTTTTGTGCGCGGCTTGATGGGCCCGTATATGCGACCAATTCCTGTAGGCGCCTCGGCGGCAATGGTCTTTTCGCTGTTCGTGGCCTTTGTCGTGTCGCCGTGGGCTGCCCTGCGGCTGCTTCGCAATTACGCCGATCGCTCGGAGTACGAGCACGAAACAGAAAGTTGGACCACGCGATTGTATCGCCGCGTCATGACTCCCCTAATCCAAAACGCCGCGCGGCGGTGGATGTTTTTAGGCGCAGTCGTCGTCCTCCTTTTCGCCGCGGTAGCCTTCGTTCCCTTCGAATGGGTGCAGGTAAAGATGCTGCCTTTCGACAACAAGAGCGAGTTCCAGGTGATTATCGATATGCCCGACGGAACACCGCTCGAACAAACCACGCGCGTAGCCCAGGCGTTGGGGCGCTACCTGGGCGAGCAGCCGGAAGTCGTCAACTACCAGATCTACGCCGGAACTTCGGGACCTTACAATTTCAACGGCCTGGTGCGCCATTACTTCTTGCGCCGCCAACCCAATCAGTCCGACATCCAGGTCAATCTTCTTTCGCGACACGAGCGCAAGGCGCAAAGTCACGACATCGCTCGCAAGCTGCGACCAGAACTGGACAGAATTGCCGCGCCTTTCGGCGCGCGCATCAAGGTCGCGGAAGTTCCGCCCGGCCCTCCCGTGTTGGAAACCTTGGTCGCCGAAGTCTACGGGCCGGATTACAAAGGGCAAACGGAGCTGGCCGCCAAAGTCAAGAAAGTGTTCCGGGAAACCCCGGGTGTCGTGGACGTGGATTGGTATGTCGAGGATCCGCAAACCAAGTATGACATGAGAGTGGACCTGGATAAGGCCGCCCTACACGGCGTGTCCGCAGCGGAGGTCAAACGTACCGTGCAAATCGGTTTGAGCGGCGCATCTTCGCGGCTGCTGCACGATCCGTCGTCCCGGGAGGACATCCCCATTGAAGTGCGGCTATCGCGAACCGACCGCTCCGGGGTTGAGAATCTTCGAAATCTAAAATTGCCCGGCCTCTCTGGCCGGCAAGTTTCCCTGCGCGAAGTCACCAACGTCCAGAAGACCACCATTGACACGAGCGTTTACCGCAAGAACCTGCGGCCTGTGGTCTATGTGACTGGAGATGTCGCCGGCGTCGTGGAAAGTCCAGTTTACGCGATTTTCAGGATGAGCGACGCCATCAACAAAATTCAGCTGCCCGATGGCTACCACGTAAAGCAATACACCGGCACAGCGATGCCTGACAACACGAATCACTACTCGATGAAATGGGATGGCGAGTGGCACATCACGGTCGAGGTTTTTCGCGACCTCGGGTTGGCCTTTGCCGCAGTCCTGGTGCTCATTTACGTGCTGGTCGTTGGCTGGTTCAAGTCTTTCAAAACTCCGCTGGTCATCATGGCGCCGATCCCTCTGACATTGGTAGGTATTTTGCCGGCGCACGCATTGATGGGCGCATTCTTCACGGCCACTTCCATGATCGGCTTCATCGCCGGCGCTGGCATCATCGTTCGAAACTCGATCATTCTCGTGGATTTTATCGAGCTGCGCCGCTCGCACGGCATGTCGCTCGAAGAGGCTGTCGTAGATGCCGGCGCTGTGCGTTTCCGCCCCATGCTCCTGACGGCAGCCGCCGTGGTCGTCGGCGCAAGCGTAATCCTGTTCGACCCGATTTTTCAGGGCTTAGCCATTTCGCTCATGGCCGGCGAAGTCGCTTCCACCGTCCTTTCTCGCATGACCGTTCCCGTTCTTTACTACCTGAGCCAGCGTCGCGGCAATGGCGCGACTTCGGTGCAACTCAAGAACATGGCCTTACATACGCAAGTTTGATTTTCACAAGGAGGACGAATTATGACCATAGATCGCTACCTTCGACTGATTGCCGGAGCTTTTGTCACAGCTTCTCTAGCCCTGGGTTATTGGGTGAGTCCGTATTGGTATTTGTTTACCGCCTTCGTGGGACTGAACTTGTTCCAATCGGCTTTCACGAACTGGTGCCCGATGATGACGATTCTTCGCAAAGCGGGGGTCAAGGCTTGACGCCCACATGAGACCCCAGTTAGTTCGAGGCTATCTTGAAGACTGTCCTGCAAGTCGAATTCTGGCCCAGTCTCTTAGAGGACTGAGAGGCCCTTCTGCAGCAATCTGGGTATCGGGTCGTTTTGATTCCGGGCTCTGCGCGGACACGGAGTCCTGCACTTGCAGGATTGAACATTGGAGTCGTGGTGATTGGCCATGGAGCACGATGAAGTCCTCGCCACCACCTCACTACACATTTTCTCAGACGAGCGGTCAACGCATCGCATAACTGAGAAACGTGCTCGGTTCTATTTTCTGGGATTTGGTTGAGCGCGGAGTTCGCTGCAACAGATCAAGGCTCTGGTGACGTCAACGCGGCCCAGGGACGAATTTTTGGTGAGTTGAAAGGTGGCTAGTCGTGGACTGGCAACACAGCATACCTTCCGTGCAAAACGAGTTTATGAGCTTCGATTGCGATTCAGCCTCGAATAGACTTGGCTCGGTCGAAACAAACGAAATGCGCTTGAGTTAGCTGTAGAAGTCAGATGTCCCGATTACCTGATGAGACATAATTTCAATTCCGAGAGCAGCATTAGTGGTTTGCCTCGCAGCATCTGGGCCCTCGGATTCGTTAGCATGCTCATGGACATCTCTTCTGAGATGATTCATAGCCTTTTGCCGGTATTCCTAGTCTCCGGACTTGGCATCAGCGCCACAGCTCTTGGCTTGCTCGAGGGCGTTGCGGAAGGGGTTGTAAATATAACTAAAACTTTCTCTGGCGTGCTAAGCGACTGGCTGGGAAAACGCAAAGCGTTGGCACTCATCGGGTATGGCATGGCAGCGCTAACGAAACCCCTTTTCCCGCTGGCCAACTCCTTTGGCGTAGTCTTCGTGGCCCGCTTAGTCGACCGGGTTGGGAAAGGCGTTCGAGGCGCACCCCGAGATGCTCTCGTCGCACACTTGGCCCCTCCACAAGTGCGCGGAGCGAGCTATGGCCTTCGTCAAAGTTTGGATAGCATTGGCGCTTTCATCGGCCCGCTGGGTGGCATTTCCTTGATGCTGCTGTTCGCGGGTGATTTCCGGAAAGTCTTTTGGGTCGCTGTTATACCCGCGTTCGTTTCTGTAGCCCTGCTCGCTCTTTTTGTGCATGAACCGCCTGATTCGGCCGGGCCGGGAAGGCTACGAGCCCAACTCCATTGGCGGGAACTGCGTTATTTTCCGGCAGCTTTTTGGTTTGTCGTAGCTATCGGTGCGGTTTTCACGCTGGCCCGGTTCAGCGAAGCCTTTTTGATTCTGCGGGCGAGCAACCTCGGCCTGCGCAATGATTATGTCCCTCTTGCCCTGGTTGTCATGAATATTGTTTATGCTGGCTCGTCATATCCCGCCGGCCGCCTTTCTGATCGCGTGGACCGCCGGTTAGTTCTAGCGCTTGGCGCAATCGCACTTGTCGTCTCGGACGTGCTCCTGGCCAGAGCCTTCGGGATTGGCGGACTGATCGTCGGCATCTGTTTTTGGGGCCTCCATATGGGATTCAGCCAAGGCCTTCTCGCTACTCTGGTTGCCGATGCCGCGCCGACAGAACGCCGGGGGAGTGCCTTCGGTATCTTCGGCCTAGTCAGTGGAATCACACTCCTGGTTGCCAGTCTTCTGGCTGGTCGTTTGTGGGATCGCATCGGCGCATCAGCGACCTTCTATGCAGGCGCCTGCTTCGCAGCCTTTGGTGCACTTGGTCTGTTGAGGCAAATTGGGAAGCACGATCGGCCTGTTGGCGCTGCTAATAATTTGCGGAGATCGTCGTTTCTATCCAGTCCGGCGGATCTGAGTAGGGATCATTCATGAATCCTGTCCCGACACGGAACAGGGGGCTTTTCATCTGGACGGGTCTGACAATGTTGGCGCTCGGGCGTTGGAGGATGAGGTCAATGTGATTGACGAAGCCATCATATGAAAGATCGGGAGTCTCCACCGACCGTGGGTCACCATCCCAGCTGCCGAACTTACGACGCTCGGATCGATAACGTTGATCGTGTTGTTTTCAATTTTTCTGTTGATCGCACTTCTCATCTTGGGTGATCGTAGAGGTGCTCTGCAGCTCCTCTTCCTCGATGGGTGCTGCGGTTTGGACGGGAGTAACCAAAAATATCATCGAGCGAGTTCGACCTGCCGTGCTTCCCCATCTCATCGAGGTCTCTGGATTCTCATATCCCAGCGGGCACACGCTGGTCGCAAGTTCCGTCTACTTGACGATTGCTAT
>Ga0306921_10009984_pt1 | contig 10078 bp, 6 predicted proteins | sample sta12Cox44000080_FD_203760 | JGI IMG/M metagenome (GOLD analysis project Ga0306921, IMG submission 203760) | Lab enrichment of tropical soil microbial communities from Luquillo Experimental Forest, Puerto Rico - statoxic.12C.oxic.44.000.080 (v2)... | ecosystem: Environmental > Terrestrial > Soil...
TTCCGCGTTGCTCGCTCGACCCGTATGCGTTCAGATATGGGCGCTTCGCTCGCGCCTTGAAAAACAGCCAACTGACCTGCGGCGATGTCACCATTATATGCGAGACGGTACACTAGCAGCGTTCTAAAAAAACGCTAACGGGTGATCTTCAGGCTGCGGAGAACAGCCATTCGTGAGCCGGGTCGTTGTGGAAGTGCCAGACACGCTTTGGACCCGCCATAACATTGAAGTAATACGATTCGTAACCATGGGGAACTACGACGGGATGATAGCCACGCGGCACCAAAACCACGTCGCGATCTTCCACGGCCATGGATTCATCAAGGTCGCGCGAGTCGCTATAAACGCGCTGGAAGACAAAACCCTGCGGGGGATTAATTCGGTGGTAGTAGGTTTCCTCCAAGAGGCTCTCTTTTGGGACGTTGTCTATGTCGTGTTTGTGAGGCGGATAGCTCGAGGAATGTCCGCTCGGTGTCTTGACTTCGACGACCAGGACCGACTCGGCGGGTTCATCCTGGGGCAGGATGTCGCACACATAACGGGTGTTGGAGCCCTTTCCGCGCACACTGCGCCGGATGGCAGCAGGCTCGATCAGCCGCTCAGGAAGTTCACCCTTTGCCGGACCTCCGGCCACGCCAAGTTCGGCGGCGGTCTTGGCAGTGATAACGAGTTTTGTGCGGGGCGGAATGTAGACCGCATAAGGAGCGGCATCTTCGAAAACACTCATACGCTGACCGATTTCCTTCCAATGATGCTGCTCGGTCTGAGCGGAAACAATCCCGCTCAGAACGACCACGCAAAACTCGTTGGTATTGTCTGAAAGCGTAAGCGTCTCGCCGGGAGCTAATTGGTGGGCCGAGAAGCTGATATAGCGCCAACCCGCTGAGGCGGGCGTCACCGAGACAATGTCTCGGGAGTCTCTTTTGGGTTTAATGAGCAGATTCATTATCGTCTTTGGTTTTCTTTTCCACGCAGGTAAGCTACGCGGGCCTGGTGCACAGATTCTCTGGGAGACTCCTCGGGCACAGCCACTTCCCACCACCAACCACCTTCCCTTGTCGTGCGGGTGTCATCGGTGTCGATGCAAATCAGATAGGTACGATTGGCCGCCCGCGCCCGCTGAAGAGCGGCTTCCAATTCGGGGATATTGGCTACCTTCTCGGAAAGGGCCCCAAGGGAAGCCGCATTCGCTGCAAAGTCGATGGCAGGCGCGCCGTTCCCAAACTGGAGGCTATCCACCAACATATTGTTGAAGGGAGCGCTCCCGCAATTCTGCTGAAGCCTGTTGATGCACCCGTAGCCGCGATTATCGAGCAGCACGATAATCAGCTTCTTATCGAGCATTACCGAGGTGGCGATTTCGTTGTTCAGCATTAGATAACTTCCGTCGCCCACCATTACGATGACTTCGCGATCCGGCCGGGCCATTTTTACCCCCAAAGCCCCGGCTATCTCGTAGCCCATACACGAATAGCCGTATTCCATATGGTAGCCGCCGGGAGTCGAAGTGCGCCAGAGCTTGTGCAGCTCCGCAGGCAGCGTACCAGCGGCGCAGACGACGATGTCACTGCTTGTAGAGTGTGGGCTCGAGCGCTGCACAGCACCGATGACTTCCCCGTCGTAAGGAAGCTCCCCGGCAGGCAGATCACGGCGCTGGGTAATTGTATCCACCGTCGAACGCCATGCTGCAGCTTCGGTTTTGGCCCGCTCGGTCCACGCGGCATCCGCCCGCCAGTGTGGCAGCGCCTTGGAAAGGGCCTCCAGGCCCAGCCGCGCGTCGGCCTGCAGCGGGACCCCGCGCGCCTTCGTCGCATCGAAAGGATTCACGTTAAGAGAGAGCAGCCGGCTCTGGGTGAAGAGGGAATTTGAGCCGGTGGTAAAGTCCTGCAAACGTGTTCCAACGGCAAGGATCAGATCGGCCGCCCCAGCGAGAGCGTTGGAAGCAGGCGAGCCGGTTACCCCCACCGATCCAAGCTGCAAAGAGTGGTCCCAAGGTAGGGAGCTCTTGCCCGCCTGCGTCTCGCAAACCGGCACACCATGACGCTCGACAAAGCTGCGCAATGCCTCACCTGCTCCGCTGTAAAGCACTCCCCCACCCGCAATGATCACCGGGCGTTTGGAGGCCATTACCGCGCGCACAGCCTCGGCTAATTCGCCTTCGCTCGGAGGCGCAGTCCGAAACTCCACGATCGGATTCTCGAAGAAATCGACAGGATAATCAAAGGCATCGGCCTGCACATCCTGTGGCAAAGCAAGCGTGACCGGCCCGCAGAGGGCCGGATCGGTAAGCGTACGCACGGCGCGCGGGAGGGCAGTTATCAACTGTGAGGGGTGAACGATCCGGTCGAAGTAACGCGAAACCGGGCGAAAACAATCGTTGACAGATACGGTGCCGTCACCGAAATCCTCCACCTGCTGCAGCACAGGATCCGGATCCCTCGATACAAAGATGTCCCCGGGAAGAAAGAGCACCGGAAGGCGATTAACGTGCGCCAGCGCCGCCGCGGTGAGGAAATTCGTTGCTCCCGGCCCGATCGAACTTGTGCACGCCATCATGCGGCGCCGGAAATTCGCTTTGGCATAGGCGATCGCCGCGTGCGCCATCCCCTGTTCATTATGAGCACGATAAGTCGGCAGCCGGTCCCGATATTGGTAGAGGGCCTCTCCAAGGGCGGCAACGTTCCCGTGGCCAAAGATGGCAAACACTCCGCCAAAGAGCGGAACGATCTCCTCGCCCTGCGGACCTCCGAGTCGCGTACGCAATCCGGCCAAGTAGCGCACCAGGGCCTGAGCGGTCGTCAGCCGTACGGTGCCACGCCTGGCGGAAGTAGTGGGAGGCTGTGAAATGGTCAATGTCTCATTCATAATGCACGTTCCTCAAAGAAATTGGTTTGGTTATCTTGGCTGATAGGTTCTTCGTGAGTTTCTCTTTGCCTTTGTTCAATCTTTGCCTCTGCTCAAATCAAACAACCGGACCAGCGGATCGAACCTCGGCACTCACCGCGGCCTCATATTTCGCAAAGTTCTGGGTGAAAAGACCGGCGAACTTCTTCGCAGCGGCTTCGTAAGAAGCCTTCTCCGACCAGGCGTTGCGTGGAACGAGTATTTCACTCGGTACTCCCGGACACTGGGTCACCACATTTAGCCCAAACACCGGGTCAGATTGGGTTTCAGCCTTCGCGAGGACGCCCGCGTGAATAGCATCGACGATTGCGCGGGTATGGGCAAGTTTGATCCGCTTACCGGTACCATACGCGCCGCCGCTCCACCCCGTATTTACGAGCCAGACACGTGTGCCGTGCTGCTTCATTTTAGCCGCCAGCAGTTCCGCGTACTTGCTTGGATGCCAGACGAGGAATGGGCCACCAAAACAGGGAGAAAACGTCGCCGACGGCTCCTTCACACCCACCTCGGTTCCGGCAACTTTGGCCGTGTAACCGCTGATAAAGTGATCCATTGCCTGGGCCGGAGAGAGCGAGCTTACCGGGGGCAGCACTCCGAAGGCGTCACAAGTTAGAAAAATGATATCGCTGGGGTGGCCGGCAACGCACGGAATTTTGGCATTGCGGATAAATTCTATGGGATAAGCGCCTCGGGTGTTTTCCGTGATGCTGATATCGCTATAGTCCACCAGGCGATCTTCATCGAGCACAACATTTTCCAACACCAGACTCAAGTCGACGCTCGTCTTCGAACCCATGCCCGCCGTGAGACGGTTCGCCGGGAATGCCCCGGCATTATAGATAACAAATTCGGGCGTGCCGAAGTTTTGCAGCTCATCCTTGGTAGGACGGATGAGCATGGTATGCATAAAAAGCGCGTGATACGGGCGCGAACAGATAACACGTACCTTAATGCGATAATTCGAATCCCAGCCGGCAAAGCCGTCAAAACAGTAAAGCCGCTCTCGACTGTTAAGATAATCTCGGGCACGCTCCCGATTAATGGCGAATGCTTGAGGTTCAAGCGCGATGTTGACCGGGCCCCACCAGACGTCGCCTTGACGACACGCTTGTCTTTTGGCGAACGACCCGTTTTGACTCCCGAGTAGGCAACCAGCGCGCCGTTTTCAGCGACATGGGCATCCTTTTCGTAGAGTATGGCGTGCTCGTAAAGAGCCCTCGGTGGCAGGTTGCGGTAGACCTCCTCCACGGTGAGTTGGTGTTCCTTCAGATTGAATGCGTTCATGCGTTTTTCCTTTAACCACTCTCTCTAGCGCGAACATCTCACGAACGCTTTGGTTCGTGAGATGTTCGCGCTAAGCCAATGCGTCATGCAAGATCTCAACCGGGTGGAGCGCAATGCGCCCAGTGCCGTCTTTGATTTGGTGGCGGCAACTCGTTCCCGGTGCAGCGATGATCGTGTCTTTCGGCGCCGAGCGCACCGCCGGTAACAGCACGAGCCCGCCGATCTTCATCGATATGTCGAAATGCTCCTTTTCATAACCAAAGGAACCAGCCATACCACAGCATCCCGACGGAATAACCTGAACCTTGTAATTTGCGGGTAACTCAAGCGCCTTGACGGTCGGCGTGAGCGAAGCCAGGGCTTTCTGGTGGCAGTGGCCATGGAGCTTGATTTGCCGAGCTTCCTGCGTGAATGCCTCCCGCCGGATACGACCCTTGTCAGCTTCCCGTGCGATAAACTCGTCGATCAAAAGCGCGTGCTTCGCCAGCGCGTTCGCAGCACCGACCAAGCCCTCGGGAACGAGATCGGGCACTTCGTCCCGGAAGCCCAGGATCGCCGAGGGTTCGATTCCTATGAGGGGACTTTCCGAGCTGACAACGTCCTTTAAGAGTTCCACATTACGGATCGCCAGCCTTTGCGCATCGCGCAGCAGACCTTTGGAAATCTGGGCGCGTCCGCTGTCCACGTGGTCTGGAATAACAACCTCGAAACCAAGCCGGTTAAGCAACCGCACGGCCTTGATGCCTACACTCTCGTCGTTGAAGTTCGTAAACTCGTCGCAAAAGAGATAGACGCGTCCGTTGGGGAACGGGCCCCCCTTATTTGCGTGCATTCGGTGCCATTGCCGCAACGGAATTCTGTTGAGTTTCGGTATTGAACGTCCTTGAGCAAAGCCAGCATACCGTTTGAACAGACTGGAGGTCGCCGCATTCGTCACCAAAAGGTTAAATACCCAGGGCGCCACCGAGGCTAAAGCCATAGCGCGTGAAAAACCTCCGATAAGCCGTGCGCGCATCGGAACACCCCGGGCATCGTAGCGCTGCTGGAGCCACTCGGCCTTTAAACGAGCAACGTCAACGTTTGATGGGCACTCGGCCTTGCACCCCTTGCATGAGAGGCACAGGTCCATGACCGGAGCGATCTCATCGCTGTCGAAAGGATTGGCCTTCGTTGAATGGGTCAGAACTTCGCGCAGGATATTTGCACGCGCCCGCGTCGTGTCCTGCTCGTTGCGTGTGGCCATGTAGCTTGGACACATTGTGCCGCCCATGAGATGGGATTTGCGGCAGTCCCCCGATCCGTTGCACTGCTCTGCGGCACGCAATATTCCCCGAGCTTCCGAGAAGTTCAGCACGGTCTTAAATTGACGCACCGCCTGGTTCGGTTCATAACGCAAGCTCGCGTCCATCGGCGGTGTGTCGGTGATCTTGCCGGGATTAAAGATGCCCGATGAATCCCACGCGCGTTTGATCGCGCGGAAGAGCCCGTAGTTCTTTTCGCCAACCATTAACGGGAGAAATTCTCCGCGCAGGCGGCCATCGCCATGCTCGCCGCTCAGTGAGCCCCGGCAACGCTTCACCAGTTGGGCGATCTCGGTCCCAACGACCCGAAAGAGCCTGCGATGTTCCTGGTCTTTGAGGTTCAGGATAGGTCGCAAATGCAATTCCCCTGAACCAGCGTGAGCGTAATGCACAGCAGAGAGGCCATGGCCACTTAGAATCTTATCGAATTCCTGAACAAATGCCGGAAGATCCTCCGGGTCGATCGCGGTATCCTCTATGACGGCGACGGGTTTGGCGTCTCCCGGTAGGTTGGAGAGCAGGCCCAATGCGGCTTTGCGCAAGTTCCATACACGGTTCTGGTCCGAGCCCCAGACGATCGGATAGTGATAACCAAGACCGGCAGCACGTAACTCGGCTTCAAGCCGGGCCGCTTCCGCGGCGACCTCTTCACGTGTCGGTGCAGCCAGCTCGACTGCGAGGATCGCGCCGGGATCCCCTTGGACAAAGAAGCGATTCTGCCGCTGCTCAAGATTTGCCTTGGTACACTCAAGGATATTGTTGTCCATCAACTCGCAAGCACGCGGCGCATGGCGCAGCGCCACCAGATTAACGCGCAAGGCCTCATCAATCGTCGCGCAATGGACGCAAATCAGCGCGCTTACCTTTGGGGGAAGCGGATCGCACGCCAGTGTGATTTCGGTTAAAAACGCCAAGGTCCCTTCGGAACCGGCCAACAACCGGCAGAAATTAAAAGGAGGGCCATCGGGAGTAAACGGCGCACAACTGGCCAGCAAGTCTACGGCATAACCCGTATTTCGACGGTGGATCGATTGTTTCGGAAATTCGCGCGCGATCTCCTCACGATTCCCCGGCTCGCCAAGCAGCTTCTTTGTCTCGCGATAGATCGAGGATTCAAACGTATCGCCCAAGCACTTGGCTTCGAATTCCTCCGGCGACAACGGGCCAAACTCCGCGATCGAACCATCACTCAACACGGCGCGCACTGAGACGAGGTGGTCGCGCGTACTGCCATAGACAACGGAGTTGGCCCCGCAGGCATTGTTGCCGACCATCCCGCCAATCATACAACGGTTCTGTGTGGACGTTTCAGGCGCAAAGAAAACTCCGTGCGGAGCAAGCGCGAAATTAAGCTCGTTACGCACAACGCCGGGCTGCACCCGTACCCGGCGTTGTGCCGTGTCAGTCTCCAGAATGCGAGTGAAGTGACGGGATACATCCACGACGATCCCCGCTCCGACGACTTGCCCGGCAAGCGATGTGCCGGCTGTCCTGGGTATAAGGGAGGTGCCGTGTTCGCGCGCAAAGCGGACGAGTTTGCAAATGTCTTGTTCGGTCTTCGGCAGCGCCACGGCCTGGGGCAACTCCCGATACACCGACGCATCCGTCGCGTAGAGCTTGCGGATCGTCTCATCAACGTGGAGTGTGCCCTCGAGTTCAGCAGCAAGGCGCTGAAAGTCGGTAAGACTTAATGAGTTCACTTCGATTGTTGCGCCGGTGGGAAGCCTCTTAAAAGTCTGCATCAATAACCTGAAGACTCAAGTGCACTATCGAAGCGCTTTCTCTCCCGCAACTTTGCCTTGAGTCATCAGATCTCGTATTCATTGAACCAGCTTTAGAACGCGTTCGCTCAAGCGTGCCGGGGACACCTGGAAGAGATCGAGCAGATAATCGTTTGGCGCAGATTCGCCCCAACGATCCTCCATTCCGAAACGAATAACCCGACGGGGCGAAAGCTCAGAAAGGACTTCGGCAACCAGGCCTCCCAAGCCGCCATAGATGGAGTGCTCTTCAACCGTAATCACCCATTTGGCTTTCTCTGCCGCACTTGCAATCTCTTCCTTGTTTACGGGCTTGATCGAAGGCAGGTGCAACACCCCGGCCGAGATCCCCTGCTCTTGGAGCAGTCCTGCAGCTTCCAGGCAACGCACGCTTTGCGGACCGGTCGAAATAAGTAAGACATCGCTGCCTTCCTTGAGCGAGATCGTTTTGCCAGGCACAAAGCGATAGCTCTCGTCAAAGACGTTAGGCGATGCATCACGCGCCAAACGCAGATAGACCGGACCCTGAAAGTCTGTGGCCCAGCGCATGATGGCTTCGCCTTCGATCGCATCCGCCGGGGCAAGGACCGTCATGTCGGGCATCGCGCGCATGATCGCAATGTCCTGAACATCCTGGTGTGTCTTGCCCGTCAGGCCTGTCAGAAGTCCCGAATACGCCGCGCCGATCTTCACGTTTGCGTGCGTCTGGGCAACCAGCATCCGGATCGGGTCAATCGCCCGATGGGTAAAGAAGACCGTAAAAGTCGATAGCCAAGGTATATAACCCAGTGAAGCTAAGCCCACTGCGACGCCGACAAAGTTCTGTTCCGCGATCCCCATCTGCAGGAATCTGGCCGGATACATTTTCGCAAACTTATCGGCCTTGGTTGAATTGGCCAAATCCGCATCTAAGACGACAACGTCGGGATGGGTCGAACCCAGGGATACCAGCGTATCGCCAAACACATCTCGCAATGCCTTCATACCAGTGCCTCCGCAACGCCGAGTTGCTCAGCAACAATTTTAAGTTCTTCTTTGGTCGCCACCTTCGAATGCCATTCGTGCTTACCTTCCGTAAAGTGCACGCCTTTGCCTTTGACCGTGTGGGCGATGATCATCGTCGGTTGATCGGAATCTCCCGAGGCTTTGACGCTTTCCAAGGCAGGAACAATCTGCGAAAAGTCGTGCCCGTTGATCTCGATGCAGCGCCAGCCAAGCTTCTCGAAGATGGCTCGCAGATCAATTCCAGACCAGGGATCGCGACGGTCGCCCCGATGCTGTTCATTGATCGCAAGCACCCAGCCGAACTGCTGCAAGCCATTCCAGTCCAAAATGGCGGTTAGATTTCCCAGTTTGTATCTGGGAGCTATGTGCAACGCTTCCCAAATCATGCCTTCCTGAAGTTCACCGTCGCCGATCATGACAAAGGTCTGAAACTTCTGCCCTCGCATCCGCGCGCCCAATGCGATGCCCAACCCGACCGACAACCCCTGCCCCAGCGACCCGGTCGATGTCTCCAGCCCCGGGAGCCTTGTGACATCCGGATGGCCCTGCAGCCGCGACCCACCCTTGTCGAAGGTTTTAAGCTCCTCAATCGGCAAAAAGCCGCGCAGCGCCATCACTGCGTACTGCCCAATCGAAGAATGTCCCTTGGAAAGAATAAATCTGTCCCGGTCCGGCAACTTCGGCTCTTCAGGCCTGATCTTCATCACGCGGCAGTAAAGAGCTACCAGAATATCCATGGCAGAGAATGGTCCGCCAACGTGCCCGGCTCCGCTTCCGGCAACGGTGCTGATCGCCAGCCACCTTGCTTTCCGAGCCAGTGCTTCCAGCTCTTGATAGTCGTTTGTCTTGTTACTCATATTCAATCTTCGGCTAACCATTTATCGGGATAGTACGCTCTGAAAAAGCTCATGATGAATTGCCGGGGGTAATTTGTTAGCTCAGCGTCCAATCTATATCTGATCATTAGCTATGCGTCTTGTACAAAACCGTGAAAGTTGAGGACCGCTTGACACAAATCCAGGACGCCTTCCCGCTCTTACCGCCGACGCTGCTTGAGCTGGTCGAGAATGACTGCGCCAACAATGATGCAGCCCTTGATAATCTGCTGCCAATAGGCCGACACATTCATCAGGTCGAGAATATTGTTTAATACACCGATAATGAGCGCCCCAACAATGGTTCCGGCAACCGTGCCGATTCCACCAGCCGAAAGAGAGGTGCCACCGATGACCGCAGCCGCGATGGCATCTAGTTCGTAGCCGACGCCAAGCCCCGGTTGCCCCGAACCAATACGGGACGAAACCACCACTCCGGCCAGACCCGCCAGGAAACTGGCGTAGACGTAAATGAGCATCTTATACTTTTCCGCATCGATGCCCGAAACCCGCGCCGCCTGCTCGTTGCCGCCAATGGCGTAGATGTATTTTCCGAACTTGGTATGGGCGTAAAGGATGTGGGTGACAACCGCCATAATCACCAGAATGATAATGGGGACGGGGACGCCAAGCACAGCCCCCTGGCCGATGAAGTTATAGGAGTCCGTCAGATCCGAAATGGGACGCCCGCCGGTGTAGAGCAGGGCCAGGCCGCGAATCGCCGTGAAAGTGCCCAAAGTAGCGATGAAGGGCGGAATACGGGTCTTCGCAACGAGGCTGCCGTTGATCAAACCCACCAACGCGCCTACCGCACAAGCCGCCAGCACCGCGACAATTAAAGGAACGTGAACACCGGGAAAAAAGGGGGTCGAATATTCGGGGTCCTGAGCCAGGCTGGCCGCAACAACCGCCGTCAAGCCAACTACCGAGCCCGACGAAAGGTCGATGC
>Ga0306921_10009985_pt1 | contig 10078 bp, 11 predicted proteins | sample sta12Cox44000080_FD_203760 | JGI IMG/M metagenome (GOLD analysis project Ga0306921, IMG submission 203760) | Lab enrichment of tropical soil microbial communities from Luquillo Experimental Forest, Puerto Rico - statoxic.12C.oxic.44.000.080 (v2)... | ecosystem: Environmental > Terrestrial >...
ACCCGATCGGCCAGCGCCTGTTCATGCACAATGAGCGGCTGACCGGCATGATCGTGCATAACCTGCACAAACGCATCCTCGAAAAGAGACAGCAAGCGGTCAACCCGTCACCCCCGCGTAAGCGGGGGTCCAGAGCAACTTTTCAGCGTTGGATTGCTGGATTCCCGCTTTCGCGGGAATGACGGGGAAAAGGAGTTAATTGATGGCAGAGCAGCAATGGACGATCCGTGGCGAATATATGGAGAGCTGCAACTGCGATTATCTCTGCCCGTGCATCTACACGAACCCGCAGGGTCTGGTTACATACGATCATTGCACCGCGGCGTTGGTGTTTCGGATCGATGCCGGTAATTTTGGCGACACCAAGCTCGACGGGCTCAAATTCGCGCTGGTGATCCGCTCGGGCAAGGTCATGGCCGACGGCAACTGGTTTTTTGCCGCGGTCGTCGACGAGCGCGCGGGTGCGGCTCAACGCCAGGCGTTGGCCGCGATCGCCAGCGGGCAGGCGGGCGGCCCGCCGGGCTTCATCCGCGAGAACCTGGTCTCCGATTTTCGTGGCGTCGAGTACAAGCCGATCGAGTTCACACTCGACGGGCTGAAGCGGTCAACCGTGATCCCGGGTGTCGTCTCGTTCGAGATCGAAGGAGTCACACCGAGGCGCCCGAGCGAGGAACCGATGTACATCGACAATACCGCCCATCCCGCCGGCCGCCGCCTCGCGCTGGCGCGCACCAAGGAATTGCACATGCGTGGCTTCGGCCTCGACATGGACCTCGCCGGAAGGGGAAACAACGGCCATTTTGCGCCGTTTTCATGGGCCGCTTAGGCGCTGACCCACTCGGCGACAGATCTGCCGCGCTCCCCTCAAGTCATGGGCCGGCGTGGCAGCGTACGGCGCTCGACTTGGAAGCTCGGCTGCCTTCTCGGTTGCGCGCGAGGCCTGAAACTGACCGCGCCCTCGGCGCCTTCTTCGCCGTCGCGCGCGTTGATCGCTAAGCGCGGTGGCGGCCGTGACCGCGACAGAGCGGCCGGCGGCGGCCGCTTCTTGGCCGGCCGTTCGCTGACGCGCACTTCGAGATTGTAGCCTTCGACTTCCTTACCGTTCATCCCGTCTATGGCGAGCCTGGCAGCCCGCTCCGTCGCGATATCAACAAATCCGTAGCGCAACCCTCTCCCGCTCGCGGGATCGCGCGCGACCGTCGCGCTCAGCACAATACCAAAAGGATCGAATGTCTCGGCCAGCTGTTCGTCCGAAAATTCCGGGGGCAAATTCGCCACAAAGACATTGCCCCGGAAATGCTGTGCTCTCATCGGCCCCCGCCTTTCCCGGCCCCGTACGTTCGAATGCCAACGATCGGTTCTAGGGTGAGTTATGTCGCGGCATCCCAGGGAATGTAGAGTTTGCACTGCTGCCTTGCAGGCCTGCGCCGGGTGGCCAATCGTCGCGTTACCCGAAAGGGTAATGTGTCATGATGGTCGTCCGCTCCATCAGCCATCGGAGGACAAATGATCCCCCGTGAACGCTGCGCCTATTCGGCGATCGTCGACCGGCCGCCGCTCTGCTTGCCGGACCGCGCACGGCTCGTCGTCTGGACCATCGTCAATCTCGAATTCTGGGAAATCTCGCGGCCGATGGCGCGGCAGGTGTTGCCGGCGCCAACCGGCCAGGTGCTACTGCCGGACGTGCCGAACTGGGCCTGGCACGAATATGGGATGCGGGTCGGCGTGTGGCGCTTCTTCGACTTGTTCGCACAATTGGCGATCCGGCCGACGCTCTCGATCAACGCGCGGGTTTGCGAGGAATACGAACGCGTCGCTCTGGCCGCGCGCGATGCCGGATGGGAGTTCATGGGCCACGCCTGGGAGCAGATGCCGATCCACAGGGTCGAGGATCAGGCGGCGATGATCGCCAAATCCCTCGATACGCTCGAACGATTTGCCGGCACCCGCCCGCTCGGCTGGCTCGGTCCGGGGCTGACCGAGACCGAGGACACGCCCGACCTCCTCGCCGCGGCCGGCGTCAGATACATCGGCGACTGGGTGTATGACGACGAGCCGACCGAAATTCGCACCGCGCACGGTCCTCTGATCACGCTGCCCTATACGGTCGAGCTCAACGACATCCCGATGATGCTCGTGCAGCACCATGAGTCGGCATATTTCACACAGCGCTGCATCGACAGCTTCGAGCGGCTTTATCGCGAAGGCGCCGACCGCGCGAAAATCATGGCGATCGCGATCCACCCCTATATCAGCGGGCAGCCGCACCGCATCAAATACCTCGAAGCGGTTTACGACCACATCAGCCGCTACGCCGATGTCTTGCATTGGAACGGCGCCGAGATCCTCCACTGGTACCTGGAGGCAAGAGGGAACCGGTGATGCTGCCCACTGATCGGCTCGATTTCTCCGCCATCGTCCAACGACCGAAGCTTGAGCTGCCCGGAGGCGCGCGTCTGGGGGTCTGGGTCATCGTCAATGTCGAGGAATGGGACCCCAAGGAGGCGATGCCGCGGGCCGTGCTGAGCCCGCCGGCCGGCGGCGCGCCGATGCCCGACATCCCGAATTGGGCCTGGCACGAATACGGCAACCGGGTTGGGTTCTGGCGCATGCTCGAAGTTTTCGACGAGCATCGGGTGCGCGCCGTCCTCGCCGTCAACGGTTCGGCGATTGGGCGCTATGAGCCGATTGCCCGCGCCGCGCTGGAGCGGGGTTGGGAGTTCATCGGCCACGGCTTTACGCAGAAGAACATGCAGAAGGTCGCCGACGAGCGTGACGACATACGCAAGACCACCGCGGCGATCCGCGCCTTCGCCGGAAAGAACCCGCGCGGCTGGCTCGGACCCGGCCTCACCGAGACCTGGGAGACGCCCGACCTGCTCGTCGAAGAGGGGTACGAATATGTCTGCGACTGGGTGCTCGACGACCAACCCGTCCTGTTGCGGACGCGTACCAACCCGATTGTCGGCATCCCTTACACGCAGGAATGCAACGACGTGGCGATGATGCTGATCCAGCACCACAGGGCCAGCGAGTATTACGACCGCGCAATCGACCAGTTCGAACAGCTCTATGCGGATGCGGCACATTCGGCGCGGCTCATGGCAGTGGTCGTGCACCCCTACATCATGGGCGCGCCGCACCGGCTGAAATACTTCCGCAACGCCCTCGCCCGCATCCGCGAGCACCGCGATGTGCTGTTCTGGACCGGCGAAGAAATTCTCGACTGGTACCTCGCACAACAGACCGCTCGGCTCACACTGGATTCCGGTCGATAAGCTGGCGGGCGATGATGATGCGCTGCAGTTCGTTGGTGCCCTCGCCGATGACGAGCAGCGGCGCGTCGCGATAGAGGCGCTCGACGGTGAACTCCTTCGAATAGCCGTAGCCGCCATGGATGCGCATCGCTTCGAGGCTGACATTGATCGCCGCCTCGGACGCAAAGAGCTTGGCCATCCCGGCCTCCATGTCGCAGCGCTCGCCTTTGTCATAGGCGCGCGCCGCGTCCTCGACGAGTAGCCGCGCGGCGCACACCTGCGTCGCCATGTCGGCGAGCTTCAGCTGAATCGCCTGGTGCTCGCAGATCGGCTTGCCGAAGGTTTTGCGCACCTGGCTATAGGCGACTGCCTCGTCAAGCGCGGCTTGGGCGACGCCGACGCCGCGCGCGGCCACATTGATGCGGCCCAATTCGAGCCCACCCAGTGCCTGTTGTAGGCCGCGCCCTTCGGCGCCACCGATCAGCCGGTCGGCGGGGATGCGGTAATCGCTGAAGATCAGCTCGGCTGAGTCGATGCCTTTGTAGCCAAGCTTTTCGAGCTTGCGCCCGACCGTGAAGCCCGGCCCCTTCTCGGCGAGAAACAGGCTCATGCCGCGATGACGCGGCTCGGCCGCCGGGTCGGTCTTGACCAACAATGCGAAGATCTGGCCGTGGATACCGTTCGAGATCCAAGTCTTGGTGCCGTCGATCACATACTCCTCGTCGTCGCGTCGCGCGACGGTGCGGATTGCCTGCAGATCGGTGCCGCAATCGGGCTCGGTCAAGGCAAGACCGCCGCGCAAATCGCCGCTCGCAAAGCGCGGCAGAAATTCCGCCTTCTGCGTTGGAGTGCCGAAACGTTCGACCGCGGCGGCCATGATCAGATGCGAGTTGAAAATCCCGGCCAATGACATCCACACCGTCGATACCTTCTCGACGATCTTGGCGTAAATGCCGGTCGGCAGCCCGAGCCCGGCATATTCGGCCGCGATCGTCGCGCCGAACAGGCCGAGCTCTTTCATGCCCTCGACGATGTCGGCGGGCCAGATGTCGTCGTGCTCGAGCGCGTGAACATGCGGCTTTACTTCACGGTCTAGAAAGCGCGCGACGCTGTCGAGGATCAGCGCTTCCTGATCGGTGTCGTTCATCGCCGATCCTCCGTAAGTCCTGCCGAGCGTTTTACTGCCACTCGCCGCCTTCCGTCATTCTTTCCGGAGGGTCTCGCGGAATCACGTGGCTTTCAGCAGGGTTGTGCGGAGCGATCGGCACCCGGCTTCCGCCGACGGGACAAGTAGATCGGTAGCCGTAATTTGGCTTCGTACATTCTTTCTGGGGGAATGACGACTGCCAGGGGCCGGCCCGTCGCAAATCGTCTCGGAGCGAATCCGGTCCTGCTTTAAGTTTGCTGTAGACGATCACGCGTTTTGGCTGATTGGTTTTTCCGATGGAACATCGCAAGCTGCTGCGCCGAATGTTTGATGCCGCTGTCGCGGCTGCTTCGCCGGCATTGTGCGTTCCCGAGCATTTGCCCAAGCCGCCCAACGGCCGAACCATTGTTGTCGGGGCGGGCAAGGCGGCGGCGGCGATGGCAGCTGCGGTCGAAGCCAACTGGTCCGGCCCGATAACGGGTCTAGTAGTGACACGCTACGGGCACTCCGTGCCGTGCCGGCACATAGAGGTAATCGAGGCCGCGCATCCCGTACCCGATGCCGCCGGATATACCGCGGCGCGCCGGATTGTCAATCTGGTCGGCGGTCTCACCGCGGACGATCTTGTCCTTTGCCTGCTGTCCGGCGGCGGCTCGGCACTGCTGGTGCTCCCTGCTCGCGGTGTAGCGCTCGAGGACAAACAGACGATCAATCGGGCGCTGCTTCGCTGCGGTGCGCCGATCGGTGAAATGAACTGCGTCCGCAAGCACCTGTCGGCGATCAAAGGCGGCAGACTCGCCGTTGCGGCGGCGCCCGCGCCGGTTGTCTCGCTGATGATTTCCGATGTGCCGGGAGACGACCCGTCTGTCATCGCTTCGGGGCCGACGGTACCGGATGCGACTACCGCAGCGCAGGCGGTCGCGATCCTCGCGAAGTATCGGATCGAGATTCCGGCCTCCGCGCTGGAGCACCTGTTGGGACCGTCGGCGGAAACGCCAAAGCCCGGGGATCCGCGTTTTCGCCGCGTCAGCAATCGAGTGATCGCGACGCCGCAAGACGCCTTGGAAGCGGCGGCGCAAGTGGCGCGGGCCGCCGGCTTCCGGCCCTTGATCCTGGGCAATGCGATTGAGGGCGAGGCTCGCGATGTCGGGCTGGTGCATGCCGGCATCGCCAAGCAGGTCGCCGCCTACGGGCAGCCGATCGAGCCGCCCTGCGCGTTGATCTCAGGCGGCGAGACCACCGTCACGGTTCGTGGCACCGGGCGCGGCGGCCGTAATGCCGAGTTTCTGTTGAGCTTCGCCGTGGCGCTCGACGGCCGGCCCGGCATCGCAGCGATCGCCGCCGATACCGACGGCATCGACGGCAGCGAGGACAATGCCGGCGCGATCCTCTCGCCCGACACGCTCGACCGCGCCGGACGGGCCGGCCTCGAACCCCAAGCGCACCTCGCCAACAATGATGCCTATCCGATTTTCGCGCGGCTCGGAGATCTCGTCGTGACCGGTCCGACCCGCACCAACGTCAATGATTTCAGAGCGATACTGATCGACAAGAGGTCGTAGTCGAACGCCGCCCACATCAATCGAGCTTTTTGGTGACCTTTTGCGTGGCCGTCCCCTGCAACAAGGTGATTTCCGCGATGGGGTGGTCATCCCTGAGATCGGGAAAAATGGCGACCGCGCGAAAGCCGGCGTTGTCCTTGACCGCGGCGTCGGCGGCGGCGATGAGCGAGGTCGTCGCCTTCGCCATTGCGGCCTTCTGGTCGGCCGCGTCGCTGAGGTCGTTGTCATCGGTAATTTTCTCGGACTTGACGACTGTGCCGGTTTTGGGATCGGCGATCACCTCGACAAACTCGTCGCCCTTGCTCGTGTAAATCGAAACCTGCAGCTTGCCATCATCGATCTCGAACTGAGCCGAGATAGGCTGCCCCTCCTTCTCGCTGGCCTTGAGTGCGTCCTGCAGGGTGAAATTGATGTCCTTCAGCGCGGCAGCCATCGCCTGGATTTCTTCCTCTTGGGCGCTGGCGGGCATCAAGCCAAAGCTCGGCAGCGCGACGGCCGCGACCAGCATAAGCAATCGAAGAGCACTCGGTATCATAACGTCTCGACCTGCAAGAGGGTGCGGCGGCGCCGTGCGGTGCGAACCGCGAAACTTTCTCCAGCAGCCGTCCGGAGGCCATCCGCCAAGCGCCGGGTTTGGAGAAGATACCGGATGAGGCACGCAAAGTCAGCCCCAGATACCAGCCCCGCTCGGCTTGTCAGTTTGGGTGCATTGTTTCCTGCCTTCCTCAAAGTCTCCGTCTGCAGCTTTGGCGGCGGCCTCATCTGGGCGCGGCCGCGTTGTGGTCGAGGAGCGGCAGTGGATGGATGACCAGGAATTCGCGGAAATCCTGACCCTTTGCCAGCTGATGCCCGGTCCGAACATCGTCGGCATTGCGGTCTGCGTCGGCGCCAGGCTGCGCGGCGCGACCGGGGCTCTAACCGCATGGCAGGCTTCGTTCTCTTGCCCTGGATGCTCGGGCTGTCACTAGGTGCCGTCATTCTTCAGCGCGCACAACTCCCTGTTCTGCAGAACATCCTCGGTGGCCTTTCAGCCGCCGCGGCAGGGCTGCTGATCGGTACGGGACTGCGGCTGTTGATCCCGCATCGCACTCACCCGACCGCAATACTCCTCGCGGCTTTGGCTTTCGCCGGCATGGTGTTGACCAGGCTGCCGCTTCCCGTCGTTCTCGTTGGATTGGCACCGCTCAGTATCGCCGTCACCTTTCTCGAAAGCGCCAGACCACGATGAATATCTCCTCCCCGGCGGCAATATTGGCAGCGCATCTGCTTGTGCTATCAGCGATGAGTTTCGGCGGGTTCCCCAGCGTGCTCCCCAATGTCCATGAGCTAGCCGCTGCGAACGGTTGGCTGAGTGACCGCGAATTCGCCGATATTTTCGCGGTCTCGCAGGTGATGCCGGGACCCAACATGATCCTGATGATGAGCTTTATCGGCCTCAAGCTGGGAGGCATTACCGGAGCGATCGCCAGTGCGCTTGCGACCTTCGGGCCGCCATGCGCAATGTACTACTTATCCTACTCGCTGTGGGACCGGTTCGGTGAGATGCCGTGGCAACTCATCGTGCGCCGCGCGCTTGCTCCTCTGACAGTAGGTCTCGTGGTCGCCGGCGGTTGCGTAATGGCGCATGCCAGTGATGTGGACTGGGCAGGTGCGGCGATCACCGCGGGTGCGGTGGCCCTTACATTGCGGACGCGCCTCCGTCCGCTAACGGCCAGGCATGCCAAGACCGACACGAAGGCCTGTCGATAAAACCCGCATTGAAGTTTCAACACCCATCCCTTCCAGCGGAAGGAGGTCCTCAGGCAGTTGCGTCAACCAATTCATAAACGCGCGTTTCCGTCGTCATCCCCTTGGCGATCACCGAGGCGATGGCCTTAAATCGAAAACAGTATTCCGCCCGCACGCGTACCGCTTCGCCACCGCACCCACGTTTCCCACCACCGCCTCTCCGGAATGAATGCCAAGGCGAACGGTGAATGGCGGCAGTCCTTCGGTCTCGAATGGGCATTAAGGGCGGCGCGACAGGCCCGCTCGACGTGATCGGACTGCGCATGGGGCGCGCTCCAAAACACCATCACCGAGTCCCCGATGAATTTGTCCACGGTCCCGCCCTCGGTAAGAAAGGCTTGCGTCAGTGCCGCGAAATGACGCGAGGTCTGATGCATCAAATCGTCGGGATCGGCGGCTTCGGCAATGCGAGTAGAATTCGTGACCTCGGTGAACAGGATGGTGACCTCTTGCCTCACTCCGTGCAGTTCGGTGGAGATGGAGCCGTCGGTCGACCAGGGCGCCGGCGAAATCGTCTGGCATTATCTCGCGGAGATGCGCGGCCTGACCGATGTTCCGGATGGGTCGCTGTTCGGGCTGATCCCGAGCAACGTGCTGGACAGGAGCACACTGCAGCGGATCGCCGAAACCTACCTTGCCCGGCTGCAGGCAAAGGAGCTCGACGCTTCGGACGCCCACCCGTTCTGCGCCCTGTACCGGCTCGGTCTTTTGGGCGTCGTGCGTCGCAACCGGGAGCAGAAGGACATCCAGATCTTTCGGCGGCCACACGATATCGAACACGACGGGTCCAAGGCGACACTTCCCGCCGAGCGTCATTACCTGATCCACCCCGCGCTCGACGACATCATTGCCCAAGCGTCGAGTGACTACATCCCTGCCTTCCACACGCGTAACGTCATCGGACACGGCAACCGCTGGCGCGAGGGCAAGATCTTCAAATGCGCGGCCAGGGGCAATCTCAGCAGCTTTTCGCGCGTGCTCGGCGACCCGGTGGTCGGCGAGCATTTTGCGCGATACCTAAGCGGCGAGTTCGAGAAATGCAAAAAGGAGGTCGAGTACGCGGCACTCGAATCTGGCGACTCTGTGGTGCTCGTCGATGATTCGGCGGACCGCGTGCTGAGTGCGGTGCGCTCGCTGCAACGGGCGGTACGGCGGTTTCAGATGCCGCAGGATTTTCGCTTTGGCGCCGCGGTCGGCGCCATCGCGTTTTCGACGACGCACACCGAGGGGCAGAGCGTTCGCGTCCCGAGTGCCGGCATCGTGATCCGCGCCGCGGCGCGGATCGAGCCGCATGCCGCGCCGGGCACGATGCTGTGTACCGAGGAATTCCTCGCGGAGCTCGATGGGAGGAGCCGGGTGCTTTTTGCGCCCGTCACGCCGGCCCCCTTACAAGGAGCGGGGTTGCTACTCGGTGATGACAGCGTTGCGGTGATTCGCAAGAACGACCACGAAGAGCCCGTCGAGACAAGACTTTTCCAAGCCCCCCTCGGTTAGCAGGCGCCAGGCCCGCGGCCACAGGATCTAGGTCCTCAAAAATGCACGGCGAACCTCGAAGTGCTCGGCTTCAGCCGGGGCGAACCGCACTGCTCAGGCGGACCGCTATGTCAGCATTTGGCACACCTCGGCCGATCGATGGCGGGAAACGCGAGCGGCGGAGCGGGTCAAGCTCAGTCATAAGGGCCCCCACAACAGCAAGCGCATGGTCGACGGTCATGAACGCAAAGGTTGGGTCGACCCGTGGATTGACCACTTCGATATCGAACTCATAGATGCTGTTGATCGGCTCCCAATAATGGACGGCGCCGCCGAAAGGATCCTGCGAGCTTGAGCCCGAAGCCACGAATCGCGTCAATATCGACCGCGTTGCGTAGATCATTGGCGTAGGGGAGGACGAAATCTTCCTGGTCCGTCGTGTCGGCCTTTAGGGCAGCATCAGACGCCATCCGCTTTACCGTGGCATTGCGGTTTTGCAGTAGCGAGGTCGTTGGCAAAGCCCGGATCGTATGCACGAGCCGAAAGTCGGGAAAATTTGCAGCAAAGCGTGAACCAGCTCACACTCGGCTTCGCTGGTGTCGGGCTATCTTCTTCCCATCATCGTGTGGGAGTTCCGCCATGACAACCCGACCTGATCTGTCTGCGGATCGGCGCATAGAGGGTGGCGGTTACACTGTACGTCGCCCTCGCCGCGGGCCGAGCGATGATGGGGTCAGGATGCTGATCAGCATGCAGCAGGAAGGGGAAATCGCGTTTCAGCTTCACAGTCTGGCGCAATTGCAGCTCATCGCAGGAAGCACGCTACTGGAAAGCCGGACGTACGAGGCCTA
>Ga0306921_10009990_pt1 | contig 10073 bp, 8 predicted proteins | sample sta12Cox44000080_FD_203760 | JGI IMG/M metagenome (GOLD analysis project Ga0306921, IMG submission 203760) | Lab enrichment of tropical soil microbial communities from Luquillo Experimental Forest, Puerto Rico - statoxic.12C.oxic.44.000.080 (v2)... | ecosystem: Environmental > Terrestrial > Soil...
GTGACCTGCACCAGATCGTCGCCCTGCGGCGCGCCCATGATGACGTCGCATTTGTGCGCCGCGAGCGTATTGCGCACGAAGCCCGTTGCCTGCGGGTACCAGCTGTACGAAAGCCCTTTGCCGAGCTTGTTGGCCAGCAACTCCGCAAGCTTGTTTTCAAAGCCCTCGCCGCGGTCAGTCGAGAACGGCATATTGTGCGGATCGGCGCAGACCCTCAGTACCTTGGCGTCGATCAGCTCGAACGACGATTGCGGCCGCTCCAAGTATGCTCGCATCATAACCGTCGCCGAGCCTGAGGAGCGAAAATATCGAAAAACATTGCATGCTTCGCTAAACTCAGAGAGCTCGCCTCTTGAAAAGATTAATTTTTTTGGCTTCGTTCTGCCAAGCATGCAATTTATGATTGTATATAGAATTAAATTCAATCATCCCAGCTCCGAGCACGCTGGACTTGCCTTCGCGCCGCGTCGAAAGCTCGCATGGCAAGCTTACGCCGCGACAAAGCGCGTCGTTCGTAGCGATCCATTGCCGCAAGTTGCCGCGCCATGTCGGAAAGGATAGACGCGAATTTCTGTGGCCCCTCAGGCTTTGTCGCTAGATGCCCTGCAAGCTGGCGGCCAAAATTCGCTTTCGTCCTCAACTTGGAGGGCGACTCGTAGTCGGGATCCCCGACTGCACTAGAGAGGAGGTCAAAGCGCGCATGACGGACACGACACAGATCAATCTGCGCTTCTGCGACACGACGTGCAAGTTCATAGAGTTCGGCGCTGGGGTTTGAGTCTGCAATCTCGCGCGTCAGTTCCACGACATCCTGCGAAAATATCGGATCGGCAAGAACGGGGAGACTCAGGCCGTGACGACGGGCGTTTCTAGTCGAGCGAGCCCTACCCTGGACGGTCCGCGGTCCAGTGCTCGCTCGGGCGTTTGCGCGGTTTGCCTTTGTCTTGCGAGCACTGGTCACGCTGCGTTTCTCGTTTTGCCATCCTCGATGACTTTAATCTCTGCATCCTCGGCTTGCTGCACGGCCCGACGGAGTTCCTGACCCCACGTTGCTCGATGCCGCTCGACTTCGCACAGAATGGCGTCGCGACGCGCCTCTGCGGTCGCAATCAATCGCTCCATGCGCTCGATGTGGTCAAGATTAGTCAATAAGGTCTGGGCCATGACTGCGTCCATGGTGAGGCCAGCCGAGGCGAGAAGCCGGTCGACCTGCTTGATGGCCGTCTTGTGGCGTGCAGCCCAGCCTCGGACGAGCTGATCCCTCTCGTCGTAGAGCTCTAAAAACGGTTCCAGAATTTTGTGGAGTCCCTCATACGCCGTGGCCGTCATGAGGCTCGCCTTCAAACGACGTAACCGGAGCACCTCCCAGCTGAGATCGACGATATCTCGGACCCAAACCTCCTCAAAAATGTCGGCTGGCTTCATAGCGCCCGAAATTCGGGCCAGTAGCTCATCATAGGCCGCCGTGTCCTCCCCCTCGAAAAGGGGCGGCGGGCCAAGCCACGCAAATCGCCTCGCTCGTTCCGGAACGTTGGGTGATGTGACTTCCGTCTTGCCGATGCTCTCCGCGGACACAAACGCCTCCCTACTCGACACAACGAATCACCGACTGATCTGATATTAACTATCGGCAAGGGTGGTATGAGCATCCAGGAGACGAGGCTGAGTAGTAGGATCGTCGCTCGGACAGTCCGAAGTTTCGGGGGATGAGAGTTCTGGAGCGATGCGTCCACGGCAAGCCACTCAACCTTCGGATAGTCGCCACTATTAGTTTGCAATTGGGAATGAGCTGAAACGCACATGGACCGGTCACCTCATGTGCTCCGCATCCCAGAAAAAGGGCATGAAGGGCTTGCGAAGCGACCGCCGCGCCGGGGTCGGTGGAGGGCGTCTGATAGCGTCAAGCGTCCAAATCGTTTGCACTGCTGCCGCCATAGTTTCGCTTCGTAGCGTCCCACGTCGTCAAGCAAGGTTGGGCCATGATTGGAGAGGCGCAGGAAACATTGGGCGATGGCGCTGGACTTCGACCATGGTGCGAGCGGCGGGCGCGTGGACGTCGTGGACAGTGGTTCTTGGTTGCTGGCCAGCGGATCGTCTCGTCCGTTCGAGCCAGGGACTGTCTTGTGACCATTGGCCAGAGTGCGAGTTGGGAGGGTTCCTGGTTGACTGGGTCTGTGGGGCGGGCCTTGCGGGCGCGCGGGTAGAAATTCGCCCTGGATCTCAAACAGGCCGGTTTCGATCGCGTTGGCGCGATGAAGTCGCCACACCAGGCTTGCGAGTCGATGAACGAGCGCAAGTTCGATCACGGATCGAGGATCGACACTGCCGACGAGGGCACGCTCGAACGCTCGGTAGGATTGAACATCTTCGAGACCCTGAACGACGGTTTGGTCAGCAAGCCCATCACGCCATGCGCGGCGGCGTGGGCGGCGGCGTTTGCTGTGCGGGTCATACCGGGCGGGTCCGAGGCATCCTCCTCCACCCGTTCGTTAGGTCTCCACATCGCATCCTCGAGCATCCAGCCCCTTCTCACCCTGCTAACCCGGAAGATCCGGTAAGCGGGTTTCTTCTTGCGGCGTTGCGGTGGCGCTGACTTCCTCGTTCTTTGGGGCTGGATGCGAGGTCGCGGCAGCGGCATGCGGCCGAGGTAATGTCGCTCGTTGGGACCGCCGCTGTCCGATTCCGCGCGTCGCCTTCCAGAGCCTGCGGGCAACCCGGATCGGGTCAAGGCCGGCTTGCCTCCACCACGCGCGCTCGTCGCGCGAGCGATGCACCGCACGATGATGCCCGCGACAGAGAGGGACCGCGAACTCATCGCTGACCTTGCGGCCGAGCGCACGGGGCTGGGTAAATCCGAGGTGGTGGGGGTCGGAGGGCCTGCGGCCGCACACGAGACATGCCTGTTGGGCGACGTAGCGAAGGTGCTCCCGGTTGCGATACCGACGCGGGGCAGCGACCGTGAGAATGCTCTTGTCGATGCCCTTCGCTTGACCAGCGTCAGTGCTGTCGGAGGTAGCAATCGCCCGCGCCTCCGAAATCTGAGGCACCGAAAGCTCACCATTTGAGGGTGCCGCCGCATCGGATGATGAGAGTTCCGATAGCCTCCGCTCAAAGGCGTCCTCCACGAGCTTGGCATCGGTCGTCGTGAGGCTGTTCTTGGCGGTCAGCGCCTCACCCGCCCAAGCTGCGGCGAGATCAGCCGAGGTGATGTTCCTAAGCTCGGTCAGCAGATTTTCGCACAGCGCGGCCGATTGGTCAGGATCGAGGGTCACCGGGGTCTCGCCCTTTCGGCCGTCACGAGCCTGTCCGTTGCTGAGCATTCGCGGCGGCAGCCGAGGTCGGCCCTCCATCGGCTTGAGCGAGTGTTCGTCGGCTGAGGGCGTTGGCGAGCGAGGACCATCACAAAGATCGGGTACGTCCAAATCGTCCTCACCGGCGATGCCGACGAGCGTGAACAAGGCGTAACGGCGCGCGTAGGTCAGCGCGGCGCCCATGCGCTGGGGATTAGCCGTCTCGGCGATCGGACAAACCGGCCAATCGGACGCGATCCACTCGCCCGAAGCGTGGGCGAGCGTGGTGGTCAAATTCACCATGCCGGCGGTGTGATCGATCGCGGTCGTCTGTAAGGTGGCAATCTCGTGCTGCCCCAGCGTCTTGCGCACGATGTCGAGCCCGCTGGAAAGCGGCGCGTAGCGGAAGCTGCGCTCGCCGTCTCCCGGCCGACCGGTGCGGATGGTAGCCGTGAGCGACTTTTCCGGATTGATGAGTTCGGCTTGAGCCTTGGCCAAGGCCGAGGCCAGCGCCGCGATCGTTTCACTGGACCGGGGCATGGGAGGCCTCCGTCTCCAGCACATCAAAGCTCACCGCCCCCGATTTCGAGCGCTTGGCTTTCACGCCGTGCCCAATCGCCTCCTTGGCATCCTCGGGCATCAAGGCTTTGAGCTCGCTCTTGGCCCGTTCGTGGTCGAGAAATGCGCTCCGGGTCTTGCAAAAGAGCGCGGCGAACTGTGCCCAGGAATTCGACGTGCTCATATCGACGATGCGGATTGCCTCGATGTGCGGGCGCGGCGGCTCGGCACTGATGAGGTGGGGCGGTTCGCCGGATTGGACGCAGCGCCAGAACTTCTTTTCCGCCGAGACCAGGACGCTGAGGTAAAGTGGGTCCATGGGAATCGCGATCTCGACCCACTTTCCACCGCCAGTGATGATTGAAAGCACCGAGCTCCGAAGGTGGGTGACCCACATGTTGTGCTGGAGCTGGGCGCTGTACTTTTCGGCAGCTGCCTCCTCGGAGAACGACCACGGCAGCATGAACTTGGCCTCGAACACCGCCTCGATGCCCTCCACGATGCCGTCCAGGGTTGCTGCCATCCAAGGAATGGCCGAGTGCTTGACGCGGCGTTGCACGTCACGGACCCGCCGGCCGGTATTGCGCTCGAACCAGGAGCGGTTGAGGGACTCGGTTGCAGCTCCGAGCTGCACGATGAGATTGCCTGATAAATCCTCTGGCTCGGTCTCGCCCCGTTTCTCGCGCCACAGGCGGACAAGGGCGGCCTCATCGCTGCCCATGATAATCCTGGCGTCGGATCCGCCGATAAACTGCCTACGATCCAACCTCGACCGTTGTCTAAGATAGGTCGAACTATGTACAACGGACATAACTGCCTCCGTAGCCGCATTGATGTTCTGTGACAAGAGCACATGTGACAATAGCACAGCATTATGCCTGTGACAAGCGCACAATTGCGAATGGCCCGAGCGGCCCTGAATTGGACGGTTAGGGACTTGGCTGCAGCGACCGGCCTTCACCGCAACACGATCACCAACATAGAGGTGGGTCGCTACGCCGGCGACGAGACATCACTGGAATTGATCGAGCGTGTGCTCACAAAGGCGGGCGTCGAGTTCCTGGATGAGAACGACGGAGGGCCCGGGGTGCGCTTGCGGAAGACGCGGCAACGCGGAAAACCCAAATAGGATAGCTATCGAGGGGCCTATGCTATGCCTTGGGACGACGCCGATCGATGCCACCAAAGACGCCCAACCGCGAAGCAGAATGCAAGGCGCGTGGCTGCTCTAGAAAGGTGCTACTTGTCCAGCGACGTGAAGCCCTGGGGACGATGGGCCACGCTCGGCCTCGCTCTACTGCATGCAGGTTAGGTAGCCGCGACGACGTTTCCGACCGTTTCCGGAGCGTCCAACCGTTTCGCGGAGGTTGAGAATAACCCGTTGAATAAAGGCATCAGCTGATTACCAGATTGACCTTGGGCTTAGATCGGCCACGCTTCCCATGAAACTAGTCTAGCTATGGCAGATCGAGCGCATTGGTCAGATCGCCGATCTTCTCGCGCAGGCCGGGCAGCGGCTCGAGGCCGAACCGCGCGTTGATCAGCTTCTGGATTGAGGAGGTGTCATAGGCGGTGTGATCGACATAGCCACGCCTAGCGAACGGCGAGATGATCAGTGCCGGGATGCGCGTCGCCGGACCCAGCGGTCGCCCCAACCGGCGAGCGCGGCGAAGCCACCCCAACAATCGTGTCGTGGCAGATCGATCCGCGCCATTATCGTGCGGTACCGACGATGTCGAATGGAAAACCCAGACCACCGTTAGACTTGCGCCCGCTCTTTGAGACGACGAGGAAGCTGGTAGCGCGTGAGGCATTGAGCCCCCCGGGTTCTGCCTGGAACGCGGGATTGTGATGGCGGCGCCGGCAGGCTGCAGAGCTTATGCGAGCCATGCCACAGGTCGGCGAAGCGGCAACTCGAGCTGCGCGGCTATCGCTGCGAAATCGGCTTCGACGGCCTGCCGACGGGTCCCAATCGCCTGTTCAACCATGCACGCTAGGGCGTGTATACTCATAAATCGCCCAGTCGTGTCGGCTTTCAGGCAAATCGGACATTGAGCCGGCATCGCCGAATGACCGGGTCTGACCCCGAGCCGACATGGGCGGCTCGGGATTTCTGCACTGCAAACTAGCCGTTGATCGCATCACCCTGAGACGTAATCCCACGGGCCGGCCCCGATCTATGGCCTTAGGCGGCCTCGACAGCGTCAAACCGGCCGGTAAAATTCCCGGGGCGGATGAGGCTCAAGCACGGTTATCGAGGTCCTGGCGGATGGCATTTCTCCAACCGCATTTTGAATACGACGTTTTTGTCAGCTATTCGCACGGCGCGCGAGCGAGCGAGACGGAAACGCCGCTGAAGGACTGGACGCTCGAGTTGATCCGCCGTCTCGAGACCGACATCCGCATCGTCGATAGTGAGTTCGAGTCCCTGCACATCTGGCGCGACGAGAAAATCGACCCCACCATCCATCTGACCGACGAGCTGCGGGCCAAGGTCAAGCAGGCCGCTATCCTGCTGATCGTGATGTCGCCACCCTATCTCGCCTCGGCCTGGTGCAAGGACGAGCACGAATGGTTCCGCGAGCAAGAGGATCGCTCGCGCGAGCAGGGCCGCATCTTCGTCTTGCGCGCCATCCGCACCACCGAAGGTGACTGGCCAGATTTTCTGCGCGACCAGCGCGGCAGTACGCTGCCCGGCTTCCCGTTCCACGACGCCAAGGACCCGATGCCCTTCGGCTGGCGCGGCAGTCGCGAGAAGTACGAGGACTATGTGCGCCAGCTCGGGCAATTGCGCACCGCACTGATCACGCGCCTGCGCGAATTGGGTGCTATCGCCGACCGTCGGAGTAAGTCGAATGCCGTCGTGCACACCGCGCCCGCCCCGGGACCGCGGCGCATCTATCTCCACGCGCGCGCCGAGCACGTTCCCGTTCGTGACGAAGTCAAGAACATCCTCAGAGCGGATGGCATCGAGCCATTGACCTCCGTCATCGATCCGGGTCGTGACCTGGCCGATTTTACGCGCGAAAGCCGCATCCGCATCGAGACTGCGATGCGCTGCGATGCGCTCGCACTTGTGCGTGGCGACGGCGATCCGCGTTTTGCCGGCGATCTCATCGACATCGGCATGAAGGAGCGCGAGCGTATGCAGATCGCCCGCGGCGCAAAGCTGCCCTGCGCGGTGCTCGACCGCTCCGGCGGGCCGTTGCCAATCGACGTGTCGGGCTACGACATCGAGCGTTTCGATCTTGCCGGCGACGACTGGCGGGGCAAGTTCCGCGGCTGGCTCGAAAGCTCGCAAAGGGCCGCCGCGTTGTGAGCCCACAGCAGCTGTCGAGCGCCGACTTTCTTACCACGGTCCGGCCGAAATCGCCCTATCCGGGGCTGCGGCCGTTTGAGGCCGACGAATGGTCGACCTTCTTTGGTCGCGAGCAGATGATCGACGAGGTGATCGAGCGGCTGGCGGCGCATCGCCTCGTGCTCATCCATGGCGCGTCGGGTTCGGGAAAATCCTCGCTCGCGCGCGCCGGCGTGCTGCCGCGGCTTGCTGGGCAGCATCTGAGGGTCGGCACGCCGTGGCAGACCTTCAGCATGCGGCCATCCGGCGGGCCACTGTGGAACCTCGCCACGGCGTTTGCACAGCTGGAAGGCCGCGCCGAGGACGTCGCGCGTGTCGACGAGATCGTGCGCGCCTTCAGCCGGCGCGACGCGACGCTCGCATCGGTGTTCGCCTTGTTCAAGGGCGCCGAGGGGCGACGCCTGTGCATCCTTGTCGATCAATTCGAGGAACTGTTCCGGTTCGAGAAGGAAACGAGCCGCGAGGAGGCAGAGCTGTTCGTTGCGCTCCTCCTGCGCAACAATCGAAACGACAGCAAGGATTCCGATATTTCCCCGCAAGGCGTTGCTACGGGGAAAGCCGATGCGCCCGCGACGGTGCATGTGGTCGTCACCATGCGTTCCGAATTTCTGGGCGAGTGCGGACGGTTCAAAGGCTTGGCTGAAGCCATCAATCGGACCCAGTACCTTCTGCCCGCCATGGACCGCGACGCGCTGATGCGCGCGATCCGCCGACCGGCAACGCTCTATGCCGGCGAGGTCAGCTTGGAGCTTGCCGAAAGACTCATCGCCGAGGCGGCGGGACGCGAGGACGAGCTGCCGCTGATCCAGCACGGCCTGATGCACCTGTGGAACCATGCGTGGAATGCGGCGGTGGCGAAGGCCAAGCCGGGTGAGAAAATCAAAATCGTGCTCGGTGCTGCGGCGCTCGAACAGGCCGGCGGACTCGTCAATCTCCTCTCGAAGCATGCCGACACGGTGCTGGCCGAAGCCGCCCCGGACATTGCGCATCGCTTTGTGGTGGAACGACTGTTCCGCGCGCTGACCGACCTCAACGTTGACGGCAGGGGCATCCGCAGGCCGCAGGCATTTCGCGAACTCGTGGCGGTGACTGAAACTGCACCGGACACGCTGCGTCAGATCATCGATTTGTTTCGCCGTGACAACGTGTCGTTTCTCACCCCCTATTCCAAGGAACCGATCACGGATAGTACGCCCATCGATATCAGCCACGAAGCGCTGATCCGCTGCTGGAGCAAGCTGGCCGATCAACACGATGGGTGGCTCAAGCGCGAATTCGATGATGGTTTGGTCTGGCGTTCGTTGCTGGTCGAGGCCAAAGGATTTGAGACAAACAAGCGGCGCATTCTCTCTCCGGCGACTACGGAAGAGCGGTGGAAATGGTGGCAAGAACGGCATGTGAATCCTCCCTGGGCCGCGCGCTATGGCGGGAATTTTCTGCTGGTCGAGAAACTGGTCGATGCCAGCCGCAGAAATGCAGCGCGCCAGCGGCAGCTGCAATACGGACTCATCGTTATGCTTCTATTTACCAGCTGCGCAGGCATTGCAGCTGCAATTTGGACAAATTCAGAATATTTCGGACTGCGCTGGCAGATGTGGTCCGGGCCCAAGCCGCTCGCTCCCGCCATCGAAGCCGCGCTCGAGCCAGAAGGAGTTTTTCTGGAGTGCGCGCACTGCCCGCAGATGGTGGTGGTGCCGGCGGGAAAATTCATGATGGGAGAAAAAAGCCAGCAGCATGAGGTCACGATTGCCAAGCCGTTCGCCGTTTCCAAATTCGAGGTGACGTTCGAAGAATGGGATACGTGCGTTACGCTTGGCGGCTGCTCGGTCAGGCCACGCGATCAGGGCTGGGGGCGCGGCACTCGGCCGGTGATCAATGTGAGCGAGGACGACGCCAAGGAATACGTCACCTGGCTTTCGAAATGGACCGGCAAGGACTATCGACTGCTTTCCGAAGCCGAGTGGGAATACGCGGCGCGCGCTGGCAGCACCACCAATTATTCTTGGGGTGACGACATCAAGAAGGACGGGAAGCCGATGGCCAACTGCAAAGGTTGCGACAGTGAATGGGACGGAAAACAACAAACGGCTCCGGTCGGCTCTTTCCCGCACGCGGCCAATGCGTTCGGCCTGCACGACATGCACGGCAACGTGGTTGAGTGGGTGGAAGATTGCTGGCACGGGAGTTACGAGGGGGCCCCGACTAACGGCTCGGCTTGGACCGATGGCGATTGCAGTCGCCGCGTGGTTCGCGGCGGTTCCTGGTACAAAAATCCGGAGTATCTCGGCTCGGCCGTCCGCAGCGGGAGCACCTCCAACTACCGGGACGACTATCAGGGCTTCCGGGTCGCGCGGACGATTAGGGTGGAGCAGCCGAATGCGGCCGAGGAACGACGCAAGGCCGAGGAAGCCATGAAGGCAGATGAGGAGCGCAAGGCAAGGGCGGCAGCTGCCGACGCCGAGGCACGACGCAGGGCCGAGGAAGCCGAGCAACAACGGCTAGCCGCCGTGAAGGCAGATGAGGAGCGCAAGGCTAAGGCGGCAGCTGCCGACGCCGAGGCACGACGCAAGGCCGAGGAAGCCGAGCAACAACGGCTAGCCGCCCTGAAGGCAGACGAGGAGCGCAAGGCAAAGGCGGCGGCCGCCGGCGCCGCCCATGCCAACGACGAACTGATCAAAATGTCGCAGAACCCGAAGGATTGGGTGATGCCGACAGGAAATTACGCCAACCAACGTTACTCCGAGCTCAAGCAGATCACCGCGGCCAATGTCGGCAATCTCCAGGCGACCTGGGGAATTTCCACCGGCGTTTTGCGCGGCCACGAAGGCGGACCGCTCGTGCTCGGCGATATCATGTATGTGCATGGG
>Ga0306921_10009992_pt1 | contig 10072 bp, 6 predicted proteins | sample sta12Cox44000080_FD_203760 | JGI IMG/M metagenome (GOLD analysis project Ga0306921, IMG submission 203760) | Lab enrichment of tropical soil microbial communities from Luquillo Experimental Forest, Puerto Rico - statoxic.12C.oxic.44.000.080 (v2)... | ecosystem: Environmental > Terrestrial > Soil...
ACAACGGTTATTGGGCAAACTTTTATTGAAAGAGAAGGATGCTGGTTTCATTGGTTGTTAATTGAATAGTTTCATCATTCCTTACTGGTTTTCGTTCCTGGTTATTCCCGGCCCTTCAGCGGCAAGCGTTGCCTGCTCTGCTTTCGGAAACTGCAGCGGGCATTCGTCATCTCTGCCATTCCAGCGCTGATTCCGGTCGTGGGCCTGAAAGGAACTTCACCTTCAACCCTGCAGCCTCGGTTTGCTGTTTACTTCCATGGGAGTAGGCTCGGTTTTCAGCGCTGTTTTTATTCTGCCGCGGCTCCGTAAAAGGCTATCTCCGAACGCTTCTACGATCCTGGCAAATCTTCTCGAAGCCGTGGTCTATCTTCTCATGGCGTTTGTGCGGCAACCGCTGATCTTCATGATTATTGCGGCTCTGGCCGGTCTGGGATGGACCGTTGCTGCGTCTGAGCTGTGGGTGGCCGCCCAGCATGCAATCCCCTGTTGGGCCAGGGGACGGATGAACGCGACCGTTATTGTGGTCTCGCAGGGAGGGATTGCCTTTGGAGGAATGATATGGGGTTTAACTAGCCAGGCCGCAGGAGTTAGCACCACATTGATCGTGGCCGCCGTCGCCTTCACCATTAGTCTGTTACTGGGAATTCCTCTATCTATCAACTTTACAACATCGTCGGATTCACAGCCTGTCAGTGGCTACAGAATTGCTAACCGGTTACAATTTCGTACCCGGTCAGGTCTTGACCGCCTGATTCAATCCCGAGCTCCGGCAACGCTCCCCAGACGCCGTGCGCGCAGAGTTCGCGACGGAGCGCCGAGGAAGAATCTCACGCAGAGTTCGCGGTGGCACACAGGGGAGAACCTCACGCAGCGATCGCGGTGAGACGCGCGGAAAAAACGTCACTCAGAACTCGTAGGAGAATGCGGAGAAGAACCTCACGCACAGCTCGCAGCGGAACGCGGAGGTTGAACGGATTTTGAAGAGCGCCAAACCCCGAACCCCGAACTCGGAATTCGGAAAAGGATTTCACCATAGAGGCGCAGAGAGCACAAAGTTCGGGACGGAATTCAGTTTGGCGTCAGGTGATGGTGAGGGCCATGTCATGCAACCCGCAGCGCCAAGCGAACTCCGAACTCCAAACTCCGAACCCCGAACTCCAAACTCCGAACTCCGAACTCCAAACTCCGAACTCCAAAACTCCGAACTCCGAACTCCGAACTCCGAACCCCGAACTCCAAACTCCAAACTCCGAACTCCAAACTCCGAACCCCGAACCCCGAACTCCACATCCCGGCGAACGGTGAACGGGATTCACCCGCCAATTGTGACCAAAAATTCACAATGTCGAGCAGGACATTCCGGCGGCGTTTGAGTTTGTTGATATCTCGCTTTCGCTGCTGGCATGGAGGTGGGCGTGTCATCGCCAAGCTGACGGCGAACGAAACTAGTCACCGTTCAAGGAGAAATCTATGCCTGTCCAAAAGAGGATTGAGTCGTTTCGCGCCGTCTTGTCCGGCGCATTTGCGCTCTGTTCGTTAGCCGGCCTTGCGCTTGCGATCACTACCCATGAAGCAAATGCAGCGGCTACGTTCCTACCGACTGGGTTGGAGATCACCCCAACTGCCGCACCCGGCGCGACTTATCAAGCTTTGAATCCGAAGCTCTCGGATTTTCCAAACTTCATCGCGAGCGGAGCGTTGAACACCGTTAAGAGTCCGGACGGCAACACTTTGCTAGTCCGGGTGAGCGGCCACAATTCGTTGAGTGGCAAAACGCCGGAGAAAAACGAATATATCTTCGTATTTGATATCAGCGGCGGAAAGCCCGTTGAAAAACAGATTATTGAAGTCCCGAATTCTTTTGTGGGCATCGTCTTCGACCCCGCGGGCAAGAATTTCTACGTTGGCGGCGGTGTGGATGACAACATCCACCAGTACTCGGTCACGAGTGGAATCTGGTCGGAAAATGGAGCCCCGATTTCGCTGGGTCACAACGGAATCTCAAATGCTCTGACTCCAAAGGACATAGGAGCCTTGACGGCTGGAATCGATATTACTCAGGACGGATCAAAATTGGTTGTGGCAAATCTCGAGAACGATTCGATTTCGTTCGTAGACCTGACGACTCGCGCCGTTGTCAAAGAAATCGATCTTCGCCCCGGTAAAATCAATCCGGCAGATGCCGGTGTGCCGGGCGGAGAGTATCCCTTCTGGGTCACGGTAAAAGGTAATAATACTGCTTATGCATCGAGTTCACGGGACCGGGAAATTGTCGTCGTGGACTTTACTACAGTGACCGCGCCAAAAGTGTTGACCCGTATCGAAGTCGCCGGAAATCCCAACAAGATGATTCTGGACAAAGCCCAGAAGTATCTTTACGTCGCCGAGGACAACAGCGATCAGGTAGACATTATCGATACTTCCAAACAGGATCTCTTCCAAAGCGTCCTGGCGAGTGCACCGGATCAATTTAAGTTCGACAAACCCCTTAGTTACGCGGGGAGTGCTCCGAATAGCGTAGCCTTATCGTCCGATGAATCCGAGTTGTACGTCACGCTGGAGGGGACCAATGCTCTGTCGGTGATCCAAGGTATTCCATTTCATCCGGTAGTAGTCGGCCTTATTCCGACCGGGTTCGCGCCAAATGCCGTCACAGTAAGTGCCGACGGGAAAAATCTCTACATTGCAAACGGCCGAGGTGTGACCGGACCCAATCCGGGTCTTACTTATTTCAATCAAAAGGATCCAAACCAGTATGTCTACGAGATAGAGAAATCCTACCTCTTAAGCTTCCCTGTTCCATCCGGCTCGACTCTTCAGTCGCTGACGAATCAGGTGGCTAAGAACGACCATTTCACTTCGAAGCTGAGCAGCAAGGATGCCGCCCTCATCAATGAGCTCCACCAGCGGATCAAACATGTGATCTACATCGTCAAAGAGAATCGAACTTACGATCAGGTCCTCGGCGATCTGGATATCGGAAACGGAGACCCCTCGTTGACCGACTTCCCTCGGGCTATCACGCCAAATTATCATAGGATTGCTGAACAGTTTGTCGATTTAGATAACTTCTATGTCTCAAGCGATGTCAGCGGAGACGGCCACGCGTGGGCTTTTGCCGCCAGGGAAAATGATCTGACACAGAAATCGATCCCGTTAAACTACTCAGGCCGCGGCACTTCTTATGACACGGAAGGCCAGAATCGTGATATTAATGTCGGTTTGGCAACCGTCGCAGAGCGGCAGGCGTTTAACCCGGGCAATCCAACCGATCCAGATATTCTTCCTGGCGTTGCCGACGTAGGTGCCATGGACGGCCCGGGCGAGGAAGACATTCAGCGAGGGTATATATGGGACGCAGTAACGAGAGCAGGGTTAACGTTCAGGAACTACGGGTTTCACTGCGACCAGGCCAGGTACGGTGGCGCGAATGCCGTGCCATTGGAGCGCGACCCGTTTTCGAAAAATCTTCGAGTAGGTTTTCCTTCAAGGGCGGCCCTGATCGACACAACTGACCCCTATTTCCGGAGTTTCGACACGGCTTTCCCGGATTTTTGGCGTGAAAAGGAATGGGAACGCGAATTCGATAATTATACGCAAAGCGGCAATCTGCCCTCCTTGTTGCTCGTGCGTCTGATGGAGGATCATATGGGCAGCTTCGGCACGGCGATCGACGGCGTAAACACGCCGGAAATACAACAAGCCGACAATGACTATGCCGTGGCTAAATTAATCGACAAAATTGCCCACAGTTCTCACAAGTTTGATACGCTGATCTTCATTAACGAAGATGACTCGCAAAACGGCGCTGACCATGTCGATTCTCATCGATCGACTGCTTACGTCGTCGGTCCTTACGTCAGGCACGGAGCCGTGGTGTCCACAAAATACACGCACGTCAATATGCTCAGGACAATCGAGGATGTGCTGGGGCTTGACCACGTTGATGTCTTGACCGCCTCGGAGAGCCCCATGACCGACGTATTCGATATCAGCCAGAAAGAATGGACATTCAACGCGTTTCCATCGATCTACCTGTACAATACGACAGTGCCGCTGCCCAGCCGCTTCGGCAAGCGACATCGGATCCCGAGGCCGACTCACGACGCACTTTACTGGGCGGAGCAAACCAGGGACTTTGACTTCAGCCGGGAGGATCGGCTCTATGATCCGGAAAAATTCAATCAGATCATCTGGGAAGGTCTTCACAGGGGCATACCTTATCCGACCACTCGCAGCGGTCTGGATCTGCGGCGGAATCGCGCCGAGCTACTGAAGAAGGCGGGTATCGTACCCGGCAGGGCCGTCTTCAAGCTCACTGCGGACGCTAGTTAGCCGGCTTTAAAAACTAATAAAAATAGGTAATAAACAAAGAGGGATCGGATTGCACCGATTCCTCTTTTGTTTTTGAACTTATTCGGCATCTCGGTGATGTTAGATTGGAAGCGTGAAAACAACGGTCGATATCGCGAAAAAGAGTTCGAGGAAGCGATACGCTTTACCTGGCGATATTGGATCCCACTTGACTATGCTGATGAACGCGCTCGCTTTTCCCTGACACTGTATTGTGGGAATAATGCTTTTCGATCTGTCGGAGCGCTTTTGAATGAGAGATGCCAGCATCGAGCTTCTCCGTGCGGGCTGCGGCGACGACACGGCGAATTTCCGGGAAGGACAATTTGAAGCTATCGAGCACGTGGTTGAAGGACGCGGGCGCCTTCTTGTCGTTCAGAAAACCGGGTGGGGAAAGAGCTTTGTCTATTTTATTGCTACTAAGCTGCTCCGAGATGGTGGTCATGGTCCCACGATGCTCGTGTCGCCCCTCCTGGCCCTCATGCGCAATCAGATCGCCGCTGCCGAGCGCATGGGCGTTCGGGCAACGACCATTAATTCTGATAACGTCGAGGAGTGGGCGAATGTCGAAGAAGGCATCCAGCACGACAACGTGGACATCCTGCTTATTTCGCCGGAGCGGCTCGCAAATCAACGATTCATCGGCGAGGTGCTCGTTCCCGTCGCAGAGCGTATTGGACTGCTGGTCATCGACGAAGCCCACTGCATTTCGGACTGGGGACACGATTTCCGTCCGCACTACCGGCTGATCGCTCGCATACTCGGAAACCTCCCACCTAATCTCAGGCTTCTCGCAACCACGGCGACCGCGAACAACCGGGTTGTCAAAGATCTGCAGAGTGTGCTCGGCCCGAATCTGACCATCATTCGAGGTGACCTGAGCCGGCCGTCCCTTTTCCTTCAGAACATCCGCCTTCCAGATCAAGCGGAACGGATGGCATGGCTTGCCGAGCATCTTCCCAATCTGCCCGGCTGCGGTATTGTCTACACGTTGACTATCCGCGATGCAGAACGACTCGCCGAATGGCTTAAGAGTCGCAACCTGAATGTCGAGGCCTACACGAGCGAGACTGGCGCACGGCGTGCATCGCTCGAGCGTGCATTGCTCGGAAATCGGGTTAAAGCACTGGTCGCCACCACGGCGCTGGGCATGGGGTTCGACAAACCCGATCTCGCATTCGTGGTCCACTACCAGGCGCCAGGTTCCGTAGTTGCCTATTACCAACAGGTCGGACGCGCCGGGCGTGCCATTCCTGCCGCTTACGGCATCTTGCTCAGTGGCGACGAGGAGGCGGAGATTAACGAGTACTTTATCGATTCGGCCTTTCCTGCTCGGAATGAAGTGGGCGAGGTGATAAAAGCGCTCGATGCTGCACCCACTGGGCTATCTGCACAAGAATTAATGCGGCGCGTTAACCTCAGCAAGGGTCGCATCGAAAAGACAATCCAACTCCTCTCCCTCGAGTCGCCTGCGCCGATTGTTAAAGAGGGCGACAAATGGGTCCTGACAACTGCCGATTTGCACGAATCCTTTTGGGAAAGGGCGGAACGGCTTACTCAATTACGCCGGCACGAGCATAGCCAAATGCAGGAATACGCCGCTAAGCGCGACGGGTTGATGGAGTTTTTGATTCAAGCGCTTGACGGTGAAACCGCGAACATGTACACAGCCCCGCTTGCGCCCCTGCCTGAATTTGCCGCTCCCGATCTTGTACAAGCTGCGAACGCATTCCTTCGAAGATCTCATCTTCCAGTCGAGCCGCGCTCAATGTGGCCGCCGGGCGGTCTTCCCAGAATGAACGTGAAAGGCAAAATTCCTGAAGCGTTCCGGGCAAGAGAGGGACGTGTACTATGCCTTTGGGCTGATGCCGGCTGGGGAGATCTGGTTCGGGATGGAAAGCAAGTCTACAGGAGTTTCTCAGACCAATTAGTGGAAGCCACTGCGAAGATGATCCGGGAATGGAATCCCCAGCCCGCCCCGACATGGCTGACGTTCATTCCGTCTCACGAACATCCTGGCTTGGTACCGGATTTCGCTCGGCGAGTTTCGGAATCACTTGGACTTTCGTTCGTTGAAACGTTGTGCAAGGTCCAGAAAAACGAGGAGCAGAAGCGAATGAAAAACAGCACTCTGCAGGCAAAAAACGTGGACGGCGTTTTCGAGATCATCGCCGGGAATGTGCGCCCCGAACCGCTCTTCCTCGTCGATGACATGGTGGATTCGCGTTGGACTTTGACTGTCGCAGCCTATCAGCTACTCAACGCTGGTTCCGGTGTCATTTATCCTGTCACTCTAGCTTCAACCTCGAATCGATGAACGCCCCTATTTCGGACAACACCAAAGCAATCCTCCTCCTTGCAGCTCCGCTTCTTGCGGGTGGCGGTCAGAGAAACGCCGCGAGGATACTGACCACCTCAGAATATAATCAACTCGCGCGACTTCTGCAGGAGCGCAATGCGCAACCTGCTGACCTTCTCTCTTCTTCGGCTCCGGCACTCCTTGCTGATTTGCGGCTGCGCTTCGACACCAGGCGATTGGACGAATTGCTTGCGCGCGGGCTTCTTCTGAGCCAAGCCGTCGAGACGTGGAGCAGCCGGGCAATCAGAGTCGCGAGTCGAGCCGACCCGGACTATCCGGGCCGGTTCAAAGTCAGACTAGGAATGGACTCCCCTCCGATACTCTACGGGTGCGGTGACTGGTCATTGCTCGACACGGGTGGCCTCGCCGTTGTCGGATCGCGTCACGTCGATGAGGATCTCATCGAATTCGCAAGAAAAACCGCAAGTACTTGCGCTGCAGCCGGAATCACGGTCATTTCCGGTGGAGCAAAGGGTATCGACCGTGCAGCCATGCAAGGCTCACTCTTGGCCGGTGGACGGGCCATCGGGATCGTGGCGGATGGCCTCGGCCAGGCAGTTGTCGCCCGTGACTCCCGCGACCTGATACGTGAGAGACGGCTAACCCTCATTTCACCTTTCGATCCCGCTGCAGGATTCAACGTCGGGAATGCTATGCAGCGAAATAAGCTGATTTACGGGCTGGCCGATGCTGCTCTTGTGGTCAATTCCGATCATGAGAAAGGCGGCACCTGGAGCGGCGCTGTCGAGCAGATCGAGCGGTTTCGTGCCTGCCCGGTCTTCGTTCGTTCCGGCGAAAGCGTTCCGATTGGGAACAAAAAGCTGATCGAGGCTGGTGCGCGTCCGTGGCCGAACCCGACCACCGCAAATGACCTGATCAGCCTCCTTCGGGATGCCCCGTCGACGGTATCGACAATATCCAGCCAGGAGCAAGAGGAGTTGCTGCCCGGATTGCGCGTGAACGAGGAGCCGTTGCCAGGGTCCAGTGGATCGATGCCCTCCGCTGCCCGCAATGCTGCCGTTACCAAGCCAGCGCTGGAATTGTTGAGCGCGGTGCGTGCGATTCTCGTCCGCGAGTTAGTGAAGCCACTCACGCAAAAAGAGATCGCTGAGTTGCTCGGTGTTCCGGAAGGGCAAGCTTCCAAATGGCTGAAGCGTCTCGTGGAACAGGGAGCCCTGACGAAGACGAAACGGCCAGTGCGATACGCCGCCCGCCCGAAACAAACCGGCGCTGGATGACTAGAGCAAGTTAACAATACCATAGCCACTCAGGAAAAAAGGCTCGGAAATGTCCAAAGTTAAGACGCGCCCCCCTCCGGAGCCATAGGGAGAAGAGTAAGTGTGTGGTCAGACGCAAGTTCGCTTCGCGTCATCAGTGGCGCGCCGAGTTCGTTGAGCAGATCGCAAAGCCGACGTGCATCTGATTCGGGAGCGCGACTCAACCGGAAGCGCGCGACCCGCATCGGAACGAGCCGCGCCTCCACCATCCGGCCTCGCCGCGGATCGATCGCAGCCAGATACATCAGGCTGAGATCGCTTCGAAGCGACTCATGTCCGCCGATGCCTTCGTAGTCGTTGAGGAAATCGCCGCAGCCGTATAGCACCAGACGATCGCCGTAAATCTCGGCCGTCTTCACATGATGCGACGAATGACCGTACACTATAGAGATGCCGCGCTCGATCAGTTGATGTGCAAACCTGACCTCCTCGTCGAGGATCTGGTAACCCCAATTTTCGCCCCAGTGGATCGACGCCACAATCACATCGTCTTTCTGCTTGAATCGGTTCATTTCGTGGGCGATGCACGCCGCGGTTTTCTCTGAACTGTCCTCCAGGAAGTTGACCCCGGGGCGATTAGCGGTTGCCGCCCATTTCGGCGGAATGCCGCTCGTCGGTGCACCGTAGGAGAAGACCAGCACGCGGCCTTTTCCCGGCACATCCAGTACCGCTGGTGCGGCCGCCTCTGCGGCGTTTCGTCCTGCGCCCGTGTGGGCGATTCCGACTGAATCCAGGGTCTGTATCGTCTCGGCCAGACCGTCGTAGCCCCAGTCGAGGACGTGGTTGTTCCCGAGGCAGCAGCAGTCGATGCGCGCCGCGGTGAGACAGACAACGTTGCGCGGATGCATTCGGTAATGAATTCCCTTGTCGGGCCAGTAATGCTCGCTGGAAGTGACGCTTGTCTCGAGATTGATGATGCGGCGATCCACGCAGGCTCGATCGAGTTCCGCCAATGCATCGCCCCAGATGTAATCAGGTTTCGCCGGCCGCGGAATCGTCCCGTTGACGCTCTCGGCCAGTTTTACGTAGGAGCGAGCATCGCGGACGTAGGGTTCGTGCAACCTGGGATTGTTTGGATGAGGCAGGATCTGATCGATACCGCGGCCTGTCATCACGTCACCGCACAGGAAAAGGCGAATCGAGTCGGCCACCTCCATCGTGCCAACGTTTTGATCGCTGGGCATACGCGAACTAATCGGCGGCGCAGCGCCTGCCTCGATCTCCTTCTCAACGGTCAACGGACCGAAGAGCAGGTGCTATGACCCGCTTCGCGGATAACGCGCGCCGAATTGATTACACCGACTGCTCGCTGCTTTCGTTGCCGCGCGCGAATCCCATGCCGTCGATTTTTCCCCGTGGGACCGCCGCCGCGGCTGCCGTGAACGCGGCGACTAATAACCTCGCGTCTTGCTCGCCGTTTTCGCGAAAAACGGCTCAATGACTTTTTCCAGATCGGTACTCTGGCACTTTGGGCAGCGAGGCTCTTTCGTCTCGTGTTCCTTGATGGTCAGAACTTCGCCAAATCTCTCGCGGCATTTGCGGCAAACGTACTCGTAAAAGGGCATATGTTGGTCCGGTTGGGGGTTGGTTTTTGTTTGACTGAATAATACCCCTGAAATCCCTTCTGTGCCCGAACGATCGTTATCTTTGACTACCCCTCTCCGATTCAGGGGTGAACAGAAACAAACGGAGCATCTGGCCGTGAATCATCAAAAACGTTTTCTCATCGGTTATGACGCAAGCAGCTTCGGGCCAAACTGACAGCAACCCGCCGACCGCAAAGAAGATCATGCTGATCCGGCACGCCGAGAAACCTCCGAACGACCCGCCGCCATCTGGAGTCAACTCAAAGGGCGATCAAATTGGGGAGTCACTCATAGTTCAGGGCTGGCAGAGAGCAGGGGCTCTGGTCGTCTTTTTTGCCCCCTCCAACGGGCCGTTTCAGAGCCCTCATATCGCTACTCCCCAGACGATCTACGCCTCTCAAACGGCAGAGCACAGCCGGAGCCGGCGACCTCAGGAAACGGTCACTCCGTTAATTAATAAGCTTCGTGGCGCCAGCGTGCAGGTCAACTTTGATTTC